>Ga0210144_1000599_pt1 | contig 17855 bp, 18 predicted proteins | sample Muzzi_PWA_D2_FD_185532 | JGI IMG/M metagenome (GOLD analysis project Ga0210144, IMG submission 185532) | Wetland microbial communities from San Francisco Bay, California, USA, that impact long-term carbon sequestration - Muzzi_PWA_D2 (SPAdes) | ecosystem: Environmental > Aquatic > Marine >...
GCGGTGCTGGTGCTCTCGCTCTGCGGCTCGCTGATCGAGATGGGCATGTACGTCTTCCTCGGCTGGCTGGTCGACTGGGTGACGCAGACCCCGGCCAGCGAGTTCTTCGCTGTGCACGGCTGGCAGCTCGCGGCCATGGCGGTGGTCGTTCTGGTCCTCAGGCCGACCGTCGCTCTCTTGTCCCGCACCTTCAACAACCTGGCGCTGGTGCCGGGGCTGCAGACCCGCATACGCTGGGCGAACTATCGCTACGTGCTCCGCCAGAGTCTCACCTTCTTCCAGAACGACTTTGCCGGGCGCATCGCCCAGAAGGTGCTGCAGACCGGGCCTGCCGTGCGCGACACGGTGGTGAGCTCGATCGACAGCCTGTGGACCTTCGTCGTCTTCGTCGGCGGCATGGTCTACCTGTTCGGGCGCATGGATCTGATCCTCATCGCGCCGGTCGGCGTTTGGGCGGTTGCCTATGCGATCACCGCCTACCGGTTCGTGCCGCAGGTGAAGACGCGCTCGGCGGCGCAGGCCGAGGCCAACTCGGTGCTGTCGGGCCGCATCGTCGACAGCTACACCAACATCCAGTCGGTGAAGCTCTTCGCCCACGCCGATCGCGAGGACAAGTTCGCGCTGGAAGGCTTCCGCGGGCAGCTCAAGGCCTACCGCGACTTCGCCAGCTGGACTGCCTCGATGATGGTCACTTTAATGACCATCAACGGCATGCTGATCGTCTCGGTCGCCGGCCTGTCGGTCTGGCTGTGGTCGGCGGGGATCGTCTCGGTCGGCGGCATTGCCATGGCCACGTCGCTGGTCATTCGCCTCAACCAGATGTCCAACTTCATCCTGAGGAACGTCACCGGCCTGTTCGAGGACATCGGCCTGGTGCAGAACGGCATGCAGACCATCAGTCGGCCCAATCTGATCGTCGACCGGGAGGAGGCGCGGCCGCTGCAGGTGACGCGCGGCGAAATCCGCTTCGAGACCATCCGGTTCCACTACGGGCGCAAGGACGGTGGGATAATCGAGAACCTGTCCCTCGACGTCGCCCCCGGCGAGCGGGTCGGGCTGGTCGGCCACTCGGGCGCCGGCAAGTCGACGCTGGTCAATCTGCTTCTGCGGCTCTACGACCTCGAGGGCGGCCGCATCCTGATCGACGGACAGGATATCGCCGAGGTCACGCAGGAGAGCCTGCGCGCCGCCATCGGCATGGTCACCCAGGACACCGCGCTGCTCCACCGTTCGGTGCGCGACAACATCCGCTACGGGCGGCCGAACGCCACCGAGGAGGAGATCGTCGCCGCGGCGAAGCGGGCGGAGGCCCACGACTTCATTCTCAAGCTCGTCGACCACCACGGCCGCACCGGCTACGACGCCCATGTCGGGGAGCGCGGCGTCAAGCTTTCCGGCGGCCAGCGGCAGCGGGTCGCCATCGCCCGCCTGCTTCTCAAGGACGCTCCGATCCTCGTCCTCGACGAGGCGACCAGCGCGCTCGATTCCGAGGTCGAGGCGGCGATCCAGGACCAGCTCTACAGCCTGATGGAAGGCCGGACGGTGATCGCCATCGCGCACCGGCTCTCCACCATCGCCATCCTTGACCGGCTGGTGGTGATGGACGCGGGAGAGATCGTCGAGACCGGCACGCATCAGGAGCTCTTGCGCAAGAACGGCATCTATGCCGGCCTGTGGCGCCGCCAGTCGGGCGGCTTCCTCGGCCTCGACGAGACCGTGGATCAGGCCGCCGAGTAGCGCCCATTCCTGCCGGCCGTGGCAAGGCTGCAACAGCCGTCGCCGTCAGCCGGAAATGGTGTGACTCGCGGTTGAATCGCCCGGAATCCGGGTGTAGAGACTGGCCAGCATTTGGCGAAATCACTTCCGCAGCGATTTCAGGAGGGATGGATGCAGCGCAGTGTGTCGATCGTCCGCTCCGCGGTGGTGCTCTATCGCCCCCGGCCGGAAGACAATTAACTCCGGCGACCTGACTTCCCAGCGATAGATCCAGGCGAGCGAGCGGCTTCGGCCGGTCCGACTCGCCTTTCGTCCTGCTTCCCCAAAGAGCGTTCCCAGCGCGACGGCGCGTGCCGTCCGCAGCCGGTGCTGACGCTGCTCCCGGTGACTTACGATGTTCCGATTCTTTGAAAACTGGACCGATCCGTTCCGACGCCACGACGAGTCGATGCCGCCGCCGACGCTGCTCGCCTTCTACTGGCGCTACACGCGGCAGGTCTGGCCGGGGCTGGCCGCCCTGCTCGTCGCCGGCCTGATCGTCGCGCTGATCGAGGTCGCCATGTACAACTATCTCGGCTCGATCGTCGATCTCCTCCAGACCACCAGGCCGGCCGATCTCCTGAGGGATCATGGCGGGACGTTCCTGTGGATGGCGTTCGTCATCGTGCTGGCGCGGCCGGGCGGGTGGTGGAGACGGGATCGCACGGTGAGCTGCTGCGCCACGACGGCATCTACGCGGCGCTTTGGAAGCACCAGTCGGGCGGCTTTCTCGGCCTCGATGCTGCGCCGCGACGGAATAGCGATATGTCCGCCTGTGAACCACGTCACAGCGAAGCCGGGCGCGGACGGCTAAACCCCGCGTCCGGCCCGCGAAAACCCGGAATATGTGCTTTAACCCGTTCGGCAGTCAGCCCCCGGACGGGGCCAACGGAGTCGGACTGATGTTCGCCACCTTCGAAAAACTGGTTGAGCCGTATCCGGCGGGCGAGCCGGCGACGCCGCCGAAGGGCCTGTTCGCCTTCTGCCTGCACTACGCGAAGCCGTTCCTGCCGGCGCTGCTTGCCATGTCGGTGCTGACGGCGATCATCTCGATCATCGAGATCGTCTTCTTTGCGTTCATCGGCAATCTGGTCGACTGGCTGTCGAGCGCCGACCGCGCCACCTTCTTCGACGTGCACGGCCGGGAGCTTGCCGGCATGGCGGCGGTGATCGTGATCGGCTTCCCGGTGGCGACGCTGCTTCAGTCGCTCTTCATGTTCCAGACGATCTACGGCAACTTCCCAATGCTGGTGCGGTGGAGGGCGCACCGCTACATCCTCGGCCAGAGCCTCGAATTCTTCCATAACGAGTTCGCCGGCCGCGTCTCGCAGAAGGTGATGCAGACCGCGCTTGCCGTCCGCGAGACGGTCACCAAGATCCTCGACGTGTTCGTCTACGTCGCCGTCTATTTCATCGGCACGCTGGTGCTGGTCGGCCAGGCCGACCTGTGGCTGGTGGTGCCGCTGCTCGGCTGGCTCGCCGTCTATTTCGGCATCCTCTTCTATTTCGTGCCGAAGCTGCAGGCGATCTCCAGCCTGCAGGCGGACGCGCGCGCCCAGATGACGGGGCGGATCGTCGACAGCTACACCAACATCCAGACGATCAAGCTGTTCGCCCATACGCTCCGCGAACAGGACTACGCGCGCGACGCCATGGACGAGTTCATGGTCACGGTGCACCGGCAGATGCGGCTGGTCACCAAGCTGACGGTTGCTCTCCATACCGCCAACTCTTTGCTTCTCGCCTCGGTGGCGGGCGTGGCCATCTATGGCTGGCAGCAGGACGTCGTCAGCCTCGGCGCCATCGCCGTCGCCATTGCCCTGGTCATGCGCATCCGCGCCATGTCCCAGTGGATCCTGTGGGAAATCGCCAACCTGTTCGAGAACATCGGCACGGTGGAAGACGGCATCACCACCATCGCCCAACCGGTGGCGATCACAGACCGTCCGCAGGCGAAGGGGCTTGTCGTCAACCGTGGCGAGATCGTCTTCGATCAGGCCCGCTTCCACTACGGGCGACAGACCAAGGTCATCGAGGACTTCTCGCTGACCATCCGGCCGGGCGAAAAGGTCGGCCTGGTCGGCCGCTCCGGCGCCGGCAAGTCGACGCTGGTCAATCTGCTTTTACGCTTCTACGACCTCGAGGGCGGCCGCATCCTGATCGACGGACAGAATATTGCAGAGGTCACCCAGGAGTCGCTCCGCAGCAAGATCGGCATGGTGACGCAGGACACCTCGCTTCTGCACCGCTCCGTCCGCGACAACATCGCCTATGGCCGGCCGACAGCGAGCGAGGCGGAGATCGTCGCGGCCGTCCGCCAGGCCGAGGCCGACGGCTTCGTCTTCGATCTCGCCGACGTCAAGGGGCGCACCGGTCTCGACGCCCATGTCGGCGAGCGCGGCGTCAAGCTCTCCGGCGGCCAGCGCCAGCGGATCGCCATCGCCCGGGTGCTGTTGAAGGACGCGCCGATTCTCATCCTCGACGAGGCGACCAGTGCGCTCGATTCGGAGGTCGAGGCGGCGATCCAGGAATCGCTCTACCGGCTGATGCAGGGCAAGACGGTGATCGCCATCGCCCACCGGCTGTCGACCATCGCGGCGATGGACCGGCTGATCGTGCTCGATCACGGGCGCATCGTCGAGCTCGGCACGCACGACGAGCTCCTGGCGCACGGCGGCATCTACGCCCAGCTGTGGAGCCGGCAGTCGGGCGGGTTCCTCGACCTTGGCGAGCCAGTCGTCGAAGCTGCCGAATAAGGCGGCTTGCCGTTCGGCCTCCGCTGGCCGCCCCGCGCCTCGCTCCAAGCCGGGCGCATGATTCGCCGTGACAACGGTGCGCGCCCTCCGGCTGACGGCGGGGCGATTTGGTGCCGGGATGCGGTTTTCGGCGTGGGGCAGTGCGCGGGGCGCGGCTTGATGCGCCCGCGACAATGTGCGCATTCTCCACGCCCGCTCTGGACAAATTCCAATCCCGCTGGCTAAACAAACGCGGCCGGCGGGAATCCGTAGGGTTCTGGTGCCGGAACAGGGCCGGGGCTGGCTCGACAGGGGAAGAATCTTGACGACGACCGACACTGCCGAAACCGCGGAACCGACCCGCCGCGACTTTCTCTATATCGCCACCGGCGCCGCCGCGGCGGTAGGCGTGGTGTTCACGGCCTGGCCGATCATCGACCAGATGAATCCGGACAAGGCGGCGCTGGCGCTGGCGCAGGTGGAAGTCGACGTCTCGGCGCTCGAGCCGGGCATGTCGCTGACCGTCAAATGGCGCGGCAAGCCGGTCTTCATCCGTAATCGCACGGAGGAGGAGATCAACGCAGCCAAGGCGGTACCGGTGGCGGATCTGCCCGACCCGGTGGCCCGCAACGCCAACCTTGCGGCCGACGCGCCGGCCACGGACGCCAACCGGGCGGCCGATGGCAAGGAGGCATGGTTGATCCAGATCGGCATCTGCACCCATCTCGGCTGCGTGCCGCTCGGCCAGCAAGGCAATTACGGTGGCTGGTTCTGTCCGTGCCACGGTTCGCAATACGACACGGCAGGCCGCATCCGCCAGGGTCCGGCGCCAGAGAACTTGCATATTCCGGTTTATGCGTTCGAGTCCGATACGAAACTCCGGATCGGCTGAAGACGGCGGGGACGCAATGGAAGGCCATTCCACCTATCAACCGAAGAGCGGCGCCGCCAAGTGGCTGGAGCGCCGGCTTCCGGTCATCGGGCTGATGTATTCGTCCTTCGTGACGTATCCGACGCCGCGAAACCTCAACTACTGGTGGACGTTCGGCGCCATCCTGACCTTCGTGCTGGTGGCCCAGATCGTCACCGGCATCGTTCTCGCCATGCACTATCTGTCGCCGGGATCGATGGCCTTCGATTCGATCGAGGCCATCATGCGCGACGTCAACTACGGGTGGCTCTTGCGCTACCTGCACTCCAACGGCGCGTCGCTGTTCTTCTTCGCCGTCTATATCCACATGTTCCGCGGCATGTATTACGGCTCCTACAAGGAGCCGCGCGAGGTGCTGTGGATCCTCGGCGTGCTGATCCTGCTGCTCATGATCGCCACCGCCTTCATGGGCTACGTGCTGCCGTGGGGGCAGATGTCCTTCTGGGCGGCGACGGTGATCACCAACCTGTTCACCGCCATCCCACTGGTGGGCGGCGCCATCACCCAGTGGCTGTGGGGCGGCTTCGCGGTCGACAGCGCGACGCTCAACCGCTTCTACTCGCTGCACTATCTCCTGCCGTTCATGATTGCCGGCGTCGTCGTCCTGCACGTCTGGGCGCTGCATATCGTCGGCCAGAACAATCCGCTCGGCATCGATGTGAAGTCGAAGAAGGATACCGTGGCCTTCACACCCTACGCGACGATCAAGGACATGTTCGCCACGGCGCTGTTTCTGATCCTGTTGGCCTGGCTGGTGTTCTACGTACCCAACTATATGGGCCACCCCGACAACTACATTCCGGCGGATCCGCTGAAGACGCCGGCGCACATCGTGCCCGAATGGTACTTCCTGCCGTTTTACGCGATCCTGCGCGCCATCCCGAACAAGCTCATCGGCGTGATCGCGCTGTTTGGGTCGATCGCGGTGCTTTTCTTCCTGCCGTGGCTCGACACCTCGCGCGTCCGCTCGGCGGTCTTCCGGCCGATCTACCGTCAGTTCTTCTGGATCTTCGTCCTGGTGTGCATCGGCCTCGGCTATCTCGGCTCGCAGCCGCCGCAAGGGGCCTACGTGATCATCGCCCGCATTCTGACCGCCTACTACTTCCTCCATTTCCTCGTGATCCTGCCCGTGCTCGGGCTGATCGAGCGGCCGAAACGGCAGCCGCCGAGCATTACCGAGGCGGTGCTGGCGAAGTCTGGCTCGGCCGAGCCGGCGGCGGCGGAGGCCGCGTCGTGAGGGAGCTGGCCGGAACGATGACAGGGAAGATCGCCGGTTTTCTCCTGGCCGGTGCGGTCGTCGCGGGCCTCGCTTTCTCGGCCGCGGCGCAGGACGGCGGCAAGGGCGGCGACGCCGGAGAACAGACCCACGACCAGGCGTGGGAATTCCCGCTCAAGGAGCCGCCGCTGCTGTCATGGTCGTTCGCCGGCATCTTCGGCAACTACGACCAGGCCCAGCTGCAGCGCGGCTTCCAGGTCTATCGCGAGGTCTGCTCGAACTGCCATTCGCTGAAATACATAGCCTTCCGTAATCTCGCCGAGCCGGGCGGACCCGGATTTTCGGACGCCGAGGTCAAGGCGCTGGCCGCCGAATACCAGATCACCGCTGGCCCCAACGACCAAGGCGACATGTTCCAGCGGCCGGGCCTGCCATCCGATCATTTCCCCAGCCCGTTCCCCAATGTCGAGGCGGCGGCCGCCGCCAATGGCGGCGCGGCGCCGCCGGACCTTTCCCTGATGGCCAAAGCACGGGCGGCCGAGCGCGGTCCGCTGTGGACGGTGATCGACTTCTTCAGCCAGTATCAGGAGGCTGGGCCCAACTACATCCACGCGCTGCTCACCGGCTTCGGCGAGCAGCCGCCCGAGGGGCTGGTCATCCCCGAGGGGACCTACTTCAATCCCTATTTCCTCGCCGGCCCGTCGCTCAAGATGCCGGCGCCATTGTCGGACGGCGCGGTCACCTACAGCGACGGCTCGCCGCAGACGATCGACCAGTATGCGCGCGACGTGGCCGCCTTCCTGATGTGGACGGCAGAGCCGCACCTGGTCGCCCGCAAGCGCGTCGGCTTCCAGGTTGGTATCTTCCTGATCGTCTTCGCCGGGCTGATGTACCTTACGAAGAAGCGGGTGTGGTCCGAGGTGGCCCACTAGACTGATCGGTCGCGCTCGTCGGCCCGCCGCCGGCAAGCCACGCCGCGCAGTCCGCGCCGAGCTCCTCGATCGCCCGCCGCTCGTAGGCCGCGATGTCGGCGGGCGTCAGGATATCGCGCCAGCGGCCGTTGGTTCCCTTGTTGATGAAGGTCGCGGCGCCGCCGTCCCACATGGCGCCACCCATGGGCGCCACCTTTTCGGCGTTTGCCTTCATGTAGTCGAAACTGCAATGCTCGGCGATCGTCGGGAAACGCGCCTCGTCGATCGGGATCTCAAGGAAGTCCGCGATGGCGCGGATCGACCCGGGAAGATCGGCCTTCAACTCGTTGAAGTGGACCAGCCTGACGTTGGGCAGATCGCGGATCGCCCGCCACGACGCGATGTGCTCGAAGAACGGCCAGATCGGATAGCCGTCGTCTTCGAGCCAGCTGCTGAAGTACACGTCGACCGGCTGGGTGACCCGCGGGATCGCTGGGCCGACGCGGCCAGGCGTATCATTGATGCGGGCATACCATGCGTCGTTGGCGTTGGCATGGTGGTTGTAGAAGCTCCACAGCGCATCGCGGCCGTCCCGGCCGATATAGATGTATTTGGCTTTTGGCGAGAAGACCAGGGCGTCGACCGGCAGGTGGGTCTTGACGAAACGTCGGTGCGCCTGTGTTTCCAGCCCGGCGATCACCTCCGGCGGCACGACGCGAAGATCGACCCAGGGCGAGATCGCGTGGACGTCGATACCGTCCGCGCCGTTGAACACGAGCTGCGAAACGATCTGCTGCATCCAGGTGGTGCCGGACTTGGCGTAGGTGGCGATCACGATGTCGTCGTCGCGGAACTTGAAGTTGTTCCATACGGTTGAGTTCACATGGTGATTGTGGATTTCCCGATGCTTGGCGGGGTAGGCGGTTGGCGCTGGCATGGTGGCTCTCTTCGGTGTTGGGTGTTCTCCATACACCCACCGATGGGAAACGCGCTGGCATTTTCGCAGGCGGTGCGACCGAAGCGATCCACCGAAGTGGTCGGCATGCCCGGGCGGAACGCGCAGGGATCGAGGCCCACATCGGTCGTGGCATCGCCCCGCTGTCTTTGCTAAGACCGCGCCCGGCGCAACGCGCCGCGACCGGCGCTGTCGCCAGCGTCCGCATGCCAGGAGGGGACAGCATGGCCGGTGTCGATCTCAAATCCCTGATCCGCACGATTCCGGACTATCCGAAGCCGGGAATCCTGTTCCGCGACATCACCACGCTGCTCGCCGACCCGGTCGGTCTGCGCGCCGCCGTCGACGGCCTCGTCTGGCCCTTCCTCACGGCGGGCATCGACTATGTCGCCGGCATCGAGGCGCGCGGCTTCATCCTCGGCGGCGCCGTGGCGCATGAGCTTGGCCGCGGCTTCGTGCCGATCCGCAAGAAGGGCAAACTGCCGGCCCGCACCATCGGCCAGGACTACAGCCTCGAATACGGGGTGGACACGATGGAGATCCATGCTGATGCCATCCACGACGGCGCGCGGGTTCTTCTCATCGACGACCTGATCGCCACCGGCGGCACCGCCGAGGCGGCGATCGAGCTGATCCGCCGATCCGGCGGCGAGATCGTCGCTGCCGCTTTCGTCATCGACCTGCCTGACCTCGGCGGCGCCAGGCGCATCGCTGGCAAAGAGGTGACCGTCCACACCCTCGTCAGCTTCGAAGGACATTGAGCGCATGCTCGAACTCCACATCTATATCGGCTATCGGGAGGTGTCGTCGTGGTCGATGCGCGCCTGGCTGCCGCTCAGGAAGGTCGGCGTGCCGTTCGAGGAGACCCTGATCCGATACCGCCTGCCGGAGCACAAGCAGCACCTCAACGACGTCTCGCCAACCGGTAAGGTGCCGCTGCTCGTCCATCACCGTGACGGGAAGGAGGTGAAGGTCTGGGATTCGCTTGCCATCGGCGAATATCTCGCCGACACCTTTGCCTATGCGCGGCTATGGCCTGCCGATCCAATCGCCCGGGCCTTCGCCCGTGCCGTGTCGGCCGAGATGCACAGCGGATTCCGGGCGCTTCGTGACCATCTGCCGATGGCGCTGCTGGAGCGTCTTCCGAAGTCGATCGACGATCCCGACGCCCAGGCGGATATCGCGCGGGTTGCGGAGATCTGGCGGCAGGCGCGCGACAATTGGGGACGCAAGGACGGCGGACCCTGGCTGTTCGGCCACTACACGGTCGCCGACGGTATGTACGCACCGATCGTCTCGCGCTTTCGCACCTATGGCGTGACGCTCGATCCGATCTGCGAGGCGTATGTGGAGGCGGTGCTCGCCGACGACGATTTCAGGGACTGGGAGAGGCAGGCCGAGATCGATCCGCCGCAGGAGCCCTTGGCCGACTGACCGGAGCATGTTGGAAACCGGAGAATGAAATCGGCCCGCCTGGCGCTGTTGCCATTGCTCGCAGTCTTCGCTTCACCCGCCTTGGCGGACGACGATCCCAACCGCGACGTGCTGTGCGTCAGCGAGCAGATCGGTATCAGCGAGGACGCGTTCAGAACCTGCTTTCTTCCTGTCATGCCGGACCCGGGTCATCATCCCGATGGTGAGACGCAGCGCGCCAACAAGGCGATGCTTCTCCCCTGCCTGTGGCAGGGCAACCCGTCGCTGACCAATGAGGCGCTGGACAAGGCCATGGACGCCTGCCGGCCGGAGGGACCTAACTGATCCTCCACCCATTGGGCCACACCTCAGCGTCACGTCTCCGGGAACTTCGTTCCCGGGCTGCGATGCGGTTCGGTGACGGTCGTTTCCCGTGCCGCGACCAGAGGATCAAACGGTTTTCGCCTTCGCCACAAACACGTGGCCGGTGTGGGTGAAGACCGGCTCGCCGGCCTGATTGGTGCCGAGCGTCTCGATCGAGACGATGCCCCAGCCGGGCCGTGAGCCGGTTTCCCGCTTGGCGGCGATCCGGCCGGTGAAGGTGATGGTGTCGTCGGGATAGACCGGCTTCAGCCACCTCAGATCGTCAAAGCCGGGCGAGGGGCCGAGCGGCGGCGACGGCCTGCCGCTCGCCGCCGCGCGTTCGATCTCCCTGGCGAAATGGCGGGAAAACAGGCTCATCATCACCGCGGCCGTGTGCCAGCCGCTGGCGCAGAGTCCGCCGAGCAGGCTTGCTTCGGCCGCTTCCTCATCGACGTGGAAGCGCTGCGGATCGTAAAGGGTGGCGAAGCGCTTGATCTCGTCGCGGGTGAAGGTGTGGGCGCCGAGCTCGTGGGTGCTGCCGACGACGATCTCCTCGTAGATCATGGGCTGCGCCTCGCGAACATCACCGGATTCTCCATCCACATCACTACATCGCCAGCCTGGTTGGTGACCTGGTGGCGAAAGCGGACGATGCCGATATCGGGACGGCTCTTCGAGGGACGCGTTTCGATCACCGTCGAGCTTCCCCTGAGCCGGTCGCCGGGCCTGACCGGCCGCCGCCATTTCAGCGTCTCGATGCCGGGCGAGCCCATGCAGGCGGTTTCGAGCAGGAACCCGTCGCAGAGCATCCGCATGAAGACGGCGCAGATATGCCAGCCCGAGGCCGACAGCCCGGCGGTCAGGTCGGTTGGCGGGGCCCGTTCGTCGAGATGATAGGGTTGGGGATCGAACTCGGCGGCGAAGGCGATGATATCGGCGCGCTCCACCCGCCTCTCCGGCAAGGGAAGAACGTCGCCGACCGCAAAATCCTCGAAGTGACGCTTTGTCATACGGACTGTCGTAGCCCCGCACTGGGGGCCGATCAACGGGGCCTCCGGCGTCCATCAGGTCGAGGGCGCGCTTTAACGCTGTTGGCAAAGAGCCGGCCGTCCCGAGCCAAAAAGAGCGTCCTTAAGGTTGACATAGGGGGAGCGACTTCGCCTGGGGTGGATCGGGCGCCGACAAATTCATCTGCAACGGCGGTCACGTGAAGGACTTCCAACCCGGCGAGGACAAGGTCCTCTTCGACTGGGGCGACTCGAATCCGACCTTCAAGGACGACGTCAAGCCATACCTCCACGACACCGCGCACGGCGTCAAGCTGGTGGTGAGCGGCTTCACCTATGTCGTCCTCGACGGGGTGTCGACATCCCAGCTCCACGCCCACGACTTCGACTTCTTCTAGGTCGCGGCCGGCGAGACGTCGCCCCAGCGGGCGAAGCGACGCACCTTCCCGGCACATTGCGCGCGAGCCGGAACGAACCCCGGCCTGATTGCGGGCCACCGACGGAGTTTCGGGTTTTCAGCGCGGCGGATGCGGGTTATAGCTCGGCTTACTCCTCCGTTTTTCGAGAATCCTCGTGAACATGTTTGCATTCGCCCGGCAGCACGCCCGGGCGCTGGCCTTTGGCGCGCTGCACGCCTTCTATTCCGCTCCGGGCCAGACGTTCTGCATCGGCTTGTTCGTTACCTCGTTCGGCGTCGATTTCGGACTCGACCCGGCGGCGGTCGGCGCCCTCTATCTCGGGGCAACGCTTGCCTCGGCGGCGACGCTGCTCTTCGTCGGCCACTGGATCGACCACATCCGGCTCGTCCATTTCAGCGCGGCCGTCATCGTCGGCATCGGCATTGCGTGCCTGGTTACCGCGGCATCCACCGGCCCCGTGACCCTGTTCATCGCGCTCTATCTCTTGCGCCTCACCGGCCAGGGGCTGATGGTTCACGTCGAGGCGACGGCGACGGCCCGTACGTTCGAGCGCGAGCGCGGTCGCGCCCTCGGCATCACGGCGCTCGGCATCCCCCTGTCCGAGGTGGTGTTTCCGCCGCTGGCGGTCGCCGGCATTGCGGCGATCGGCTGGCGGCCGACCTATGCCCTCATCGGTGCCGTCGCCCTTCTGGTCCTCCTGCCGGTCACCCAGTGGCTGCTCTCCGGCATCGCGCGGTCGCCGCGCGAGGCGGGCGGCGCCAACGGCGCCTTGCGTCGGCTGATCGACGGACTGGCCGTGCTCCTGCGGTCCCGCTACGTCTGGGCCGCGCTTCCGGCCATGGCGATCTTTCCCTTCTACGCCACCGCCATCATGTTCCACATCACCAATATCGCCGGGATCCGCGGCTGGCCCGTCAGCCTGGTCGCGGCGAGCTTTCCCGTGATGGCGCTGGCCAACATCTCGGGCCTTTTCATTTCCGGCCAGATCATCGACCGCCTCTCGGCCCGCAAGATGTTCCTGTTCCAGACGCTGCCCATGCTGTGCGGTGTCGTCGTGCTCGGCGCGGTCGCCGAGCCCTGGGCGCTGCCGGTGACCATGGGGTTGATCGGCTTCAGCGGCGGCCTGTCGAAGACGACGCTCACCGCCATGTGGGCCGAGTTGTTCGGCACCGAGACGCTGGGCACCATCCGCAGCGCCGTTGCGATGTACATGGTGTTCGCCTCGGCGCTGGCGCCGTTCGTGCTCGGCGCCGCCCTTGCGGCCGGATGGAGCGTCTCGACCGTGATGACCTGGTTCGCGGTCGTCGGGGTCATCCTGATCACCCCGCCGATGGTGGCCGAGCGCTATGCGTTCCGCTGACGCGGCTGGCCCTTGCGCTCGGCGCCGAGGCTGATCGAGAGCACCGTGCATGGTTCGTCACAGGGCACCCGCCAGGCATGGCGTGTCCCGTTCTGGACGACGATGTCGCCGGCCTTCACATCCGTCCTGGCCCCGTCGGCGAGCTCCAGCACGCAGCGGCCCGACACGACATAGACGAAGTCGACCGTGTCGGTCTGATGCATGCCGGGATGATCCGGGTCCATGTGGTCCATCAGGCCCGGCACCTTGGCGTTGGCTTGGGCCAACGCGGCAGCCATGTCGAGACCGGCGGCAGGGGCCGCTTTGGCCGGCGGGATCGTAATCATCTGGACGCGGTAACCGGTCGCCGGCGGGAACCATGAGCCCGGCTTCGGCGGCGCGCCGTCGGTGGGGAGCGTCGGTGCGGCATCGCCGCCCCAGATCGAGAGGAAGCCGGCGCCCGGCATCAGGGCGAGCGTGTCCGCCGTGATCTCGCTGTCGCTGACGATCGCCGCCTTGCCGTCGGCGTTCGTCCCCGTCACGATCCTGCGCATCGTCCCTCCGTCCTCAGACGTTGAACTTGAACAGCATGACATCGCCGTCCTCGACAACGTAGTCCTTGCCTTCGTCGCGCGCCTTGCCGGCCTCCTTCGCCGCCTGCTCGCCGCCAAGGCCGATGAAGTCGTCATAGGCGATGGTCTGGGCGCGAATGAAGCCCTTCTCGAAGTCGGTGTGGATGGTGCCGGCCGCCTGCGGCGCGCGGGTGCCTTTCTCGACGGTCCAGGCGCGGGCTTCCTTGGGCCCGGCGGTAAAGAAGGTGATCAGGCCGAGGAGGTCGTAGCCGGCGCGGATCAGGCGATCGAGGCCAGGCTCCTCAAGGCCGAGCGAAGCGAGGAACTCGCGCTGCTCGGCATCGGGAAGCTGGGCGATCTCCGCTTCGATTCCCGCCGAGATGACGACGCAGCCAGCGCCCTCCGCCGCCGCCATCGCTTCGACCCGCCGGGAATGGTCGTCGCCGGTGGCGGCCGAAGGCTCATCGACGTTGGCGACGTAGAGCACCGGCTTGGCGGTGAGCAGATTGAGGGCGCGGAAATCGTCCTCCTCGCCGGCCGGCACCGTGGCGAGGCGGGCCGGCTTGCCGGCGGTGAGCTCTGCCAGCGCGGCATCCATCAGCGCCACCTCGGCCTTGGCGAACTTGTCGCCGGTCTGCGCGCGCTTGCGGAGCGGCGTCACCCGCCGCTCGAGGCTGGCGAGGTCGGCGAGCATCAGCTCGATGTTGACGGTCTCGGCATCAGCCACCGGATCGACGCGGCCCTCGACATGGGTGACGTCGCCCTCCTCGAAGCACCTCAGCACATGGACGATGGCGTCCACCTCGCGGATGTTGGCGAGGAACTGGTTGCCGAGGCCCTCGCCCTTGGAGGCGCCGCGCACCAGCCCGGCGATGTCGACGAAGCTGATCCGCGTCGGCACGATCTGCGCCGGCTTGACGATCGCCGCGATGCGGTCGAGGCGCGGGTCCGGCACCGCGACCTCGCCGGTGTTCGGCTCGATGGTGCAGAACGGATAGTTCGCCGCCTGCGCCTGGGCGGTTCTGGTCAAGGCATTGAAGAGAGTCGACTTGCCGACGTTCGGCAGGCCGACGATGCCGCATCGAAAACCCATGGGAAGTTGCTGCTCTGTGGCTGAACGATTGGAGGAGGTCTCTGTCCCGCGCCGATAGCGCGGTGACAGGGGCGTGGCAATCCCGCGAGGCGGTCAGCCGCCGAAAAGCTTCCTCAGGCCGCGGGCGAGGGGACCCTCATCCGGTTTCTGAGCCGGTGCAGGGGGTGATTCCGCTTTTCGACGTACCTCTTTGTTCTCGCCCGGCTTTTCCGTGGGCGGCTTCTTGCCGAGCGCCTCGTGCACGCGGTTGGCGAAGGTCGGGTCCTTGCCTTCGGCAAGAAGCGGCGCGTTGTCGGCGATCGCCTCGATCAGCGGATCGAGCCAGGCGCGGTCGGCTTTGGCGAAGTCGTGGAGAACGTGGATCGGCACCATCTCCTTAACGCCGGGATGGCCGACGCCGATCCGCAGGCGGCGAAACTCGTTGCCGATCGCTCCGCCGATCGAGCGCAGGCCATTGTGGCCCGCCACGCCGCCGCCCGTCTTCATGCGGATCTTGCCTGGCGCCAGATCGACCTCGTCGTGGATGACCAGCACGTCGCCGGGATCGAGCTTGTAGAAGCGCATGGCTTCGCCCACCGCCCGGCCGGACTCGTTCATGTAGGTCTGCGGCTTGACCAGCAGGACCTTCTCGCCGGCCAGCGTGGCGTCCGATATCTCGGCATGGAACTTCCGTCGCCACGGGCCGAAGCCGTGGCGGCGGTGAATGGCGTCGGCGACCATGAAGCCGACATTGTGCCGGTTGCCGGCATATTGGGAGCCGGGGTTGCCGAGGCCGACGAGGAGCAGCATCGGGCAGTCTCCCGGGGCTCGCGACGCGGCCCCGCGTCAGTCGTTGTCTTCGCCGCCCTCCGGCTGGGCTGCGGCCGGAGCCTCCTCGGCGCCTTCGGGAACCTCGCCCGCTGCTGCAGCGGCTTCGGCGGCCGCCCGGATCTCTTCCTTGACGCCGGCCGGCGCGGCGACGGTGACAACCGTGAAGTTGCGCTCGACCGTCGGCTTCACGCCCTCCGGCAGGCGGATCGCGGAAATGTGCAGCGAGTCGTTGATGTCGAGGCCGGTTAGGTCGGCGACGATGTGGTCGGGGATGGCGTCGGCCGGGCATTCCAGCTCGACGCGGTGGCGCACGACGTTGAGCACGCCGCCACGGCGGATACCCGGCGATCCCGCTTCGTTGGCGAAATGCACCGGCACCTCGACCGTGATCGTCGACCCGGCGACGAGCCGCAGGAAGTCGACGTGCAGCGGCCGGTCGGCAACCGGATCGAGCTGGAAGTCGCGCGGCAGCGTGCGGATTGTCTCACCGTTGACGACGATCTCCACCACGGTGGTCATGAAGCCGCCGGCATGGACCTTGAGGTCGAGCTCGCGGAAGGGGAGGGAGATCGCAATCGGGGGTTCTTTGCCGCCATAGATGACGGCCGGGATCAAGCCTTGACGACGGACTGCGCGGGCGGCCCCCTTGCCCACCTTGTCGCGGACCGTCGCCGTGAGCTGGTAACTGGCGCCCATCGGACAACTCCTTGAACTGTTGAAGACCCGCCCCGATGGCGGGATCCTTGGCCTGCGGTGCCTCCAGGGGTGTCGGCGCGGCCGAGCGGGCTTATAGGCGAGGCGCGGCGAAAAGGCAAACAGGCCGTGTAGCTGCGGACCTCAGTCGAACAGGCTCGACACCGACTTCTCATGCGCCGTGCGGTTGATCGCCTCGCCGATCAGGTTGGCGATGCTGCACACGCGGATGCGCGGTGCTTCGATGATCGCCCCGGTCGGCTGGATGGAGTCGGTGATGACCAGCTCCTCGATCTTCGACGCCATGATCCGCGCCACCGCGCCGCCCGACAGCACGCCGTGCGTGCAATAGGCGAGCACCGAGCTCGCGCCCCGGTCGATCAGCGCCTCGGCGGCGTTGCAGAGCGTCCCGCCGGAATCGATGATGTCGTCGAACAGGATGCAGTGGCGTCCCTCGACATCGCCGATCACGTTCATCACCTCGGCGTCGCCCGGCCGCTCGCGCCGCTTGTCGACGATGGCGAGCGGGGCATCGAGCCGTTTGGCAAGCGCCCGGGCGCGCACCACGCCGCCGACGTCGGGCGACACCACCATCACATGGTTGACGTCATGATGCTCCTTGACGTCGCGGGTCATCACCGGGACGGAGAACAGGTTGTCGGTGGGGATATCGAAGAAGCCCTGGATCTGCCCGGCATGGAGGTCGAGGGTGAGCACCCGGTCGGCGCCGGCATGGGTGATCAGATTGGCGACGAGCTTGGCCGAGATCGGCGTGCGCGGTCCCGGCTTCCGGTCCTGGCGTGCGTAGCCGAAATAGGGAAGCACGGCGGTGATGCGCTTGGCCGAGGAGCGACGGAGCGCATCGATGATGATGAGCAGCTCCATCAGATGGTCGTTCGCGGGGTAGCTCGTCGACTGGATGACGAAGACGTCCTCGCCGCGGACGTTCTCCATCACCTCGACGAAGATCTCCTGGTCGGCGAAGCGGCGGACCATGCACTTGGCGAGAGGGACTTCGAGATAGACCGATATCGCCTCGGCCAGAGCACGATTGGAATTGCCTGCGACGAGTTTCATGCGGTCCTGGCCCGTGGGAGAATCGGCCGGACGGGCGCGGGCACGCCCGTCGGCGGGGCGCCGGTATGTAACAAGGCGGTTGCCTCAGTGCAAACCGGAAACGGCGCTGGCTGGGCGGTCCGTCAGCCGCCCACCCATTGCAGCAGTTGGGCGACGGTCTTCTTCGCGGCAAGGTTCACCGTCTCGTGCCCGATTCCGGTCCACGGGTCGCCGGTCGGCACGCCGCCGGCTTCCTGGCCGGTGATTCGATGAAGCCGGGTGCCGTTCCGGTCGACCACGTCCCAGACATAGACCAGCCGGGTCGACTGGCCGTCGGCGACCGCCGAGATGAAGCCGCGCACCTCGTAGACCTTGGACGGGTCATTGTTGGGGACGACGTTGAGATGCTGGACGGCTGCCTCGCGGTTGAGGGCCGCCGAGAGCGCCTGGAGGATGGGGACCGGTACGCCCTCGACCGGGGCGAAGGCGAACAGCGCCGCTGATCCGGTCACCGGAGGCTTGACCGACGGCTGGTTGGGGCCCGGCGCGAATCGCGTCGCCGTGCAGCCGGCGAGAAAGACCGCCGC
>Ga0210144_1000600_pt1 | contig 17847 bp, 13 predicted proteins | sample Muzzi_PWA_D2_FD_185532 | JGI IMG/M metagenome (GOLD analysis project Ga0210144, IMG submission 185532) | Wetland microbial communities from San Francisco Bay, California, USA, that impact long-term carbon sequestration - Muzzi_PWA_D2 (SPAdes) | ecosystem: Environmental > Aquatic > Marine >...
GCACGCGCTGAAGGAGGCCTACGAGGCCGGGCTGCTGGGCCGCGACATCCTCGGTTCCGGGGTCGATTTCGATTGCTACAGCCACCTCGGCGCCGGCGCCTATATCTGCGGCGAGGAGACCGCGCTGCTGGAATCGCTGGAAGGCAAGAAGGGCCAGCCGCGCTTCAAGCCGCCGTTCCCGGCCAACTTCGGCCTGTACGGCAAGCCGACCACCATCAACAACACCGAGACGCTGGCTTCGGTGCCGGCGATCATGCGTAACGGCGGCGCGTGGTTCCTGAATCTCGGCAAGCCGAACAACGGCGGCGTGAAGATCTTCTCGGTCAGCGGTCATGTCAACAACCCGGGCAACTTCGAGGTGCCGATGGGTATCCCGTTCCGCGACCTGCTGGAACTGGCCGGCGGCGTGCGTAGCGGACACCGGCTGAAGGCGGTGATCCCGGGCGGTTCGTCCATGCCGGTGCTGCCCGCGGACATCATCATGGAAACCGACATGGACTACGACTCGCTGTCCAAGGCGGGTTCCGCGCTCGGTTCCGGCGCGGTGATCGTGATGGACGATTCGACCTGCATGGTCAAGGCCGCGATGCGCATCTCGCGGTTCTACTACGCCGAGTCCTGCGGGCAGTGCACGCCCTGCCGTGAAGGCACGGGCTGGATGTACCGCATCATCAAGCGCATCGAGGAAGGGCAGGGCCGCCAGGAGGACCTCGACCTGCTGCTGAGCGCGGCGGACCAGATCGCCGGCAAGACCATCTGCGCCTTCGGCGAGGCCGCCGCCTGGCCGGTGCAGGGCTTCCTGCGCCATTTCCGCAGCGAGTTCGAGTACCACATCACCCACCAGCGCTGCCAGATCGGCGGCGCGGCATCGACGGGGGAGGCGGCATGAGCGCGCAGCCCGATCTGCCGGCGCAGGACCTGGTCACTATCGAGATCGACGGCAAGCCGCTGCAGGCGCGCAAGGGCGCGATGATCATCGAGGTGGCAGATGACGCCGGCATCGATATCCCGCGTTTCTGCTATCACAAGAAACTCTCGATCGCAGCCAACTGCCGCATGTGCATGGTCGAGGTGGAGAAAGTGCCGAAGCCGCTGCCGGCCTGCGCCACGCCGGTTGCCGAGGGCATGAAGGTGTTTACGAAATCCGCGATCGCCACCGGCGCCCAGAAGGCGGTGATGGAATTCCTGCTTATTAACCACCCGCTGGACTGCCCGATCTGTGATCAGGGCGGGGAGTGCGAACTGCAGGACCTGGCGCTCGGCTATGGCCGCGACGTCTCGCGTTTTGCTGAAAGCAAGCGCGTGGTGGAGGACAAGTACATCGGCCCGCTGATCGCCACTGACATGACGCGTTGCATCCACTGCACACGCTGCATCCGCGTGCTGCGCGAAGTGGCCGGCAAGATGGAGCTGGGCGCGACCGGACGCGGCGAGAACATGAAAATCGGGACCTACATCGAGGGCTCGCTGGAATCCGAACTCTCCGGCAACGTGATCGACGTCTGCCCGGTGGGGGCACTGACCTCGCGACCGTTTCGCTTCAAGGCGCGTGCCTGGGAGTTGAACCAGACCGCCGCGATTGCCCCGCATGATAGCGTCGGCTCCAACATCTTTGTGCACGCGCGCCGCGGGCAGGTGATGCGCGTGGTGCCGCGCGAGAACGAGGAGATCAACGAGGTCTGGCTGTCCGACCGCGATCGTTTCAGTTACGAGGGACTCTATGCCGAGGACCGTCTGGCATCCCCCATGATCAGGGTGAACGGCCAGTGGCAGGAGGCCGACTGGGACGGCGCGCTGCAGGCGGCCGTCGACGGCCTGCGTTCGGTTGCCGCAGAACACGGCGCCGAACAGCTTGGTGTGCTGGTCTCGCCCGTGACGACGCTGGAGGAGATGTACCTTGCCCAGGCCGTTGCGCGCGGGCTGGGCACGAACAACATCGATCACCGCCTGCGCCAGGGCGATTTCACCGGCCAGGACAATGCGCCGCTGTCCCCCGCGCTCGGCCAGTCGCTGCAGGCGCTGGAGTCGGTGACCGCGGCCTTGCTGATCGGCGCCAATCCGCGCAAGGAGCAGCCACTGATCGCCCATCGCCTGCGCAAGGCGGCGCTCGCGGGCGCGCGCGTGATGCTGGTGAATCCCGTCGACTATGAATTCCACCTGCCGGTGCACGCGAAGGCCGTCGTGCCGCCCTCGCACATGGCGGCCGTGCTCGCGGGCGTGGCCGCCTGTTTCCCGGATGCCGGAGCCGGCGCGCCGGAGGCGGTGCGCCGCCTGATCGCCGGGTCCCGTCCCGACGATACCCAGCACGCCATGGCGCAGGCCCTGCGCGCTACCGGCAATCGCACCATCCTGCTGGGCAATACGGCCACGGCGCATCCGCAGTACTCGCTGCTGGCCGCGCTGGCCGAGGTGATCGCTGCCGCCAGCGGCGCCGTGCTCGGGCACCTGCCGGAGGCGGCGAACAGCGTCGGCGGCTGGCTGGCGGGCGTGCTGCCGCACCGCGGCCCGGCGGGGGCGTCTATCGCCACGGCCGGCCTGAATGCCCGCGAGATGCTGGATAACCCCCGCAAGGCGTACCTGCTGCTGGGTCTCGAACCGGAACACGACTGCTGGGATGCGGGCAGTGCCGCGCGGGCGCTCGCCGGCGCCGATTTCGTGGTGGCGCTAAGCCCCTGGGCCGGCGAGTCGCTGAAGGCCTGTGCGAACGTGCTGTTGCCGGTGGCGCCCTGCACGGAAACCTCCGGGACGTTCGTCAATGCCGAGGGGCGCTGGCAGAGTTTTGCCGGCGCCGCCGCGCCGTACGCCGGCAGCCGTCCCGGCTGGAAGGTGTTGCGCGTGCTCGGCAACCTGCTGGAACTGGACGGCTTCGACTACGCCAGCAGCGAGCAGGTTCGCGATGAACTGCAGCGCCGCCTTGATGGCGAGGCGGTGGCCGACCAGCAGGGCAGCACCCCGGTCGTCGCTGAACCGCCGGCCGCGGGGCAGGGGCTTGAACGTATCGGCGAGGCGGCGATCTATGGCGCCGATGCCCTGGTGCGCCGCGCCGCCGCGTTGCAGAAAACCCCGGATGCACTGGCCGCGGGTACGGCCCGCATGAACACCGCGCAGGCGCAGGCCGCAGGCCTCGGCGAGGCGCAGCAGGTGCGGGCCATCCAGGGCGAGGCCAGCGCCGTGCTGACGCTGCAGCTCGACGAGCGGGTCCCGGACGGCTGTGTGTGGATCCAGTCAGGCACCGCGGCGGCGGCCACGCTCGGCGGCGCCTTCGGCTTGATCAGCGTCGAACGGGCATGAGGATCGGGCGATGACGGACACCGTGGTGCAGAAATCCTACAAAACCCAGTGGATGATCACCCTGTCAGTCCTGGGTGTCGCGACGCTGGCCGTCGCCGTTCTGCTGATCAAATTCTGGGAAGACATCACGTCGATCGGGCCGCTCTACGACCTGATCAAGATCATCGTGATTCTGGTGCCCCTGCTGCTGGGCGTGGCCTACCTGACATTCGCCGAACGCAAGATTATCGGCTACATGCAGGTGCGCATCGGACCCAACCGCGTCGGTCCACGCGGCTGGCTGCAGCCGATCGCCGACGCCCTGAAGCTGCTGATGAAGGAGGTCATCCTTCCTGCCAAAGCCGACCGCTTTCTGTTCGTTATCGCCCCGATGCTCTCGCTGGCCCCCGCACTGGCGGCCTGGGCGGTGATCCCGTTTACCGACACCCTGGTGCTGGCGAACATCGACGCCAGCCTGCTCTATATCCTCGCGCTGACCTCGGTGGGCGTGTACGGGGTCATTATCGCCGGCTGGGCATCCAATTCGAAATACGCCTTCCTCGGTGCAATGCGTTCGGCCGCGCAGATTGTGTCCTATGAAATCGCCATGGGCTTCGCGCTGGTCGGCGTGCTGATCGCCGGGGGAAGCCTCAACCTGCGCGAGATTGTGCTGGCGCAGCAGGGCAGTCTGCTGCACTGGTTCTGGCTGCCACTGTTTCCGCTGTTCCTGGTCTACTTCATCTCCGGGGTGGCGGAGACCAACCGTGCGCCCTTCGATGTGGCGGAAGGCGAGTCGGAGATCGTGGCCGGTTTCCACGTCGAATACTCCGGCATGGCCTTCGCCGTGTTCTTCCTGGCGGAATACGCCAACATGATCCTGATCGCCGCGCTCACGGCGCTGCTGTTCCTGGGCGGCTGGCTGTCGCCCTTCGAGGGCACCTGGTTCGAGTCCTGGTTCGCCTGGGTGCCCGGCATCGTTTGGCTGATGGCGAAGATCTCCCTGTTCCTGTTCGTGTTTCTCTGGCTGCGTGCCACCTTCCCGCGTTTCCGCTACGACCAGATCATGCGTCTCGGCTGGAAGGTGTTCATCCCGATCACCATCGTCTGGCTGGCGGTGGAGGGCGCGGCCGTGGTGGCCGGCGTCGGCCCCTGGTTCGATTGAGGATTCCCGGAATCATGGACAAATTCGCCACCTTCCTTAAAAGTCTGACGCTCGGCGAGCTGCGCAAGGGACTGGGCGTTACCGGGCGCTATCTGTTCCGGCGCAAGTTCACGGTGCAGTACCCGGAGGAGAAGACCCCGCAGTCGCGCCGTTTCCGCGGCCTGCATGCCCTGCGCCGCTACCCCAACGGGGAGGAACGCTGCATCGCCTGCAAGCTGTGCGAGGCTGTGTGCCCGGCGCTTGCGATCACCATCGAGGCGGAAGAGCGCGAAGACGGCACCCGGCGCACCACACGCTACGACATCGATCTGTTCAAGTGCATTTACTGCGGCTTCTGCGAGGAGTCCTGCCCGGTGGATTCCATCGTCGAGACGCGCAATTTCGAATACAGCTTCGAGAACCGGGGTGAAAACATCATGACCAAGGACATGCTGCTCGCCATCGGCGACGAATACGAGGCGCAGATCGCGAAGGACCGCATGGACGATGCGGCCTACCGGTGATGACCATGGATTTCACCCGCTTCGTATTCTATGTGCTTGCCGCCATCCTGGTGTACGCCGCCGCGCGCGTCATTACCGTGCGCAACCCGGTGCATGCCGCGCTGCACCTGGTGCTGGCCTTTTTTACCTCCGCCGGCCTGTGGCTGCTGCTGGAGGCTGAGTTCCTCGCCATCGCGCTGGTGCTGGTCTACGTCGGCGCGGTGATGGTGCTGTTCCTGTTCGTGGTGATGATGCTGGATATCAATATCTCGCCGTTGCGGGAAGGTTTCATCCGCTACCTGCCGGTCGGGCTCACGGTGGCGGTGCTCATCGTGCTGGAGATGGGGATGGTGGTCGGGGTGAAGAACTTCGGCGCGCAGGCGGTAGCCATCCCGGCGCGGCATGCGGCGGACTACAGCAACACCCGTGAACTGGGCGCCGTGCTCTACACCGATTACGTCTATCCCTTCGAGATCGCCGCGGTGATCCTGCTGGTGGCGATCATCGCCGCCATCGCGCTCACCATGCGTCGCCGCCCGGAGACGAAATACCAGAACCCGGTGGCCCAGGTCGCCGTGAAGCGCGCCGACCGCGTCCGGCTGGTGAAGATGCGTTCGGAAAGCCGGCAGCAGGATTGACACGTTTCACCGCGGAGACGCAGAGAACGCAGGGATACAGATGTAAACAGCCAATGAGAACCGGGGTTGCATTTTTCAAGACACTTGGAAATGCATTTTTTTTAACAAAAAGAGAATGTATTTCTCTGCGCCCTCTGCGTCTCTGCGGTGAATTGATGAAGTTCAAAATTGAAAACGACTCATAGAAAATGATTGCACTGTCCGACTATCTGATTCTGGGGGCCATCCTGTTCGGCCTGGGCGTGGCGGGGATCTTTCTCAACCGCAAGAACGTCATCATCCTGCTGATGGCGATCGAGCTGATGCTGCTGGCGGTCAACATGAACTTCATCGCCTTTTCCTATTTCCTCGGTGACACCGCCGGGCAGGTGTTCGTGTTCTTCATTCTGACGGTGGCCGCCGCGGAGTCCGCCATCGGGCTGGCGATCCTGGTGGTGCTGTTCCGCAACCGCCAGACCATCAACGTCGACGATCTCGATACCCTCAAAGGCTAAATGAGAAGGGCTAACGATGGAGAAACTCTACCTCGCCATACCGCTTGCGCCGCTGATCGGCGCCATCATCGCCGGGCTGTTCGGGCGGCAGATCGGGCGCGCGGGTGCGCATACGGTCACCATTCTGGGCGTGGCGATCTCGTTCGTCCTGTCGCTGATCGTGCTGAAGCACATCGTCATCGACGAGGCCGGGCCCTTCAACGGCAGCGTCTATACCTGGATGGTCAGCGACGGCGTGCGCTTCGAGATCGGCTTCCTGATCGACAGGCTGACGGCGCTGATGATTACCGTGGTGAGCTTCGTCTCGCTGATGGTGCATATCTACACCATCGGCTACATGCACGACGATCCGGGCTATCAGCGCTTCTTCAGCTACATCGCGCTGTTCACCTTCTCCATGCTGATGCTGGTGATGTCCAACAATTTCCTGCAGCTGTTCTTCGGCTGGGAGGCCGTGGGCCTGGTGTCCTACCTGCTGATCGGTTTCTGGTACACCCGCCCGAGCGCGATATTCGCCAACCTCAAGGCCTTCCTGGTGAACCGGGTCGGGGATTTCGGTTTCCTGCTCGGCATCGCCGCCGTTTATACCTGGTTCAACAGCATGGATTACGCCACGGTGTTCGCCGCGGCCCCGCAGTTTGCCGATACCGCTGTTGAAATCCTGCCCGGCACTGCGTGGTCGCTGATGTCGGTTATCTGCATCTCGCTGTTCATCGGCGCCATGGGCAAGTCCGCCCAGGTGCCGCTGCATGTCTGGCTGCCGGATTCCATGGAAGGCCCGACGCCGATCTCCGCGTTGATCCATGCCGCCACCATGGTCACCGCCGGCATCTTCATGGTGGCGCGCATGTCGCCGCTGTTCGAACTCTCGGAAACCGCGCTCAGCTTTATCCTGGTCATCGGCGCCATCACCGCGCTGTTCATGGGTTTCCTCGGCGTCGTGCAGAACGACATCAAGCGTGTTATCGCCTACTCGACGCTCTCCCAGCTCGGCTACATGACCGTGGCGCTGGGCGCTTCCGCCTACGCCGCCGGCATCTTCCATCTGATGACGCATGCCTTTTTCAAGGCGCTGCTGTTTCTCGGCGCCGGCTCGGTCATCATCGCCATGCATCACGACCAGGACATCCGCAACATGGGCGGGCTGCGCAAGTACCTGCCGATCACCTGGCTGACCTTCCTGATCGGCACCCTGGCGCTGATCGGCACGCCGTTCTTCTCCGGCTTCTACTCCAAGGACACCATCATCGAGGCGGTGCACGATTCCCATATCGCGGGCGCCGGCATCGCCTACTGGGCGGTGTTGCTCGGCGTGTTCGTCACCGCGCTGTACAGTTTCCGGCTGTACTTTATTGTCTTCCACGGCGAACCGCGCATGGACCACCATACCCGCGAGCACCTGCACGAAACGCCCTGGGTGGTGACGCTGCCGCTGATTCTTCTGGCCATCCCCTCGGTGCTCGCCGGCTACTGGCTCGGCCCGGTGGTGTTCGGGGATTACTTCGAGGGCGCGATCCATGTGGCCGCGGCGCATGACGTGCTGGGCGAACTGGCCGAGCATTACCACGGGCTGCTGGGCTTCACGCTGCATGCCTTCACCGGACCGGCTGTCTATCTCGCTGCCGCCGGTGCGCTCACCGCCTGGTACATCTACATGAAGAATCCGGATATCGCCGGCAACCTCGCCAGGCGCTTCAGTGGCATTTACACGGTGCTGATTAACAAGTATTACGCCGACGACTTCAACCAGGCCGTGTTCGCCGGCGGCGCGCGCGGGGTCGGCCGGCTGTTGTGGAAACTCGGCGACACGCTGCTCATCGACGGGCTCATCATCAACGGCAGCGCGCGCATGGTTGGCTGGGTGGCCGGCGTGGTGCGCCACGTCCAGTCCGGTTACCTCTACCACTACGCCTTCAGCATGATCTTCGGCCTGCTGCTGCTGCTGTTCTGGTTTGTGTTCATGACACCGGGGGCAGGCGCATGATCGATTTCCCCTTGTTGAGCATGCTGATCTGGCTGCCGGTGGCCGGCGGCGTGGCGCTGCTGGCGATGCAGGCCCTGGGATTCCCGGACAGCCGCCCGGGCGCACTGGTGATCAGTGGCGCAACCTTTTTGCTGAGCACGCTGCTGTACACGCATTTCGATACCGGCACGGCCACCATGCAGTTCCAGGAACTGGCCCCCTGGATCGAGACCTTCAACGCCAATTATCACCTCGGCGTGGACGGCATCTCGATGCCGTTGATCATACTCACCACCTTTACCACGCTGCTCGTGGTGCTGGCCGGCTGGGAAGTCATCAAGGAGAGGACCGCGCAATACATGGCGGCCTTCCTGATCATGGAAGGCCTGATGAACGGCGTGTTCGCGGCGCTTGACGCGGTGCTGTTCTACGTGTTCTGGGAAGCCATGCTGGTGCCGATGTTTCTCATCATCGGCGTGTGGGGCGGGCCACGACGGGTCTACGCCACCATCAAGTTCTTCCTCTACACCTTCTTCGGCTCGGTGTTCATGCTGGTGGCGCTGATCTACATGTACCTGCAGTCCGGCAGCTTCGGCATCCTGGATTTCCAGCGCCTGCCGCTCGGCATGACCGAGCAGGTGCTGATCTTCATCGCCTTCCTGATGGCCTTCGCGGTCAAGGTTCCGATGTGGCCGGTGCACACCTGGTTGCCGGACGCGCACGTGGAGGCGCCGACCGGCGGCTCGGTGATCCTGGCGGCCATCATGCTGAAGATCGGCGGCTACGGCTTCCTGCGCTTCAGTCTGCCGATCACCCCTGACGCGAGCCACGCGCTCGACTGGGTCATCATCCTCATGTCGCTGGTCGCGGTGGTCTATATCGGCCTGGTCGCTCTGGTGCAGGAGGACATGAAGAAGCTGATCGCCTACTCGTCCATTGCCCACATGGGTTTCGTCACGCTGGGCCTGTTTCTGGTGTTCACGCTGCTCGATAACACCGGTGCGGCGCCGGGCGAGATACCGAGCGGGGCTGCGCTCGGCATGGAGGGCGGCATGGTGCAGATGATCTCTCACGGGTTCATTTCCGGGGCGCTGTTCCTGTGCGTCGGCGTGCTCTACGACCGCCTGCACAGCCGCCAGATCGGCGATTACGGCGGCGTGGTCAACACCATGCCGGTATTTGCCGCCTTCATGGTGCTGTTTTCCATGGCCAACTCGGGCCTGCCGGGCACCTCGGGCTTTGTCGGTGAGTTCATGGTGATCCTGGCCAGTTACAAGGCGAACTTCTGGTTTGCCTTGCTGGCGGCGACCACGCTGATCCTCGGCGCCGCCTACAGCCTGTGGCTGGTCAAGCGCGTGGTCTTCGGCGCAGTGGTGAACGAGGGCGTGCGCGGCCTGGAGGACATCAACAAGCGCGAGTTCGTGATTCTGGCGAGCCTCGCGGGCGTGGTGTTGCTGTTCGGCATCTGGCCCGCGCCGCTGGTTGAAGTGATGCATGCCAGCGTCGACAATCTGATCGTGCAGGTATCCACCTCCAAGCTGCCAACCGCACTGGCACTTACCGGCGGATTAGCCCCATGACAATCGCCATGACAGAATTCGCACCCCTTGCCACGGAAATCTTCCTGCTGGTCATGGCCTGCGCCATCCTGGTTATCGACGTGTTTCTCGACGACGGCCGCCGCATGGTCAGCTACGTGCTGTCCCAGTCCACACTACTGATCGCCGCGCTGATCAGCTGGAGTCTGCTGGATCACCCGGCGGCGGTGGTGTTGAACGGTACCTTCGTGCACGATCCGCTGGCCGCGCTGGCTAAGACCAGCATCCTGCTGATCACCTTCGGGGCCTTCGTGTATTCACGCAGCTATCTGGTGGAGCGTGGCATCTTTCGCGGGGAGTTCTACGTGCTCGGCCTGTTCGCGGTGCTCGGCATGCTGGTGCTGGTCTCCGCCCACAGCCTGCTGACCCTCTATCTCGGTCTGGAACTGCTGTCGCTCTCGCTCTACGCGCTGGTCGCCTTCAACCGGGATTCCGTGCCCGCCTCGGAGGCGGCGATGAAGTACTTCGTACTGGGGGCGCTCGCCTCGGGCATGCTGCTGTACGGGATTTCCATGCTCTACGGCGCCACCGGCAGCCTGGATATCGCACAGGTGGCCGCGGCGATTGCGGCGCCGGACGAGAAGGGCATCGTGCTGGTGTTCGCCCTGTGCTTCATCGTGGTCGGACTGGCGTTTAAGTTCGGCGCCGTGCCGTTCCACATGTGGATCCCGGACGTCTACGACGGCGCCCCCACGCCGGTGACGCTGTTCATCGGCAGTGCCCCCAAGATCGCCGCCTTCGCCATGACGATGCGCGTGCTGGTGGAGGCCCTCGGCGGCCTCGGCCCCGACTGGCAGCAGATGCTGGTCATCCTGGCCGTGCTCTCGCTTGCGGTCGGCAATGTGATCGCCATCGCCCAGACCAACATCAAGCGCATGCTGGCCTATTCGACCATCTCGCACGTGGGCTTCCTGTTGCTGGGCCTGCTGGCCGGCACCCCCGAGGGTTATTCGGCCGCGCTGTTCTACGCCATCACCTATGCGCTCACCGCGATCGGCGGGTTCGGCATGATCATCCTGCTGAGCCGCGCCGGCTTCGAGGCAGACCGGCTGGAGGACTTCAAGGGACTGAGCGAGCGCAGCCCCTGGTTCGCCTTCATGATGCTGATCCTGATGTTCTCCATGGCCGGGGTTCCACCCACGGTCGGTTTTTTCGCCAAGCTGTCGGTGTTGCAGGCAGTCATCCATGTCGACCTGTTGTGGCTCGCGCTCGCCGGCGTGTTCTTCTCCATCATCGGCGCCTATTACTACCTGCGGGTGGTCAAGCTGATGTATTTCGATACGGCCGGGGCGCCGGTGCCGCTTGCGGTGAGCACCGATCTGCAAATCGCTGTGAGCGTCAACAGCCTGGCGGTGCTCGCCCTCGGGCTGTTTCCCGGGGCGCTGCTGTCGGTGTGCACGGCGGTAATCGGCTGAGGAAACAGGGGGAAGGCAGAAATAGGGGACAGAAAGAGGGGACAGGCCGCGATTTTCCACAACGGGAAATCGTGGCCTGTCCCCTATTTGGTTCCGGTTGGGCTTGAATTAGTGTGGGCTAGCCGCTACACTTCCGGGCCGTTGATGCGGGGTGGAGCAGTCTGGCAGCTCGTCGGGCTCATAACCCGAAGGTCGCAGGTTCAAATCCTGCCCCCGCTACCAACCTATAACAACACCCCTGATCGGGGTTTTTTTATAGCCAGGACACGATATCCACCGGGTGGGCCGGTTGGGCTGGAGTAGGCTATTTTGCTATACTCCCGGAACGATAAATTCGGAGTTCATGGAGTGGGCCTAAGGCCCATTTTTTGTTTCCGGAGAGCATGAATGAAGCAGGACCCGCTACAACTCGGCGCATTGCTGGAGCCGGCCATCGAGGCTCTGGGATATCAGTTCGTCGGTGTCGAATATCGCAGCGGGGGTCCGGGCGGCGCCCTGTTGCGCGTGTACATCGACAGCGAACAGGGCATTACGGCCGACGATTGCGAGCGGGTGAGCTACCAGGTCAGCGGCTTGCTGGACGTGAACGACCCGATTCCAGGCCATTACACCCTGGAGGTGTCCTCGCCCGGGCTCGACCGGCTGCTGTTCAGACCGGAGGACTACGCGCGTTTTGCCGGGAACCTGGTGAAACTGCGCATGGCAGTCCCGCAGCAAGGACGGCGCAAGTATCAGGGCCGGCTGCTGCGGCTCGAGGACGGCAATGTCGTCGTGGACCAGGACGGCGATGAAGTCATCCTGGCGCTGGACCAGATTGAACAGGCGCGTTTGGTTCCGGAATACTGAACCAATATTTTTGGAGGTTTTGGAATGGATAAAGAGATCCTGCTGGTCGTCGATGTGGTATCCAACGAAAAGGGTATCGACAAGGAAATCATTTTCCAGGCGATCGAGGCTGCGCTGGCGACGGCTACCCGCAAACGTCACGGCGGCGAGATCGATGCGCGTGTCGCCATCGACCGCAAGACCGGATCCTACGAAACGTTCCGCCGCTGGCAGGTGATCGACGAAACGATCGAACCGCCGGAGACGCCGGCAGACGAGGGCGAGGAGGAGGTGCTGGTGTATGAGAACCCCGAGCGCCAGATCACCCTGGAAGAGGCCCGCAAGCGGGATCCGAACCTCGCGCACGGCGACTTTGTCGAAGAGCCGATGGAGTCGGTCGATTTCGGCCGTATCGGCGCCCAGACCGCCAAACAGGTCATCGTGCAGAAGGTGCGCGAGGCCGAACGGGCGCAGGTCGTGGAAGCCTACAAGGACCGGGTCGGCGATCTGGTGACCGGCGTGGTCAAGCGCGTCGAGCGCGGCAATGTTTTCCTCGATCTGGGCAGTAATGCCGAGGCGATCATTCCGCGCGAGCATATGATTCCCCGGGAGGCGGTGCGCCCCGGTGATCGCCTGCGCGGCTATCTGAAAGAAGTCAGCGCCGAACAACGCGGGCCGCAGCTGCTGGTCACGCGTGTCGCGCCGGAGTTCCTGATCGAGTTGTTCAAGCTGGAGGTTCCCGAGGTGGGGCAGGGTCTGATCGAGATTATTTCGGCCGCGCGCGATCCCGGCCTGCGGGCGAAGATCGCCGTCAAGTCCAACGATCCGCGCATCGATCCGGTCGGCGCCTGCGTGGGTATGCGCGGCTCCCGTGTGCAGACGGTTTCCACCGAGCTCTCCGGCGAGCGCGTCGACATCATCCTCTGGGATGTTAATCCCGCGCAGTTCGTCATCAACGCCATGTCGCCGGCCGAGGTCACCTCCATCGTGGTCGATGAAGATACCCATACGATGGATATTGCGGTTGCCGAGGAGCAGCTCTCGCAGGCGATCGGCCGGGCCGGCCAGAACGTACGTCTCGCCAGCCAGCTGACCGGGTGGGAACTCAATATCATGGACGAGACCCAGGCCGAGGAGAAGAGCGAGGCCGAGGCCCAGGAACTGCAGCGGATGTTCAAGGAGCAACTCGACGTGGACGAGGAAATCGCCGCCATCCTGGTGCAGGAGGGGTTTTCCACCATCGAGGAAATCGTCTACGTACCCAAGAGCGAACTGCTGCAAATCGAGGAGTTCGAGGAAGAGATTGTTGATGAATTGCGCGGTCGCGCGCGCGATGTGCTGCTTACCCAGGCGATCATCAAGGAAGAGAAGATCGGTGATGCGGAACCGGCCCGGGACCTGCTGGAAATGGAAGGCATGGATCAGGACCTGGCCTTCGAACTCGCCGGCCGGGGCATTATCACCATGGAAGACCTGGCCGAACAGGCCATCGACGATTTGATGGACATCAACGGCATGGACGAGACCCGGGCCGGCGCCCTGATCATGACGGCACGCGCCCCGTGGTTCGCGGAAGCGGCGCAGGACTGATCGTCGGCAGAGGAGCAGAGGCATGTCAGAAGTTACGGTAAAACAATTCGCTCAAGTTGTCGGTGTCCCCACCGACCGGCTGCTCGCCCAACTGGGTGAGGCGGGTCTGGCAATTCAGGATGAGAACGCCACCATCACGGAAACCCAGAAGACCCAGCTGCTTGATTTTCTGCGAGAGAGCCATGGCAGACACGCCCCGGTCACCGGCGCAGCCCCGAAAAAGATCACCCTGAAACGCAAATCGCACACGGAACTGCACACCAGTGTCCCGGCGCCGCGGTCACCCGGCGCCCGTGGCGCCGTGCGCGGCGTCAAGCCCGAGAAAAAAACCGTGATAGTCGAGGTGCGCAAGAAGCGCACCTACGTGAAGCGCGCCGACCTGCTGGCCGAGGAACAGGAACGCCAGGAACAGGAAGCTGCCGAACAGGCGCGTATCGAGGCGGAAGAACAGGCGCGCATCGAGGCGGCGCGCAAGGAGCAGGAAGAAGCGCTCAGACTGGAGGAGGCCAGGCGCGCCGAGGAGGAATCCCGGCTCAAGGCCGAGGAAGAACAGAAACGCAAGGCCGAGGAAGAGTCCCGCAAGGCGGCGCCTGCGAAAGCGGAACCCCGTGCGCCTGCCCGTGAAGAGCCGCGCCAGAAGAAGCCCGTCGAGAAGGAGCGCAAGGGCAAGGGCATGGCGGGGGACGAGAAGATCTCGCGCTATGGCCGCACGCAGCTGCACGTGGCCGCCGAAAAGAGCGGTCGACGGCAGAAAAAATCGAAGGCCTCACGGCGCGTGACCATCACACCCACCCAGGAACACGGCTTCGAGCGGCCTACGGCGCCGGTCATCCACGAGGTCGATCTGCCGGCGAACATCTCGGTTTCCGACCTGGCGCAGAAGATGTCGATTAAATCCGCGGAGGTCATCAAGACGCTGATGAAAATGGGCGTCATGGCCACCATTAACCAGGTAGTTGACCAGGACACCGCCACGCTGGTGGTCGAGGAGATGGGACATATCGCAAGACCCGTGCAGGAAAACGCCCTCGAGACGGAACTCAGGCAGCGCATTCAGGAAGTCGCCGGCGAGCGGTTGCCACGTCCGCCGGTGGTTACCATTATGGGCCATGTCGACCATGGCAAAACCTCGCTGCTCGACTATATCCGTCGTACCCAGGTTGCCGAAGGCGAGGCCGGCGGCATCACCCAGCATATCGGCGCCTACCACGTGGAAACGCCGAAGGGCGTGGTCACGTTTCTGGACACCCCGGGCCATGCCGCCTTCACCGCCATGCGCGCCCGTGGCGCACAGGTGACGGATATCGTGATTCTGGTGGTCGCGGCGGATGACGGCGTCATGCCGCAGACCCGGGAGGCGGTGCAACATGCCCGTGCGGCCGGTGTGCCGCTGCTGGTGGCGGTCAACAAGATCGACAAGCCGGAAGCGGATCAGGAACGGGTCAAGAATGAACTGTCCGCCCTGCAGGTCATTCCGGAAGACTGGGGTGGCGACACCATGTTCGCGCCGGTTTCCGCCAAGACCGGCGCGGGTGTCGATGAACTGCTGGACGCGATTCTGCTGCAGTCGGAAATGCTCGAGCTGACCGCAGTCCAGGATTGTCCGGCGACCGGCATCGTGGTGGAGTCCAGTCTGGACAAGGGCCGCGGCGCCGTGGCCACCATACTGGTTCAGAACGGTGTCCTCCATCGCGGTGATCTGATCCTCACCGGACAGGAATGGGGTCGGGTGCGCGCCATGTTCGACGAGACCGGCAAGCAGATCGACGAGGCAGGTCCGTCCATGCCCGCACTGGTGCTGGGCCTCTCGGCTGTGCCCAATGCCGGCGACGAGGTGATGGTTGTCTCGGATGAACGCAAGGCGCGTGAACTCGCCGCGCAGCGCCAGGAACGCTCGCGCGACCAGCGGCTTGCCAAGCAGCAGCAGGCGCGCCTCGAAGACGTATTTTCACAGGTTGGAGAGGGACGGGCGGCAGCGGTCAACATCGTGCTGAAGGCCGATGTGCAGGGCAGCGCCGAGGCCCTGAGCGAGGCACTTTCCAATATCGCCTCCGAGGAACGGGAAGTGAACGTCAAGGTGGTCTCCAGCGGCGTCGGCGGCATCAACGAGTCCGACGTCAACCTGGCGGTTGCCTCCAATGCCATCATCATCGGCTTCAACGTGCGCGCGGATGGTTCTGCCAAGCGTCTGGTCGAGGAGAACAACGTCGACCTGAAGTACTACAGCGTCATTTACGACGCCATCGACGATGTGAAGAACGCGGTCAGCGGCATGCTGGCTCCCGAAGTCAAGGAGGAGATCATCGGGCTGGCCGAGGTCAAGGAAGTGTTCCGTTCGCACAAGCTGGGCGATATCGCCGGCTGCATCGTCGTCGACGGTGTGGTGCGCCGCCGTGCACCGATCCGGGTTCTTCGTGACAATGTCGTGGTCTTCGAAGGCGAGCTGGAGTCGCTGCGCCGCTTCAAGGATGACGTCAGCGAAGTCAGGTCGGGCACCGAGTGCGGCATCGGGGTGAAGAACTACAGTGTAAAGGTCGGTGACCAGATCGAGGTCTTCGAGCGCTTCGAGGTCGCGCGCCGTCTCTAGCCCCGCCGTGGAGGACTCAAGCCGGGGGAGTCATGGCGTGACGCGCTGTGAATACGTCCCTGCAAGCTCGCCGGCCGCTTCCTGCCGCCGACGGTCACGCCATCACTCCCCCGGCTTGAGGTTGTGTCACCATGGTTGTTATTGAACACTGGATTATTTGTTGACGTCGCCTGCGCTGTATTGCAGCCAGACCACTTTGGCCACGGAAACCCCGGTAATGAACGCAATCATGATTTTTCCGTGTTTTTCCGTGTGCCTCCGTGGCCATTAGAATTTCGTAAACCATACCTGGATATTTGACGGGAAAGACACCTGCCAGCCATGCCGAGAGAATTTCCAAGGACGCGTCGCGTCGGTGAACAGATCCAGCGCGAGGTGGCCGGAATCCTGCAGGAGGAATTCCAGGATCCCCGGCTGGGCATGATCAGCGTCTCCGGCGTCGAGGTCTCGCGCGATCTGGCGCATGCCAGGGTCTATATCTCCGTGCTGGGCGGGGATGAAGACGTCAATGAAACCATCAGGGTATTGAACAAGGCTGCAGGATTCATACGCCACCAGCTTGGCCAGCGGATGCGTCTGCGATCGGTGCCGCAACTGCGGTTCCTGTACGACGGGTCGCTGGCCGAAGGGGCGCGGATGGATGCGCTGATCGCGGCGGCCCTTGCCGGCCGGCGCCCGCCGGAAAATGAAGACTAGGTGATTGATTATGGGTCGACGTCATGGCGATGAACGGCGTGTGGATGGCATTTTGCTGCTGGACAAACCGGCCGGACTGACCTCCAATGCCGCCTTGCAGAAGGTGAAGCGGCTGTACCGTGCCCGCAAGGCCGGTCATACCGGCAGTCTGGATCCGCTGGCGAGTGGCCTGCTGCCGATCTGCCTGGGCGAGGCCACCAAGGTTTCCGGGTTCCTGCTCGATGCCGACAAGCACTACTGGGTGTCATGCCGGCTGGGGGTGCGCACGACTACCGCCGATGCCGAGGGGGAGGTGCTGGAGACGCGCCCGGTGGAGGCGGTCACCGAGAAACGGCTGCTCGAAGTCATGGAGAGTTTCACCGGTGTCATCGAGCAGATTCCCCCGATGTATTCGGCCGTGAAACACCAGGGCCAGCGCCTCTATGCCCTGGCGCGCAAGGGGCTCGAAGTGGAGCGCGAGCCGCGGCAGATTACCATCCACGCGATGGAACTGCTGGATTTCAGCCTGCCACTGGCCGAAATCGGGGTGCACTGCTCCAAGGGCACCTATATCCGCACCCTGGTTGAGGATATCGGCGAGGTGCTGGGGTGCGGCGCCCATGTCGCGAACCTGCGGCGTTTCGGCGTCGGACCCTACAATGCCTCCGGTATGGTGACCCTCGACGCTCTCGAGGAGTGTCTGGCCCGGGAAGGCGAGAAGGGGCTCGATGCTCTGCTGCTGCCGATGGAAAGCGGTTTGAGCCAGTGGCCCGACGTGCGCCTCAGCGGGGATGCCGCCTTTTATCTGCGCCAGGGCCAGCCGGTGGTGGTGCCGCATGCCCCGACTGCCGGGCTGGTGCGACTCTATGAAGGACAGCGCCGGTTTCTCGGCGTCGGCGAGATTCTCGACGATGGACGGGTCGCGCCGCGCCGCCTGCTCAACACCAGCTGATATTTCCCGTCAACAGGTGTGGGAGCCGGTGTCCCGAAAACCTGCAATCGCCACGGAAGCACACGGAATTACACGGAATTACACGGAATTACACCTAAGAGAATGTGACGTTATTGTGATTTAACCGGCTGATAAAACCTGACTGCGAAAGAAGGATAAAAGTGCGTAGCGCATGAACGCCCGAAGGGTGAGCACT
>Ga0210144_1000601_pt1 | contig 17834 bp, 6 predicted proteins | sample Muzzi_PWA_D2_FD_185532 | JGI IMG/M metagenome (GOLD analysis project Ga0210144, IMG submission 185532) | Wetland microbial communities from San Francisco Bay, California, USA, that impact long-term carbon sequestration - Muzzi_PWA_D2 (SPAdes) | ecosystem: Environmental > Aquatic > Marine >...
GCCGCAGTTTCATTTTCAATCCGGGAACGAACCTTTTTTCGAACAAAAAAAGGAACATTCTTTATCGCAGCCTCGGCATCAGATGTCCATTTCATGGTGTTGTAACTCCCGGATGACGTTTTTATTACAAATTCTGGCTGATCTGCATGCTGATGTCCACGCATCTTGCAGAGTGGGTGAGCGCCCCTACGGAGATGATATCGACGCCGGTATCGGACAAGGATTTAAGATCGCCTTTTGTTATGCCGCCTGACAATTCAACCACCGCCCTTTTATCAATAAAGGATGTAGCCTCTTTTATCTGTTTTATGGTCATGTTGTCCAGCATGATGACGTCTGCATTAGCCTCCAGCGCTTCCTTGACCTGATCCAAATTGGAAACCTCCACCTCTATTTTTAACAGATGGGATACCCGGGTTCTGATGTGGTCAATGGCTTTTTTTATACCCCCAAAAGCAGCAATGTGATTATCCTTGATCAAAACACCGTCATACAGTCCTATCCTGTGGTTATAGGCGCCACCCACTCGTACGGCATATTTTTCCAGTACACGCCAGCCCGGGGTGGTCTTTCGGGTATCGACCAGACGGATATTTTTGTTTGAAAGTTCACTCATATATGATCGCACTAAAGTTGAAATACCCGAGAGATGCTGTAGAAAATTCAGGGCTGTTCGCTCTCCGGTAAGCAGCGCGCGGAGCCTTCCGTTAACATTAGCCAAAGTGTCACCATTTTTTACAACCTCACCATCATTATATTCTGATCTGAATATAACCTCTGAATCAAGGTACTGGAAAACCTGTTTGGCCACATTCAGACCTGCAACCACAAGGGGTTCTTTAGCGATAATTATACCTTTGCCTTTAAGTTGAGGGTCTATCAGATTATCGGTGGTAACGTCTCCGGGACCGATATCCTCTTTGAGTGCAATTTCAATGAGATGTTGTGTTGAATTCATGAGAATTTCGGGCTAAGCTTCGAGTTCCCTAATTTTATCCAAATTCATCCGAAGCTTTTGCTGCTTCTCCATGAGAGATTCTTGTTTTTCTCTAACTTTTTCAACCACGTCTTTGGGTGCCTTGCTGAGAAAGTCCTCATTTCTGAGTTTTTTTGAAACAATGCTTAACTCATTGCTCAGTTTGTTGATCTCCTTATCAAGGCGATTGATTTCTTGGGCAAAATCGATAATTCCTTCCAAGTTAACAAAGATCGTCGCGTTATCCACAACAGATGTTGCCGCTGATTTGGGTCTCTGGCCCGTATTTTCCACAGACAGGGATTTAAGCCTTGCAAGATTAATGATCATGTCTTTGTACTGCTCTATGGTTCCTCGTGTGGATTCTTCCTGTGAATGGACGCTAACGGCCAGAGACAGAGAGGGTGAAATATTCATCTCTCCTCTTATGTTTCTGATTCCGGATATGATTCCTGAGATAAGCCCCATTATTGATTCTGCTTCCATATCCCTGTAAATACCGTCATCAGAAGCATCTAAAGGAAATATGGATTTCATAATGGAGTCTTTTGTCCCTGGAAGCTTATCCCAAATTTCTTCCGTGACAAAAGGTATAAAAGGATGGAGCAGAATCAGCGTGTCATGGAGAACTTGCCATAGAACGCTCAATGTTGCTTCTTTACGGGCTGTCCCCTCTTTTCCATACAGGGTGGGTTTAATGGCTTCAAGATACCAGTCACAGAATTCATGCCAGACAAAGTTATAGAGGACTCCGGCAGCGTCGTTAAACCTGTAGTTGTCTAGAGCCTGGGAAACTTTGTCGGCAGCACGATGGCGTCTGGATAAAATCCATCTGTCAACCAGAGAAAGAGATTCATGGGGTATATTTTTACGTTCTTTGTCGATGTGCATCAGCGCAAACCGGGCTGCATTCCAGATTTTGTTGATAAAATTTCTATAGCCTTCAACACGTTTTTCAGACATTTTAACGTCTCTGCCCTGAGCCGCAAATGCAGCCAGAGTAAAACGGAATGCATCGGTTCCATAGGTGTCGATAACGCTTAAAGGATCGATGACGTTTCCTGTTGATTTGCTCATCTTTTTACCGTCTTCGTCGCGTACCAGGGCATGTACATAAACGTCCTTAAACGGCACGTCACCCATGAAATGAAGTCCCATCATCATCATTCGGGCGACCCAGAAAAAGAGGATGTCGAAACCGGTGACAAGAACAGATGTGGGATAAAATAATTTTAGTATCGGTGTTTCATCCGGCCATCCCATGGTCGAGAAAGGCCACAGGGCAGAGCTGAACCAGGTATCCAGAACATCTGTATCTTGTACAAGATCTGTTCCTTTACACACCGGACATATGTCAGGTGCAGTCATGGCAACGACAACTTCATTGCACGTTTCACATGTCCATGCCGGAATCTGATGTCCCCACCATATCTGCCTTGAAATACACCAGTCTTTTATATTGTTCATCCATTCAAAGTACGTTTTCGTCCATATTTCAGGGACGATTCGAGTGTGGCCGTTTTTGACCGCATCGATGGCTTTTTCGGCAAGAGGTTTGGCTTTGACAAACCACTGCTTGGACAAATTGGGTTCAATGATGGTATTGCACCGATAACAGTGACCGATATTATGCTGATAGGGTTCGATTTTTTCGAAAAGACCCTCTTTTTTTAGGGCGCTAACCACAGCCTCCCTGCATTGGAACCGGTCCATGTTTTCAAATCTTCCGGCCTCCGGTGTCATCAGACCGTTATCATCGATGACCTTAATCCGTTCAAGGTTATGCCGGTTTCCGATTTCAAAGTCATTGGGATCATGGGCCGGCGTAATTTTGAGGGCGCCGGTGCCAAATGACATATCGACATATTTGTCTTTGATGATAGGAATCTCTCTGTTCATCAGAGGAAGCATTATTTTTTGAGATTCGAGGCCTTGATAGCGCTCATCATCCGGATTTACTGCCACTGCGGTATCCCCCAGCATGGTTTCAGGCCGTGTCGTTGCGATAACGACATTCCCTTTTCCGTCTGAAAAGGGATACCGGATGTGATATAGAAAACCGTTATGAAGTTCATGCTCCACTTCTAAGTCTGCAAGCGCTGTATGGCAGCGGTTGCACCAGTTAATAATATAATTACCACGGTATATAAGACCTTCTTGATAGAGAGTTACAAAAACCTTGCGGACGGCTTTTGAAAGCCCTTCGTCCATTGTGAAACGCTCCCTGTCCCAATCACACGAAGCGCCAAGACGTTTGAGCTGATTGATAATCGCGCTGCCATACTCACGGCGCCATTCCCAGACCGCTTCAATGAATTTTTCCCTGCCTACCTGGTGACGGTCCAACCCCTCGCTTGCAAGCTTTTTTTCAACAACATTCTGGGTGGCGATGCCGGCATGATCGGTACCCGGCATCCAAAGAACATTGTCCCCTCGCAGTCTTCTGTAGCGACAGAGAATATCCTGTAATGTATTGTTTAATGCATGTCCCATGTGAAGGACACCGGTAACATTGGGTGGCGGTATGACTATGGAATAACATTTCTGAGCGCTTCCCGACTCACCCGCCGAGAACAATCGTTCTTTTTCCCAGAAATCGTACCATCGTTTTTCCACATCATGTGGTTCATAACCTTTGTCAAGAAGATCGGAACTCATATGTTGTTACTCCTTAATCTAACCTAATTTGATCGTGACATATTGATGCATATGAATCAAATTGAAAAGGGGATTATTAAATAATCCCCGGTTCTTTTTTATTTTATTTTTGGCTGTGAAGCAGGTCTATCGAACAGAAGTTAAATCTCGTCAAAATGTAATTATTATTTTTCACCATCAGGTGAGTCTTCAAGCAGCGCTTTTTTCAATTTTTCTATTTCTCTAGTAACCGTTTTTTCAATTGCCTCTGCAAGAAGACGGTCGATTTTTTCGTAAAACACCTTTTTAATGACACGTTCCAAAGCTGCTTCTATTTTTTCGTCCGTTATACTGTCAGGCTCAAAAAGGTCCCCTGAATTATCTTCTTTAGAATCGAGTTCAATGCCTAGTGAATCAGTAAAATCATCTTCCGGCGCTACATCCGTTATCGCGTCCATATCAAATTCATCAGTAAAATCATCGGATTCCCTTATAAGATCGTTGTCTAATTCATCGATATCATCGAATTCCCGGGAAAGGTCGGCCTCATCATCAACAGTCTCACCAATGTCTTTAGTTTCCCGGTTTTTTTCGCTGATTGTTACGGTTAAATCTATATACGTATCATCTTCAGCTGCTTTTTGTTCTTCGGTATCACTGCTTTCATCTCGAACTTCTTCGGTAGCTTCTACAAGATCGATTATTTCCTCGTCGCCGGTTGGCTCCTCTGCGACCTCTTCTTTAAGCTCTATGATCGCTTCATCTTCCACGGGTTCCTGTTCTTCGGTAGCTTCTAGGAGATCGATAATTTCCTCATCGCCTGTTCGCGCATCTGTAATCTCTTCTTCAAGCTCTAGGATCGCTTCATCTTTCGTTGATTCGGTTTCATTATTTTTCTTGTCTGGTTCATTTGGCTCGGTCATATCCGCTCTCCCGTTCGCTACGAAGTGTCATTTTCAAACAAACACCCTATAATCTTCGAAAATTTAACACAAGGCACAAGGCGTGTCAAGATACTAATACCTGAATCTTGAATGAAAATTAATTAGAATCTATAGGTTGCTTAATTGAAGATGATTTAAGAATAATGATTTACAGCCGGTCCGTTTAGGTTATAAAATCAACCTAATCTGAACGTTTCAAATCTTAAAAGGGGAATAAATCTTTTGATTTTTAATGAATTATTTTGATTTATATTTTTAAAATATGAAACCCTTCGGGATTGCCGATCTTACCGCATCTACTGCGTCAGATGCCATTCCGCATAGTTGACTATAGCGGAACGACATCTTCCTTGTATCTGCGGCAACACAGCCATAGGCGGGCAAGCCTCAACAATCGTTCAATTTAGGATTATATATGCGCTATTTTTTCATTGAAAAATCGGAACGTGAAGATTCAATATTAAGTATTACCGGTCCTGATGCCAGACATATAAAGACTGTTTTGCGCATGAAGCCCGGTGGTAAAATCGGGCTATTCGACGGTAACGGTTTAGAATACGAAGCCAAAATCATGGATTTATCTCCCGGAAGGGTTCAAGTATCGATTATTCGCCGCTTTCCGTCAACTGCAGAATCGCTGCTTAAAATTATTATTGCCCAGGCGTTTTTAAAAGAAAAAAAAATGGATGGTCTTGTCCGGCAGCTCAGTGAACTCGGCATCGTAAAATGGATACCTTTTATTGCCGAGAGATCTGTCCCCAGGCCTGACAAAAAACAGCTTTTGGCACGAACGAAACGATGGGAAAAAATTGCAAAAGAAGCCCTCAAACAGTGTAGACGAGGGCGTATCATGGAAATTGGTGAAACCGTATCCTTTGAAGAAATGTTGAATCTGGGTCAGTTTTGCGACCTTAAGGTCGCTTTCTGGGAAGATGAATTACAGCATGTTCATGCCAACCTGCCGGGATCCGGTGAAAAAATTGATACCGTTTTTGCCCTTATCGGACCCGAAGGGGGGTTCACGCAAAAAGAAATTGAAAAAGCCGGGGATCGTGGATTTATCACCGTCGGATTGGGGCCTCGAATCTTAAGGGCTGAAACAGCCACCATTGCAGCGTGTGTTTTGCTTCAATATCTTTTTGGCGATATGAGCCAAAATAAATCTTGACAAAAAAAGGGAGGTCTAATAATTTTTGATTTTTTCAAGGCAATGCCGAGGTAGCTCAGTCGGTAGAGCAGGGGACTGAAAATCCCCGTGTCGGCAGTTCGATTCTGTCCCTCGGCACCAATGAAAGACATTATTTAAAAGGGGTTAGCCATCATTTTGGCTAACCCCTTTTTGTTTAAATCTTTAACGATCAGTTTAGGTTTTAGATATTTATGCCGATATATATACATGTAGGAGAAATGATATGATAGTGTATATAATCTTAGGCATCACACTTGTTTATGTTGCTGTAATTATATATCTTTACTTAAAGTCCGAAAGATCGGTCTGACGGTTGCTTGTTTTAGAACGGTCACGACTTGATGGCTTTAAAACACACCTGCCATGTAAAAACCGAGCCATAAATGATATCTAAATTAATTTAAAACCTGTCAAATAATGTCACCAAATGCTCAATTTTGGCAGATATTTTTTTGGTGCAATTTATATCTGATTGGGACAAATAATTGAAATCATTAATTATAAAATCCTTCAGGATATCAGGAGGATTTTTGGCACGATTTCTGCTTTTCAATCTGACAATTCTTAATTATAGGATTTGTCAAAAACGTCTAATAGAAAAAAATTATGAAATATTTCTTAAAAAATTCGTGTGTTAAAAAAATCTTGACTCTGTAATTTAGTGCATATAGTTATTAGTTAGTAGAAGATGAAGACACTTCGTCCTTCGTTTTTTACCCCCACAGGCCCCTGGAGATACCTCCAGGGGCTTTTTATTGCATCCACTTCTATAACTAAGCTGAGGCGTTTCAAATTTTTGAAATAGTTAATTTAATAATATTGTTAAGTTATTCTGACATTTTGAATTTCAAAAATCTGAAATCGCTACGGGATCTCCAATTTTTATCCGCCTCAGGAGGATCACTGCATCTCCTGGGTCAGATGCCATTCCACACGGACGACTATAGCAAAACAACATCTTCCTTGTATCTACCGCAAACTTGAAATCGCTCAACTTAGGTTAAAATTGAATTTAAATTTGTCAAAAAAGAGCCTTTTTTTTGACCAAATTTGTCAATTTCCTATTGCTTTCGATTCCGGCATGCGACTTTTGAATATATTTTAATCCATTGAAATTTGAATACCTTAAAATCTATTTAGAGATTATTTTTTTGATGTTGCACGATTATTGCAAATCATCGCCTGAAGAACTAGTCAAAAATATACATTCAAAACCAAACCTGAGGGAAAATGTTGAAAAGGGGGGTGGTAAAAACCAATTAAATATCTGAAATCGCGTTTTTGATAAATTCGACTTTTTTACTGTGGGGGTAAAAAATGAACCGAAGTTTCTTTGTGGCAGTGCCAAAATCCGGCTCCTTTATTAGCCGGACGGGCACTATATATATGATAAATGCGCGACATCTCTTAAAGCACCTATCTGCGCGGTAGTGAATGAATTAGGAGATGTCGTGGATAAAATTTTATTCTTTAACAGATTAATTGCGGCCAGTCGTTATCTGCTTGTCTTTTTTCTGCAGTGTTGGTCACGCGTTATACTGCTGAAAAAAATCAGGTGGAAACTTTGGGCAGCATGGATCAGGGTCAACGTGGCATTGCCGTTGTTGGGCAAACTGCGAAGAATGTGCTCGAACCGGAAGGCCTGGAAGCTGGGAAGTTTCCCTATAGCCCCGAGAGCACGCAGCTCCAGGCTCGGTGTCCAGCTGCCGCTTCTCTTTGCTCTCTTGCTGGGAGCTGCCTACCCCGTGCACGCAGCGGGGGTTTTTTGCTCCGACTTCGGCGGAGTCGTTGACGGCAATGACCCCGCCACCTTTGCAACCATTCAATCCGCCTCCACGTTCGGGATTGACATGAACTGCACGGTAAAGAACTTTCCAGAATCCGTGGGTGGGTTTCCAATCGTCAATATCAACTTTAATTTCCCTCAACAGCAATCATATTACATTGTTTTTAACGATGTTTACTACTACGGCAACATGTCGTGTAATGACCCAACCCAATCAGATTTTTGGATCTATTGGACGCCCGGTGGGTTTAACAGAATCAGTCCCTCCTGCCAGGAATTTTTTGTTCCTGTGGATGCGGTTCTTAAGGAGAATCCGACGGCTCAGACCACTGCCGTTGTCGGCGTGCCTTTTACCTATACGATCACAGCGCCGCTTTTGGGCAAACTGGATGAAACGGGCACCCTCCAGTATTTGGCCAACACCGACGACTCTGAGATAAAAAATGTCGTTATCGCCGACGATCTCACCGCGTCGGGTGCGGCACTTAGCTATGTGAGCAACACCGCCTACCTGGTGAATCCAAGTGCCGGGGTCAGAACATCGCTGGGCCCACTAACACCGGGGGTAAGCAGTACATGGCTGGCCAACCACCCCGGCGTTTTGTCGGATTCTTCGAAGCATCTCGTCTTCTCGTATGAGAATAATCCTACGGCTTTAGACTCAATACCGGCCGGATATAACATCGAGATCGAGCTCACAGTCGTCCTTGATAACACCCCGACGAACGTGAACCCGGCAGGGACGCAGTTTGCGAACACCACCAAAATGTGGTTCGACAAAACGTTCAATTCGACAGACATAGTCGATCTCCAGGCATACCCCGGCACCACGCCGCCTATGACGATCATCGAGCCCAATCTCGTGGTCACCAAGACGAGCTCGATATCAACCATAAAGGTGGGGACTCAGGCGGCCTACACCATCAACGTCCAGAATACCGGCGGCAGTGATGCGTGGAATACTACGATCACCGATAACATTCCCGCCGGCATGTGCAACTTCGATTCCAGCGCCACAATCACCGCTCAGATCTTCGCGGCTGACGGCGTCACCCTGATCACAGATCTGAATAATACCGACTTCTCCGTCGCTTGGAACGGCGGTTCCGCTTCTGCGTGCCAGCTCAGCCTGCAAATGCTGACGGCAGCAGCTAAGATCGGACCCACTCAGCGCTTGATCATCAACTACCAGGCCATGCTCGACGCCGGTATCGCCTCCGGCACGTTTACCAACGTCGCCGGTGCTACCCGGTGGTTCAGTGCTGCAAGCAGCGATACCGGACGCCGCGAATACGACAGGTCACTCACCAACGGCACACCGGGTGTATTGGATTTTCAGGACGCCTACACCATAACGGCTACGGATCAGGGTTATTACTTTTTGAAATCGGTCGATAACCTGACCACCGGAGCTTATCCGGCCACAGCGGCCTTTCCCGGTGACCGGCTGCGGTACACACTGCAAATCCAGAACTATAACATCCCCCCGCTCAATAACATCACGGTTACCGACGACTTGGGTGCGCTGAACGGGTTTACAGCCTTCGAGCCGGACTCACTCACTCTTGCCAGCACAGACCTCCCTGCGGGTACATATACGATCTGTCCCACATGCGGCACCAATCAGGCAGGCACCATTACGATCAACGGTCTGAATCTGGCGTCCAACCAGCAGTATCAGATCCAGTTCGATGTCACCCTGGCCTCGAACCTCACGGAAGGCACTCAAGTCCTTAATCAGGCAAGCCTCTCCGGCACCGACACCAACAATGTAGTGTGGTCAGGCGTCAGTGATGACCCATACATCAATGGCCCGGCGATGCTCAGTGATAACGGTAATATCACTCCTATTACCATTCAGTCGCGGGAGCCTGCCCTCCGTGTCCTGAAAACGGTGCAAGACATTACCTCCGGTACCTCCACCGTCATGGCGGGAGACATATTGCGCTACACGATTTCGGTGAAGAATATCGGCACCGAAGATGCGACTGGCGTAACGCTGCGCGATTTGGTCCCGGCCAACACAAGCTACATTGCCAACAGCACCAGGCTGAATGGCACGACAGTGGCAGATCCCAGCGCTGGTGTCAGCCCGCTGCAAAACGGTATGTTGATCAATTCACCCGCGAATCTGACGGCGGGCGTAATGCCTGCGGACCCAAGCGAGGCTGCCGCAAATACTGCCACGATCACCTTTGATGTTCAGATCAGCACCACTGTGGTCGACGGCACCATTATCTCCAATCAGGGGTTTGTAAACGGCTCCGGCGCGAGCAGTGGTATATTGCCCGAACAACCGTCCGACAACCCGGCGACCCCTAATGTGCCGAACGATCCGACCACGGTCGTAGTGGGTAACTTGCCCTTGGTCTACGCGCTGAAGACCGTCAATGTCGTAGACAACAATAGCGACGGTATCGTGGATTCGGGAGATGTGCTCCATTACACCATCACGCTTACGAACTCGGGCACCACACCGGCGACCGGCGTGGTGCTCACTGACACAGTGCCGCAGTACACCACTTATGTGCCGGACTCCGTTACATTGAATGGCATATCGGTCCCAGACCTGCCTTCGGGATTACCGCTCGCATCAGGTATGGCGGTCAGCAGTTCTAACCTGACACCACCGCTGCCGGTGGCGGGCGCCGGTACACTATCTTTCGGTGAAAACGCGGTCGTGACCTTCGACGTACTGGTTGACCCGAACGTGCCCTCAGGGAGCGTGCCAGCGGGAACCCTCATCAGCAACCAAGGTAGCGTGGCGACGGCGAAATTGCCGACGTTACTGACGGATGCCGACGGCGATTCATCCAACGGTTATCAGCCGACTGTTGTCGCGGTAGGTGACGCCCAGCAGCTCTCCATAATCAAATCGATCGCGGTAGTGGGCGGTGGCGCCGCGCTGCCGGACAGCCAACTGGAATACACCATCCAGGTCACCAACGTTGGCATGGTTCCTGCTACTAACGTGGTGATTACGGATGACCTTACCCCGCTCGCAGCACAGGTCACCTATGTTGCCGGATCGGCGACCATGAACGGTTCCCCCAACGGTGTTAGCTTCACCTCGCCGGTTCTCACGGCAACCTATGGTACCGCGCTTGACCCGGGCAGCTCAGTCATCGTGCGCTTCGACGTTACGATAAACAGCAACGTGCCAGCCGGGACCACCCTGACCAATACCGCTCGGGTCAGTTGGGATTCGCCCGATTCGCCCAAAGACGCCACTGCGTCCGTTAATGTCGGCGCTATACCGGGCAGCGCCGCCCTTAACGGCACTGTCTGGCATGATGCCAACCTGAACCAACTTGACGACGGCACCGAGCGGTACCTTCAGGGCTGGTCCGTCGAGCTATACCGCAACAATCAATTGCTCGCTACGATGCTGACGGATGCCAACGGCGTTTATCGGCTCACCGGTCTGACGCCAAATGTGGGCACACCGGATCTTTATGAATTGCGTTTCCATGCAGCAGGTGCGGGTCCTAATACGCCTTCGCTGGGTAACGCAGACTCACCGTTCACTGACGGTCCGCAGCGAATCAGCGCCATTATTGCCGGCCCGGGTGCCAATCTTGAGAACCTGAATCTGCCGCTTTGGCCCAATGGCGCGGTGTATAACTCGGTCGTGCGTCAGCCGATTACCGGTGCCAGTGTTACACTGGTGAACGCGGCGACCGGAACAGCTTTGCCGAGCCAGTGCTTCGATGATCCGGTTCAGCAAAATCAGATCACGGCCAGTGACGGCTTCTACAAGTTCGATCTGAACTTCAGTGATGCCTCATGTCCGGCTGGCGGCGACTATCTCATCGAGGTATCACCGCCGACCACCGGTTACATGAATATGCCGTCTCAGATTATTCCGCCGACCAGTGATGCATCCATGGCAGCATTCTCCGTTCCCGCCTGCCCGGGAAGTACGAACGATGCTGTGCCGGCAACGACCGAGTACTGCGAAGCAGTCGCTTCGGCGGTGGTGCCGCCGCTGTCGGTCCAACCGCGAACGACCGGTACTGTCTATTATATGCATCTCTTGCTAAGCAACGGAGACATACCCGGGGAAAGCCAAATATTTAATAATTTCATTCCCATCGATCCTGTACTGGATGGCGCCGTTGCCATCACAAAGACTACGCCTCTAATCAACGTGACCCGCGGAACGCTGGTGCCTTACACGATTACCGTGACCAACGTGTACGCTATGCCGCTGTCCGGTATCAGTATCATCGATCGTTTCCCGGCTGGTTTTAAATATATGGCCGGTTCCGCCCGCATGGACGGTAAGCCATCCGAACCGAGGATCAACGGCCGCGAACTGGTTTGGGATAATCTCGAACTGCAGGTAAACCAGAAATACACTATTCGGTTGCTGTTGGTGGTAGGTTCCGGCGTCTCCGAAGAGGAATACGTTAACCGGGCGATGGTGCTCAGCACCGTAACCGCGGGTGCTGTTTCGAGGGAAGCAACTGCCACCGTGCGGGTTATACCCGACCCGACCTTCGATTGTACCGATGTGATCGGAAAGGTGTTCGACGATGAAAATCTGAACGCTCATCAGGATGCGGGAGAGAAAGGTTTACCCGGGATCCGTGTGGTGACCGTGCGTGGCCTGATCGCCACATCCGATAAAAACGGGCGTTTCCATATTACCTGCGCGGCTGTACCTGACGAGGATCGCGGCAGCAACTTTATTCTCAAGGTAGACGAGCGCAGCCTGCCAAGCGGTTATCGCCTGACCACCGAAAATCCCCGCGTTCAGCGCGCCACCCGTGGCAAGATGCTGCGATTCAACTTCGGAGCCACTATCCACCGCGTGGTGCGTATCGATATCGCCGATGGGGTGTTTAAGCCGAATAAAACCGAATTGCGGCTGCAGTGGACTTCCAAGATTACACAATTGCTTGAAGAGCTGAAAAAGGCGCCTTCCGTGCTACGCCTGTCATATCTTGGCGATGTGGAACGTAAAGGCCTGGTGCAGGAACGTCTTGAGGCATTGAAAGAGAAAATAACCAAAAAATGGAAGCAGTCGGATGGGGGATACCGGCTTGCCATTGAAACCGAAATTTTCTGGCGACGCGGTGCTCCGCTTGCCGGTCAGTGATAACAGAATGATTGAAGCTATGTTGTCTAAGCTATACATATTGATGAGATGCTTTTTGAAGCACAGTATTGCCATCTTGTGTTTGTGTGTTGTCACTGCGGCAGGCGCGGAGGCGGCCTTATCCGTGGAAACCGGGGTAAGGGAAACGGATGCGCCCGGAGAGGCAGCCGAGATGCATCTGCCGGCGGATCAGTCCTTTAAGTCATGGATCCATGACCCGGCCGTATTCAAAAAGGATGAGGGAGACAGCACGGAGATGCGCGAAGTTCTCAAGCAGGAAGTAAAAACAATCAAGCTCGATAATCTGATTCCACCTATCCATTTCGGTCTGGGGGAAGCGGAAATACCCGAGAACTATATTAAGCTTCTTCGCGATGTGCTCGACAGCATGCGTGATCGTGCCAATGTACGACTCCACTTTGTAGGTCATGCGGATTCCCTGCCGCTGAGGGGTGAGCTGATAGCACTGTACGGCGACAACATCGGGCTGTCGCGGGAACGGGCGGGCACCGTTGCCGAATATTGCCAGCGCGCACTGAATCTCCCCCCCGAAGCCATCTCCTACGAAGGGATGGGCGACAGCCTGCCGGTAGCCAGTAATGCGACTGAGGAAGGTCGACAGCTAAACCGGCGAGTGGAAGTACAGGTTTGGTACGATGAGTTCAGCGAAAAGTCCGATGAGCAGGAAGTGATCGTCCCCAGTGAAGTAAATCGCATCAAAGTCTGCCGGACCGAAACCATATGCAAATTGCGGTACAAGGACGGGCACTCCCATCGTGCACGCATTAAGAATCTGATTCCTCCCCTTCATTATGACAAAGGAATGATTAGTGTGCCGGAAGAATTTTTGCAGCAAGTCAGACAGGCGATGACAAATCTTCGAGGTAAGCGGAATCCGGCCGTCAAAATCATCGCCTATGCGGATAACACCCCGCTGAATGGACGGGACAAACGCATATACGGCGGTCCTGTAGGACTCTCCAAAGCGGTTGCCCGGCGCGTTGCACTCGCTGTTCAGGATGACCTGGGTTTGCCCAATGCTGCCATTGAAAGCGACGGCAGAGGGGCCTCGCGGCCTGTTGCTTCCAACGATACGCAACAGGGGCGATCACTGAATCGGCGTGTGGAAGTGGAATTCTGGCATGACGATCCCCTGCAGGATCTGCCCGACGAACCGCAACTGTGCCCGGACGCAGCTGGCGCCGAAACCGTTACCCGTGTCTACCACCCGTCTTCGGGAGATATTGATCCCATCCTGTTTGAAAACGGCAACCCTATCATACCGTATGGTTACAGCGACACATTACGCCGCGTCATGAATGAGATCAGCGACAAGACCCATGTCCGCCTCCGATTTATCGGCTATACAGGAGACAAACGCCTTGATCGGCGTACGGCCGCAATTTACGGGGATGACGTCGGATTATCCATGGCACGCGCACGCCGGGCTATGGCGGCTGTCAGCGAGCAGATGGGATTGACTAAAGAGCAGGCGGAGTTCGACGGCCGCGGTTATGTCCAGACCGACGATGTGGTCAACGCCGGTTTTATCGAGTCCGATACATCGCGTGTCGAAGTGAAGGCCGTCTACGATGAACTGATCGTCCGTGACGACTATGAGGGGGTGGAGGTCACCCCGATGACTCGTGAGGTGAGCACGGCAGATCCCTTTGCTTTGAATCTCATGCGTATCACGGTAGATGGAAAACCCATCGATGATCCAAGCAAATGCAGCTCGGATGTCCAGCGCTGCACTGACGTGGCCCTTGAAAACGCCCATATCCAGTTCAAACATGACAATTTAAAGGTGGAACCCAGATTGAACGTAACCGCCTGGCCGCGCACGATCCAATATCAGGATTCGGCAGATACGACGTTTGTCGAGAACCTGGTGCATTTCCGCCTGTACACCAATTATCGCAGCTTCATTAAACTTTCTGAAGTCAGGATTTTCGAAGAGAAGCAGTCCGTCCGAGACATGCCCATCGCCGTCATCGAGATGGATGCCGACGGCATGGCCGAATGGCAGCCGGAGTTTGGATCTGTTTCCGCACCGGGACGAAAGTTGAAGTATCTTGTACGGGTGTATGACGACAAGGGGCTTTTCGACGAGACCGGCAGCCAGCCATTGTGGATAATCGATCATATGGATCCGTCAGTGGCCGATATGGACACGTCGGCGGAACTGCTAGCCGGTTATGGCGAAAGCCGCATCGCCGTGCACAATATTCCCTTAAGAGGCGGTATTGTTCGGGCTCAGGGCGCCGATATCCCCGAAGGACACAAGGTGTGGATGGCCGGCTATGCCGTGCCCGTGGATGACAAGGGCAATTTCGTGACCGAAGAAATCCTGCCGGAGGGCATGCATACCGTGGAAGTGGCTGTGCTCGACAAATTCGGGAGCGGCGAATTGTTCCTGCGAGACCTGGAGTTGAAAAAAAGCGACTGGTTTACCGTGGGGATTGCCGACCTGACGTTGTCCGGCAACAAGACCGACGGACCGGCGGAACTGCTGGCACCGGATAAACCGCAATACAGTGACGATATGAGTATAGAAGGTCGAATAGGTTTCTATACCAACGGTAAATTTAAGAACGGCTGGTCATTGACGGCGAGCGCTGATACGCGGGAAGGACCTCTTGACGAGATTTTCTCTAATTTCCTGGATAAGTCGCCTGAAGCCCTTTTCCGGCGAATAGATCCAGATTATCATTACCCGACCTTTGGTGATGACAGTACTGTTACGGAAGATGCACCCACCAATGGCAAGTTCTACGTCAAGGCGAAAAAAGATGAAACTTACGGGCTCTGGGGCAACTTCAAGGTTGGATATACCGATAATGACCTGGCACACGTGGACCGCGGGCTGTACGGTGCCAATCTGCATTACCAGCCCCTTGATACCACCAGTTTCGGTGAGCCGCGCTTGCTGTTGGATGGTTTTGCTGCGGATCCGGGCACCGTGGCCGGGAGAGATGAATTCCGCGGCACGGACGGATCGCTCTATTTTCTGCGCCGGCAGGACATTCTGGAGGGTTCCGAGCGTGTACGTGTCGAGGTTCGCGACAAGGATTCCGGGATAGTTCTAGGGGTGAAAAACCTGACGCCGGTGCTCGATTACGATATCGACTACCTGCAGGGACGCATCCTGCTGGCGCAACCATTGCCCACAACGGCGGACGACGGCATGCTGGTGAGCAGCGGTTCGATCACCGGAAATCCGGTCTTCCTGGTGGTTCGTTATGAATTTACCCCCGGATTCGATGACCCGAATACGCTGGCCACCGGTGGTAGGGTTCATTACTGGTTCAACGATCACGTCAAACTCGGCTTGACCATCGACCAAGATAAAGATGATGACATCGAAAACACTCTGGGCGGGGTGGATTTGACCATCCGCAAGTCCTCGGCCTCGTGGATCAAGCTCGAAACGGGACGTTCCAAAGGTCCGGGTCTGCTCACAACGGCCTCAAATGACGGCGGTTTCAATTTTGATACGTCAGATCCGTTTAACAATAACGAGGTCGAAGCTTCGGCTTATCGCCTTGATGCCAGTATAGGCTTTAAGGACATTTTTGAAAACGCTCGCGGCAAGTCCACCTTTTACCTGCAGAAACTCGAGGCCGGCTACTCGGCCCCGGGCAAAATTACCACCTACGATCAGACCCAGTACGGAATGACTGCGGATTTACCTGTTACCGACCAACTGGGTGTACGGTTGAAGGCGGACAAACAGGTTCAGCCCGAAGCTCTCGAGACTGAGAACGGCGAGCTGGATCTCGATTACCGGATGGGTGAGCACTGGACCTTGAGTTCGGGTGTGCGTTACGACAATCGTGAAGACAACTCAGTGATAGTACCCGTAACCCAGGAAGAGGGTGATCGTACGGATGCAGTGGCCCGGCTAAAATACGATTCCCGTGCACAATGGTCGACCTACGGTTTCGTTCAGGGAACGGTTCAAAAGAGCGGCAACCGTGATGAGAACGACCGAATCGGTGCCGGTGGGAGTTGGCGTTTGACCGACAGGTTCAACGTCAACGGTGAGATTTCCGGTGGTGATCTCGGAACAGGCGGTAAACTCGGAACCGAGTATCTGTATTCCGATAAAACCACGGTGTACAATAATTATACCCTCGAGAACGAACGAACCGATAATGGCCTGCGTGCCAGGAAAGGCAATATGGCTTCCGGTTTCCGAACGCGTTATTCGGACAGCGCCAGTGCCTATTTCGAAGAACGGTACACCCACGGGGACGTGCCCACGGGTTTGATGCATTCTACCGGCGTAAAACTTACGCCTTTCGACCGTTTCAATTTTGGTGCCAACCTCGACATAGGAACCCTAAAGGATCATTACACTGCGGCAGAACTCGAGAGAAAAGCTCTGGGCGTGAGTATCGGTTATGGGTTCGACAAGCTGAAAATAGCCAACTCTCTGGAATATCGGGTCGACAACATCGAAGATCCGTACACCGCCAGTTTCTCAAAACGCACCTCCTGGCTGTTGAAAAACAGCTTGAAATACCAACTGTCTGAAGATTGGCGGCTCATCGGTAAATTCGATTATGCCCAGAGTGAGAGTTCCATGGGAGATTCCTATAACGGCGATTATACGGAAGCGGTACTGGGTTACGCATATCGTCCTGTTCAAAACGACCGTCTGAATGCGCTGTTCAAGTACACTTATTTCTACAATGTTCCGGCGACCGACCAGGTGACCGGCACCAGTACAGTATCCGACTTTGCCCAGCGCAGCCATATCGCATCAGTGGATGCCATGTATGACCTGACCCCGCGTTGGACCATAGGAGGCAAGTACGGCTTTCGCTATGCCCAGGTGGCTGTGGATCGAGAAAATCCGGAGTTTTTCATCAGCCGGGCCCACCTGTTTGTGCTTCGGGCGGACTGGCACTTTGTATACCGCTGGGATGTACTTCTGGAGGGGCGTATGCTTGATTTACCTGACGCACAGGACAGCCGCAGTGGCGTGTTGGTGGGAATATACCGCCAATTGGGTAATCATATCAAGGTGGGGATCGGCTATAACTTCAGTGATTTTTCGGATGACCTGACCCAACTGGATTATAAGCATCAGGGTCTGTTCATCAATTTGATCGGGAAGTTCTAGAAACTTGAGGGCTTCGCTTGGCCTTCCATTGCAAGACACAAGCGGGCTGGCCCTATTGGGATGGAAA
>Ga0210144_1000603_pt1 | contig 17799 bp, 14 predicted proteins | sample Muzzi_PWA_D2_FD_185532 | JGI IMG/M metagenome (GOLD analysis project Ga0210144, IMG submission 185532) | Wetland microbial communities from San Francisco Bay, California, USA, that impact long-term carbon sequestration - Muzzi_PWA_D2 (SPAdes) | ecosystem: Environmental > Aquatic > Marine >...
ACCAGGGCCGTGGTGCTCAATAGCTTCTTTTGCATGGTCCCCTTTCCTTATTTTCAGTCATTGCGCCCCGTGCCGACCTGGCAACGATTGCCCCAGAACATGACTCGGCGAATTGCCCGGCGCGCTCACACGAGCCCTAAGACGCCAGGAATTCCTTGCAGATTCAATAAAATGTTGCAGAGGTTTGTGCCGAAAACCGCACACTGTGGCATATCCGCAACGATCGCCGGCCGGAAAACCATGGCGCCGTCGCCGGTCCGAATGGGGCGCGGTCGGACCAAACCGGCATGGCCCGCTTGTATCGACCGTGATGGTGCTGGTATATCTGCCTTGGTTCCAGCGCCGGTCTGGAGCATCGCTTCGCCCCCAGGGAGGGATTTGCGTCACATGTTCGCCGAATGTTCCCATTTCGGACGCGCTCCATCCTCGTCGCAGCTCGGCCGGCCGGGGAGGCGGCGGAATGCCGCCCGTGTCATGGCCGCGGTCCTGGGATGCCTGCTCCTGGTCGGCTGCGGTCTGACCAACACCGAGTACACCTATCCGGAGAAGCTGCCCGGCAAGAAAGTTCATACGAGCTCCAATGGTCAGGCCCAGGGCGGCCTCTTCGGTCCCGAGGGTCTGTCGCTGTTCGGCGGCTCGAACGATCAGCCGCAGCAGCAGGGGCCCGGGCTCGGCGTCAACAGCTTCCTGTGGCGGGCCTCGCTCGACAGCATCTCGTTCATGCCGCTGGTTTCCGCGGATCCCTTCGGCGGTGTCATCATCACCGACTGGTACGCCCCGCCGGAGGTGCAGAACGAGCGCTTCAAGATCACCGTCTATATCCTTGGCCGCGACCTGCGGGCGGACGGGGTGCGCGCCGTGGTGTTCCGCCAGGTGCACGACGACAGCGGCGAATGGACGGACGCGGCGGTCGAGCCGCAGACCCCGATCGACCTGGAGAACGCCATCCTGACGCGGGCGCGCCAGCTCAGGATCGCCGGCCTGCAATAGCGGCCGAGCCGCGGCCGGGCGGCCTCGGAATGGTGGAATCCAGCGAGTTCCGCCGTCTCATGCCGCAGGACGGCCGTGCAGGTCGCCCCACTGCCCGAACAGCATGGTGACGTTGACCCGGCGGTTCGCGAAGCCCTCGGCGAAGCGGATCTCGTCGGACTTGTGGAACAGCTTCGAGGCGAAGAGCACCGCCCGGTTGGACCGATAGGCCAGGGTGACGGGCTCGGCCGGCCCCAGGAAGTCGGCGACTTGGGCCTGGATGTCCGGGTCGTTCTTGCGCCGGTTGACCTCCATCCAGTCCCAGTCGAGCGGCTCCTCGACCTTGTACAGCAGCAGCCCGCCGCGCCCGGGCGCCAGGTTGGCGGCGTCGTCGGTGATCCAGAAATTAAAGGTCGCGGCGGCGTAGTCGGTGTGGGCGTCCACGCCGCGGGCCGCGGCGGCATGGCGGTAGGCCCACATGTTCGACAGGAAGCGCGGCCCGATGACCCGCGGGAAGCGCGTCTTGAGCTCCTCGGCGATCTGGTAGAGCAGGCTGCAGTTGAAGCCGTCGGTCAGGTAGGCGGTCACGTAATCGGCCGGATCGGCGCCGAAGAAGATCGTCGAGCGGCGGCAGAACCGGCGCAGGCCCGCGAGCGCCTCGGGGGTCAGGAAATCGTCGAAGCAGACGGCCGGGGCCGCGTCGGCGAGGAAGGCGTCCTCCAGCGCCGCGAAGTCGAGATCCGGATTGACCGCCGGGCCGGCGTAGCGCGGCGCGTCCTCGAAGCGCAGCACGCGGTCGTAGAAGCCCCGCAAAAAGGCCGACTGCCACGGCGTGAGCTCGAGGCGGCCGGCCGGGGCGTCCTCGCCGCCGAGCTCGGCCAGCACCGTCCGGCAGCGTGCCGCCAGGGGCGCAAAGGCCGGGTCCAGCGCCCCGTCCTCGATCAGGTATTCGATCTGCTCGGCGCGGTCGCGCAGCGCGAAGCGGCTGGTGATGAGGCGCGGCCCGGCGGTTGCCTCGGCCGCGTCCTGCGCCGTGGGCGCGGCGGCCTCCGCCTCCTCGCGCGACAGGCCGAGCCCGCGCCGCGCGGCCAGAAGCGCGCGGAACGCCGCCTGCGCCTCGGCGTAGCGCCCCTGGGCCAGGAGCACGGTCGCCAGGTTGTTGCTGGCCGCGGTCAGCTCGGGCCTGAGGGCGAGCGCCCGGCGATAGGCGGCCTCGGCGGCGGCCCATTCGCCGGCCGCCTCCAGGCAGCGGCCCTCGCCGAACACCGCTTCGGCCAGGTCGGGGCGCAGGGCCTGGGCACGGCGGAAGCGGGGCAGCGCCTCGGCCGGGCGGCCGAGGTCGATCAGCACCTTGCCCAGATTGACCTGCGCCTCGCCGTGCTCGGCGTCGTGCCGTGCCGCCGCAGCGAAGCGGTCGGCCGCCGCGGTCTTGTCGCCGTGCGCCAGGTGCAGCAGGCCGAGATTGTTGTGCGCGTCGGCCATGGCCGGATCGAGGGCGAGAGCCGCCCGGTAGCTTTCCATCGCGGCCTCGGATTGGCCGGCGGCGTTCAGCACCACGCCGAGGTTGAAGCGATAGATCGCCCGCCGGCCGTCGGCCGCGATCGCCCGGCGCAGGCTCTGGATCGCATAGCGCCGGTCGCCCGCCTGGTGGGCCAGTAGCCCGAGCAGGTGGTGCGCCTCGGCGTTGCCGGGGTCATGCTGCAGCACCCGGCGGTAGAGCGCCTCCGCCTCGCGCAGCCGTCCGGCGCGGTGGTGCTGAACAGCCTCGGCGAGTTGCTGCGACATTCCAGGCCCGATTCCGTCGTGGTCCCGCCTGCGTCCCGCGGTCCGCCTAACATGGCCCAGCGCGGCGCGGCGGGAAAAGGGGAGAATGCCCATCCGGGCCGCCGACGACTTGCAGCGGGGCGGCCGGCGCCTCATCTCTCGGGGGTCGGGACAGAGATAGCATTCCAAGCATCAGCGACGGGCATTATCATGGTCAGCATGCGATCGCTCGCGACAGCCGGATTGCTGCTCGGCCTGCTGCCGCTGGCCGCGGCCTGCGGCGGCGCCACGGCAACCCATTCGGTGACGCTGCACCACACCGGCACGCCGGAGCTGTTCCGCTACGCGGCCGGCGGCCGCGATCTGCAGACCGTCGTGCTCGGCAATCCGACGGCGGCGCCACAGGGCGAGTTCGACCGCGCCGTGGTCGCCGCCATGCAGGGCGCGCCTTTCGGGCCCGAGACCCGGTTCACCACCGCGCCCTCGGCGCGCGCCCGGCCGGGCTACCGCGTGGCGATGCTGTTCGGCGACCCGAGCGGGCTGAGCGGCCTGCGGGCCTGCCGCGCGGCCGATCAGGCGGTGTCGGGGACGGCGGAGACCGTGCCCGGCGTCACGGACGGCGGGCCGCTCCACCTGCAGGCGGCCTTCTGCTACCGCGAGCGGGTCCTCTCCGAGGCCCGGGTCGACGCCGGCGACATCGCGTCGCCGCAGGACCCGAAGCTGCGAAGCGCGGTCCGTCAGGCGGTCCTGGCGCTGTTCCCGCGGCGCGACCCGGATCGCCTTCCGGACCACGAGATCCTGCCCGACTCCTAACGCCGCACGGGGCCGGCGCGACACGGCATATTGGAAAGCCGCCGGACGGCGTGCTAGGAGTTTCCGCGCGGCGCGCTCAGGGCGCGGCGCTTCCGAGTCGGGGGTCCGGGCGGGGCAGGAGCAAGGGCGGCGCATGTCGCGGTACAACGCGCGCGAGACCGAGGCCAAGTGGCAGGCCGCATGGCAGAAGGCCGGCTGCTTCGCGGTGAGCGAGGACGCCGGAGACGGTTCGGCGCGCCCGAAATACTACGTCCTGGAGATGTTTCCCTATCCCTCCGGACGCATCCACATGGGGCACGTCCGCAACTACACGATCGGCGACGTCATCGCGCGCTACAAGCGGGCGCGCGGCTTCAACGTGCTGCACCCGATGGGCTGGGACGCCTTTGGCCTGCCGGCCGAGAACGCCGCCATGAAGAAGAGCGTGCACCCCGGCAAATGGACCTACGAGAACATCGCGGTGATGCGCGGCCAGCTCAAGTCGATGGGCCTGTCGATCGACTGGGACCGCGAGATCGCCACCTGCCATCCGGAGTATTACCGGCACGAGCAGAAGATGTTCCTCGACTTCCTCTCGGCCGGGCTGGTCTACCGCAAGGAGTCCTGGGTCAACTGGGACCCGGTCGACCAGACGGTGCTGGCCAACGAGCAGGTCATCGACGGGCGCGGCTGGCGCTCGGGCGCGCCGGTGGAGCGGCGCAAGCTAGCGCAGTGGTTCTTCCGCATCACCGAGTTCGCCGAGGAGCTGCTGGCCGGGTTGGACGAGCTCGGCCGCTGGCCGGAGAAGGTCCGGCTCATGCAGCAGAACTGGATCGGGCGGTCCGAGGGCGCGCGCGTGTTCTTTCCGCTGAGCGGACAGCCGGCCAGCGCCGCAGCGGCCCTGGAGATCTTCACGACCCGGCCCGACACGCTGTTCGGCGCTTCGTTCTGCGCCGTCTCGCCGAACCATCCGCTGGCCGCGGCGATCGCCGAGCGGGATCCGGCGGCGGCCGAATTCATCGCCGAATGCGCCCGGCTGGGGACCAGCGAGGAGGCCATCGAGACCGCCGAGAAGCGCGGCTACAAGACCGCGGTGCGGGTGCGCCATCCCTTCGTCGAGGACCAGGAGCTGCCGGTCTACATCGCCAACTTCGTGCTCATGGAATACGGCACCGGCGCGATCTTTGGCTGCCCGGCGCACGACCAGCGCGATCTCGATTTCGCACGCAAGTACGGCCTGCCGGTCGTCCCGGTCGTGCTGCCGCCGAAGGCGGATGCGCAGAGCTTCGAGATCGGCGACGAGGCCTACGTCGGCCCGGGCACGGCGATCAACTCCGCGTTCCTCGACGGCCTCGAGGTCGAGGCCGCCAAGGCGGCCGCGATCGCCAGGCTCGAGACTCTGGGCGCGGGCAACGGCACCGTGCAGTATCGCCTGCGCGACTGGGGTGTCTCGCGGCAGCGCTATTGGGGCTGTCCGATTCCGGTCGTGCATTGCGGCGACTGCGGCACCGTGCCGGTGGCGGCAGGCGATCTGCCGGTCAGGCTGCCGGACGACGTCGACTTCGCCGCGCCGGGCAACCCGCTGGAGCGCCATCCGACCTGGAAGCACGTCGCCTGTCCGCGCTGCGGCAAGCCGGCGACGCGCGAGACCGACACCTTCGACACCTTCGTGGAGTCCTCATGGTACTTCGCGCGCTTCTGCAGCCCGCGCGCGGACACGGCGATGGATCGCGCGGCGGTCGATTACTGGCTTCCGGTCGATCAGTACATCGGCGGCATCGAGCACGCCGTGCTGCATCTTCTCTACGCCCGCTTCTTTACGCGCGCGCTGCAGCGCTGCGGGTACCTGGACGTACGCGAGCCCTTCGCTGGCCTGTTCACCCAGGGCATGATCTGCCACGAGACCTACCGCGCGCCCGACGGCACCTGGCTGGCGCCGGAGCAGGTGCGCGAGGCCGAGGACGGCACCGTCGTCACCTTGGGCGGCGCTCCCGTGTCGGTCGGGCGCTCGGAGAAGATGAGCAAGTCGAAGGCCAACACCGTCGACCCGGCGCGCATCATCGAGACCTACGGCGCCGATACCGCGCGCTGGTTCATGCTGTCCGACAGCCCGCCGGAGCGCGACATGGAATGGACCGCGGCCGGCATCGAGGGCGCCTACCGCTTCGTGCAGCGCCTGTGGCGGCTCGTCGGCGATGCCGTCGTACTCATACCGGAGGCGGCGGGCCCGGCGGGGGGCCCGGCGCTGCACGACGGCCTGGGCGAGGAGGAGGCGGCGCTGCGGCGGGCCGCGCACAAGGCGATCGACAGCGTTTCCGAGGACGTCGAGGCCTTCCGTTTCAACCGCGCGGTCGCGCGTCTCTACGAGCTCACCAACACGCTGGCCGGCTTCGTCTCGGAGCGTAAGGCGCCGCTCGATGCGGGCACCGGGCAGGCCCTGCGCGAAGCGCTCGAGATCCTGGTGCGGCTGCTCGCGCCGATGATGCCGCACCTGGCGGAGGAGCTGTGGCAGCGCCTCGGCCATGCAACAATGCTGGTCGAGCAGGCCTGGCCGGAGGCCGAGGCGGCGCTGCTGGTCGAGGACTCGGTCACGGTCGCGGTCCAGGTCAACGGCAAGCTGCGCGCGACCATCGAGCTGCCGCGCGACGCGGCGGAAGCCGAGGCGCGGGACCGCGCCCTGGCCGAGCCCGCGGTGGCGCGGGCCGTGGCCGAACGCGCGCCGCGCAAGGTCATCGTAGTGAAGAACAGGGTGGTCAATGTCGTCGTGTAGCACCCCTTGCCGGAGCCTGCGGCCGGCGCGGCGGGTCCTGGCGCGGCTTCTTCTCGGCGCCGCTCTGCTCGCCCCGGCGGGCTGCGGGTTCCATCCGCTCTACGCCGAGCCGTCGAGCAAGACGGAGGTCGCCGTGGACGACCGCCTGGCGGCGGTGCAGATCCTGCCGCTGCGCGACCGCGCCGGGCAGCAGATGCACAACTTTCTGCGCGACCGCCTGAACCCGAGCGGGCAGCCGCTCCATCCGAGCTATCTGCTCGAGGTACGGCTGCGCGAGTGGCGGCAGGACCTGGGCATCCGCCTCGACGAGACGGCGACGCGCGCCAACCTGATGGTGATCGCGAGCTTCGTCCTGCGCGCGGCCGGCTCGGGCGAGGTGCTGTACAGGAGCGATGCCCGCTCGACCAACAGCTTCAACATTCTGACCAGCCAGTTCGCGACCGACGTCGCCGAGAACGATGCGCGCAAGCGGGGCCTGCGCGAAGTGGCCGACAGCATCCGCACCCGCCTGGGCATCTATTTCTCGCGCCAGGACAGCGGGCAGATCTGATGCGCCCGATTTTGATGCGCCCGCTCCGCGCCGAGGCCGCTTAGCCCGTGAAGATCGCGCCGCGCCAGGCCGATTCGTTCCTGCGCGCGCCGGACCCGGCGGTCGTCGCGGTGCTGCTGTATGGCCCCGACGAGGGCTTGGTGCGCGAGCGCGCCGAAGCCCTGGTACTGAGCGTCGCCGAGACGCTCGACGATCCCTTCCGCGTGGCCGAGATCGACCCGGCGGCGCTGCGCGACGACCCGGCCCGGCTGGCCGACGAGGCGGCGGCCTTGTCGCTGAGCGGCGGGCGCCGCGCGGTGCGGCTGCGCCGCGCCGACGCGGTCTCCCTGGACGCGATCGCGGGGCTTTTGGGGCTCGCGCCGGGTGATTCGCTGGTCGTGGTCGAGGCCGGCGACCTGCCGGCCCGCTCGGCGCTGCGCAAGGCCTTCGAGAGCGCCGGCAACGCCGCGGCGCTGCCGTGCTACCGCGACGAGGGCCGCGGTCTGGCCGGCGTGATCGGCGAGACGCTGCGCGGTGCCGGGTTCGAGGTCGCCCCGGACGCGACCGAATATCTCGTCGCCCGCCTCGGCGGTGACCGCCAGGCGACCCGCCGCGAGCTCGAGAAGCTGGTCCTCTACATGGGGCCGCCGCCGGCGCGCGTGACGCGCGCCGAGGCCGAGGCTTGCGTCGGCGACGGCGCGGCGCTGTCGCTGGAGGATCTGGCCTTCGCGGTCGGCGGCGGCGAGGCGGCGGCCGCCGAGCGCGCCCTGCGCCGCAGCCTGCAGGAGGGGGCGCAGCCGGTGACCGCGCTGCGCGCCGTGGCCGGCCACCTGCAACGCCTGCACCAGGCCCGCGGGCTGGCGGCGGATGCCCCGATGACGGAGGTCATGGCCCGCCGGCTGCGCCCGCCGGTCTTCTGGAAGCGGCGCGACGCCTTCGCCGCGCAGACGCGGCGCTGGTCGCCGGGCGCTCTGGCCGGCGCCCTCGACGCGCTGCTCGAGGCCGAATCGGCCTGCAAGCGGACCGCCGCCCCGGCGGATGCGATCTGCGGCCAGGCGCTGCTCGCCGTCCTGCGCCTGGGGGCGCAGCCCCGGGGCGGACACCCGGCCCGGCCGCGGGGCTAGCGCCGCGCGGCCTGTCCGGCGCGGTCCGGCGCGCCGTTCGGTCCAAACGAACTAACCTAACGACCCCGAACGATGATTCCGAACGGGCGCGTTCGCCGCGAAATCGTTCCGCTCTCGGAACGACAACTGGATAATCGTTCCGTGATCGAAACGATATGATGAACTAGCCGCTATTCGCTCGGCGGTTCGGGGGTATGGCTGAGGCGCCGCAGGATGTCGTCGAGCTGTTCGAGCGTCTGGTACTGTACGGTCAGCGCGCCGCCATGTTCGTGCAGGTCGATCGTCACCTTGAGCCCGAGCAGATTGGTCAGGTCACGCTCCAGGGCCAGCGTGTCCGGGTCCTTGTCGCGCCCCGCCGGCGGTGCGGCGGCCGGCTTGCGTCCGCGACCCGAGGGGGTGCCGCCGGTCCGCGCGCGCTGCGCCAGCCGCTCGGCCTGACGCACGTTGAGGCCGTCCTTGACGATGCGCCGGGCCAGGGCTTCGGCGTCGCCCAGGCCGACCAGCGCGCGGGCGTGGCCGGCGCTCAGGCGGCGCTCGGCGACGAGCGCCTTGACGGCCGGCGGCAACCCGAGCAGGCGCAGGGTGTTGGCGATGTGACTGCGGCTCTTGCCGACGACGCGCGCGAGGACGTCCTGGGTGTGATCGAACTCCTCGATCAGGCGCTGATAGCCTTCGGCCTCCTCGATCGGGCTGAGGTCCTGACGCTGCACGTTCTCGACGAGCGCGACCTCGAGCGCCTGGCCGTCGCTGAGCTCGCGGATGACGACGGGCACCTCGTGCAGCCGCGCCATCTGCGCCGCCCGCCAGCGCCGCTCGCCGGCGACGATCTGGTATTCGCCGGGCCGGTCCGGATCGCGCCGCACCAGGATCGGCTGCAGGATTCCGTTCTCGGCGACCGAGTCGGAGAGCGCCTTCAGGGACTCCGCCTCGAACACCTGGCGCGGCTGCAGCGGATTGGGGTGCAGGTGCTCGACCGGCACGCCCTTGGTCGCGCGCACCCGGTCGAGCGAGGCATAGTCCTCCTCTTCCTCGCCGAACAGGGCAGCGAGCCCGCGCCCCAGGTTGCGTCGCTTTTCCGGCTCGCCCGCGGTGCCGCGGGCGCGCTCCGGCGGGTCCTCGCCGGCGCGTTCGGATGGCGACCCGGCGGCGTCGCCCGCCGTCGGATCGCCGGTCTTGTCGTGCTGCTGGTCGCTCATGGTCGCGGCCTTCTCGCCCGTCATCGTCGAATCCGCCGCCCCTGGGTCCCGTGCGGTCGCGTTCGGACGCGTCACGAAGCCAGTTCGGTCACGTGCCCCTGGGCCTGCTCGCGCCGCAGGATCTCCCGCGCCAGACGGATGTAGGCCTGGGCCCCGGCGCAATGCATGTCGTAGAGCAGGACCGGCTTGCCGTGCGACGGCGCCTCGGAAACCCGTACGTTGCGCGGGATCATGGTCTGATAGACCGCCTCGCCCATGTAGGCGCGCACGTCCTTTGCCACCATGTCGCACAAGTTGTTGCGGCGGTCGAACATGGTGACCACAACCCCTTGGATCTCGAGGTCAGGATTGAACGCCCGCTGGACGCGCTTGATGGTGCGAATCAGGTGCGACAGCCCTTCCAGGGCGTAGAACTCGGCCTGCAGCGGCACCAGAACGGCGTCCGCGGCGACCAGGGCGTTGAGCGTCAGCAGTCCCAAGGCCGGCGGGCAGTCGATCAAGATATAGTCGAAATCGGCCCGGATATCCCCCATGGCTTGGTGCAGCCTGTACTCGCGCCGCGGCAGGTCGATGAGCTCGAGCTCGGCGCCGGAGAGGTTCACGTCGCTCGGCGCGACGAACATCCCGGGCACGGCGGTCTCCTGGATCGCCTGGCGCAGGGCGTCCCCGCCGACGACGACCTGGTAGACGCTGTGGCCGCGCCGTTCGGCCGCGATGCCGAGACCGGTGCTGGCGTTGCCCTGGGGATCGAGGTCGACCAGCAGGACACGCTTGCCGCAGGCCGCCAGGGCGGTCGCCAGATTGACCGCCGTGGTGGTCTTGCCGACCCCGCCCTTCTGGTTGGCGATCGCCACCACACGGCCGCGGCGGCTGGCGCTCGCCGTCGTCGAACCCTCAAGATGTTGTGGTATCACGACCCAAGTTCTCCAGATCTAGAAGCTTCAGGCGCAGGATCTTCGCGGCCGACTCGGTCCGGCTGGGGAAGGCCTCATACTGCATATGCCACGTTTCGGCCGCCGCGGTCAATTCCGCTTGTAGCCGCCGGCCCTTCAGAAGGAGCGCGACTCCGCCCGCCGCCCCCGGCATTTCCGGCCGCAGGAAGGGCGCGGCCAGGGGCAACAGACGCGACAGGGGCGCGAAAGCGCGGGCCGTCACCACGTCGGCGGCGAAGGGCGCGAGCGCCTCGACCCGCTGGCAATGCAGCGTGACCCGGGTCCCGGTCTCCCGGGCCACCTCGCGCAGGAAGCTCGCCTTGCGGCGGTCCGCTTCGGCCAGGCGGACCTCTCCGGCGCCGAGCATGGCCAGGATCATGCCCGGGAAGCCGGCGCCGCTGCCGAGGTCGAGCAGGACGCGCGGGCGTCCCTCGGGGGCGGCCGGGAGCAGCGGCATGAGCTGGGCCGAATCGAGTATATGGCGCGCCCAGAGGTCGCCGAGGCTGGCCGGCGCGACCAGGTTGATCGCCCGGTTCCAGCGGACCAGCAGGCGGGCATAGACCTCCAGGCGAGCCAATGTTTCACGTGAAACAGGGACCGCCCGGGCAAAACCCGCCGCATCGAGCGGCGGCGCGGCAGTCGCGCCTTCCCGTCCCCGCCTCCCGGTCACGGCGCCGACCGAACGCCGCCGAACCGAACGGAGGGTCGCGCCGGCCGACGTTTCACGTGAAACATCCGGTTTTCCAGGACATCCGTCCTAACCTTCAGGCGGCCGACCCGCCGGCCCGGCCCGGCGCAGTCTTCGCGTCCGACCTCGCCGCCGGGGCGCGGCGCACGTGCCGCAGCAGCGTCACCAGCGCCGCCGGGGTCATCCCGGGCAGCCGGGCGGCCGCCCCCAAGGTCGCCGGCCGGGCGGCGGCCAGGATCTCGCGCGCCTCGTTCGACAGCCCGGCGATGCCGCCGAAATCGAGCTCGGCGGGCAGGCGCAGGGCTTCGTCGCGCCGGAAAGCCCGGATGTCGGCCTCCTGTCGGGCCAGGTATCCGGCGTAGCCCGCCTCGATCTCGATCTGCCGGGCGACCGCCGGCGGCACCGCCTCGAGCTCGGGCCAGAGGGCGCCCAGCCCGTCCCAGGTCACGCCGGGATGGCGCAGCAGATCGAAGGCGCTGCGCCGGGCGCCGTCGCGCGGCGCGGCCAGGTCGAGGCGCGCGAGCTCGCCCGGGCCGGCGCGTAGCGCGGCGACCCGGGCCCGCGCCGCCGCCAGGGCCTCCGCCTTGGCCTGAAAGGCCGCCGCCCGCCGGGCCCCGACCAGCCCGGCCGCGATGCCGCGCGGGGTCAGCCGCAGGTCGGCGTTGTCGGCGCGCAAATGGAGGCGATACTCGGCACGGCTGGTGAACATGCGATAGGGTTCGGTCACCCCGCGAGTCACCAGGTCGTCGATCAGCACGCCGATGTAGGCCTCGGCCCGATCGAGGCAGAGCCGCGCCGCCCCGCCTGCAACCTCCGCGGCCCTGCCCCCGGCGGCCAGCGCCGCGTTCGCCCCGGCGACCAGGCCCTGCGCGGCGGCCTCCTCGTAGCCGGTCGTGCCGTTGATCTGGCCGGCCAGGAAGAGGCCCGGGATGCGCCGGGTCTCGAGGCTCGGGACGAGCTCGCGCGGGTCGACGTAGTCGTACTCGATGGCGTAGCCGGGGCGCAGCATGACGGCCCGCTCGAGCCCGGGAATGCGCCGCAGCATCTCGCGCTGCACCGCCTCCGGCAACGAGGTCGAGATGCCGTTCGGGTAGACCGTCGGGTCGTCGAGTCCCTCGGGCTCGAGGAAAATCTGATGCCGCTCGCGGTCGGCGAAGCGCACCACCTTGTCCTCGATCGACGGGCAGTAGCGCGGCCCCACCCCGGAAATCTGCCCGGAATAGAGCGGCGCGCGATCCAGATTGGCGCGGATCAGCGCGTGCACGGCCGGGCCGGTATAGGTGACGTGACACGGCACCTGGGGTCGGGCCAGGCGCTCCGTCAGGGTCGAGAAGGCCTCGGGCGGCTCGTCGCCGTGCTGGACCTCGAGGGCCGCGGTGTCGATGGTCCGGCCGTCGAGCCGCGGCGGGGTTCCGGTCTTCAGACGCCCCATGCGGAAGCCCGCGGCCGCCAGGGCCTCGGCCAGGCTGACCGCCGGGGCGTCGCCGTCGCGCCCCGCCGGGTGGATCGCCGTGCCGACGTGGATGAGGCCGCGCAGGAAAGTCCCGGTGGTGAGCACCACCGCGCCGGCGGCCAGCGCGCGGCCGTCTTCGAGGCGCAGGCCCCGACAGCGCCCGTCCGGCGCGCGCAGCAGGCCGGCCGCCGCCCCTTCCATCAGGTCCAGGCCCGGTTGGGCCCGCAGCAGGCCCTGCATGGCCTCGCGATACAGCCGGCGGTCGGCCTGGGCACGCGGGCCGCGCACCGCCGGGCCCTTGCTGCGGTTGAGCACGCGGAACTGGATGCCGGCGGCGTCGATCGCCCGGCCCATCAGGCCGTCGAGCGCGTCGATCTCGCGCACCAGGTGACCCTTGCCCAGGCCGCCGATCGCCGGATTGCAGGACATCGTGCCGATCGCCGCAATCCGGTGGGTCAGCAGGAGCGTGCGTGCCCCGATCCGCGCGGCGGCGGCCGCCGCCTCGCAGCCGGCGTGCCCGCCGCCCACCACGATCACGTCCCAGGACCGTCCCGCCGTCATGGCCGCCTCATGCCGCGCCCCGCCTTCGGGCCGGAGAGTTTCCCCGCGCCGGCGCAAAGTCAAGCCGGCCCGGCCGTCACCGCCCGCGCCGCTTGTCGCCCGGGCCGGTCGCCCCCGGGCTGTTTGTGGCCCAGGCTGTTCGTGGCCCAGACCCTGTATCGCCGCGACTGTTTCACGTGAAACACAGCCTACTTCCCGATGCAGAACTCGCGGAAGATCGAGTCGAGGATTTCCTCGACGTCGACCCGCCCCGCGATCCGGCCGAGTGCCCGCGCCGCCAGACGCAGGTCCTCGGCGACCAGCTCCGGCAGCTCGGCCGCCCGCGCCCGGGCCAGGGCCGCGACGGCGTCTTCCAGCGCCCGGCGGTGGCGCAGCCGGGTGATCGCCGGCGCCGCGACACCGCGCGCGAGGCGGCGCGCGACCTCCTGCTCGAGGCGCGCGACCAGGTCGGCGAGCCCCGCGCCGCTCCGCGCCGAGACCGTCACGACGGCGATGCCGGGCGGCAGTCCAGGCGGCAGTCCGGGCGGCAATCCCGGCGGCCGCCGCTCCGGCTCCGGCACGAGGTCGCATTTGTTGAGAACGACGAGGCTGTCGTGGTCGAGCAGCGCCAGGGTCGCCGGGTCGAGCGGCGCCGTCCCCGGCCGCATCGAGTCGCTGAGATCAAAGACCGCGAGACGCAGGTCGGCCGCGGCCGACCCGGCGCGCGCCCGGCGCATGCCCTCGGCCTCGATCGCCTGCTGCGGATCCGGGGCGTCCCCCGCAGTCTCTCTGGCAGTCTCTGCGCCGGCCTCCGCAGCCGCCTCCCCGGCCGCCTCGCGCAGGCCCGCGGTATCCGCCAGGATCACCGGATAGCCGCCGAGGTCGAGATGGACTTCGATCACGTCGCGCGTCGTGCCGGCCGTCTCCGACACGATCGCCACGTCGCGCCGCGCCAGGGCGTTGAGCAGGCTCGACTTGCCGGCGTTCGGCGGCCCGATGATGGCGACGTAGACGCCGCTGCGCAGCCGCTCGCCACTGTGCGAACTTCCTATATATTGTGTTATATTTTCCTCTAGGCACAATATATGGTGTCCTACTGCCGCCACGAGACCTGTCGGCAGGTCCTCTTCCGGGAAGTCGATGGCGGCCTCGAGGCGGGCCAGCGCGCCGACCAGTTCGGCGCGCCAGCCTTCGCTCAGCCGCGACAGCCCGCCGTCCATCTGGCGCAGGGCCTGGCGGCGCTGCGCCTCGGTCTCGGCATCGATCAGATCGGCCAGGCCCTCGACCTCGCTGAGGTCGAGCCGCCCGCGGTCGAAGGCGCGTCGCGCGAACTCGCCGGCCTCCGCCGGGCGCAGCCCAGGCTGCGCCGCCAGCGCCGCGAGCACAGCGTCGATCACCGCGCGCCCGCCGTGGACCTGAAGCTCGGCCACGTCCTCGCCGGTGACGCTGGCCGGCTCCGGAAACCACAGCACCAGGGCGCGGTCGAGCGCCTCCGCCGTCCCCGGGCGGCGCAACGTGGCCAGCGTGGCGCGGCGCGGCGCCGGAAGCCGCCCGGCGAGCGCCGTGAGCGCCGCCCCTGCGGCCGGCCCCGAGACGCGCAGCACGGCCACTCCGGCGCGGCCCGGTGCGCTCGACAGCGCGAAGATGGTGTCGTCCTGGCTCATCCTCGACCCGCGCCCCGCGCGGCCCGTCACGCCGGCGGCGCCTCGTCCCCCGGATGCAGCATCAGGCGCGTCACGCGCCCGCCCTCGATCACGTGTACGCGCAGGATCTCGTCGACGTCCTCCTGCGTACGATAGACGTACCAGACGCCTTCGGGATAGATCACCATGGTCGGCCCCAGCTCGCAGCGATCGAGGCAGCCCGAGGCGTTGACCCGTACGTCGTCCAGGCCGAGCGCCTTGGCGCGCGCCTTCATGTAGTTGCGCAGCCGGACCGAGCCCTTCTCCGAGCAGCAGCCGCGCGGATGGCCGGGCGGCCGCTCGTTGACGCAGCAGAACACGTGGCGGCGGTAGAACGGCGGCGGGTCGGCCGGCGTCTCCGGCGTCGCGGCGTCGCTCATCGGCCGCCCGCTCCGTCAGCCGTCATCCGTCTTGCCGCCCTTCTTCGCGTCGCCCGCCGTCTTGGCGAGCTGCGACCAGAACATGCGCTGGGCCTGCTCGAGGCCCTGCAGCCCGAGCGGCATCCAGGTCTTCATCAGGGTTTCCGGGTCGGAGGCCTCGAGCGCCGCTGTCATGCGTTTGCGCACCTCCTCCATCATCGTCTCCTGCATCGGCGCCACGTCCGGCAGGCCGAGAAAGGCGCGCGCCTCCTCCGGTGTGCAGTCCACGTTTATGGTGATCTTCATCGTCCCGCTCTTTCCGCTCGCTCCCGCCCCGTCACGGGCACTGCCCTCCGTCTCCGGCGCAACGGAGTCCTTCGCCCAAACATGCCCCTTCACCCTAAAGGGTTGAGCCGCGGGGCGACCGCGCCCCATATAGGTCGCCAGGGGCAGGCCCGTTCGCCGTGTCCCATAGGGGTTATACGCCCGCGCCGTGGGACGCAACGCCCGCATCGCACGCTTTACCGCGCGTCGGCGCGCAGCGTCCGGCCTCTCCCGCACCGCACCGCGATCCGAAGGACCCTGCGATGCCCGACACCGCACCGCCCACGACCAACCGCCTGGCGCAGGAAAGCAGCCCCTACCTGCTGCAGCACGCCGACAACCCGGTCGCCTGGCAGGCCTGGGGGCCCGAGGCCTTCGCCGCCGCCAAGCGCGAGAACAAGCCGGTGCTGCTGTCGGTCGGCTACGCCGCCTGCCACTGGTGCCACGTCATGGCACACGAATCCTTCGAGAACGAAGAGACCGCCCGGCTCATGAACGAGCTCTTCGTCAACATCAAGGTCGACCGCGAGGAGCGGCCCGACGTCGACGTGCTCTATCAGCAGGCGCTCGCGCTGATGGGCGAGCACGGCGGCTGGCCCTTGACCATGTTCCTGACGCCGCAGGGCGAGCCCTTCTGGGGCGGCACCTACTTCCCGCCGACGCCGCGCTACGGGCGGCCCGGCCTGCCGCAGGTGCTGCAGACCATCGCCCAGGTCTACCGCGACGATCCCGACCGAGTCGCGCACAACGTCGCCGCCCTGACCGAGGCGCTCGGCCGACTTTCGCGCAACGTGGCGGGCCAGGGGATTCCGCTCGACCTCATCGACCAGGCCGCCGACCGCGTCCTGCGCGAGGTCGATCCCCTGGAGGGCGGCATCGGCGACGCGCCGAAGTTTCCGCAGTGCCCGACCCTCAAACTGCTGTGGCGGGCCTGGACTCGGCGCCGTGTCGAGCGCTTCCGCGAGGCCGTCGAACTGACCCTCGACAAGATGTGCCAGGGCGGCATCTACGACCACCTCGGCGGCGGCTTCGCGCGCTACGCGGTGGACCGGCAGTGGCTGGTGCCGCACTTCGAAAAGATGCTCTACGACAACGCGCAGATCCTCGACCTGCTGACCTGGGCCTGGCAGGACAGCGGACGGCCGCTCTACGCCGAGCGGGCGCGCGAGACGGTCGCCTGGGTGCTGCGCGAAATGATCGCCGCCGCCGACGGCAGCGGCACCCGGCCCTGCGGCGCCTTCGCCAGCGCGCTCGACGCCGACAGCGAAGGCGAGGAGGGCCGCTTCTACGTCTGGCGCGAAGCGGAGATCGATGCCGCGCTCGGCGCCGACGCCGCGCTGTTCAAGGCGCACTACGACGTCGCGCCCGAGGGCAACTGGGAAGGCCGCACCATCCTCAACCGCTCGCGCAATCCGCTGCTCAAGGACGCCGAGACCGAGGCCGCCCTGGCGCGCGCGCGCGCCAAGCTGCTCGCCCTGCGCGACGGGCGCGCCCGCCCGGCCTGGGACGACAAGGTGCTGGCCGACTGGAACGGGCTGATGATCGCCGCGCTGGCGCGCGCCGCGCCGGTGTTCGAGCAGCCGGCCTGGCTGGACGCCGCGACCCGCGCCTTCGACTTCGTCCGCACCGAGATGACCGTGGACGGCCGCCTGCGCCACGCCTGGCGGCACGGCCGGGCGCGCCATCCGGCAACGCTCGACGACTACGCCAACCTCTGCGACGCCGTCCTCGCCCTCCACGAAGCGACCGGCGAGGCCCGCTTCCTGGAGCAGGCCGAGGCCTGGGTCGCGGTGCTCGACCGGCATTATTGGGACGCCGCGGCGGGCGGCTACTTCCTCACCGCCGACGACACCGAGGGGCTGATCCTGCGCAGCAAGACGGCGCACGACAGCGCGACGCCGGCCGGCAACGGCACCCTGGTCGGGGTGCTGGCGCGCCTGCACTACCTGACCGGCCGCGCCGCCTACCGCGCGCGCGCGGAGGCCCTGGTCGCCGCCTTCGCCGGCGAGATCGAGCGCAACTTCTTTCCGCTCGCCACCCTGATGTGCGGCGCCGAGTTCCTGGCCGCGGCGCAGCAGATCGTCGTCATCGGGCCGCCCGACGCCGCGGCGACCCGGGCGCTGGTCGCCGCGGTGCACGAGCTCTCGCTGCCCGACCGCGTGCTGCAGACCCTGGCGCCCGGCACGGCGCTGCCCGAGGGGCACCCGGCGCACGGCAAGGACCAGGTCGACGGCCGGCCGACCGCCTACGTCTGCCGCGGCGCGACCTGTTCGCTGCCGCTGACCGAGCCGGCGGCGCTGACCGAGGCGCTGGCCGCATGACCGGCGCCGCGCAGCGCTGCGTGATCGACTCGCCGGTCGGGCGGCTGGCGCTCGACGCCGACGCGGCGCAGCTGCTGCGGGTCGCCTGGACCGCGGCCCGCCCCGCCGCGCCGGCGCCCGGCAGCCTGCTGGCGCGGGCCGCCGACCAGCTCGCCGAGTACTTCGCCGGCACGCGCCGGGACTTCGATCTGCCGCTGCAGCCGGCGGGGACCGCGTTTCAGCGCCGCGTGTGGGACGCGCTGCGGCGCATCCCCTACGGCGAGACGACGAGCTACGGCGCGCTGGCGGCCGGGCTCGGCAGCGCCGCGCGCGCGGTCGGCGGCGCCTGCGGCGCCAATCCGATCCCGATCGTCATT
>Ga0210144_1000605_pt1 | contig 17693 bp, 13 predicted proteins | sample Muzzi_PWA_D2_FD_185532 | JGI IMG/M metagenome (GOLD analysis project Ga0210144, IMG submission 185532) | Wetland microbial communities from San Francisco Bay, California, USA, that impact long-term carbon sequestration - Muzzi_PWA_D2 (SPAdes) | ecosystem: Environmental > Aquatic > Marine >...
CGGCATCCCGGAGGACCACTTCACCCGGGTGGTGCGCGCCGACCCGGTGCGGCCGGGTCTGCTCTACGCCGGCACCGAGGACGGGATGGAGGTCTCCTTCGACGACGGCGCGAGCTGGCGCTCGCTCCAGCTCGAGCTGCCGATCGTGCCGATCACCGACTTGAAGGTGAAGGAGGGTGACCTGGTGGCCGCGACCCAGGGGCGGGGCTTCTGGATCCTGGACGACCTGTCGCCCCTGCGTGCCCTGAGCGCGACCGAGGCCAAGCTCGGCGATGGCGACCCGACCCTGCTGCCGCCGCGGACGGCGCTTCGCCTGCGCGGCGGCCGGGGCTGGGGCGGCGGCAACGGCGGCACCAACCCGCCGACCGGCCTCGCCCTCTACTACGTCCTGCCGGAGAAGCCGGAGGCCGACACGGAGGTCAAGATCGACCTCCTGGACGGGAACGGCGACGTCATCCGGACCCTGACCCGCAAGCCGGACAAGAGCGGCAAGGGGAAGGAGGGTGACGCGGCGAGCGGCGACCCGGACGAGCACGAGGGCCACGGCGGGCGGGACGCGGCGAGCGGTGAGCTCAAGATCCTGACCGCCGAGAAGGGCATGAACCGGGCCCTCTGGGACCTGCGCTACCCCGGTGCCGAGGACTTCCCCGGCATGATCCTCTGGAACCGGAGCCTGGACGGTCCGCTCGCGGTGCCCGGGCACTACACCGCCCGCCTGACGGTGGGGGACCGGAGCACCGAGGTGCCGTTCGAGGTGGCGCCCGACCCGCGCGCGTCGGCGACCCCGGCGGACTACCAGGCCCAGTTCGACTTCATGGTCGGCGTGCGCGACAAGCTCACCGAGACCCACCGGGCGATCGGCCGGATCCGCGACGTCAAGAAGCAGCTCGCGACGGTCAAGAAGCGGCTCGCCGACCGGGACGAGGCCCCGGAGGTCCGGGACGCGGCCGATGAGCTGACGAAGACCTTGACCGGGATCGAGGAGGCGCTCTACCAGACCAAGAACGAGAGCCCCCAGGACCCGCTCAACTTCCCCGTACGGCTCGACGACAAGCTGGCCAACCTGCTCGGTCTGTCGGGCATGGGCGACTTCCGGCCGACCGACCAGATGGTCGCCGTCCGCGACGAGCTGGTGGCGAAGATCGACGAGCAGCTCGCCCGCCTGGACACGGTCTGGAAGGACGACCTGCCGGCGTTCAACCGGACGGCCCGGGACGCCGGGGTGGCGACGGTCTTGCTTCCTCCTTCGAAAGACGACGATTCCGCGAAACCACCGGAAGGAGGACCCTCGACATGAAGATCTTCGTCACCGGAGCCACCGGCTACCTGGGGCACGCCGTCGCCGCGGAGCTGCTCGGAGCCGGCCACGAGGTGGCCGGCCTGACCAGCTCGGACGCCAAGGTGGAGCAGCTCGAGCGCGCCGGGATCTCCCCGGTCGTCGGTGACATCGGCGATCCGGGGAGCTACCGCGCCGCGGCCGCCCGGGCGGAGGCCTCGATCCACTGTGCGGTCGAGTACAGCGAGGACTCGGTCGACAAGGACGCGGCGGCCATCGACACCCTGTTGTCGGCTGCCGGCGAGGGGCGCATGCCCCGGCCTGTGGTCTACACCTCCGGCGTCTGGGTGCTCGGCGAGACCGGCGACATGCCGGCGGACGAGACCTCGGCCACCGATGTCCCCGCCGCCGCGGTGGCCTGGCGGCCAGGCCACGAGCAGGAAGTGCTCGGCGGCGGGCGCAGTGTGATTCCGGCGGTGATCCGCCCGGGGGTCATCTACGGCGGCAAGCGCGGCCTCATGGGCCGCTTCTTCGCCACCGCCGAGGAGGACGGCGCCGCCATCTACTACGGCGAGGGCCGGGGCCGGATGGCCCTGGTCTACCTGGAGGACGCCGCCCGCGTCTACCGCATGGTGGTGGAGAAGGAGGCCGCCGGCGTGTTCCATGCGGTCGACGGGACGCCGGTGCCCATGATCGAGGTGGCCAGGCGCGCCAGCGAGGCCGCCGGTGCCGGCGGCGCCGTGCGCTCGGCGCCGGTCGACGTGCTGCGCGCCGAGCTCGGCCCGGCCGCCGACGCCCTGATGCTCGACCAGGTGGTCTCCGCCCGGCGCTCCGAGGAGGAGCTCGGCTGGGTGCCGGAGCAGGGATCGTTCGGCGACGGCGTCCACCTGGCGTACCGGGAGTGGAAGGGGAGCGCCCCGTGAGCGATCCGGTCAAGCGGTTGCGCCACGCCTGGGCGTACCTGCACCGCTTCCCCGGCGGCCGCTGGTTCTTCTCGATCATGGTCGGCAGGGCCGCCCCGTACACCCGCACCATCAAGGCGCGGGTCGAGGAGCTGGCCGAGGGCTACGCCCGGGTCACCATGCGCGACCGCAAGCGCGTCCGGAACCATCTGCGGTCGGTGCACGCCGTGGCCCAGCTCAACCTGGCCGAGGAGACGTCCGGGCTGGCGATCCTGTTCTCCCTGCCGGCGGGGCACCGGGGGATTCCGGTGCACCTGGGCATCGATTACCTGAAGAAGGCCCGGGGCACGGTCACCGCCGAGTGCCGTGTTCCGGGCGGCATCGCACCGATCCCGGAGGACACGCCCGACGAGCAGCGGGAGGTCGAGGTGGAGGTCCGGCTGACCGATCCCCACGGCGAGGTGGTGTCGGAGGCCCGGGCGCGGTGGGTAATCGGTAGGGCGTAATTCGGAACGCCCCCTGCCAGAGGGCGTTTCAGCGAGTGCCGGGCGTCACCAGGTGGCGCGCGGTTCCGACCACGCGGGGGTCGAGGGCGTGGTCGTAGAGCCGCAGGCCGCCGAAGAGGGCGCGGACGCCGGTGACCCCGCGCGCCCTGAGCGCCGCCGCCACCTCCCGGGCGCGAGTGCCGTCGGCGTCGAGCAACACCGCCTCCGCTCCATCGTCCGGGTGCCAGTCCGCCAGGTCGTGGGCCGAGCCGGAGCGTGCGCCGCGGAGCGTCTCCTCGGGTGCCTCCCGCAGGTCGACCAGGGCCGGTGCCTCACCGTCGCACAACCGCCGGTAGAGCTCGTAGGGAGAGCAGTCGAGCTCCGGATTGAAGCGCAAGGCCGGTAGCTCAGGCCGTGTGGGCGGCGTCGGCGATCTCCGCGGCATGGCAGCCACCGCGCGGCTCAGCCCAGGGTCGCCTGGTGGTCGGTCCAGACCATGCCGGAGACCACCTTGGGCAGGAAGCGGGTCGACTTCGGCGGCAGCATCTCGCCACCGGCGATCGCCGCCGCGAAGTCCGCCGGCTCCATCGGCGGCAGGAAGATGCCGACGGCCACCTTGCCGGTGCGCACCATCTGCCAGAGCTCGTCCGGATCCGACCGGTAGACGACGGTGCCGTCGGTCGCCGACGCCTCCGGCAGGCCGAGACCCGGCAAGAGGTCGCCGTGGAGGAGGGCGACGGAGAGCCGCCGCGCGCCGGGTGACAGGCGCTGTGCGGCCGCAGAGCCCGGGTCGAGGGTCCAGATCTCCGGGGTGTCGCCCCGGTTGACGATGCCGATGGCGGGCTGGGCGGCGGCGGCCACCGCGTCGGCGAACGAGCGGCCGTCCCCGGCGTCGACCGTCGTCCGCGCCGCCACGCGGCTCGCGGTCCGTGCGAGGCCCGGGTCCTCGTGCAGGGCGCGGTGGATCGGCTTGATCTCGAGCGCGGGCGAGTGGAGGCTGGTGATCACCGCCAGCTTGGCGGCGGCGGTGGCGGGCGGGTCGCTCTCGCCGCCGAGCACGCCCCGCTCGCGTGCGTACTGGAGGGCGACCTTGTAGCGGTGGTGGCCGTCGGCGATGGCCGCCGGTGCCGGGCCCAGGCAGGCGCGGTAGCGCGCGATGCGACCGGCGCCGTCCAGGCGGAAGATCTGGTGGCGGTTGCCCTCCTCGTCCCGGTGGTCGACCGCGGCGGTGGCGCCGGCGAGGTCCTCGTTGAGCAGGCGGTCGAGGGCGCCGTCGGCGTCGTCCGAGAGGAGCAGCACGGGCTCCAGGTCGACCTCGGTCGCCCGCAGCAGGGCCAGCCGGTCGGCCAGCGGCTTGGCGAGGGTCTCCTCGTGGGGCCGGATGACGCCGGAGGAGGGCTCCTCCAGACCGACCAGGGCGGTCAGGCCGAGGCGCCGCCCGCCGTCGGGCAGATCGATCGAGTAGGGGTAGAGAGACGGCTGAGCCGCCCGTCGGGTGACGCCCTCGTCCAACCACTCCCGGTGCATCCGGTCCGCCTCCCTGTAGGAGTCGCCGAGCACACCCGCGGTCGGCTTGGTGAGCCAGGTGAAGTGGTGGGGATCGAGCGCGTGGAGCTGCTCGGCACGGCGCGCGTCGATCTGGTCGTAAGGCGGCGCCGCGAGGCGTCCCCGGTCGGCGGCCGTTCCCGGCCCGTAGGTGATCCCTTCGAAGGCGTAGATGCGCATGCTGGTCCTTGGCTGACGGTCGGTTCGAGAGCGGTTGGGAGAACGGTCCGCGGTGGATCGTCCGCGGCATTGTATCCATAAGGTGAGGGGACCCGAGAGGTGGCGTCCTGAAGGGGACGGAAGACAGGGGCCACGACGGCAGATCGCCCCTTGGCCCCGGTATACACTCGCCCCGCGATGACTGCTCTCCCCAAGGCCACCGGCTCGAAGCGCAAGGTCCGCCGGCCGTTGCGCAACCCCACCCTCGCGCGGTTCCTGCTCGACCAGCTCGCCGAGGCCGGTGTGCACCAGGTGTTCGGCATTCCGGGGGACTTCATCCTCCGGCTGTGCGAGGTGATCGCCGACTACCGGGAGATCGACCTGCTGACCATGTCCCACGAGCCAGGAGTCGGCTTCGCGGCCTGCGGGGCGGCCCGGGGGCGGGAGGGTCTCGCCGTGGCCTGCGTGACCTACGGCGCCGGCGCCCTCAACATGGTCAATCCGGTCGCCGCCGCCTACGCCGAGAAGACCCCCTTGCTGGTGCTCACCGGCGGTCCGAGCAAGATGGAGCGGGAGGGCGGCATCCTGGTCCACCACCAGGTCAAGAGCTTCGAGTCCCAGCTCAAGGTGTTCCGGGAGGTCACCCATTACCAGGCGGTGCTCGACGACCCGGAGACCGCGGCCGACCAGGTGCGCTACGCCATCGACCTGTGCCGGGCGTACTCGCTGCCGGTTTATCTCGAGGTACCTCGCGACATGGTGGACACCCGTATCCGCCTGAGCGAGGCGCGGACCCTGTCGGTGCCGACCGAGGCCGGGGCGGTGGCGGAGGCCGCCGCCGAGCTGCTGGAGGCGATCGCCTCCGCCGAGCGGCCGGTGCTGGTGGTCGGGGTGGAGGTCCACCGGTTCCGCCTCGCCGCGCGGGTGGTCGAGCTCGCCGAGCGCCTCGGGGTGACGGTGGTCTCGAGCTTCATGGGGCGGGGCACCTTCCCGGACGACCATCCCCAGTGGGCCGGTACCTACCTGGGGCCGGCGTCGCCGCCGGGGGTGCGGGAGCTGGTGGAGGAATCCGACTGCCTGGTGATGCTCGGCGCCCTCCTGTCGGACACCAACATGGGCCTCAGGATCCGTGCGCTCGACCCGCGCCACGTGGTGCTGGCCGTCTCCCGCGAGGTGAGGATCGGCTACCACCGGTACGGCGACGTGCCGCTGGCCGACCTGATCGAGGCGGTGCTCGGCCACGCGGACGCCGAGCACCGCGACGACTTCACCAGCCGGGACGGCCGGCCGCCGTTCATGCGCGCCGACGAGGAGCCGTCGGCGGGGCCGATCCGGGTCGCCTCGATGATCGCCGAGATCAACCGGTTCTTTGCCGAGACCGGCGACATGCCGGTGGTCACCGACACCGGCGACTGCCTGTTCTGCAGCCACCAGATGGACACCCGGGAGGTGGTCGCCTCGGCGTACTACGCGACCATGGGGTTCGGCCTGCCGGCGGCCATGGGCTTCGAGGCGGCGACCGGCCGGCGCCCCCTGGTCCTGGTCGGGGACGGCGGCTTCCAGATGACCGGCGGCGAGCTGGTCCACGCCCGGCGCTGGGGTGTCGAGCCGATCGTGGTGGTGATGAACAACGAGTCCTGGGAGATGCTGCGCTCGTTCCTGCCGGCGGCCTACGACGACCTGCCGGACGGCCGCTACGCCGAGGTGGCGAAGCTCTGGGGTGCCGAAGGCCTCCGCGCGGCCACGGCCGGGGAGCTGCGGACGGCGCTCCGCCGGGCCCGGAAGGCGAGCGGCCCGGTGCTGATCGAGGTCCCGCTTGCCAGGGGTGACATCTCGGAGACCCTGGCCACCTTCACCCGCAGCGTCGGCACCACGCCGCCGCCGGAATGACGGCGGCCTTCCTCACCACTCCACCCCCCCCTCCCCTGACTCCTCGACTCCGAGACGGAGCACGTAGCGCCCCCAAACAAAGACCGCCGCCACCCGCGAGGGCGGCGGCGGTCCGGATGTCACTTGGAAGGCTTCGAGGTCCGGCTTACATGGAGCCGTTGCCGTTGTCCCCAGAGCCCTCGTCGGCCATGCCGTTGCCCTCGTCCATCTTGCCACCGTCGTCGTTCATCATCCCGCTGTCGTCGCTCATGTTGTCGGTGGCTTCGCCCATGCCCTCGTCACCGCTCATGTCGTCGGTGGTCTCACCCATGCTCTCGTCGCCGGTGGTCTCGGAGCCCTGGTCCATGGCCTCGCCGCCCTGATCGGTGGGCTGTGCCATCTGCTCGTCGGTGCCCTTGTCCTGCTTCGGAGCACAGGCGATCATGGGAAGGGCCAGAGCGGCCAGCATGCTCAGGATCGACAGGTGAATCAGCAGCTTCTTCATCTCGGTGTTCCCCCTTCAGCAGTTGATGGGTGGGTCGCGACGTCAATCGCCGCGCCCGGTCACTCGGATCAAGTTGTGGATGTCTTGAACCCCTTCGACCTCCCGGGCCAACGCTCCGGCGCGAGCCTTGAGCGCCTGACTTGGAAGCTGGCCTGTGAGGGTCACGACACCCGCGGCCGTGGCCACGTCGAGCGAGGCCGTGCCGAGGGACGGGTCGTCCGCCAACCGTTGCCGGATCGTCGAGGTGATGACGGCGTCCGTCACCCGCTCGTCGACCGTGCGTGCGCCGGAGCTGCACGCCGTGGCGGCCAGTGCCAAGACGAGGAGCCCCAAGCTGGCGATCGACTGCGTCGTTTCTGAAACCTCGACTCACCTCCTCACCCGACCGTTCCGATGCCCTCCGGCGCGGAGAGCTCTGCCGGGAGTCGGGCGCGTTGCGCCGGGGCATCGGGCCGCCGGCGATCGGTCACTGTGGGATCGTCCGCGTCGGGCAGTATACCCACGCACCCGGGCGGCTACAAGCGAGCCGCGGACGGGCTTCGTCCAGTGGCGTCAGGCCGCGGAATCGCTGTCTTGCTCCTTGTAGGCGTTCAGTCGGTTGTACAGGGTCTTCAGGCTGATGCCGAGCACTTCGGCGCTCTCCTTCTTGTCGCCGCCGTGTTCGTCGAGTGTGGCCATGATCAGCTTGCGCTCGGCCTCGGCGATGGTCGAGCCGATGGGTACCCGGATGCTCGGTCCGTCGGTGACCTCTTCGTTTCCCTGGAGCTCCAGCGGGATCTCGTCCGGGCCGATGGTGTCGTCGGCCATGATGAAGGCCCGGTGGACGACGTTCTTGAGCTCGCGCACGTTGCCGGGCCAGCTGTGCTGGCGCAGCTTGGCGAAGCCCTCGGCCGCGAGCTCCTTGTCGGTGCTGTCGCCCTTGTTGAGCACCTGCAGGAAGTGCTCGGCCAGGTGCTCCAGGTCGCGTCCGCGGTGGCGCAGGGGAGGCAGGTGGATGGGGAACACCTGGAGACGGTAGAGCAGGTCTTCGCGCAGCTTGCCGTCCTTGACCGCGTCTTCCGGACGCCGGTTCGTGGCGGTGATCACCCGCACGTCGCTGTCGATCTCCCGGTCGCCGCCGATGCGCATGATCCGGCCGGTCTCGAGCACCCGGAGCAGCTTGACCTGGAGCTCCATGGGCATCTCGGTGATCTCGTCGAGGAACAGCGTGCCGCCGTTGGCGCGCTCGAAGTAGCCCTGGTGGCGCTTTTGAGCACCCGTGAACGAGCCCTTCTCGTGGCCGAACAGCTCGCTTTCGATCAGCGTCGGCGAGATGGCGCCGCAGTTGAGCGGCAGGAACTCTCCCTTGTGGCGCCGGCTCAGGCGGTGGACGGTCTGGGCCACCAGGTCCTTGCCGGTGCCGCTCTCGCCGGTGATCAGGACCGTGGCGTCCGTCGGCGCGACCCGTGAGACCAGCCGGTAGACCCGCTGCATGGCGGGGGAGGAGCCGAGCAGGGGGCCGAACCGGCCGAACCGGCGCACCTCCTCCTCGATCGCCTCGATCTGGGCCCGGCTCTCGCGGGAGCGGGCGATGTCGATCAGGATGTGGCGCAGCCGCTCGACGTCGATCGGCTTGAGCAGGAAGTCGGTGACACCGAAGCGCAGGGCCTCGACGGCGTTGTCCACGCTGGCGTGCCCCGTGATCAGAATGACCTCGGTGGAGGCGGCGGCGCTGTCCAGGTCGTTGAGCAGCTCGAAGCCACTGCCGTCGGGCAGCACGAGATCCATCAGGATCACGTCGGGGATGTTCTTCGAGAACTCCTCCTTCGCGGCCTCCAGGCTGGTGACGGTGGTGGTTTCGAAGCCGGCGGCTTCGGCCAGGTCCTCCAGCGCCGACAGGAAGTTCTTGTCGTCGTCGACCGCGAGGGCGTGGGGCGTCGAGTGGGGCATCGAGTCGGAACTCCTTGAAATCAGGTCAAGAGAGAGGGATCACAATGTCGAAGCGAGTGCCGCCGGGCCGTGCAATCTGCTGGATAGAACCCTGAACGGATTTTATCACTCGGTGTGCTACGTAGAGACCTAGCCCGAGGTGGCCTTCCTTCGTGGAGTAATAAAGATCGTAGAGACGGTCCCCCGATTCCTTCGCCACTCCCGCCCCGGTATCGGTGATCGTCACCCGCGCCCGGCCGGTCTCGGCGTCTGCCGAGACGCCCATGGTGCCGCCGTCCGGCATCGCCTCGAGGGCGTTGACCGCGACCGCGAGCAGAGCCTGCTTGATCCGGTCCCGGTGGGCGGTCACGGGCAGCGGCGGCCCGTCGCCCGTCACCTCGTCCTGGAGCGTCACCTTCTGCTGGCGGGCCTGGGGCGCGATGAACGCGGCCACTTCGCCGGCCAGCTCCCGGAGGTCGAAACGGCTCGGCGCTGCCGCCGGCGGGGCCGCCGCCGGCAGCAGGCTCTCGATCGACCGGTTCAGGCGCAGGGCCTCCTCGTGGACGATGCGGGCGTAGCGCTGTTGCTTCTCCGCCTGGGGACCCTCCGGGTTCAGGCTCGAGCGCAGCAGCTCCAGGTTCACGACCAGCGCGTTGAGCGGCGACTTGAGGTCGTGGACGACCCCCTGGTAGAGCCCGGAGAGGGCGTTCATCTGGACCGCCAACAGCAGACAGGCGTCCAGGCGCTCTCCGTTCTGCTCCTGCGCGTCCCCTCCGGTCATGGCAACCCTCCGTCGAGCGGGGCGTTCTGCCCGGGAGCCCAGTCCAGCTTGGTTCCCTGCGGCCCGAGCCCGCTCGTGGTAAATATTACAAAGAAACGATGTGGCCGCGTGCATCCAGGGGAATACACGACCTGCGTCACGCTGGAGATTTCCCTCGCCGTCTCGATGCGGTCGTGCGCTTCCACGGTGGCGGTCATGGGATCTGCAAGAACGGTTCCGCGAGGGCGGCGACCGCGCACGGATAGACTCCCGGGCGACGAGGTGGCTCGATGACGACGCAGGAACCCCAAGGAACCGGACAGCGCCGTGCGCCGGAAGCGATCGGCGCCGAGGCTGTGCTGGCGGCGGTCGGCGAGTTGGCGGACGAGCTCGAGCCCGGTCGCGGGCGCGGTGCGCGGGTGCGTCTGGATAGTGCGCTGGGGACCGAGGTCGGGCTCGATTCCCTGGCGCGGGCGGAGCTCCTCGGGCGCCTCGAGGAGCGCTTCGGCGTCACCTTGCCCCAGAGCTTGCTAGCCGAGGCGGAGAGCCCGGCGGACCTGCTGGCGGCGCTCGAAGCGGCGGCGGGCGCGGCCCCGGGCGCCTCCCACCCGCCGCCGGGAGCCGCCGCCACCTCGTGCGGACCGGACCGGACGGCGTCCGCGACCCAGCCCGAGGTGGTCGAGCCGGTGGCGGCGCGGACGCTGCTCGAAGTGCTGGACTTCCACGCGGCGGCGACACCGGAGCGGCGCCACATCCTCTTCCTCGAGACCGGCCCGGGCGAGGGGGCGGAGCAGGAGCTCACCTACGGCGCGCTCCGCGACCGCAGCGACCGGGCGGCGGCCGCGCTCCTCGAAATGGGTTTGGCACCGGGAGAGCGCGTCGGCCTCATGCTGCCGACAGGGCTCGAATACTTCGTGACCTTCCTCGGCGCCCTGCGGGCGGGCGGCGTGCCGGTGCCCATGTACCCACCGATGCGCAAGAGCCAGGTGGAGGACCACCTACGGCGCCAGGCGGCGATCATGGCCAGCGCCCAGGTGCGCGTGCTGGTCACCTTCGACGACGTGCTGCCGCTGGCGCGGCTGGTCGCGGCCACGCTGCCGGATCTCGAGCGGGTGGTGACGGCCGACAGCCTGGTCGCCGGCCGATCCGACGCCCCGAGGGCTGCGCGCCCCCCGGCCCGGCCGCCGGTGCGCGACACGGACATCGCCTTTCTCCAGTACACCTCCGGCAGCACCGGCACGCCCAAGGGGGTGATCCTCAGCCACACCAACCTGCTCGCCAACCTCCGGTCGATCGGCGAGTCGGTCCGGATGAGCTCCGCCGACGTGGTGGTCTCCTGGCTGCCGCTCTACCACGACATGGGGCTGATCGGCGCCTGGATGGGTAGCCTCTACTACGGCTCGCCGCTGGTTCTGATGTCGCCCCTCGCCTTCCTCAGCCGCCCCCAGCGCTGGCTCTGGGCGATCCACCGCCACCGGGGCACACTCTCGGCGGCCCCCAATTTCGCCTACGAGCTCTGCCTGGCGAAGACCGACGATGCCGGCCTGGAGGGCCTCGATCTCTCGTCCTGGCGGCTGGCGCTCAACGGCGCCGAGCCGGTGTCGCCGCGGGCGGTCGAGGGCTTCCCGGAGCGCTTCCGCCGGCACGGCTTCAACCCCCAAGCGATGATGCCGGTCTACGGCCTGGCCGAGAGCTCGCTGGCGGTGGCGTTCACCCCGCCGGGCCGAGGCGCCCGAATCGACACGGTGGACCGGGAACGGTTCCAGCGCGCCGGCACCGCGGCGGCCACCGCCGGCGATTCCCGGGCGCTCCGCTTCGTCTCCTGCGGCCGGCCGATCCCCCGCCACGAGGTGCGCTTCGTCGACGACGCCGGCCGCCCGCTCGGGGAGCGCCGCCAGGGGCGGCTCCAGTTCCGCGGACCGTCGGTGACCGCGGGCTACTTCCGCAACCCGGAGGCGACAGCACGCCTGGTCCGGCCGGACGGCTGGCGCGAGTCGGGCGACCTGGGATACCTGGCCGACGGCGAGATCTACCTGACCGGCCGGGCCAAGGACCTGATCATCCGCGCCGGGCGCAACGTCCACCCCCAGGAGGTGGAGGACGCGGTGGGGGACGTGGACGGGGTGCGGCGGGGCTGCGTCGCCGCCTTCGCCGTGGCGGACGACGACGGCGGCGGCGAGTGCATGGTGGTGATGGCGGAGAGCCGGCTGGCGGCGGCCGGCGCCGGGGAGGCGGCGGCGCGCGAGGCCCTCCGCGAGCGCATCGAGGCGGTGACCCTGGAGGTGGTCGGCATCGCTCCCGACCGCGTGGTGCTGGTGCCGCCGCGGACGGTGCCCAAGACATCGAGCGGCAAGATCCGCCGGTCGGCCGCCCGCCAAATGGTCGAGACCGGCGCCCTCGGCGGGCCGCGGCGTGCCCTCTGGTGGCAGGTCGTGCGGCTGGCGCTCTCCGGCGTGCTGCCGCGGCTCCGCGCCCGCCTGCGGCGAACGGCGGACGCGGTCTACGCGCTCTGGTTCTGGACCGTGCTGGCGCTGGTGGCGCTACCGCTCTGGCCGCTGGTCTGGGCGCTGCCGCTCCGGGCCCTCCGCCGTCGCCTGGTGCGCGGCGCGATCCGGTTCGTGGCGCGGGCCACGGGCACCCGGGTGACGGTCGACGGGCTGGAACACCTCTCGGCCGGCGCCGGCCCCTGGGTCTTCATCGCCAACCACGCCAGCTACCTGGACGGGCTCGTCCTGGGGGCGACCCTGCCGCCCGACGCCGCCTACGTGGTCAAGAGCGAGCTCGCCGGGCGGCCATTCCTCCACCTCTTCCTGCGCCGGATCGGCTGCGTGTTCGTCGAGCGCTACGACCCCTCCCGCGGCGAAGAGGAGTCCGGCAAGGCGCTCCGGGCGCTCGGGCGGGGCGACCACCTGGTGATCTTCCCGGAAGGGACCTTGCGGCCGACCCCCGGGCTGCAGCGGTTCCACATGGGCGCCTTCCTGGTGGCGGCGCGGGCGGGGGCTGCCGTGGTGCCGGTGGTGCTGGGGGGCACCCGGGCGAAGCTCCGCGGCGGTTCGTGGTGGCCGCGCCCCGGGGACGTGAGCGTCACGGTCTGCCCGCCGGAAGCGCCGGCGGGCACAGACTGGAGCGCGGCCGTCGACCTCCGGGATCGGGTCCGGCGGGCCCTGCTCGAGCGGCTCGCCGAGCCCGACCTCGCTTGAGACTGTGGGCTCAGGGGAGGAGGAGCGGCCCGGGACGGTGCGGCCCGGGCCGGCGGCTCACTCGGTTCAGTCGGCGGGGTCCGGCCGCGCGAAGGTTCCCTCCGGAACCTCCGGGTTCACCGCCACGTCCTGGACCGCGACCGAGGACACCTCCTCGCCGTTGAACGTGGTCACGTTCTGGAACGGGTAGGTCAGGCCGTCGACCTCGCGGAAGTCGGAGTAGTCCTCCTGCACGGCACCCGGCGCGCCCTGGGGCCCGGTGTCCTGGTAGCGGAGCTGGACCACGTGGCCGTTCGCGGGGTCGATCGCCGCCGTCGTCACCGTGCCCTGGATCGCCACCTCCACCAGCTCGACCGCCGTGCCGTCCACCGTGTCGGAGCCGGTCGCCGTCGCCGAGACGTCGTCGCCGCCCGCCGCGTAGGCCTTGAGCAGGCTCAGCGGGTCTCGCCACAGGTCCTTGCGCGTCCGGTCGGCCCGCGAGCCCGGCATCGGCACGGTGCCCTGGGGGGTGACCATGAAGGCATCGTCGGGCGCGACCACCATGACCATCTGCCCCATCGGCGTGTCGAGCTCCTGGCGGAGCTCCCCCGGGTAGACCCGGAGCACCTTGACCGTCAGGGTCGTCTTCCCCATGGGGGTCTGGAGAGTCGCCTGGGAGGTGGTCTCGAGGGCTTGGACCGCGGCCAGGTGGTCGGCCCCTCCCGCGGCGGTGACCGCGGCGTCGAGCAGCTTCCCCGCCTTGGCGGCGGACTCTTCGGTGACCTCGGCCCGCTCCTGCGGCGGCTGGGGGATCGAGATGTCCAGCTTGTGGACCGTGCCGAACTTGGACAGGTCACCGCCGAACTGGTCGGTCGGGCCGACGACGACGATCGAGAACTGGTCCGGGTGCAGGTCCTCCCGGGCCACCCGGCGCACGTCGTCGACGGTCACCGCGTCGATCCGGTCGCGGAAGACGGCGATCCGGTCGAGCGGGTAGCCGAAGTACTCGAGGGTGAGCTGCTGGTTGAGCACGTCGGCGCGGGAGTCGACGCCGAAGACGAACGACGAGAGCAGCGCGTTCTTCGCCTCCGCCACCTCCTCGGCAGTCGGCGGCCGGTCGCCGCGCACCGCGTTGATCTGGTCGAGCAGGACCTGGATGGTCTCGTCAGTGCTCGCCGCCTTGGTCGACGTCCAGACCAGGGTCATGCCCGGGCGGTCCCAGCCGGTGCCGACCCGTCCGGTGACGCCGTAGGCCAGGCCGCGCTTGGTGCGGACCTCGGCCATCAGGCGCGAGGTCATGGAGCCGGAGAGCACCTCGTTCAACACCCGGGCGGCGTAGTAGTCCGGGTCGTCGCGGCGGATGCCCAGGGTGCCCATGGCGATGTTGGTCTGGGTGACGTCGCCCTTGTCGGCGACGAAAACGCCCGGCGTCGGCTCGGTGCGGTAGCCCACCTTCGGCAGGTCGAGGCCGTCGCTCTTCGGCCAGTCACCGAAGACCTGGCGCACCTGCTCGAGCACCTGGGCGGAGTCGAAATCGCCCACCAGGCCGAGGATCACCCGGTCCGGGTGGAAGTAGCGCGCATGCCAGTCCACCAGGTCCTGGCGCGAGATGGCGGCCAGGGTGGCGTAGGTCGGCACCTCGGCGTACGGTGAGTCGGCACCGTAGACGACCTTGCGCAGCTCGCGGAAGACGATGGTCTGGGGCTGGTCGTTCTGGCGCGAAACGTCGGCCCGGGCGGACGTCAGCGCCACGTCGATCCGGTCCTGGGCGTACGCCGGGTGCCGCAGCACGTCGGCGAAGACCTTGAGCACGTCCGGCAGGTCTCCCTTGAGGCAGCTCATGGTGACCCGACCGGAGTCCTCCTGGGTCGAGCTCTCGATGGTGGCCGCCCGGCTCTCCAGGAAGTCGTCGAGGTCGGCGGCGGCCAGGTTCTCGGTGCCGCCGGTGCGGAGCACCTCGCCGGCGAGCGAGCCGAGGCCGATTTTGTCCGCCGGGTCGTAGCGCTCGCCGGTCTTGATCAGGGCGGTGGCCTTGACCAGGGGCAGCTCGTGGTCCTCGATCAGCATGACGACCATGCCGTTGTCGAGCACCACGCGCTCCGGCGTCGGGATCTCGATCTTCGGCAGCGGCGGGTAGGTGATCTGGTCCGGGTGCTCGACCTGGGCCCTGAGTGGAGCGGCGGCCGGCAGCAGCGCCGCCAGGGTGAGGAGGATGGCGAGGGCGAAGGAGGGCATTCTGGTGCGCAAGCTCATGGCGGATCTCCCTCTACTGATTGGACGAGCCCTGCTGGGCAGGACCGGCGTTCCCGGCGGGGGCGTTGACGATCTCGATCACGGTGCGGTTGGTGTCGGTCAAGGCCTCGCCGGCGACCCGGCGGATGTCGGCCTTGGTCACCTTGTCCAGGCGGTCGAGGGAGCGGAACAGCTCGCGCCAGTCACCGAACAGGCGCTGGTAGTCGGCGAGCTGGATGGCGAGCCCCTGGTTGGAGTCGAGCTGGCGGATCAGGCTGGCCCGGGCTCGGGTCCTGAACTTCTCGAGCTCCGCGTCGGTCACGTCCTCCGTCTCCAGGCGCTTGATCTCCTCGTGGATCACGTCCGCCACCTGGTCGTTGGTCACGCCGGGAGCGGGCACCGCGAGCACGGCCCACAGGTTGGGGTACTTGTCCCCGGGGTAGCCGGAGAAGGACTGCACCTGGACGGCCAGCTTGTCGTCGCGCACCAGCCGGCGGTAGAGGCGCGAGGTGCGGCCGTTGGTCATGATGTCGTCGATGGCGTCGTAGACCGCCTGGTCGGGGTCGGTGATCGCCGGCTTGTGGTAGCCCTCGACGTAGAGCGGCTGGGTCGGGTCCGGGATGATCACCCGCTTCTCGGCCGTCTGGGTCGGCTCGACGGTCCGCAGGGGCGGCGGGTCGGGCCGGCGCGGGATGCGTCCGAAGTACTTCTCGATCAGCGGGATCAGGGTGTCCGGGTCGACGTCGCCGACCACCGCCGTGACCATGTTCGACGGGGTGTAGTACTTGTTGAAGAAGGCCTTGGCGTCGGTGATCGTGATCGAGCGCAGATCGCTCATGTAGCCGACGGTTGGGTAGCGGTAGGGGTGGGCCATGAACGCGGTGGTGGTGAACTGCTCGACGAGCTTGCCCAGGGGGTTGGACTCGATGCGCAACCTGCGCTCCTCCTGGACGACGCTCCGCTCCTTGTAGAACTCCCGGAAGACCGGGTGGAGGAAGCGCTCCGACTCGAGGTAGGCGAACAGCTCGGTCTTGTTGGCCGGGAGGGAGTAGAAGTAGCCGGTCAGGTCGGCGGCGGTGAAGGCGTTGATGCCGACGGCGCCGTTCTGCTCCAGGACGTGGTCGAACTCGTTCGGCTTGACGTACTGCTCGGCGTCCTTCTGGCGCTCCTCGAAGGCCTTGTGGAGCGTGTCGAGCTTGGCCTGGTCGGGGTGCTTGGCCAGGCGCTCGTGCTGGTAGGCCTGGTAGGCCGCCTCCAGCTTGTCCAGGGCCTCCTTCTCGGCGGGCCAGTCGGTGGTGCCGATGTTCGGCGTGCCCTTGAAGGCCATGTGCTCGAACATGTGGGCCAGGCCGGTGATGCCGGGCACCTCCTGGGCGGAGCCGACGTTGACGATCGTGGCGAAGGAGAAGACCGGGGCCTCGGGGCGGCGGACGATGATGAAGGTCCAGCCGTTGTCGAGGGTGTGGACGGTGGTCTTCGCCTCGAACGAGGCCAGGTCCTGGGCCCGGGCCGCCGGCGCCGCGGCGAGGGCGCCGAGCAGGCAGAGGGTGACGAGGAGGCACAGGGGTGCGAACGAGCGGAGCGGTCTCTTCATGGGCGGTTTCCCGGGGTCGTTGGGCTGCGGTGAGCTGTGCAGGGATGGGTGAACGCGCAAGGGGGACCTATCTTAGCGCGCGGTGACGAGTGGGGGTTCGTCGCGGGGTAGGGAACAACGGTCGGGCGGCGAGGAGGGTTCCGGTCGGGCACGGCTGGTCGCGAGGTGGGAGGCAACGGTCGGGTGGCGAGCAGGGACCCGGTTGGGGACGGCGCGCGTCCGTTGCCAGTACGGGGTCTATCGCGCGCCTCGTCGGCGTCCGCGTCGGACTTTGCAGGCTGCTCCAGAGCCGTCGCGGACGCGGCCGCCGGCGCCCCAGTCGGGTCCCTGCTCGCCGCCCGACCTCGTCGAGCTGCGTGGCGTCCCCCTCCCTCTCGACTGCTCGACCTGCTCGGTACCGGGCGGTCTCTGTGTTCGCCGGCCAAAGTCAGTCCGCGACCTTGTTCCCGTGACCGGTACCGCGCGGGAGGATCCACTCCTGGGCCTGGCCGGTCGTGGTGGCGATCCGTTCGAAGTCCCGGTCGTAGTGGAGGATGGTGGCGCCGTGGGCGAGCGCGGTCGCGGCGATCATCACATCGGGTAGTGGGACGCGGTGTTGCCCTTTCTCAGCCATCTTCGCCATGGTCTCGATCGCCTGTTCCTCCACGGCGGGTGTGATGGGCAGCCAGACGAGCAGGTCGAGGGCCTCGCGCCGGCTGGAGAAGTCCTTCTGGTTCCGAGCCGAGTAGAGCTGCTCCAATGCCACCGGGAGGCAGGTGGCCGCACGGCCCGAGGCGGTGAGGCGGTCGATGCGCTCCTTGGCGCTCGCACTGTGGGAACGCTGTTCCCATGCGGACTTGTCCACGAGAACCAGGCCGTCCTCGATGGACTCGTTCATCGCGCGGGCAGTCTCCGTCGCGGCCTCTACTCGCTTCTGTGCCACGCTTCGTCCCAGTTGGTCTCGGCCATGTCGTCCGCCATCCGGTCCCAGACCTCGGACGCCTGGCGCAGCCGACGGACGCGCCGTTCGGCGACCTCCCGGAGAGCACGGTTGACCGTATCGACCTTCGTCCGGGTCCCATACTCCTTCATGGCCTGGGCCAGTGCCTCGTCATCGACATCGACCACCGTTCTCGACATCAATTCCTCCTTGAGATATCACGGGGAAAGAAGATATCACAAGCCGGAGCCCAGTCGCTGCCAAGACGCGAGACGACTACCTGGAGGAACTCCTTGCCCCTGAGGAGCGCCGGCCACTCAACGCGGCGGTTCGTTCAGCGACTCTCCGGTCTCCTGCCCC
>Ga0210144_1000608_pt1 | contig 17608 bp, 14 predicted proteins | sample Muzzi_PWA_D2_FD_185532 | JGI IMG/M metagenome (GOLD analysis project Ga0210144, IMG submission 185532) | Wetland microbial communities from San Francisco Bay, California, USA, that impact long-term carbon sequestration - Muzzi_PWA_D2 (SPAdes) | ecosystem: Environmental > Aquatic > Marine >...
GGGCGGATCTCCTCGGGGATCGCCAGCCACCATTCCTCGGTATTGCTGAACACCGGATCGACGTCGAAGATCACGCCACGAAACGGAAATATCCGGTGGCGGACGATTTGTCCGATCGCGAATTTCGCCGCGCGTGCCTTGTCCATTTCTTCCCGTGTTTATCCCTGCTGGCACGCCTATGGGGCATGGCCCGCACGATCCTGTCAACGCTGCGATCGTCGCACCGGGGGTGGGGTGATGATTGACCGGGTTCGGCTAAACCGCTAGGCAGCGGGGCTGTTTAGCCTCCTTCTCCTCCGAATCCGCCCGAGGGGGATGATCCGGAAGACCGACCAGCCATGAGCGAGATCGCGACGATCGTCCTGCCGTTTCTCGGGTTGGTCGCGATGGGTTTCGCCGCCGGCAAGTGGATGAAACTGCCGGCGCAGGGCGTGTCAGGCCTCAACCTTTTCGTGTACTACTTCGCGCTTCCCGCGTGGTTCTTCCAGCTTCTCGCACAGACGCCGTTTGCGAGCCTCGCCAACTGGTCCTTTGTCGTGACCACGACATTCGCGACCTACTGCACCTTTGCAATCGCATTCTCCTTCGGGGCGCTGGTCAACCGCGGAAACGTTCCGGAAGCGACGATTGAGGGTCTGGTCGGATCCTATGCCAATATCGGCTACATGGCGCCGGCACTGACCGTCGTCGCCTTTGGCCCGGCTGCCGCGGCGCCCACGGCCCTGATCTTCTCATTCGACACGGCCCTCCTGTTCGCCCTCGTTCCGCTGATGATGGCGCTCGGCGGGACGGCGCGAACCAACGGCACGTCCATGGCACGCGCGATTGTCCGGCGCGTGTTTCTCCACCCGTTCATTCTGGCGACCATTGCGGGCCTTGCCGTTGCTGCCGTGGGGCTGCCGCTTCCAGGTCCGATCGACGCAGTTTTGAGCTTCCTGCGCTCGGCGGCCGCTCCGGTCGCACTGTTCTCGGTGGGGGCCGGGCTGGCACTGAGATCCCCCGGGCGGGTGACGCTCGAAATGCCGGTGCTCCTAGTGGTGAAGCTGGTCATCCACCCACTGATCGTTTATCTGCTTCTCAGCTGGATCGGCGGCTTTGATCGCGTCTGGGTCTATGCGGCGGTCCTGATGGCCGCGTTACCGCCTGCGGCGAACGTTCTTGCCCTCGCGCACCGGTACGCCACCTATGAGGCCCGGGCAACCGCCGGTGTCTTTTACGGCACGGCAGCATCAATGGTCACGGTGACCATCGTCCTCGTGCTGCTCCTCACCGGTAGCCTGCCGATCGATCCGTTTCATTGACCGGTCGGTTGCCCTGAGAACGGCAACCTGGATGGAGGCCGTGTTGTCTTTGCCGTTCTCGACCAGTACCTCGCACTGACCGCCGCCGATTTCTCCTTCCGATCGGCGTTGAAATGCGCCTCAGGTCGAAAGCGCAATACCCCCGCGCATGACCATCTGACGGATGGCTGGCACCCGATCGAGGAGGAACAGGCCGAGCCCGCGCAACGCCTGGACCGGCAGAAAGCCGGTGAGGAGGGTACGGTTCAGCGCGTCGACGGCGGCCGTGCGTGTGTAGATGTCCGACCGGCGTGCGCGGTCGTAGTCCTTGAGTCGGTCCGCATCGCCGGGATCGGTCGGTCGGTCGGCGAGAACCTCGCCGAGGGCGGCGACGTCTCGGTAGCCAAGGTTGAGGCCCTGCGCGCCGATCGGCGGGAAGAGGTGCGCAGCCTCGCCGACGAGGACGCAGCGTCGTTTGGCAAATGCCGTCGCCCCCATGCCGGACAGCGGAAACACCTGGGCCGGACCTTCGACGGAGGTCTCGCCAAGAATGGAGGACGACTGGGCCTCGATCTCGGTTGCCAGTGCCTCCTGTGCAAGTCGGGCACGACGCTCGGCCTCGGCCGGCCGGTCGACCCAGACGAGGCTCGAACGATGGCCCGGCAGCGGCACGAGCGTAAACGGCCCGTGCTCAGTGTGGAACTCGGTGGAGGTGTCTTCGTGGGGCAGCGTGTGGCTGAGATTCGCCACCAGAGCGGATTGATCATATCGCCAATCCACGGTCGTGATACCGATACACTGGCGAACCCTGGACTGCCGGCCGTCTGCCGCGACGACCAGCAGGGCATTCATTGCAGCGCCATCGTCGAGCCGCGCGACGACCCTCGCGTCGCTCGCCTCGACCCTTTCAACACTCGACGCGATACGCCCTATCCTGCGCTGGGAACAACGCGCCTCGAGGGCAGCAGTGATGGCCGCATTGGCCACATTGGAGCCGAAGGCCTCCAGCCCGATCTCGCTGGCGTGGAACAGTACTTCAGGCGCCCTGACCAGCCGTCGGGTCGCGTCTACGATTCTCAGCGACTTCACTGGCGCCGCCCCCGCGATCGCGTCCCACGCCCCGAGCCTCTTCAGAAAGTCGACCGAACCGGCAAGAAGTGCTGCCGTCCTGCGGTCGGCAGCGCGGACCGGGGGCGCAGCAATGACGACGTGGTAGCCGATTGCGTCGAGTTGCAGGGCCGCCGCGAGCCCGACCGGGCCTGCCCCCACCACAAGCGCATCGACCGTTAGGGAAGGCGAGGCGCCGCCTTTTGCTGCCTGCAACGACTTGGACTTCCGCAAAGTGCAAGGTCCTCGCTTGGTGGCCCAATGATGCCACGCGAAACAGCTGGATCACATAGAACGGTCCAGAGCGGGCGACAACTGCTGAGGCGGCCTTCGCCAGGCGGTGGAGAAGCTGCGGCGCTCGCCGGGAATCGTCGCCTTGGTCCCTTGCAACGGTGGCGTTGGCAACGAAATCTCACTCTCGGCCCGGCGCCGGGATCGAATGCGATCCGGTCGCCGGGCGCGGCGACCGTTCATCCGCCTGCTTGTCAGGCCTCCACTGGAGAAGCGAATGATCAGCTTCGACTGGATCACCGATCCGGCCATCTGGGCAAGCCTCGTTACGCTGACGGCAATGGAGATCGTTCTCGGCATCGACAATATTGTCTTCATCTCGGTCATTGTCGGCAAGTTGCCGCCGGAACGGGCGACGCGAGCCCGCCAGCTCGGTCTCGCCATGGCGCTCGTCTTCCGGATTCTGCTTCTGCTGTCGCTTTTCTGGCTGATCGGCCTGACGGCGCCGCTGTTCACCCTTTTTGGCGAGGCATTCTCCTGGCGCGATCTGGTGCTGATTGCCGGCGGCGCCTTCCTCCTGTTCAAGGCAACTCTTGAAATCCACAAGGACGTGGAAGGCGGGCATGGCGAGACGACCACGGCCAAGGTCTATGCCGGATTCGCCGTGATCGTCACCCAGATCGCCGCTATCGACCTCGTGTTCTCCGTCGATTCGATCCTGACGGCGATTGGCATGGCCGAGCATGTCGGGGTGATGATCGCCGCAGTAGTCATTGCCATCGCGGTGATGTATGTGGCGTCAGGTCCGGTCGCCGGCTTCATCGACCGCCATCCCACGACCCGCATGCTGGCGCTCGCCTTCCTGCTGATGATCGGTATCGCACTCGTCGCCGACGGGATCGGCTTCCACATCCCGCGCGGCTATCTGTACGCGGCGATGGCGTTCTCGGCAATCGTCGAGGTGCTCAACGTGCTCGCCCGCCGCAACAGGCAGAAACAAGGCGCATGAACGCCCGGACAATTGCCACCGTCGATCCGGCCTTACGAAAGCCGCGGGGAGCGTCGGGTAGGCTCGTTACGCCCGAGCGTCTCATCATGGCGGTCTTCTTCCTCGAGGCGGTGCTTCTCACCAACTGGCCGCCGCGGATTCCAGATATCGAGGCGGCCCTCGGCCTCAGTCATCGCGGGCTGGCGCTGGCAATGATCGGGATGCCGATTGGAACGTTCATCTCCGTGCTGATGGCCGGGCCGCTGATCGAGCGGCTGACGGCTCGGCGCGCCCTCCTGATTGCTTTGCCGGTTTACTGCGTGACGTTGACGCTGCCGGGATGGGCCTGGGACGGGCCGTCACTGTTCGCCGGGCTGTTTCTCCTCGGGGTTGCCTTCGCATTCGTCGACGTCGGGATGAACGTCGAGGCGGCCCGTCTCGAAGTTGCCGCGGGTCGTCGCATCATGAACACCTGTCACGGGTTCTGGAGCACCGGTTCGATGGTCGGGGCGGTGATGGCCGGCAGCTTTGCCCAAGCGGGTCTCGCAACCGGGCCGCATCTCCTGATCGTGGCCGTCCTTGCTCTGCCGGTTGGGCTCATGATCGTCCGGGCCCTGCCGTCGTTCCGCCCGATACCGTCCGTGGGGCGGAGCCGCAGAGTCTTCGCCTTTCCGCCCTGGTCGCTGATCGGGCTTTGCATGTTCGCGTTCGGCATGGTGATGGTCGAACTGGTGGCGCGAAACTGGGGCGGAGTGTTCCTCAAGGACCTTCTCGATGCCTCACCCTCGGCGATCGGCGCGGCGATCGGCGTCTTCGGGCTGTTCATGGCAATCGGACGGTTTCTCGGCGACCGCCTGTCGGATCGCTTCGGCCCGACGATGATCGCGCGGATCTGCGGCGTCCTAGCGGTGGCAGGAGTCGCTCTCACGACCCTCGCCGGCGGCCTGATCGTGGCGATGATCGGATTTGTCGCCATGGGGCTCGGCGTATCGATTGGATTTCCGCTTGCGGTGAGTGCCGCCGCGGCGCGAGGCGACCGGCCACCGGCGACCAATGTCGCGGGGGTTGCGCTGTTTGCATATTCGAGCTCGTTGGTCGGGCCGACAATGGTCGGGTTCGTCGCCGACGCGGCGGGCTTGAGGATCGGGTTCGCGACGGTGCTGCCTCTGATTGTGCTAAGTACGCTGCTGGCCAGTCAGCTGCGGCCGAGGCCAAGGCCTGGTCTGGCGCCCGCCAGCGGGTCGGCTGCGTCATTGAAGGAAAGTCGGTAGGGAGAGCGCAATGCCCGGCATGATCCATATCCGCGAAACCGGAGGTCCCGAGGTCCTGGAGTGGGTGGAAAGCGATATTCCCGATCCCGGACCTAACGAGGTTCGCCTGCGCCACACGGCGATCGGGGTCAACTTCGTCGACGTGTATTTCCGCAGGGGCGTCTACCCGCTGTCCAGTCTTCCCTACGTTCCGGGGGCCGAGGGAGCCGGCGTGGTCGTGGCGGCGGGGGACGGCGTGAGCAGGTTCAAACCGGGGGACCGAGTCGTCTATCAGGTATCCCACGGGGCCTACGCGGAGGAGCGGCTGATCCCGGCTGAACGCCTCGTCAAGCTCCCCGACGACGTCGACGACAAGGTCGCTGCGGCGGTCTTCCTCAAGGGGGTGACGGTCGATTGCCTGATCCGCCGGACGTTCCGAGTGGCCGAAGGACAGACCATCCTGTGGCACGCCGCAGCCGGCGGGGTCGGGCTGATCGCCTGCCAATGGGTTAGCGCGCTCGGGGCGACGGTGATCGGCACAGCCGGCTCCGATGAGAAGGCGGAGCGAGCCCGCAAGGCCGGGGCGACCCACGTCATCAACTATAGGCGGGAAGATTTCGTTAGCCGGGTCAAGGACTTGACGGACGGTATTGGCGTCGATGCCGTTTACGATTCAGTTGGCAAGGACACCTTTCCGGGCTCGCTGGATTGCCTGAAGCCACTCGGAATGTGGGTCTCGTTTGGCCAGTCCTCCGGCGTGCCACCGGCATTCCCCGTGTCGCTGCTCCAGCAGAAAGGCTCGCTTTTCGCTACTCGACCGACGATCGGACACTACCTTGCCAAGCGGGCCGACCTTGAAGCCTCGGCGGCATCGCTGTTCGCTGCCTTGCGGCAAGGGCTCGTCACCGTCTCGGTGAATCAGGAGTTCCCGCTGCGCGACGCAGCGGAAGCGCACAAGGCGCTCGAGGCGCGCAAGACGGTGGGCGCCACGGTGCTGGTTCCCTAGTTGCTGCTGCTTTCGTTGGCACAGTGATGAAAATTAGCGTTTGATCAGGTTTTGGGCATAATCCATTGTCGGAACGGGGCTCGCAGTTCCCGTGGGGGAACGTTTGGCGCGCCACGTCCCAGTGGCGGCAATGAGTGCGTTTTGAGAGTTCGAGTAGGTGTCGCAGATGGGGCGGTTGACCACACATGTGCTTGATACCGCGCGTGGCAGGCCTGCCGCCGGGATGCGGATCGACCTGTTCCGCCTCGAAGGCGGTATGGAGGAGCGCGTAGCCACCGCGACGACCAACGCGGACGGGCGCGTCGATGAACCGCTTCTCGACGGATCGGCTTTGATCGGCGGAATCTACGAGATTCGCTTCGCGGTGGGCGCCTATCTGCAGGCGCAGGCGGATGATGCCTCTTTCCTCGATGTGATTCCCGTCCGGTTCACGATCGACGAGGCAGAGGCCCACTATCACGTGCCGCTGCTTGTTTCGCCGTTCGGCTACACGACATACCGCGGAAGCTGAGCTGCAATGCGCGATACCATCCGCTTCATTCGCAAGGGCCGTATGGTCGAGTTCGGCAACATCAAGCCGACCGACCTGCTGCTCGACTACCTTCGCGAGGTCGAGGGCGCGACGGGCACGAAGGAGGGGTGCGCCGAAGGCGATTGCGGTGCGTGCACGGTGGCCCTCGGGCGACTTCGCAACGGCAAGCTCAGCTACGAGCCGATCAATTCCTGCATTCAGCTTCTTGGCCAGATCGACGGCTGCGAGATCGTTGCTGTCGAAGACCTCGCTAATCCTGACGGCGAACTTCATCCGGTTCAGGCGGCGATGGCCGAGATGCACGGGTCGCAATGCGGTTTTTGCACGCCGGGCTTCGTGATGAGCCTCTTCACCCTCTACCATTCCGGCGAGCAGCCGGTGAACCGCACAAAAGTAAACGACTGGATCGCGGGAAACCTATGCCGATGCACGGGTTATCGGCCGATCGTCGACGCTGCGATCGCCGCCTGCGCGACCCGCGCCAGGGACCGCTTCACCGCAAGTGAATCAGACACGGCCAGCCTTCTCGGCTTCTTGGCCGACAACGAGGACATCTTCATCGGGGATTCGGACCGGTTTTTTGCAGCGCCCGCCACCATCGACGCCCTCGCCAACCTCTACGAAAGTCATCCGGACGCCACCATCGTGGCTGGTGCGACGGATGTCGGCCTGTGGATCACCAAGCAGCTTCGCGATCTGCCGAAGATCATCCATGTCGGCCGTGCGCGCGGCTTCGACCACATAGGCGACACGGGGTATGAACTTCTGATCGGCGCCGGAGCGACCTACGCGCAGGTCGAGCCCTATTTCCGCGACCTCGACCCGGACCTCGGTGAGCTGCTGAGACGGCTTGGCTCGAAGCAGGTGCGCGCCAGCGGCACGGTTGGCGGCAATGTCGCCAACGGCTCGCCGATCGGGGACACGCCGCCGGCCCTCATCGCGCTCGATGCGGCCGTCGAGCTCCGCAAGGGGAAGGAGACCCGGAGAATCCCGCTGGAGGAATTCTTCATCGACTACGGGAAGCAGAATCGCGAGCCCGGCGAACTGGTCACAGGTCTTCTGGTGCCGAAGATGAACGCCAGTCACATTTTCCGGTGCTACAAGATCTCCAAGCGTTTCGACCAGGACATTTCGTCGGTCATGGGGGCGTTTCGCTTCACCATTGCCGAAGACGGCAAGATCGGCGAGGCGCGGATCGCCTACGGTGGCATGGCGCCGATCCCGAAGCGTGCAAGCAATGCCGAAGCCGCCCTGAACGGAGCGATGCTCCGCGACTCGCGGGCCTGGTCGCGGGCTTTTGCCGCGCTTCGTGAGGATTTCACGCCGATCGACGACCATCGCGCCAGCGCCCGTTATCGCAACGAGACGGCCCATGCCTTGCTCGGCAAGGCGCTGATCGAGGCGGCCGGCACGACATCGGCGCGCACCCGCGTCATCGGTCATCGGGTGGTGGTGGCCTGAGATGGACCTTGCCGACATCATCAAGGGCAGCCCGCCGCCCACGGTGGTGCACCAGCCCAATCCGCATGACAGCGGCGCCAAGCACGCGACCGGCGAGGCCGTCTACGTGGACGACATCCGGGCGCCGGTCGGCACCCTCCATGCGGCGCCGGGCTATGCGCCCATCTCCGCCGGCCGTGTGACCAAGCTCGATCTGGAGCCGGTCAAGAAAGCGCCAGGCGTCGTGGACGTCCTGACCGCGGCCGATATTCCCGGGGTGAATGACGTCAGCCCCAAGGGCATCGGCGACGATCCCGCGATCGCCTCGGACCGGGTGATGTTCTATGGCCAGGTGGTGTTCGTCGTGCTGGCGGAAACCCGCGATCAGGCCCGCCGCGCCGCCAGACTGGCGAAGATCGCGACGGCTCCCGCCATGCCCGTCATCGACGTCGACGATGCCGGCGTCGCCGGCACGACCGTCCTCCCGGACTACGCTTTCGTCCGCGGCAATCCCGCCGAGGAGATCGCGGCGGCGCCGAGGGACATCACCGGGGAGTTCCGGATCGGCGGGCAGGAACATTTCTATCTGGAGGGTCAGGTCGCGCTCGCCGTCCCGGGTGAAGATGGCGATATGTTCGTCTACTCGTCCACGCAGCACCCGAGCGAGGTCCAGCATATCGTCGCTCACGCCCTTGGCCTCGATTCCAATGCGGTGACCGTCGAGGTGCGGCGGATGGGTGGCGCTTTCGGCGGCAAGGAAAGCCAGGCGACCCAATGGGCGGTGCTGGCGGCGCTCGGCGCCAGGAAGACCGGGCGGCCGTGCAAGATGCGGCTCGACCGCGACGACGACATGATCATGACCGGCAAGCGCCACGACTTCCGGGTCGATTACCGTGTCGGCTTCAGCAAGGACGGCATGATCAGGGCCGTCGATGTCACGCTTGCGGCGCGCTGCGGCTATTCGGAGGACCTGTCGCTGGGCGTTGTCGACCGTTCAATGTTCCACGCCGACGGCGGCTACCACTATCCGGTGTTCAGCATCCTCAGCCGGCGAATGCGCACGAACACCGTCTCCAACACCGCCTTCCGCGGTTTTGGCGGCCCGCAGGGCAAGCTGTTCGCTGAACGGATGGTCGACCACATTGCCTATGCCCTCGGTAAGGATCCGCTCGAAATCCGCAAGGCGAACCTCTATGGCGGGGCCGGGCGGGACCGCACGCCTTACGGCATGCGGATCGAGGACAATATCCTTCCCGAGATCGTCAGCGAGCTGGAGCGGACCAGCGACTACTGGGCGCGCCGCAAGCAGATCACCGAGTTCAACAATTCGAGCCCCGTCCTCAAGAAGGGGCTGGCGCTGACGCCGGTGAAGTTTGGCATCTCCTTCACCCTCATGCACCTCAATCAGGCCGGCGCGCTGGTCCATGTCTATCGGGACGGCTCGATCAGCCTCAATCACGGCGGGACCGAGATGGGGCAGGGGCTGTTCGTCAAGGTGGCGCAGGTCGTGGCCGAGGAATTCGGCCAGAGCCTCGATCGCGTGAAGATCACCGCGACGTCGACGGCGAAGGTTCCGAACACCGGGCCGACCGCCGCCTCGGCCGGCACCGATCTCAACGCCCAGGCGGCGCGGGCGGCGTGCCGGGCGATCAAGGAGCGGCTCTTCGATCTCATCGAGGAGAAATGGAGCGTCGGCCGCGATCAGGTCCAGTTCCGCGAGGGCAAGGTCCTCCTCGGCAATCGCGCGATGGAGTTCCACGAGCTGGCCGGGGCCGCTTATCTTGCCCGCATCTCGCTTTCCTCCACCGGGTTCTACCGGACACCGAAGATCCACTGGGACCGGGAGAAGGCGACTGGCCAGCCCTTCTTTTATTTCGCCTATGGTGCCGCCTGCTCGGAAGTCAGCATCGACACCATGACCGGCGAGATGAGGGTGAACCGCGTCGATATCCTTCATGACGTCGGAAAGTCCATCAATCCGGCCGTGGATATCGGCCAGATCGAAGGCGGCTTTGTTCAGGGGATGGGATGGCTGACCACGGAAGAGCTGGTGTGGGATTCAGCGGGGCGGCTGATGACTCATGCGCCGTCCACCTACAAGATCCCGACGGCTTCCGACGTGCCGGCTGACTTCCGGGTCGCCTTGCACGAGTCCGGTGGCAACCGCCAGGACAACATCTACCGCTCCAAGGCGGTTGGCGAGCCGCCCTTGATGCTGGCGATCTCGGTGTTCTCGGCGATCACCAACGCCATCGCCAGCCTCAAGCCCGCGATGATGCCGCGCCTCGACGCGCCAGCCACGCCGGAGGCGATCATGCGCGCGATCCGCGCCACCACTGGCGGAGACGGGTGATGCAGGTCTGGCGCCGTATTCTCGATGCGATCGACCACCGCGGCGGCGCGGCCATGGTGACCGTGGCGGCAACCCGCGGCTCGGCGCCGCGCGAGGCCGGCGCCCGCATGATCGTCAACCGCGACGGCACCTTTAGCGGCACGATCGGCGGTGGAACGCTCGAATGGCGAGCGATCGCGCTGGCGCAAGCCGCGCTCAACGATCCCGGCGTCCGGCCGGCAAGCCGGCGGTTCGCCCTCGGTCCCGAGCTCGGGCAGTGCTGTGGCGGCCAGGTCGACCTCGTCGTCGAGGTGTTCGGTCGTGACGACCGCGACGCCGTCGCACGGTTTGCCGAACTGGAAGCAAAGCGACCGTTCGCGACGGCAGGACGATTTGGCGAGCGGCGATCTCTCGACCGCACGGTGATCGATGATGCCATGCCGCCCGGAAGCGCGTCCCTGTCGGACGGGATCTTGCGCGAGGGCTTCGGCGACGCGCGCCGCGCCCTCGTTCTGTTTGGCGCCGGCCACGTCGGCAAGGCGCTGGTTCTGGCACTGGCGCCACTGCCGTTCCGTGTCCTCTGGTTCGACCCGCGACCCGACGCCTTCCCGGCGCACGTGCCGGCGAATGTAGAGTTGCGGCAGCTTGGGGAACCAGCTGAGGCGCTGGCCGTCGCTCCCGATGGAAGCTTCGTTCTGGTCATGAGCCACAGCCACCATCTCGATCTCGCTCTCGTCCAGGCAGCCCTTGCCGGCCGGTTTCCGTATGTCGGTCTCATCGGCTCCAGGAGCAAACGGGCACGTTTCGAGAAAAGGCTTGCGGCTGGCGGCATCGCACGGGAGAGGATCGACGAGCTTGTCTGCCCGATCGGCGTCGCAGGCATTCATTCGAAGCTGCCCGCGGTCATTGCAACGGCGACGGCCGCCCAGCTCATCGCTCGCGACGAAGCGCTCCGGGCGGCGACCAACCGGGATTCTTTCGCTTCCCGGTTGGTCTCCGGCCGGCTAAGCTGAAACGGACGTGGACGCGCAGACCGAATCTGAAGGCGGCAGGCAGTCGGGGCGCCTCGGGGGCGAACCCACGCTGTCGGCTCACGGCATCACCAAGGATTTCGGCGTTCTGCGCGCCAACGACAATGTCGATTTCTCGATCATGCCGGGCGAGATCCACGCGCTGCTCGGCGAGAACGGGGCCGGTAAGTCCACGCTAGTCAAGATCCTCTACGGGGCCCTGCAGCCGACCGCCGGTGAGATCCGCTGGAAGTCGTCGCCGGTCGTCATCCCCAACCCGGCTGCGGCACGACGTCTGGGGATCGGCATGGTGTTCCAGCATTTCTCGTTGTTCGACGCGCTGACGGTCGCCGAGAACATCGCGCTTGCGCTGGCCAACGCCGGCGCGATGGGTCAGCTCAAGGAAAGGATCACCAAGGTCTCGGCGGAATACGGCCTTCCGTTGAACCCCGACTCGATCATCGCCGACCTCTCGGTCGGAGAGCGTCAGCGGGTCGAGATCGTTCGCTGTCTCCTCCAGGAGCCGCGCCTGATCATCATGGACGAGCCGACCTCGGTGCTTACCCCGCAGGAAGCCGACGACCTGTTCGTCACGCTGAAGCGGCTGGCCTCCGAAGGATGCTCGGTCCTCTACATCAGCCATCGTCTTGAGGAAGTCCGCGCCATCTGCCACCACGCCACCATCCTTCGCCATGGCAAGGTCGTGGCCGAGTGCGATCCACAGCAGGAGACGGCGGCGCGCCTGGCGAGTCTGATGGTCGGCGCGGAGGTCCGGGAACTCACTCCGCCCGAGCCGGTTTCGGAAACCGCGCCGGTTCGACTTTCCGTCAAGGGCCTGTCGAATCCGAAACCGCATCCGTTCGCCGTCGCGCTCGACAACATCTCGCTCGAGGTAAGGGGCGGGGAGATCGTGTCCATCGCGGGGGTCGCCGGCAATGGACAGGACGAGTTCTTCGACGTCCTTTCGGGTGAGGCGCGGGCGGCACAGGGGAGCATTGCGATCGACGGCGTCGACTGCCGGCGAAGCGGCGTCAACGCGCGGCGCCGGCTGAACGCCGCCTTCGTGCCTGAAGAGCGCCTGGGACACGGGGCGGTGCCCCGATTCCGCCTCTCGGAGAACGTCGTTCTGACCCGGCACGGGACGAGGGAGGGGCTGGTCCGCTCCGGAGTCGTCAACTTCGCCGGCGGCCGCGCCATCGTCGGCCGCGTGACCGAGGCTTTCGATGTGCGCAAGGGCGCACCCGATCCGGAAGCCAGCGCGCTCTCCGGCGGCAACCTGCAGAAGTTTGTCGTCGGTCGCGAATACGACCGCAAGCCCGGCGTCTTCGTGGTCTCGCAACCGACCTGGGGAGTCGATGCGGGGGCCGCGACGACCATCCGTCAGGCGCTGGTCGATCTGGCGCGTGCCGGTTCGGCGGTGCTGGTGATCAGCCAGGATCTTGATGAGATTCTGGAGATCTCGGACCGCGTTGCCGTCATCTCGCACGGCAGGCTGTCAACGCCGCGCGATGCGCGCGAGATCACGCGGGCGGAAATCGGCCTCCTGATGACCGGGATCAGCGGCGACGGGCAGGGGGGAAAGGTTGCGCATTGAACTGATCCGCCGCCCCGAGCGGTCTCCCGCGATGGCGGTGCTTTCGCCGGTGATCGCCATCGCCCTGACCGTGTTCACCGGCTTCTTCATCTTCCTCGCGGTCGGCGTCGATCCGTTCGAGGCGCTTTACGTCTATTTCGTTGAACCGCTGACCCAGTGGTGGACGGTCCAGGAATTGCTGGTCAAGGCCGTCCCGATCATCCTCATCGCCATCGGGCTGTCGCTTTGCTACCGCTCCAACACGTGGAACATCGGCGCCGAGGGGCAACTGGTCGCCGGGGCGATCGCCGGCTCGGTTTTCCCTGTCCTGGTGCCCGAATGGAACGGGCCGCTGGTGCTGCCGGTGATGCTCCTCATGGGCATTGCCGGCGGCATGCTCTACGCCGCGATCCCCGCGCTTCTCAAGACCCGCTTCGGCACCAACGAGATCCTCACCAGCCTCATGCTGGTCTATGTCGCACAGCTGTTCGTCGACTGGCTGGCGCGCGGCCCCTGGCGCAATCCGGAAGGCCACAATTTCCCCGACAGCCGCCCCTTCGATGGCTGGCAGGTGCTGCCGGTGATCGTCGGCGACGACGTCCGCATTAACGCGATATTCGTGTTGATCGCCGTGGTGGTCGCGTGGTTCGTGCTGAAACGCACGCTTACCGGATTCCAGATCTCCGTGCTTGGCCAGGCGCCGCGGGCGGCGGCGTTCGCCGGGTTCAGCCAGAAGCGGATGGTGCTCCTCACCTTCCTCATCTCCGGCGGTCTCGCCGGCCTTGCCGGCATCTGCGAGGTCGCCGGCCCGATCGGCATGCTGCGGACCACCGTCTCGCCGGGCTATGGCTTCACCGCCATCATCGTCGCCTTTCTCGGGCGGCTCAATCCCGTCGGCATCCTCTTCGCCGGGCTGCTTCTGGCGCTGTCCTATATGGGCGGTGAGGGCGTCCAGATCGCCCTCAACATTTCCGACCAGATCACGCGCGTTTTCCAAGGCCTGCTGCTCTTTTTCGTGCTGACCTGCGACACGTTCATCTTCTATCGATTGCGTTTCGTTCCAGCCCGATCGGCGCCACGGGCGGCCGGGGAGGTCTCGCATGGAAGCGCTTGAGGGGCCGCTGCTCACCATCATCACCGCCTCGACCCCGCTTCTGCTGGCGGCGCTTGGCGAGCTGGTTGCCGAACGTTCCGGAGTCCTCAACCTCGGGATCGAGGGGATGATGGCGGTCGGCGCCGTGTGCGGTTTCGCCGCCGGCTACGTGACCGGCGAACCGATCGCGGGGGTCTTGGCGGCGATTGCAGCCGGAATGGCGATGGCCGCGATCTTCGCGGTGGTGACGCTGGTCTTCGTCGCCAATCAGGTCGCTTCGGGTCTGGCGCTCACCCTTTTCGGCCTTGGCCTTTCCGCGCTGATCGGCGATGCCTTCGTTGGCGTGCCGGGTCTTGGCGTGACCAACATCCACATTCCGGTGCTCTCGGACATCCCGCTGGTTGGCCCGGTCATCTTCGGGCTCGACCCGCTGACCTATCTGGCGATTGCCCTGGCGATCGGCGTCTCTTGGCTCCTGTTTCGCACGCGGGCCGGCCTGACGCTGCGCGCGGTCGGCGACAACCATGTCTCCGCCCATGCCCTTGGCTACGGCGTCGTGCGGGTCCGCTTCATCGCGGTTCTGTTCGGCGGGGCGTGCGCCGGGCTTGCCGGCGGCTATCTGTCGCTGGTGTACACACCGCAATGGACGCCCAACATGACCGCTGGCCGTGGCTGGATCGCGCTGGCCCTCGTCGTCTTCGCGGCGTGGCTACCGGCACGCCTCGTCATCGGCGCCCTTCTGTTCGGCGCCGTCAGCTACCTGGCGCTTTATCTGCAGGGCAGGGGCGTCGGCATCGCCTCGCAGTTCCTCTCGATGCTGCCCTACCTCACCACGATCATCGTCCTCGTCCTGATTTCGCGCAACCAGACCTTGCTCAGGGTGAATACCCCCGCATGTCTCGGGCAGCCTTTCGTGCCCGATCGCTAGCGCGTGTGGCGCCAGGAATCTGGCGTAACTCTTGCTTTATTTGACCGTATGGACAAACTGCCGGTCAGCACCTCAACGACAGGGAGATATTTCATGCGTAGACTGATCGCCGCCGCCAGCGCGGCAGCTATCGTTGCCCTTGCCGGCAGCAGCGCTGGTGCTGCCGACCTGAAAGCCTGCTGGGTTTACGTCGGCCCCCACAATGACGGCGGCTATTCGGAAGGCCATGACAAGGGCCGGCAGATGGTCGACGCGAAGCTCGGCGACAAGGTCGAGACGAGCTATGTCGAGAATGTGCGGGAAGGCCCCGATGCCGAGCGCGCCATCGAGCGCCTTGCCCGGTCGGGCTGCGGCATCATCTTCACCACGTCCTTCGGATTCATGGACCCGACCATCAAGGTCGCGCAGAAATTCCCCGACGTGAAGTTCGAGCACGCTACCGGCTTCAAGACGGCGCCGAACGTCACGACCTACAACGCCCGCTTCTACGAGGGGCGGTACATCATTGGCCAGATTGCCGCGAAGATGTCGAAGACTGGCGTCGCCGGCTACATCGTCTCCTTCCCGATTCCGGAAGTGATCATGGGCATCAATTCGTTCATGCTCGGCGCCCAGTCGGTCAACCCGGATTTCAAGATCAAGGTCGTTTGGGTCAACTCGTGGTTCGATCCGGGCAAGGAAGGTGATGCCGCCAAGGCGTTGTTTGATCAGGGTGCCGATATCATCGTCCAGCACACCGACTCGCCGGCGCCGCTGCAGATCGCCGAAAGCCGCGGCCTGCACGGCTTCGGCCAGGCCCATGACATGATCTCCTTCGCGCCCGACGCCCAGTACACGGCGATCGTCGACAACTGGGGTCCGTACTACGTCAAGCGCGTCCAGGCGGTTCTCGATGGCACCTGGAACAGCCAGGCGAGTTGGGAGGGCCTGAAGGACGGCATGCTGGTGATGGCCCCGTACACCAATCTTCCCGATGACGTGGTCGCCATGGCGAAGGATACCCAGGCGAAGATCGAGTCCGGCGAACTGCATCCCTTCAAGGGGCCGATCTACAAGCAGGACGGAACCGAGGTGATCGGCGAGGGAGAGCAGCTCGACGACGACACGCTCCTCAGCATGAACTGGTACGTCAAGGGCATCGACGACCAGATCCCGCAGTAGAGGGCCTGCCGACGCGAAGCATCCGGGGCGCGTCCCATTGCCGGGGCGCGCCCTCTTCTTGATAGTCGTCGTGGCATTCACATTCGCCCATGTCCGCATTCGTCCTCGACTGGCTGAACCTGATCTTTCGCTGGGCCCATCTGGTGGTGGGCATTGGCTGGATCGGCACGTCGTTCTATTTCATCGCCCTCGACCTCAGCCTGCGGAAGCGCGAGAACATGCCGGAGGGGGTCTACGGCACCGCCTGGGAGGTTCACGGCGGCGGCTTCTACCACGTCGAGAAATACCTGGTGGCGCCCAAGTCGCTGCCGCCCGACCTGCTTTGGTACAAGTGGGAGGCCTATCTCACCTGGGTGACGGGCTTCGCCCTGCTGATCGTCCAGTACTACTGGAATGCCGGCACCTATCTGATCAATCCGTCGGTCCTGCCGCTGCTGCCCTCCCAGGCGATCGTCATTTCCCTGCTCGGGCTCACCGCTGGCTGGTTCATCTATGACGGGCTCTGCCGCTCGGCGATCGGCAAGAACCCGACGGCGCTGGCGGTGGCGGTGTTCCTGCTCATCGTTGCCGCCGCCTACGTCTTCAGCCACGTGTTTTCCGGCCGCGGCGCGCTGATCCATGTTGGTGCGTTCGTCGGCACGATCATGGCCGTCAATGTCTTCGGTGTGATCATCCCGAACCAGAAGAAGGTCACCGCCGCGCTGCTCGCCGGCCGGTCGCCCGATCCGGCCCTCGGCGCGGTCAGCAAGCAGCGCTCGGTCCACAACAACTATCTGACTTTGCCGGTGCTGGTGATGATGGTGAGCAATCACTATCCGATGCTCGCCAGCACGGGGGAGACCTGGCTGGTGATCGCGCTCATTCTCGTCGTCGGGGCCGGGGCGCGCCACTTCCTCAACCGCCATGATGCGGGCGACCACTTCACCCGGGTCTGGTGGACGCTGCCGGTCACCGCCGTCGCACTTGGTGCCGCGATCTTCGTCACCGCCCCGCGCACCGATCCGGGGCTCGCCAGCCTTGAGGTCAGTGATGCCGAGGTGCTGGCTATTGTCGGCAAGCACTGCGTCATGTGTCACTCCAGCCGTCCGACCCATGCCGGGTTCGACGAACCGCCGAAAGGCGTGGTGCTCGCCTCGATTGGCGATATCCGCAACCACGCCGACCAGATCATGGCGCAGGCGGTGAATGGCGACGCCATGCCGCTCGGCAACGAAACTCACATGACGGAAGAGGAGCGGCGGCAGCTTGGCGCTTTCCTTCTGAGCCAGTAAACAACAGGGCACGGAAAGGATGAAAGCGTCATGGCGCACCCGCCAGTGCCGCTCGAGGCGGTCAACCTCATGGGAGTCGACGAGTTCGTCGCCGGCATTCGGCGACATCGCCGAGCACAGCCCGTGGGTGGCGGAGGAGGCGGCCTCCCGGCGCCCCTTCGCAAGCCGCGAGGCGATGATCGCCGCGTTTCAGGCTGCCATCGGCGAGGCCGGTGTCGACCGCCAGCACGAGCTGCTGCGGGCCCATCCGGATCTGGCCGGGCGGGCGGCGATTGCCGGCGAATTGACCGAGGATTCGGCCCGCGAGCAGGCAGGAGCCGGACTCGGCATGCTGACCGGCGCCGAGTTCGATCGGTTCACCGCTCTCAACGAGGCCTATCGCGAGCGCCACGGCATCCCGTTCATC
>Ga0210144_1000611_pt1 | contig 17565 bp, 15 predicted proteins | sample Muzzi_PWA_D2_FD_185532 | JGI IMG/M metagenome (GOLD analysis project Ga0210144, IMG submission 185532) | Wetland microbial communities from San Francisco Bay, California, USA, that impact long-term carbon sequestration - Muzzi_PWA_D2 (SPAdes) | ecosystem: Environmental > Aquatic > Marine >...
TATCAATAAATGGGTCGGAGTGCCCGGGATTTTCTGGATTACGGCCGTGCTCGCCGTGGTTGGCATCGGGGTGGTGGTGTTTGTGGTTCCCACGCCCGCCGTCACCCGCATGCATCGCGAGGCCGAGGCGGTGCCGTCGCAGTTCGGACGGGTGCTGCGGGATGGCAATCTGCTGCGTCTCGACCTGGGTATCCTGGTGCTGCACATGATCCTCACCGCCACCTTTGTGGTCATGCCCCTGGAATTGCGCGACGAGGTAGGTTTCGCGTCCAGCAGGCACTGGGAAATCTATCTGCCGGTGATGTTCTGTTCCGTGCTGGCGATGATCCCGTTCATTATCCTGGCGGAGCGCAAGGGGCGCGTGAAACCGGTCATGCTGGGCGCGATCACGCTCCTGTGTCTGGCCGAGCTGGGCCTTTACGGGTTGCCGGTGTCGGTTGTCGATGTCGCCTTGCTGCTGTTCCTGTTCTTTACCGCGTTCAACCTGCTGGAAGCCATGCTGCCTTCGTTGATCTCGCGCGTAGCTCCAGTCGACTGCCGCGGCACGGCGATGGGCGTCTATTCCAGTTCCCAGTTTCTCGGTGCGTTTCTGGGCGGTACCCTGGGCGGACTGGTCCATGGCCGTTTCGGCCTGCACGGGGTGTTTCTGTTCACCGCGCTGGGCGCGCTGCTGTGGCTGCTGGTCGCCGCGTCCATGAAGCCGCCGCGGCTGCTCGCCAGTTATATACACAAAGTGGCGGTCACGGATTCGGAGGATGCCGAGCGGCTGTCGCGGGAACTGAGCGGCATCGCCGGGGTGGCGGAGGCGGTGGTGATCGCGGATGAAGGGGTTGCCTATCTGCGGGTGGACAAGCGGGTATTCGACGAGACGGCATTACCGTGAAACGGGACATGGATCGACCCATCGCATAGAATACCGGTCCGGAGGTCGCCTGCCGCACGGGGGCGAACCCACAGGGACAGTGAACCAACACACCAACAGGAGGCCATCATGGCGCGAGGAGTCAACAAGGTAATACTGGTCGGCAATCTGGGCCGGGATCCGGAAGTCCGTTACATGCCGAGCGGCAACGCCGTTGCCAATGTGACGCTGGCAACGACGGAATCCTGGAAAGACAAGCAAACCGGTGAGAAACAGGAACGCACCGAATGGCACAACGTGGTGTTTTACAGCCGGCTTGCGGAGATTGCGGGAGAATATCTGAAAAAAGGATCCCAGGTGTATGTCGAGGGCAGCCTGCGAACCCGCAAATGGCAGGACAAGAACGGTAATGACCGTTACACCACCGAAATCATCGCCAGCGAGATGCAGATGCTGGGTGGGCGGGGCGGCAGTACCGGATATGCCGCCGGCGATGCAAAACCGCCCATGGCAGAGCAGTCGGCTTCATCCGCCGGATCCGCCGCAACGGAATTTGATGATGACATCCCGTTCTAGCGGATAGTTGTACCCATCGATGCACCAGGGCCTGCGTTGCAGGCCTTTTTTTTGCCTACACGGATGTAGGTATATCGCGGAGCGCAGGGATGCACGTGAGCGATGAGCCTGCAGGGAGGAGGTGAGACCGGGAACCGGTCGAGAAGCTGGCCTGGGCCATGCGCGTGAGCGATGGGCCTGCAGGGCCGCGCGGAGCGAGCGGTCGCGATACGGCATAAGGGTGCGTTTTATCTCCCACCTTCTGCCGAAAACCGGGTTAAAATACCCCTATATATGGGTATTGGTAGAGAGAAAACGCAATATATTGTATCTTCGCTACCACCTTCGTATTGGCATAGAGCCCCCTTTGCACACGCGTTTGGTGCGGAAAAGACCAAAACATCACTAATGCTGTTAATTCACACAAGGTAAATCTGGCAACCTTTTGATTTCCAATTTATATATGCATGATGCCCCGATGCCCGGCCGCTGATCTAGCCTAAGTTACTGCTAAAAAAGGAGAATTCTTTGGTTTTTCGCTTGACAGTTTTGGTCCTCCGTACCTATAGTGTCGCAAAGTGGGACGTAGTGGTAATAAATGGGAAATCCAGGGAGAGAAGGGGGCAAATTTGTTTCGGGGTGGCAGCACTATCAATCTCGATGCCAAGGGACGGTTGGCTTTCCCCACCCGTTACCGCACGGTACTCGACGAGCGCTGCCAGGGGCGGGTCGTATTGACCGTCCATGATGATCGCTGCCTGTTGCTCTACCCGTTTCCCGACTGGGACGAGATCGAACGCAAACTCGTCCGCCTGCCTAACCAGGACAAGCGCACGCGCACCTTGCAGCGCATGTTGCTGGGTCATGCCACCGAACTCGAGATCGACAACAGCGGCCGCATCCTGATTCCGCCGCGCCTGCGTGAATTCGCCGGTCTCGACAAGCGCGTGGTGCTGGCGGGACTTGGCAACAAATTTGAAATCTGGAATGAGGAAGCCTGGGAACGCAATTGTGTTGATTGGGTTTCGGCGGAGTCGGGTGGTGCCGAGCTGCCTGATTCCCTGGAAACATTGACGCTCTGAGCCATGGGAATGGATCACATTCACCAGCCGGTACTGCTCAAAGAGGTACTGGACGGGCTCCACATACGCTCGGATGGTATCTACGTGGATGGCACCTTCGGGCGTGGCGGGCATGCGGGCGCCATACTCGCGGAGCTGGGACCCGGGGGGCGGCTGCTCGCCATGGACCGCGACCCCGAGGCCGTGCAGTCGGCGGAAAGGCAGTTCGGCGGTGATCCGCGTTTCGAGATAGAACAGGGTACGTTCACGATGCTGAGCCATCTGGTCGCGCAACGACAGCTGAAAGGACAGGTCAACGGCATGCTGCTGGATCTGGGGGTCTCTTCCCCGCAACTGGATAATCCGCGGCGCGGTTTCAGTTTCCTCGACGACGGTCCGCTCGATATGCGCATGGATCCGGGCGCGGGCATCAGCGCCGCGCAGTGGCTGGCGCAGGCCGGTGAACGGGACATCAGCGAGGTGCTGTTTGTCTTCGGCGAGGAACGCTACGCACGACGGATCGCCCGCGCCATCGTCCGGGCGCGTGACGAGGCGCCGCTTTCCACCACCCGCCAGCTCGCCGGGCTGATCGCGGCGTCGATCCCGGGGCGCGAACCGCACAAGCATCCCGCCACGCGAAGTTTTCAGGCGATCCGCATTTTTATCAACAGTGAACTCGAGGAGCTGCAATCGGTGCTTGAACAGGTGCCCGATATGCTTGCCCGGCAGGGTCGTCTGGCGGTCATCAGTTTTCACTCGCTCGAGGACCGGATTGTGAAACGTTTCATCCGTCACGAGCACCGGGGCGAGCAGCCGCCGCCGGGGATGCCGGTAACCGGCACGGAACACAGCGCACGCCTGCGGCCTGTCGGCAAGGCCATCCGGCCGGGGCGTGAGGAAATTGCATCAAACCCGCGGGCCCGCAGTGCGGTGTTGAGAATCGCGGAGCGCCTGCAGTGAGCGCGAAGCCCACCACCGCATTTCTGCTCCTGCTGGGCGTCATCGTGACCTGCATTGGCATTGTCTATGCCCGGCATGAAGGCCGCAAGCAGTTCGTGGAACTGCAGGTGCTCGGCTATGAGCGGGACCGGATGGATGTCGAGTGGGGGCAGCTGCAGCTGGAGCAGAGCACGCTGACCACCCAGGGCCAGGTCGAGAATGCCGCCCGCAGCCGGCTGGACATGATCAGTCCGGCGCCTGACCAGATGGTGATCCTGAAACCATGAACAGAAACAGGACATTCTTCGTGCCGCCGGGCCGGCGCGTTATCCTCGTCGCCGGCATGGTGCTGGCGCTGGTGACGCTGATCTGGCGGGCGGTCAGCCTGCAGGTGCTGGACAAGGAGTTTCTGCAGGTCCAGGGCGATGCGCGCCACCTGCGCGTCGAGGAACTGCCCGCGCACCGCGGCATGATTCTCGACCGGAAAGGGGAGCCGCTGGCGGTCAGCACGCAGGTCGAGTCGGTGTGGGTCAATCCACAGGAACTGGTCGGTGTGCAGGAAGGTATCACTGCGCTGGCGCGCCTGCTGTCGCTCGACCGTAATCATGTGCAGCAGCTGGTGGCGAAGCATGCCAGGCGGGAATTCGTTTACGTGCAACGCCATATCAGCCCGTCGCTTGCCGAGCAGGTGCGGGCCATGGGCATTCCGGGCGTTTATCTGCAGAAGGAGTACAAGCGATTTTACCCGGCTGGCGAAGTGACCTCGCAGGTTGTCGGGTTTACCAATATCGATGATGTCGGTCAGGAAGGGCTGGAACTGGCCTACGGCGACTGGCTGCGCGGGGAGCCCGGCGCCAAGCGCGTGATCAAGGACGGCCAGCGTCATACGGTCGAGGATGTCGAGAGCATCCGGCGTTCGCATCCCGGCAAGGACCTGGTGGTGAGCATCGACCGGCGTATCCAGTATCTGGCGTACCGCGAATTGAAGGCTGCCGTAAAGGAGCACGGAGCGCGCGCCGCCTCCGCCGTCGTGCTGGATGTCAGAAGCGGCCAGATTCTGGCGATGGTCAACCAGCCCTCCTACAACCCGAACAATCGTCAAAAGCTGCAGCGGCGGACACTGCGCAACCGCGCGGTTACCGATGTGTTCGAACCGGGGTCCACCATGAAACCGTTCATCGTGGCCTGCGCGCTCGAGGACGGACGTTATACGCCGGAAACCGAGGTGGAGACCTCACCCGGCTGGATTCGTGTGGGCCGCAACACCGTAAAGGACGTGCACGATTACGGACTGCTGGACGTGTCCGGCGTGATCCGCAGGTCGAGCAACGTCGGCATCACCAAGATTGCGCTGTCGCTGCCAACCGAGCGCATCTGGTCGATGCTGTCGAGCGTCGGTTTCGGCAAGCCGACGGAAAGCGGCTTTCCGGGCGAGGCATCCGGCCTGCTGTCCAGTTACCGCAACTGGAAAGAGATCGAAACCGCGACCATCGCCTTCGGTTACGGCATATCGGCGACGCCGCTGCAGCTGGCGCAGGCGTATGCCACGCTGGCCGCGGGCGGGATCAGGCGTCCCGTAACGTTCCTCCACCAGGAGACGGCGTCGCAGGGCCGGCGGGTGATCCCGAAGCGCATCACCCAGCAGATCATCGCCATGCTGGAGCAGGCCGCTGGACCCCACGGCACCGCCCCGGCGGCGCAGGTGGCGGGTTACCGTGTCGCCGGCAAGACCGGCACGGTACACAAGTCGGTGCCCGGCGGTTATTCCCGTGACAAGTACCTGTCCGTGTTCGCCGGCCTGGCGCCGGCCAGCGATCCGCGCCTGGTGATGGTGGTGATGGTGGATGAGCCCAAGGGTAAATACTATGGCGGCCAGGTGGCCGCGCCGGTGTTTTCCAGTGTGATGTCCGGCGCGCTGCGCCTGCTGGCGGTTCCGCCGGACAAGCTGCCGTTACTTGAGTCGCATCACGAGTTGCCGGGAGACGCCGCATGATGCCACAAAGAGCCGAAACAACCGGGCATACTCTCGGCGGTCTGCTGCACGGCCTGGGGAGCGCCGAAATCAGGCAGCCGGTGACCATCGCGGGGCTGGCGCTGGACAGTCGCAAGGTGCAGCCGGGCGACCTGTTCCTGGCGGTGGCCGGCAGCCGTACCCATGGCCTGGAGCATGCGCGGCAGGCGCTCGCACTCGGCGCCGCCGCCGTGGCCTGGGAGCCGGCTGCGGGGATGGGTGGACTGGCGGAGCTGGCGGCACTGCTGCCGGTGCCGGTGGTGGCGGTGCCCGCCCTGAGCCGGAAGGTGGGGCTGATTGCCGACCGGTTTTATGGTCATCCCTCGCGCGGTCTGTTCATGATCGGCGTCACCGGCACTGACGGCAAGACATCCTGCAGCCACTACATCGCGCAGTCACTCGACAGCGCTGATCGTCGTTGCGGCGTGATCGGCACGCTGGGTTATGGCCTGTACAACGAGTTGAATCCCGGCACACACACCACGCCGGATGGGCTTTCGCTGCAACGGGCCCTGTATACCCTGCAGCAGCAGGGTGCGCGCTGCGTGGTCTCCGAGGTGTCCTCGCATGCCATGGACCAGGGGCGCGTAAACGGTGTGCATTTTGACGTCGCCGTACTGACCAATCTGTCCCGTGACCATCTGGATTATCACGGCGATATCGAGTCCTACGCGCATGCCAAGCGCAAGCTGTTCCACGGCGAGGGCTTGCGTTATGCCGTGATCAATGCCGACGACGATTTCGGCCGCCGCCTGCTCGATGATATCCCGCCCGGCGTGGCCCCCGTGGCCTACACGCTCGAGGGAGAGCCTCGCAGGACGCGTTTCCCCGCGCAATGGGTCGTTGGGCGCAATCTGCGCCTCGACCTCGACGGGATGCAGTTCGAGGTGAGCACGCCGTGGGGCAGCGGGATATTGAAGTGCAGCCTGCTCGGCGGTTTCAATGCCAGCAACCTGCTGGCGTCGCTCGCCGGCCTGTGCGTTTCCGGCCTGCCCTTCGAGGAAGCGCTGATCCGTCTGGCGCGAACGCGCACCGTGGCGGGCCGCATGGAACGGTTTGATCTGGGTACCGGGAGGCCGCTGGCGGTGGTTGACTACGCCCATACCGCGGGCGCGCTGGATGTGGTGCTGGCTTCGCTGCGCCTGCACTGCAAGGGACGCCTGTGGTGCGTGTTCGGCGCCGGTGGTGACCGTGACCGCGGCAAGCGCCCGCTGATGGCCGCCGCGGTGGAACGTCACGCCGACCGGGTCGTGCTGACCGATGACAATCCCCGCAGCGAGGACCCGGAACGCATCGTGCGTGACATCTGCGCCGGCTTCGAGCATCCCGATCGCGTGCCTGTCGAGCACAACCGGGCCAGTGCCATTGCCATGGCGTTACAGGAAGCCGGGCCGGACGACATCGTGCTGATCGCCGGCAAGGGGCATGAAACAGTGCAGCTCATCGGCGACAAGGCGCTGCCATTCAGTGACCGCGAGCGGGTCATGGCCTTGCGGCGGGAATGGGCGCAATGATGACCATGCAGCTTTCCAAGGCCGCCGAGGTGCTGGCCGGACGTTGTGTTTCCGCCGATGTACTGTTCCACGGCGTGAGCACCGACACCCGGCAGCTGCAGCAGGGCAGTCTGTACGTCGCCCTGCAGGGACCGAACCACGACGGCCATGACTATCTGGATGCCGCGCGCGAGCGTGGCGCGGCGGCCGCGGCTGTCAGCCGCATTCCCGACACCTCGCTGCCCCTGCTGGAAGTTGACGACACGCGCCTGGCGCTCGGCCGGCTGGCTGCCTGGTGGCGTGGGCAGTTCACGCTGCCGGTGGTGGCCGTGACGGGAAGCAACGGCAAGACCACGGTGCGCAGCATGACGCACGCCATTCTCTCCCGCGCCGGCCGCACCCTGGCCACGCAGGGCAATTTCAACAATGACGTCGGTCTGCCGCTGACGCTGTTCCGGCTGTCTTCGCAAGACCGCTACGCCGTGCTGGAGATGGGCGCGAATCATCCCGGCGAAATCGACTACCTTGCCGCCATCGCGCGGCCTGACATCGCGGTGGTCACCAATGCCGGGCCGGCCCATCTGGAAGGTTTTGGCGATGTCGCCGGCGTGGCTCGCGCCAAGGGCGAGGTGTTCGATCGCCTGGGGGCGCAGGGTGTGGCGATCATCAATGCCGATGACCGTTACGCGCCGCTCTGGCGTGAACTCGCCGCTCATTGCTGCATCGTGGACTTCGGCCTGCAGAACGATGCCGCCGTGCATGCCCGCTGGCAGGGCGATGTCAGCGGCAGCCGGGTTTTGCTCTCCACGCCCTGGGGCGATACCGAATTCCGCTTGCCGTTGCCCGGACGACACAATGTCATGAACGCCCTGGCTGCGAGCGCGGCGGCACTCGCGGCCGGCGCCGGGCTGGATGCCGTCAGCCAGGGGCTGGCATCACTGTCTCCGGTCGCCGGGCGCTTCACGATACATCGACTGCCGCAGGACATCACGGTGATCGATGACACCTATAATGCAAACCCCGGATCACTGCAGGCCGCAATCGAGGTGCTGGCCACGGCCGGTGGCGAAACCTGGCTGGTGCTTGGCGATATGGGCGAACTGGGACGCGGGGCGCTGGACCTTCACCGCGAGGCCGGATCCCGGGCGCGCGCCGCCGGTGTGGACCGGCTCTTCACCCTGGGGAAGCTGTCCCGGGCCGCCGCCGAGGCCTTTGGCGGCAATGCCGCGGCGTTTGACACCCTCGAGGAACTGGCTGCCGCCCTGCGCGCGGGCGTGCACGGCGGCTTGCATGTGCTGGTAAAAGGCTCGCGGCGCATGCGCATGGAACGGGTAGTGGAGGCGCTTGGCGCCGCCGCGCAGGGCCAGGCACCCTCCGGGCCGGAGGCGCGACACTAGCCATGCTCGTCTACCTCACCGACTATCTGAGCCGATACTACAGCGGCTTCAACGTTTTCCAGTACCTGACGTTGCGCGCCATTTTGGGGGTGCTGACGGCGCTGCTGATTTCCTTTGTCGTCGGTCCGGAGATGATCCGTCGTCTGGGCCGCTACCAGATCGGGCAGATGGTGCGCGATGACGGGCCGCAGACGCATTTGCTGAAAGCGGGTACGCCGACCATGGGGGGCTCGCTGATTCTGGTTGCCGTGGCGATCGCTACGCTGCTGTGGGCCGATCTGGGCAACCGCTATATCTGGGTGGTGCTGCTGGTCACGCTGCTGTTCGGCGCCATCGGCTGGATCGATGACTACAAGAAACTGGTGCTGAAAAACTCCGCCGGTCTCTCGCCCCGCATGAAAATGTTCTGGCAATCGCTGATCGCGCTGGGCGTCGCCGTGTTTCTTTACGCCACCGCCATGACCCCCGCCGAAACCACGCTGATCGTTCCCTTCTTCAAGGACATCGCGCTCAATCTCGGCTGGGTTTATATCCTGATGACCTGGTTCGTCATCGTCGGTTCCAGCAATGCGGTGAACCTGACCGACGGACTGGATGGACTGGCCATCCTGCCGACGGTGCTGATTGCCGGCGCGCTCGGCGTGTTCGCCTACACCACCGGCAACGTGAAGTTTGCCGTTTATCTCGGTATTCCCTATATCCGCGACGCGGCGGAGGTGGTGGTTTTCTGCGGCGCCCTGGTCGGCGCCGGCCTGGGTTTTCTCTGGTTCAATGCCTACCCGGCCATGGTGTTCATGGGGGATGTCGGGGCGCTCGCCCTGGGTGCGGCGCTCGGTATCGTCGCAGTGCTGGTCCGGCAGGAATTCGTGTTTCTGGTTATGTCCGGCGTCTTCGTGATGGAAACCGTGTCGGTCATCCTGCAGGTGGCGTCCTTCAAGCTGACGGGCCGGCGGATATTCCGCATGGCGCCCCTGCACCACCATTTCGAACTCAAGGGCTGGCCGGAACCGCGGGTCATCGTACGTTTCTGGATTATTACGGTGATACTCGTGCTGGTCGGGCTGGCGACGTTGAAGATTCGCTGAGTATGGGTCGGGTACACGGTCTCACGGACGGCATGGTGTTGAGAGACAGGCGGTTTCCTGGTTGAACGTAGCGGGGATGTAATGGCGGTTCCGGTTTCACTGATGATGCATATGTTTTATACGGCACGCAGAACACTGGTGGTCGGACTGGGCAGGACCGGCCTGTCGGTCGCGCGCTTTCTGTCGCGGCGCGGCGTACCCGTCGCCATCGTGGACAGCCGCGAGACACCCCCCGGCCTTGAGGCTCTGCGCGCCGAGCTGCCGGCCGATGTAGCCCTGTTTCTCGGCGGCTTCAAGGCGGAGGCCTTCGAGCGGGCCGAGCAGGTGATTGTCAGTCCGGGTGTTTCGGTAAAGGAACCGCTGATCGCGGCGGCGGCCGCCCGCGGGGTTCCGGTCATCGGCGATGTGGAACTGTTCGCGCAGCTGATCACCGCACCGGTGGTGGCTATCACCGGCTCCAACGGCAAGAGCACGGTGACGACCCTGCTGAACGCCATGGCGCAAAGTGCCGGCAGGGAGGTGCGCATGGGCGCCAACATCGGCACCCCGGTGCTGGACCTGATCGCGGAGCGCGAACCCGACCTCTACGTACTGGAACTTTCCAGCTTCCAGCTGGAGACCACCTTCTCGCTCAGACCGGCGGCCGCGGTCGTGCTCAATCTCAGCGCCGATCACATGGATCGCTATGACGACCTCGATGCGTACTCAAAGGTCAAGCAATCGATATACCGCAACGCCGCGATTCAGATCGTGAACGCCGATGACCCGCTGGTCGCCCGGCTGGCCTGCCCGGACAAGCCGCAGATCCGCTATACCATGGGCGTGCCGAAAGAAGGTGAATACGGCCTGTGCGATTACCAGGGCGCCAGCTGGCTTGCCCGTGGCGATGAACCCATCATGCCGGTGTCGGGAATCCGTATGGACGGGCGCCACAACGTGAGCAATACCCTGGCCGCACTGGCGCTGGGCGAAACCGCGGGCCTTCCTCGCGATGCATTGATCGAGGCCATCAATGAATTCCGGGGCCTGCCGCATCGAATGCAGCTGGTCGCTCACCAGGCGGGCATTCGCTGGTACAACGACTCCAAGGGCACCAACGTCGGCGCCACGCTCGCGGCCATCGACAGTGCGCAGGGGCGGGTGGTGCTGATCGCCGGCGGCGATGCCAAGGGCGCCGACCTCGCGCCGCTTGCCCCCGCCATGCGCGAGAAAGGGCGCGCTGCCGTTCTGATCGGCCGGGACGCTCCCCGCTTGCAGGAAGTCCTGCAGTCCGTCATCCCGCTGGAGCAGGCCGCCGATCTGCAGGAGGCGGTGAAGCTCGCAGCCCGGATGGCGCAGCCGGGTGACAGCGTGCTGCTTTCACCGGCCTGCGCGAGCACGGACATGTACCGCGATTACCAGGAGCGCGGTGAACTCTTCGTCAAGGCGGTGAGGGGGTTCGTGACATGATCGCGGCCAGTTCCCGACAGGCAAGCCCGAGCGGCGCCGGTCGCGCCCGGCTGCCGCGCATGGATTACCTGTTGCTGTTCGCGGTGATGGCGCTGGCGGCGCTGGGTCTGGTCATGGTGGCTTCCGCCAGTATCACCCTCGCGGACCGTGAACTGGGGCAACCGTTCTACTATACGCTGCGCCAGGCCATTTATATCGGTGTGGGCGTGCTGCTCGGAATGGGTGTGTACCGCCTGCGCCTCGCGCTGGTGGAGCAGGCCGGTCTGCTGCTGCTGCTGACGGCCTTTGCCCTGCTGCTCGCGGTACTGGTGCCCGGCGTCGGCACCCAGGTGAACGGCAGCGTGCGCTGGCTCAATACCGGACTGTTTCGCCTGCAGGTCTCGGAGCCGGCCAAACTGATGATCCTGCTCTACCTGGCGAGCTACCTGAACCGTCACGGCGAGGAAGTCCGCACGCAGTTATCCGGGTTCATCAAGCCGCTCGCACTGCTCGGTCTGGCCGCCATTCTGTTGCTGCTCGAACCCGACTTCGGCGCCACCGTGGTGATGCTGACCACCGCCATGGGCATGATTTTTATCGCCGGTGCGCGTCTGTGGCAATTCGGCGGCATGCTCGGACTGGGGGGCGTGTCGCTGGCGGGACTCGCCGTGTCCTCGCCCTACCGCATGGAGCGGCTGACGACATTCCTCAACCCCTGGGCTGACCCGTTCAACAGCGGTTTCCAGCTGACCCAGTCCCTGATCGCCATCGGCCGGGGTGAGTGGTTCGGTGTGGGGCTGGGCGCGAGCATCCAGAAACTGTTCTATTTGCCCGAGGCGCACACCGACTTCGTGTTCGCCGTGCTCGCAGAGGAACTCGGGCTGCTGGGGGTGTGTGTCGTCATCGCCCTCTATGCGGTGGTGGTATGGCGTGCTTTCGTGATTGCCATCCAGGCGGAGAAGGCGGGCAACGGGTTTGCCTCGCTGCTTGCCCATGGCATCGGTATCTGGATCGGCCTGCAGGCGTTCATCAACATGGGCGTCAACATGGGGCTGCTGCCTACCAAGGGGCTGACCCTGCCGCTGATGAGTTACGGTGGTTCCAGCATGGTGGTGGTGTGCGCCGCCATCGCGCTGTTGTTGCGGGTCGATCATGAAACCCGCTGCACCGTCCAGGGATTGACGGCGAGCGGTGCGGCCGCGTCGAAACGCCGGGGGCAGCGCGCATGAGCATGAGTACGGGCGCATCCAGACCGGTACTCATCATGGCGGGCGGTACCGGCGGCCATGTGTTTCCAGCCCTTGCGGTCGCCGCCGAGCTGACCCGTCTGGGCGTTCCGGTTGCCTGGCTGGGTACGGATCAGGGGCTGGAGGCCCGGGTCGTTCCCGCCGCCGGTTATTCATTGACGCCGATACGGGTATCGGGTTTGCGTGGCAAGGGACTGCTGCGCGTCTTTTTAGCGCCCTTCATGCTGGGCATCGCCTTGTTGCAGGCGCTGAAGGCGTTCCTGCGCCTGCGACCGCTGGCGGTACTCGGCATGGGCGGGTTCGCCGCCGGGCCAGGGGGGCTCATTGCCTGGTTGCTGCGTCGTCCCTTGCTGATACACGAGCAGAATTCCGTCCCCGGGTTGACCAATCGCCTGCTCGCGCCGCTCGCCCGCGTGGTGCTCGAGGGTTTCCCCGGCAGTATGCCGGCGTCCCGTCAGGCGGTGGCTGTCGGCAATCCGGTGCGCGCCGGCATTGCCGCACTGGCGCCGCCGGAAACACGGTTTGCCGGGCGCAGCGGACCGCTGCGCCTGCTGGTGATCGGCGGCAGCCTGGGTGCGCAGGCGCTGAACCGGGTGCTGCCGCAGGCCATCGACCGTTTGCCCGTAGCCACGCGCCCGCAGGTGCATCACCAAACCGGTCAGTCCGATGTGGCCGGCGTCCAGCAGCGCTACCGGGAACTCGGCTTCGAGGCCCGGGTGGAAGCTTTCATCGAGGACATGGCCGCGGCGTATGCCTGGGCGGACCTGGTGGTTTGCCGCTCCGGAGCGCTGACCGTGGCGGAACTGGCCGCCGCCGGCGTGGGGTCGATTCTGGTGCCTTATCCCCATGCCACGGATGATCATCAGACCGGTAACGCCCGTTACCTGGCCGATGCCGGGGCGGCGCTGCTGATGCCGCAGAAGCAGCTGAGCAGCGACTGGCTCGCCGACACCCTTGCCCGCTTCGTCGGGCAGCGGGACACGCTGCTCGCCATGGCGCATCACGCGCGGGAACTGGCGCGGCCGGATGCGGCGCGGCGCGTCGCGCTTCTGTGTCTCGAAGCCGCCGGCATGGCCCCGGCCGGAGGACTGTCGCGATGAACCAGCCATTGCGTCCCACTGCCGCTTCCCAGCCGCAGGGCATGGGCCGGATGCGCCGCATACACTTCGTCGGCGCCGGCGGCGCCGGCATGAGCGGTCTCGCCGAGGTGCTGCACAACCTCGGCTACGTGGTGAGCGGTTCCGATCTGCGCGAGAACGCCGTCACGCGCCGGCTGAACCAGCTGGGTGTCAAGGTGTGGGTCGGTCATGACACCCGGCATGTCGAAGACTGCGACGCAGTGGTGGTGTCCACTGCGGTCGCGGCGGACAATCCCGAGGTGGTGGCTTCCCGGCAACGGCGCATTCCAGTGGTGCCGCGTGCCGAAATGCTTGCCGAGCTGATGCGCTTCCGCTACGGCATCGGCGTGGCGGGTACCCATGGCAAGACCACGACAACCAGCCTGATCGCGAGCCTCCTGGCCGGGGCCGGGCTGGACCCGACCTTCGTGATCGGCGGCCAGCTGAACAGTGCGGGCAGTCATGCACGCCTCGGAGACGGACACTATCTGGTGGCCGAGGCCGACGAGAGCGACGCCTCTTTCCTCTACCTGCAGCCGTCCCTGGCGGTGGTCACCAATATCGATGCGGACCACCTGTCGACCTACGAGGGCGACTTCGATCGGTTGCGCCAGACCTTTATCGAATACCTGCATCATCTGCCGTTCTATGGCCTTGCGGTGTTGTGCCTGGACGACCCGGAGGTACGCAACGTGCTGCCCGAGGTGACCCGTCCGGTCGTCACCTACGGCATCGAGACGGCGGCCGATGTGCGCGCCGCCAATATGCGCCAGGACGGCGTGCAGACCCATTTCACCGTGACGCGTCCGGGCCGCGACGGGCAGCTGTCGATCACCCTGAACCTGCCGGGTCGCCACAATGTACTGAATGCGCTGGCGGCGATCGCGGTGGCCTCCGAACTGGGGGTGCCCGACGCGGTCATCCAGCAGGTGCTGGCCGGTTTCGAGGGTATCGGCCGGCGATTCCAGATGACCGGCGAGGTGGAGACTGCGGCCGGCCGGGTGCTGCTGATCGATGACTATGCACACCATCCGAGCGAGATCGCGCCGACGCTGGCCGCGGTGCGCGCGGGCTGGCCGGAGCGGCGGCTGGTCGTGGCGTTCCAGCCGCATCGCTATACGCGCACCCATGACCTTTTCGATGATTTTGTCCAGGTGCTCTCCGGCGTGGATGCGCTGATCCTGGGCGAGGTGTATCCCGCCGGCGAGATGCCGATCAGCGGTGCGGATGGTCGCGCCCTGTGTAGCGGCATCCGGGCGCGCGGCCATGCCGACCCGGTGTTCCTCGACAACATCGCCGATCTTCCGGCGGTACTGAAAGACATTCTGCGGGATGGCGATGTGCTGCTGACCATGGGCGCCGGCGACATCGGCGCCGTGGCGGCGCGACTGGCCGATGAGCTGCGGGTTACAGGGGAGACGCAATGAGCGGATCCACTATCCGGCGGTGGCAGCAAGGATGATGGCGGCGCGTCAGACGATACGGTGGCGGGGCGAGCTGCGTTACGACGAGCCCATGGCCGAACACAGCTCGTGGCGTACCGGCGGGCGGGTGCGGCGTTTCTACCGGCCCGCGGACCTGGATGATCTGTGCGCGTTCCTGCGCGATCTGGAACCGCAGGAACCGCTGCTGTGGCTGGGGCTGGGCAGCAATCTGCTGGTGCGCGACGGCGGCTTTGACGGCACGGTGATCGCGACCCTGGGTGTGCTTAACCGGCTGGAATGGCTGGATGAGCGCACCCTGCGGGCCGGCAGCGGCGCGACCTGCAGCAAGGTGGCGCGGCTGACGGCGCAGGCTGGCCTGGTCGGGGTGGAATTTCTGGCCGGCATTCCCGGCACCCTGGGCGGCGCGCTGGCCATGAATGCCGGCGCCTTCGGTGGCGAGACCTGGCGGCATGTTCTGTCGGTGGAAACCGTGACGCGCAGCGGGCGGCTGCAGACGCGGCTGCCCTCGGACTACCGCATCGGCTACCGCAGCGTGCAGGGTCCATCCGATGAATGGTTTGTCGCCGCCTGTCTCGGACTCGAGCCTGGCGATGCGCAGGCCGCGCAGTCCCGCATCCGGGCGTTGCTCGCTCGCCGCGGCGAGACGCAGCCCACCCGGGAACCGAGTTGCGGATCCACCTTCCGCAACCCGCCGGGTGATTATGCCGCGCGCCTGATCGAGGCCACTGGCCTCAAGGGTCTCTCGGTGGGTGGGGCATGCGTGTCGGAGAAACACGCCAATTTCATCATCAATACCGGTGCAGCGACAGCCTCGGATATCGAGTCGCTGATCGTGCAGGTTCAGGAGCAGGTGGAGCAAACGCAGGGTATCCGGCTGGAAACCGAAGTGCGCATCGTGGGCGACAGGACGACGTGATGGCGAGCATGACTGATACCGGCAAACGCAGGGAAAACCGCTACGGCAAGGTGGCGGTGCTGATGGGCGGCCGCTCGGCCGAGCGCGCCATTTCCCTGAAAAGCGGCATGGCCGTCCTGCAGGCACTGCAGTCGGCCGGCGTGGATGCCCATGCCGTGGACGCGGCCGATGCGGGCTTTGCGCGGACACTGGTCGATGACGGATATGCGCGGGTCTTCATCGCCCTGCACGGACGCGGCGGCGAAGACGGTGTCGTGCAGGGCCTGCTCGAGGTGCTGGGATTGCCGTATACCGGCAGCGGCGTGCTGGCCTCGGCGCTGGCGATGGACAAGCTGCGCACCAAGCAGGTGTGGCGCAGCGCCGGCATCCCGACGCCGTCGTTCACACCGCTTGCGGACGCCGCTGCGGTGACGACGCTGCGGGACACGCTCCACTACCCGGTCATCGTCAAGCCCACGCATGAAGGTTCCAGCATCGGCATCAGTAAGGTAGATGCCGCAGACGACTTGCTCGCGGCCTGGCAGCTGGCGCGCCGCTACGACGAGGAGGTGTTCGCGGAACAGTGGATTGCGGGAGAGGAATTCACGGCGGGAATCCTCGGTTCCGAGGCGCTGCCGCTGATTCGCCTGGAGACGCCCAACACCTTTTACGATTATGACGCCAAATACCAGGCCAATACGACGCGCTACCTGATTCCCAGCGGCCTGGAGGCCGCACGCGAGCAGGTCCTGCAGACGCAGTCGCTGGCCGCGTTCCGCGCCGTCGGCGCCGGCGGCTGGGGACGCGTCGATTTCATGCTCGATGATGCCGGCGAACCCTGGTTCATCGAGGTCAACACCATACCGGGCCTGACCGATCACAGTCTGGTGCCGATGGCGGCACAAGCGAGCGGCCTGGATTTCACCGGCCTGGTGTGCCGCATCCTGGATGCGACGCTGGAGCCGCGCGTCGTCACTGAGGGGGGAGACCATGCCCCGGTCTGAAACACGTCGTGCCTGTCGCTGGAACAGCGCAGGCGCGTTCCTGCAGGATCATTTCCGCTCCATCACGAGCCTGCTGTTGCTCGTTTTCATGGGGGCGACACTGGCGCTGGGCGTGCGGTGGCTGCAGGACCCGTACCGTTTTCCGCTGCGCATGGTGAAGATCACCAGCAAGCCGCACCATCTGGAGAAAGATGAGCTGCAGCAGGCGCTGGCTCCTTATGTTCGGGGCGGATTCTTTACCGTCGACGTGACCGGCATTCATGACGCGGTCGAGGCCCTGCCCTGGGTCTACCGGGCGACGGTGCGGCGGGACTGGCCTGACCGCCTGATCGTCAGTTTCGTGGAGCAGGAGCCGGTGGCGCACTGGGGCAAGGATGCGCTGCTGAACCGCCATGGTGAGATCTTCGTCCCTCGCAAGCTGCCGGACAAGCTCGCGCTGCCCTTTCTCAGCGGGCCGGAGGGTCATGAACACGCGGTGCTCGAGCAGTACCGCCGGTGCAACCAGACGCTCTCGCCGCTCGGTCTGCACATTGCCCGGATTGAACTCAATGAGCGCCGCGCCTGGCGTATCGGTCTGGATAACGCCGTGCAACTGGAACTGGGGCGTGTGGACACGGCGCTGCGCCTGCAGCGTTTCGTGCGCACCTTTCCGGAGGTGTTCGCCGGACATCTCGATGCGCTGAAAAGCGTGGATCTGCGCTACAGCAACGGGTTTTCCGTGTACTGGCAACAGGCGGGATCCGGTGCACGCAGCAGCAAGGGCTAGACGGGCTGGCCCGCAGAACGTGTCAGGAACCGAGGAAGCATGACAAAGAAGACTGAAAAGAATCTGATCGTGGGTCTCGATATCGGGACGTCCAAGGTCGTGGCCATCGTCGGCGAGGTTATGCCGGAGGGAAAGATCGAGGTGATCGGCATCGGTTCCCATCCCTCGCGGGGTTTGAAGAAAGGCGTCGTGGTGAACATCGAATCCACGGTGCATTCCATACAACGCGCCGTGGAGGAAGCCGAGTTGATGGCCGGCT
>Ga0210144_1000612_pt1 | contig 17551 bp, 34 predicted proteins | sample Muzzi_PWA_D2_FD_185532 | JGI IMG/M metagenome (GOLD analysis project Ga0210144, IMG submission 185532) | Wetland microbial communities from San Francisco Bay, California, USA, that impact long-term carbon sequestration - Muzzi_PWA_D2 (SPAdes) | ecosystem: Environmental > Aquatic > Marine >...
AATCAGAAGCGAGCTTGTCGTGAAGTTTTCGAAGCTCGTGGGTGAGCACTCGACGGGGGACACCTTCGTTCGTCAGATGTGGCGCGACGTTCTTCCGCCGTCATGGCCCAAATCCGAGTGCGATGACTACGCGGCAACTAAGGCCTGGTGCGGTGGAACGCTCCTCTTCGTTTATCGCGCCCTCGGCATTGCGGACGGCGTCCACTGGAAGGACGGCGTCGGCTTCGTCTACCCGCAACACCTGCCCCCCACGTCCAACCCGAAGCCGGGAGACGTCTGCTACAAGAACGATCCGTTCCGTCACTACGGCATGGTTGCCCACGAGCCGACGACATCACAACTCGACGGCACACGGTTCCGCAGCATCGAAGCAAACTCGACTGTTCGCCGAGCCGATGGATCTCAGGGCCCGCTTGGCATCTGGCACCACGAGCACCAGCTAACGAGAGCGTGGACGTTTTTTTCAATCCTGCCGCTACTCGAGCGCGCTGCCCGCCTCTCGAGCTAAGCCGCTTCGGTAACGAATCTCGATGTCCCAGAGCTCGGCTGGATCGGTGGTGTGCTTGGTCGACGATGCGGGCTTGACCCGTATTCGTAGCTGTTGGCGTCGTTTCTTTTTGCTCACCGGATCGACTCGCGAAGCCCTCACGACGGCACCCCCGCCGTGTAGACCGCGCCACCTGAGCACGGAAGTCTAAGTAGGTACTCAGCAAGCTCGGCGGGCGGCTCCTCGGTGTAACCAACGCCACGCCCGTCACCGAGGCGCACCACGACCAGCCCATGTAGCCCGAACCTTCCCGAGACTTCCGCGATGGTACGCGCCCCTGCATTGAGCTCGACGCTGCGGGGAAGAAAGAGATCGGCCACTAGAGCATCGCCACTGAGATGACTCGGGTTTTTGATCGCCTGCACCTGCAAACCGGATTTGACACGACGCCAGACGCACAACACGCCATAGCCGGATGTGCCAACTATTTTGAAGTCCGGGAAAACCGTGTTCGTAGAATCTGCGAGCGCTTTCAGCGCACGATCAAAAAGCGGGTTCATGGCTGCACCTGGCAGTAACCCTCGACACACGTCGAGCCTTGGCACCAGCTACAGACCGAAACGAACCCGTCGCAACTCACGCAGGCCGTCTCATCGCTCGGCGTGCACACCGAGTCGCAATTGCACGGCGGATCTACGCAAGGCACGGGGTCTGTCGCCGCATCGGCTTCAGCGTCGCGCTCGACCGTCGCATCGGCTTCAGCGTCGCGCTCGACCGTCGCGTCGGCTTCAGCGTCGCGCTCGACCGTCGCATCGGCTTCAGCGTCGCGCTCGACCGTCGCATCGGCTTCAGCGTCCGGGGAAACCTCCGGATCGGTTTCTGCGAAACCATCGAATCGCGGGCCCCAGCAAGAACACAGCATGAGCGCCATGCAGATCATTGAAATTGTTTTCATGTCGCTAGTGTTTTCGTTCTTCATCGCATCCCTTTCGGAGTTCGTCCGCGTAGTCTTCACGGTAACGAGACGGCTGTTCTCCCCACCACTTCGCTTGAGCTTCGATCGCTTCGGCGAGCTGGTCGGCGCACAGGCTCAGGCTAGCATCCACTACTTTACCGGCACGAGCTTCCTCAACCCGCTCACGCCAGAATCGCACCAAGTCCGCCGGAAACATCATCGCGCCCCCTGGCCGTGCACAAGCCAACCGAATGAGGCGGCGTTCTCACAAGCCGCGCGCTGCGCAGCGGTCCCCACCGTGCACTTCAGCGCGTGCCAGATGGCAAGCTCAAGTCGCACGTCTACGATTGCTAGGAATTCTGCTTTCGTCATTGGTGTGTGTCCTTTCATCATCGCGCGAACTCCCAGAGCAAGAGCGAGCGCACTTTCCCATCGCGCCCCAACATGGGTGAAGTGATGGAGATCAAGCGCCACGGCCCAGGCCCCGGCGGCGTGATCCGTGTCGACCGCTCCGCGTAACCAGAATTGAAAGGCTCGTGCACGTGGACGACGAGCCGAAGCTGATTCGCGCTCTCGGAGTCAACATTCACCGGCAGCATCGCGTTCCCTCCTGACTTGGCGCACATGGGACAGAACATCGCGCAATGCGTCCTCGAGCAGCTCGAGTTGGTAGACCGTGCAAAGCGGTTCTTCGACCCGTTGCACCCGAATGCCGGACCCCGCCTCACGGACGACCAGCATGAACAGAACCGCCCCCTCCCCTTCGCGAGGAGATGGAAGCTTGGGCAACCCATGGCGGTCTACTTTCATGGCCACGAGCTTCCCGTCAGCCATCGCGACCCTCGCGTTTGCTTTTCGTTCCGCCGTTGTCGCGATTGTCAGGCGCAACCATGATTCGCAACGGCTGGCCGCGAAGCCACTCCGCCGGGATCTGCTCGATCGATCCCGTGTACGTGTCTGGCTTGTTCTGGCTTTTCCAGAGCGGACCGATGCGGCGAAAGATCGGCTTGTCTGGATCTCCCGAGTCTACCAGGTGTCCCCAAGGTCGTTCAGCCATGATGTTTTTTACTCCTGTCAAGGGTGGGCTTTCGGGAATTCCCAAAGGCTCCCCCATCCTGGCGCCCATCCGGACAGTCCAGCAAGACTGTACGTTTGCCACTGGACCACCGTTCAGTCATTTCCCACCCATCCTGAGCGCTCCCAAAAGGCCGACCGCCAAGGTCCGTGCACGCAAAATCGCGCAGCTCGGCGACAGCTCCCCTCGTAAGGCATCCTTCGCGCCCCCTCACATCGCTTTCCAGGCTTCCTGACGAGCCCGCAGGCGTAGGAGGCGCGCACGGGGTGGCCGCAGGCCGGGCCCCCGCGCACAGCCGCACGAAGCCGCAGGGCGAGCAGGGAGCCATACTCGTGACTCGGGGCGCTTGACTTGCTCCCCGGAAACCCCCAGGCTCGTTCCCAGAGCGACCCAACCACACCGCTCCCCGAACCCCAGGCCGGCCACCACCGTCCTGGGGTTTTCTTTTGCGTTTCGCCACTGAACGCCCGACACTGGCCAGGTGGTTGGGCTCCTAGTCGATACGAGGATAAGTGGCCGCGGCAGCAACGTCGCCGCGGACCTCCCGTCGGAGCAGCCCAGCAGGCATCGCCTCGAGACGGACTTCAGGACCGGGAGCCAGTGCAAGCCATGAGCGGCAAACCGGGCATGCGAAACGCCGGCCCCTTCCGCGCCCTCCTCTCGATTCAAGAGTGCTTTCTGTTCTTGCTGTGGCATGGGCGCCTTGCGACGACCGAGCTCCAAGCGATGACGCACCAGGTAACTCGTTGCGTAGTTTCGGACGGGTGCGCGTATCCCACACTGCAAAAGTTGATGCTGCGAGGACTGGTCGCAATCGATCACGAACGCCAGAGCCAGCACGTCAACGGAAGGTTTGAGCGAGTCTTCCGCCTCACTGAACGAGGCCGCGTGCATGTGGCAAAGCAGCGCCGGATCCTGGCGGACATCCTAAACGGTGTGTCGATCGACGAGCTCGAAGTCGAAGGTAGGCGCGCAAACAGGACTGCAGAGAGCGCCTATTTTCGGGACTTGCGCCGAGCAGAAGGCCTGTGCTCCCGCTGCGGAAAGCATCCACCGAAGCCGGGCCGGACACAATGCTTCGCCTGCCTCGATAAGAAAAGGACCACGAGCACATGACCGACTGGCAAACGATGGCGAAAGAGTTCGGAGCTGATCCAGTTGGTTGGTCGATGTGCCTCCAGGTGCGTGGCCGCGGGTTGCTTCCGGCAACCGTGCTCGAGTGTCGAGGTCGCTTCGTGCGAATTCAAGCCGACGAGCTCGGCGAGCTCGAGTTCGACCTGGCCGACGCACAGTGCAGCGAAGAAGTAGCGGTCTATCAGCCACATCTCGAGGTGCTTCGCGCCTGTTACCGAGTTCGCACCGGCAAACGGATCAAGGTGCGCGTACGCGACCGCCGACAGCAAGAGCTGCCCATGCTCGACCAGCTCGCCATGGCCGACATGAAAGGAGTGCCGAGCGTGTGCACGAGGTGCGGACGGCGCGCAGCGACGGGCGGAACAGATCCCAGGTGCGACTGGCACCTAACAGACAACCTGCCGGCCAACGTCCGGCGCTACGCGAGGAGTTCAACACGATGACACGAGAAAGAGCGCGACGATTGAGCTGGCGGGCAACGGCCTACGAACCCACCGAGCTCGACAAGGGAGCGCCCCATGTGATCCGAGAAACTGACGGGCTTTGGTATATCACGAACCGCGGAGACCCGGCCGGTCAAGGTTTCAAGCATGCTGAGGAAGCCAGGCGCGCGGCAGAGGAATTTGTTGCGGCTCGTGAAACTCTCGCGAGCCTCTCAACCGAAGCACTCGCCCGCGAGCTGATCTCCCGTTACCCAAAGGATTGGCGCCGTTCGGACAGTTGGGGACCCTCGCTTGAACTCGATGGCTACGAGCTCGTTCTGCGCGTCAAAGTTGGGAGCGGCGGGTGACTCCCTGGTTTGCGTTTGCTGGCGGCGCTTGCGGTGTGTTCGTGGCGCTTGCCGCTTTCGCCTGGTGGGTGCGGGGATACGTTCGTCGGAACCTTCCAGCTTTCCTAGACGGCTTGTCTCGAGGCGTCGGACGAAAACAGGTCATCGTACCTGGCACCGTCGTGGGCGGATGTGGCAACCCCGATTGTGATGCTGAGATTTGCAACGAATCCGAGAAGCACGTAGGGCTACAAGGATTCGTCCGAGTCGAGGTTGCCACGGTCATTCGAGCGCTCACCAACAGGTTTTGACACCTGCACCAGCACTCCAAGCGAAGCGCGCAAAAACGCTTCCGCGCCAGACGGTCGAGCTCGATCCGAATGCGCCGGCTCACGTGCGCCACTGTTTTGGCACGGGCGCAAGAGACTGGTGGATCTACACCTGGAAACGAGAAAACCCCACGGTGAAAACTCGCGTGCCGTACCAGTGCCGAAGCTGGCGCTGCCCCGCTTGTCGAGCCCACGAGAGCCACGTTCTGTTTTCGAGAATTCAGGAAGCGTTCGAAGGCCTCGATCCGATGGGATTTTGCTTCCTTGTTTTGACGATCGATCGGGATGGGTACTACTCCGGCAAACCGTGGCCAGATGCGCGGACGGCCTTCGCGGAGCTATCCGCAATGTCGCGAAAGTTTTTGAAACGCCTTTGGCGGTATGTCTGGCGCGAATTCGAGCCAGAAATGTTGGAGGTGGCAAGAGCGCTGCCAAAACGTGCATGGCAAGCCGATGAGCTCGGTCTGAAAGCGCGCAGTGCACGCCAATGGGTTGGCACTGTCGAGAGCCACAAGAAAGGTTGGCCGCATTTCAATTTGATCCTGTACTGCCCACCATTGGCAGCGCGACTACGAGAGCTCGTCGACGAACGGCACGAGGAGGGAATGCATCGCGTCGATGCGCGACTGCTCGGCGGAGAGCTCGCCAGGCACGCGCAAGCCGCGGGCTGGGGAGTGATGTGCACGGGCGAGGCCGCGCGATCGGCAGAGCGAGCCGCAGGCTATGCTGTCAAGGTCGCCGGCATGGCAGAGCGCACTGTGGGCGAGGTCGCGAAGCTGACCCAGTTACCACTCCAAGCCCCTCAGCGGTTTCGGCGACTCCGATCTGGCAAAGGCTTTTTGCCACCGAGAAAACACAATCCAGAGTACACAGGAACTCTCGTCCGTCGCCGCATCGATCCGGACGGCACGGTATCAGTCTGGCCGCTGCATGCGCCTCCGGAAGCAGTGAGACCGCATGTCGAGTCGGTCTGTTTCTCCGAGGAACACCTAGCAGATCAGGAAAGCGCTCAGGCTACTTGGAATCGTCAGGCCTCGAGGTTTGCTCCCGCGCTCGCCATTCGCGCACCTTTGATTCAATCGTTCGCGCCCGACTGAGGTACTGCGTGCCGAGCCGCGCACGGTTTGGGTTTGGCAGCCACGAGAAGGGAAGCTCACCAAAGATCAGCTCCGACAAAGCGCAACGAATCACGCGCGTGACATTGACCCTATGGTACTGAGCAACCTGGAGCAGGCGAGCATACACGAGCCAGTCAAACCGGATCGAAAGGTTGCGCTTCCCGGGGACCTTCACAGCCAGGGCTCCAACAACCGACCCATGCTCTCCACGTCCACGGGGCTCTGCGTTTCGTTCGCTCGATGGTAGAGCTGCACGAGACCGCGCAGCGCAACCTTCGCACGTTTGCGCATGTGGCGCTGCCGAGCCCTCTCTCGCGTTTCGCCCCGAGCTCGCGAGCGGCCTTGCAAGAATGGCCACAGCGATCGAGCATCGGACACCAGCAGCTGAGCCGAGAGCATATCCCGTTCGGCCTTGGTGTCAGCGCCGAGCGAAAGGCGCGAAGCAAAGAGCGCCACAAGTCGCTCGTGCTCGCCGGCGTAGAATAGAGCTCGCGCTGCTTGGCGCGGCGTCTCTGCTGCGAACGTGGGGAGGTCTCGCGTTTCGACTGCAAGAGCTTTCAACGCGGCGAGCCGGGCAGCGCCGTCGAGTAAGCGCCCCTCGAAGCGCAACACGGGCGGGCCAAACCACTGGCACCCGATCGCAATAAAAACTTTCTTGAAGCGCGCGACTTTCTGAGCGTCGACAGGGTCCACTAAATGCAGTGCAGCACGGTTTGCAAAAGCTCGCAAGGCTCTGTCAGGGTCAAAGCGTTTCCCACCAATCCCACATGAGGTGACAAGATGGCGTCCAATTCGATCAAAAAGCTCATTGCGCAGGGCGACCGCATGCGGAACAAGCTCAAGCGAATCGAGGTCGACACGCGCCGAGGCGAGGGCTTGATGCTGGGCGTCGCTGGCACCGCCGCGGCCGTGTTCGTCGACGCACGTTTCGGCGAGGGCAGCGAGGACATGCAGGTGGCTGGCATTCCAACGACCATGGCCGTCTCGGGTGTACTCGTCGCCGCGGGCCTCTCGCGTAAGGTCCCGCAATCCGAGCGCGTGCTCGAGTTCGCCAAGGGCCCATTCTATTACACTGTCGGCGCGTTCCTACGAAAGAAGTTCGAGGAGGCCGCCTCCGAATAAGGGCGGCATCTGTCTCGCGCCAACTGGGCCTAACAGGCCGCACACAATCCAATCTGAAAGGGAACGCGCACATGCCCAGATACAACGAAATCATGAGTGGCGATGTGGAGATCATGGGAGACCCCGCCATGATCGTCACCGAAGCCGACAAGTCGATCACGGAGTACACCGCGAAGGGCTTCAAGCTCAGTGACAAGATTTGGGTCGGCATCGGCAACGGCGTCTCAATCGCGGCGAACGCCGCGGGTCCGACGCTGGGCCCAACGCTCACCGTCTCTCAGCAGGTAAACAACCCCTTCAAGCCGTACCTGATCCACTTCCCCTCCGAGTACAACGTCGACACTTACCTGGAGCAGCTCTCCTATGGATCGCTGAACATGATCGACGGCGACCCGGTGCCGAATACGGCCTTCTCCGAGGCGAGCGAGATCGGCGTGGTGTCAATCCCGACCGTGCAAACAGCGCAGCCCGTCAGCATCCGCTGTCGAAACGACTCCACCGACCAAATTCAGGTGGCGTACGCGCTGCGAGGCATTCGCCTCCGCCAGTAAGACGGCGGCAAACTCCGCACTACCGAGCAACCCGGGCCCCAGCTGAGCCCGGGTTGCCCGGATCACCAACCCATGATCGTCATCACTGCAATTCCCAGCCCACTGAACCCCCAGGATGCGATTTCGCTCCTCAGCGTGCTCGCTGACATCTACGCACGAGGCATCAAGCAAGAGCCGGTCCCGCGGCTCTACGACTCGGCGATCACGTACCGGGAAGAACCCAACAGCGGATCGGGATTCGAACAGTGGGACGATCCTTGGACGGTCGCCAAAAGAGGCTGGGGCGACTGCGACGACCTGATTCTTTATCGCCTGGCCGAACTGCGTTCACTTGGCGAGCGTGCAGGGGTGAGCCTGCTCCAAAAGGAAGGCACGCACCGCTGGCACGCGCAGATCAGGCGCCGCAGCGGAACACGATACGAAGATCCGAGCTTGATCCTGCTCGAGAAGCACAAGAGGAGTTGACCCATGTGGACACTGATTGTCGGAGCTGCCCTATTCCTGGCCTTGGCCGCCGGACGAAAAGGTGGCGGCGAGCAGCAGAAAGGCTCCGAACCGAAAGGTTTGCCCCCCGTCTTCGACGCTGAACCCCAGGACCAGGCGCAAACGCAAGCCGAGGCGCTGGCCGTGGTCCAGGAAGCCGTCGCCGCAGCATTGGCCGCTGCTGGCCAGGTTGCCCAGCTCGCCACGAGCGGCGACACTGAAGCGGCGCACGCCGCGTGTGACACTGCCCTGGCAAACGCGCAAGAAGCAGCATCCGCCGCGGCCCAAGCCGGGCCCAGTGCAAAGGCTCTCTACGATCAGGCCTACCAGGCTCTTGTGCGTGCATGCAGCTCGATCGGCGAGCCAACGCCAACACCGACTGAGCTGCCCCATCCGAGCCAGGTCGAAACGCCAAAAACTGACATCGTGGTAAAAAGCCCTGGTCTTCCGCAGATTCCATTTCAATCCCCAGTTCCGGATCTGACCCCACCGGGAACCGCCGCGCCCCCAGTGCCAGGGGCAGGCCTCCCCGCTGTCGAAACCAGCGCGCAGCTCGATCCCAATGGGACAGTCGCCCTCGCCCGGCTCATGCTGGAGCGCGAGACAGAGCCAGGCTGGAAAGGCGCAAGCTCGCAGGAAGTGAAAACCTGGCAGCCCAAGCACAACCTCACGCCGGACGGCAAGTTCGGAATGCACAGCGCGCTGTCGATGGCGCAAGAGGTTGGAGTGCTGCCGCTGATCAGGTACTGGCCCAAGTCGGGAATCAGCAAGTCGGCAGCGCTCAAGAGCTACCGCGAGCAGCTCAACGCGCTAGCCGATGCAATCGTGCAGCAACGCCCCGAGGAGGCACCACACGCGACAGCCCTAAAGCTGAGCGCAGCGCGAGAGGACGCTCGTGCATTCGCCAACGACAACCCGCCCCCCGTTCGCGGCACACAGTCCGTCGACGAAATCATGAGACAGCTCGCCGCGAGCACAGTCGGAGCTAGCGCATGAACACCAAGTCAGAGCAAGAACACAATCGACTCGTGCGGCTACGCCGAAACGTTCACCGAAACCACCAGCTCGCGCGGTCGGTTCGCAAGGTGCTGAAACGTCCGCGCCACTTGGAGCCCCCGTCCGTCGCTGCGCGGCGGGAGCCGCCTGCATCCCAGCCGGTCAAAGTCCCGGTGTCCCCGACACCGCCGACGCCCCCCGCACCAACCAGCCCACTCTCGAGCTCGCTTGCCGGACGCTCGGCGTCCGAAGCGACGGAGTCGAACTCCGACACGTCCGAACCCATCACCCGCCCTGAGGGGCAACAACCGGAAGGCTCCGAATGAATCCGCACGTCAGAGGCTGGCGCTGGAATCGAGCGCACAACGCATTGGTGGCCGACGTGGAAGTGCTCGGCGGGGGAAACTACGAAGTACGTTTTCCGGTCGCACAGGTCGCGCGCGACTATGCCCAGGTCTTGGGTGACTGCGGATGCACTCCGGAAGAAGTGGGATTCGTGGACGTCATCGGCAACGAATCCGTGGACGGCTTCCTCTCGAAGATCCGTCACGCGGCAAGTCGCACAGTCCACCACGCTGTCAGGGAGGTGACTCACCCAAAAGCGATCCCGTTCGAGCCGCACGCCCTGAGAAAAGCCCGCCGCCGCGTCATGGGGAAACGCCTGCGAGGTCTCGAGCGCCGGTACACCCACACGGCGAGCCGAGCCGCTGCATTGGCCAACAAGGCCGCGCTCCGTGTCGGGCGTAGCAAACAGCTCGGCGCCGGACTGGGAATTGCAGCAACCGCTTTCCCTGCCGTCGGCGGTCCTGCTCTCGGCGCATGGGTAGCGGCGAACCAATACGCTCGCTATCACGACCAGGCCCAGCAGGTCGTTCGAAGTCTCGGCGGCCATACCCCGTCGCCCCATGCCCGCCGCATCATCAAACGCGGCATGCACGCAAAGCAGGCCTTCAAGCGCTTGCGATTCAAGCAGGACGACCCCCGAGCTCGGCTTTTGCTCGGCGCCCTGCGTTCGATGTGAGGCCTCCAAATAGATTCCATTTAGAATGTACTTTGCTCGCGATCTGCTCTGGCGCGGCCCTATCGGGGCCGAACCAGGTGAAAGCCGGACCCAGTCCGCCGTCATCGGTCCGCCGTCGGAAGCCGGCACGCCCGACGAGCAGGTAACGACCGAGGTGCAACAGGCGGCCTCGACTCTGACGGTTGGCTTCCGCGAAGCGTCCTTTCCGCCCGAGTTGTTTCAAGCAACCGTGCGCGCGGCCCATCGCGCCCAACAGTACGGGCCCATCGACCTGCCTTTCAGTTTGCAGGTAGCAGGACCGGTTGAGGTACTCATCACGCCGGCAACGGAGGTCAGTGCTGACGTCGGCGTCGTACTCCAGATCCAACGCGGCTGCTGCTACGTGGAAGGCGGAGCCACCCGCACTCGAGCTGTGATCGGCGGCGCTGCATTGGTGCTCGCCCCATGGGTCTCCGCTGTCCAGGTTTTCAATTCGGCCGGCACAATCTGCTCTTGGCGCGATAGTGCCGCCGTCGTGCTCGGCACCTTTTCGTCCAACATCGGCCAAGTCCCGCGGCCACGAGCAGCATTCGATCTGCTCGTCGCTGATAACGCGCTCGTCACGGAGCTCTACCAGTAAAGAGGTCTCATGTCCTGGGAATCCACGAAAGCCGCAGCGCTCAAGTACCTCGCCAAGAAACGCGCTCCGAAGCGCAAGGCTTCCAAGAAACGCCGCAAGCGCAAGACCACGAAAAAGCGGGCAACCGTGATCATCTTTCGAGCGCCCCGCAAGGCTACGAAGCGCAAGGCTACGAAGCGCAGGGCCACGAAGAAGAAGGCCACGAAGAAGAAGGCCGCAAAGCGTCCGGCGAGCTCGGCTGCTGCGATGCGCAAGCGTCTCGCGGGCTACTACAAGCGTCGCGAGCTCGGCAAGGCGAGCAAGCTCCGCGCGAAGATGCGCAGGGCAGGACTGAAAGTCTGATGAGAACGGCCACGGGAAAACCATTTTGGGTTCGACACGAGGTCTACTCGTTCGGTGCAACCGCCGTGGCGCCCGGCGCGACCGTGGCCCTCGTTACCTGCAACCCGCTCGCGTACCATCCAACGTTTTTGGACGACCCCACCGAAGCGCGCGTCGACTGGCAATTCATCGGTAGCGTGGTGGACACCGGCGCCGGTAGCCAAGCCTTGCTGCGAATGGTGAGCGATCCGGCAGGCGCGGCGAACATCCGTGGGTCGAGCATTATTCTATCGGTCGGCGCGGGGCTCTCTCTGATTTTTGCTTGGGCCTACGATGGTGCTGCTGCCGACACGCCGGCATTCGACGAAGGTCAAACGCTTCAGCTCCAAGGTCTCAATCCAGCCGGCGCTGGAAACGTGTCTTTCGAGGGCAGGCTTTTCCTCAACACCTTCAATCAACAGGCGCCATGATCCCCAAAGTTCGCAAAAGCATCGTCGGGCGTTTCGTTCAACTGCTCGCCTCTTTGATCGGCAACGATTCATCGGTCCCGGGCGCCACGGTCAAGGACGCGCTCAACTACCTGCTAGGCACGGGGCCCGTCGGCAACGTGACGGATTGGTACATCGACCCGCAGAACGCGACGGGCACCGCGAGCGACGACAACGACGGCCAGACGGCAGCAACCGCGTTGCTCACCTTCTCCCGCCTGAGCGACTTGTGGGAAAACGTCGTGTTCCTCCAGGAGGTGCGCGTCCACGTGCTCTCGAGCCCAGCCCTGCCAGGTGACATCTACCGAGCGCGCACAATCCAGGGAGGCACCGCCTTTGCCCAAACCTTTTTCCTCGGTGAGGCGGCGACCGCGCTCGATGCCCAGGTGCTCACAGGAGCGACGGGCGAAAGTGCGACGACAGGCCAGCTGCCGACCATCACCGTGGCCGGCTATGACTGGACGCCATACCTCGGTCGGCGCATTCGGATCACAGCCGGCCCGAACGTCGGCCGGATCTCATGGATCATCGGCCTCGGTGGGACCGTCGAAACTGCTGTGGTGGCATACAACTCGCTCGACCCAATCACTCTAACGTCGTCGGCGTTCCAGATCGGCCAAGAGGTCACGATCGAAACCCTTACGCAAGGGCCTGGGATATCCGCTTCAGCCGGGGGCGTCTGGTACACGAACGACCCGATCGAGTGGCGAGACTTTGCCCTCGGACCGACGGGTCAAACATTCTTTGGGCCTGTTGGCCCGCAGAACTACATCGGGTGCGAGCTCGGTGGAAACGGCTGGTGGTGCGACACCTACACCGTTTTTGCTGGATGCAAAATTGATGTCGTCAGCGAGTTTCACTCGAACGCCGACGTTTTTTTCGCGGGATGTTGGTTCAGCTCAACGGTTCTTACCTTCAAGGGAGGGCAGTTCAATTTCGACATCAATTGCGCTTCGACTGCTCGCCTCAATTTCTTGCAAGGACTGTTCAACGTCAACGGTGCGTTTTTGTTTCACGAGTGGTCGAGCTCTGCTGCGATCGTCGTCGGCTTCGGTGTCACCGTCGACGCGAACGCCAGATGCTGGGGCACCAGCTCAAACGCGAACACATTTGGCCTTCTTCTCCGAAGCGGAGCCACGTTCAATTTCCGACTGTCGGCCAACGCCAGTCCCACCGTAGCAGGTGCCCTCACTGGCACGAAGGACCTCGAGGTGGGCGACCAGGATCTGGTCTACCTCGCCGTTGCACCGACTGATCTCGCTGCACTCCCCGGCGGATTCATCAATCCCGTAAACCAAGCGGCTTTCATCGAGCGCGCTGTGTAGGAGCAAAAACCATGACTGGAATTCCCATCCCCAGAAAACCCCCCGTCGGGCGCTACCTCGGCGTCGCTGGCGGCGCCGCCATCGTGGCCATGGGCTACATCGAACCCGAGGACCCGATCGAGATCCCCGACGCCTCCCCCGTGGTCATCGTCTCCGATCTCGTGGTCTTCCCTGCTGGCGTCGACATTGCCAACTCCCGCGTCGGCATCATCGGCAACTGCGATATTTCCCAGCCCGCTGCGCAGGCCACGGTGTACGCAGCTGCAAGCCTGATCTGCGCGTTCAGTCAGGCCGCGAACACCAACTTGCGCAGCCTATCGAACGTCATCCCGGTTCCTGCAAACGTCGACCCCCAGATCAAAAGCCTGTGGTCGAGCTACCTGAGCACGATACCCGATGCTGCCGTCGCCGCCGGCATGGGCGTCAGCCTCCAGGGAGCCGCGGCACCTGACCCCGACGGCGTCATCACCGCACTGAATGCAAAACTTTTGTGGTTCGTGGTCTGAGCCCGAACCGAGAAAGGTATCCGATGTCTATCGACCGCATCAGACAGAGCCCCACGGGGCGTCGCATGCCCGGCTTCGCCTCGGGGGCAATGCTCGCCATGGGCTACGCTCGCTCAGCTGGCCCGACCAACGTTCCCGATGCCAACGAGGTCCTCCTCGTGACAGCAATCCCGACCTGGCCGGCTGGGCTTCTGCCAGCCAACGCAAGGCTAGGGATCCTGGGCTTCACTTCGGTAAACCAAGCCGAGGACGACGCCACGCTTGCGTACGGAGGATTCGAGTTCGGGTGCTACTTCTCGGGCGTGTCCGGCAGCGAGCTCCGCGGGCTCAATACCTGCGTGCCAAAGCCGACGGACGTCCTCGCCGACCGTCAAACCGTCACCACTCAATTTCTCTCGGCCGTCGGCGATGCCGCTCTCGCGGTGGGCATGACCGTCAGTCTGCAGGGTGCCGACATCGGCCCCAGCGTCCCGATCTACATCTGCGAGGGGTCGGCGCTTTTCTGGTACCTGACTGGCTCCTGACAGAGCCAAGGAGCAATCAAAATGATCAACCGCATCCGCAAGAGCCCCGTCGGGCGCTACTTGACCGATCTGCTCGGGGGCACGATCGTAGCCCTCGGTTTCGAACGCGAGGAAGGACCGATCGCTGTGCCCGACGCAAACGCGGTCCAGCTGATCACGACGATCGCAACGTTGCCAGCTGGGCTCTTAGCAGCCGACGCCAGGATCGGCATGTTCGCGCACGCCGACATTCTGGCTCCAGGTGGCGAGGTCCCCGGTGGAGGCACGGCGCAGCTCCTGGTGGAGACGGACGTCGTCTCGCCGCTGGATCTCGAGGCCATCCTGCTCGCGGGCATCCTGGACACCGCCGACCAGAGTCAATGCAGCGTGGGCTACCTGTCTGCCGCCGCGGGAGACCCCAACGTCCCCAATCCCACCCGCACCGTCACTGTGCTGGGCGCGAACCCAACCGCAGCGGGCCCCTACCAGTACACGAACATCAATCTTTTCTGGTTCGTCCTGAGTAGCTGACGGTGGCTGAGCTTCTGGCAGTGCCAGGGCTACAGCGCACGACCAACCGCTTTCGCTGGGCTCTCGTCAACGGCGCCGAAAAGCGCGGCCTGAACCCCTCGTATATTGCCGCCGTGATCAGCCTTGAGTCTGGCTTTCGTCCAAACATCCGAAACCAGCAGGGCGCTCCAGCCATGGGCCTGCTCCAATTTTGGCGAGACAGCTTCCCTCCGCTCGCCCGCAAGGTCGGGCAGCCTGACGCACAGTGGGAAGATTTGGCGCGCTCGAGCGCTCTTCAGCAGGTGCCGTTCGTGCTCGCCGCGTTCCAAGGGCGCAAGCTCGCCACGCCAACTGACTACTACGTCGCGAATTTCCTGCCCGTCGCTGTCGGCAAGCCCGCGGACTTCGAGCTCGGCCGGGAGGGGAGCGAAGATCAGCTCGAGGGAACCCACCTGAGCAAAGGCGCCGTGTATCGTCAGAACGCTGGACTTGACGCGAATGGGGACGGCGTGATCACGGTGAGCGACGTGGGCAGCCTCATCGAAGGCACCGTGGACCAGGCGCGAGCTCGACCGCCGATTCAAGTCACACCAGAGCCAGTGGCGATCCCGTCCCTGCACTCCGGCACCGCGGCCATGCGCTTTGGCTGGCTGCTCGTTGCTGCCGCTGGCGCCTATGTCTTCTTTCGCACCACGAGGAGCCCGTGAGGGTAGTCCAGGGGCCAAACTTCTGGCGTCTCGTGCGTAGCGATCACGATGCTGCGAACGTTGCCGAAGTGCTGGACCTGCTCGGTCCCGCGATGGCTTTTTTTCTGTCCCCGATTCAACCAGAGGGGGCCGGCGTTTTGCAGGGCGCTCTCGAAACCGAACGGGGAAACACCGATGATCTCTCGACGTGGGAGTGGCGCATCGGGCAGGCACGCCCAATCAAAGTGCTCCGTGTCGCGCACGACGACAAGGAGCCGTTGCCCGCTGGAACTCGCCTGGGCTCTCGCGCCGACCCGGCCGTGCTGCCTTCAGTCGATGCAGACCTGCCATGGTTCGTCGACGTCATGTTCTTTTGGCGTGGCAAGCCACGAGAGCTCGACTATCCGGCTCTCAGCGGCACAATCCTGGGCACGAGAAGCCGAGAGCCGTCCGATGACCTCGATTGGTACCTGGACACAGCCGTGCAGCCAGCAGATCCCCCACCTGATCCCGGCGACGAAAGCTGGTTTCAGCACCACGAAAAGAACGCGGAGAAGGTAGCAAAGGCCGTAGGAATCGGCACGATAGAGGTGGGCGTTGGCATTGCCGGCGTCGCCGCTGTACTCTGGTTTTTGACGAGAAAGTGAGAGAACGATGGGAGACCGCGAACACTTTGATCCCGAGCTCTGCGCTGCGCTCGACTGTCCAACCCGTGTAGGCCGCAACGTGCTCATGTGCCGCCGACACGCGGCCATGGTACCGACCGCAATTGGTGATGCCCTGCTGAGGGAACCGGACGGCACGCCCATCAAAGTCAAGTTGATCGAAGCTGCGATCCAATCGGTCGCCGCAAAGGAGGGGCGTCGGTTCTACCCGCTGCCCGAATTTCACCAAGGATAGAACAATGGCCTTTCCACTCGTCCCCGTCCTTGCTGCCGGACTGATCTTTCTCGTCGGTAGCAAACCCAAAAAAACCAAAGCCCCAGCTGTCGCATGGGAGATCAACCCGGCAGGGGGATCAAACGGAACGGCGTTCTTCGACGTCTTTGCTCCTGCTGGATCGTTCGGGCCACATCAGCGGCTCTACGTGATGCGTTTCTCGCGCACTGGTGACGGGCCGCCAGTGTACGTCTCGCACGACGCAACCACCGAGAGCATTGCTCCAGCCATCCTAAGCCAAGCGATACAGGATCTCGGCATCACCGGCGCTGCGCTGGCCACCCGCAAGTGACCGAGCTCGGCGATTGGATCGACCAGCAAACCAAGCTGGTCGAAGAGAGCGGCGCTACGCCCAAAAACCTCGTCCTCGAGGGTCCCGACGGACGTCCATGGGCTACCTTGCCCGTCGCGACTGAGGGCCTACAGCAACGCGCCGAAGCGGCGCAACGCTCGCTAGAGTCCACGATGCCCAACGGTAGCCACAGTGCACGTTGGGTCCTCTTTGATGGTCAGCTCGCCCAGTTCTCGTGCTTGCCCTGCGTGCTCCGCGGTAGGAGCCAGGACGCGACCGCAGCAGCCAAAGACGCTCAGGCCTTCGCACGTGCAACCTCCGTCCAGCTCGCCAACACCGAGCACCTGGCAACGCTGCAAAAAAACCTGCTCGATCAGGCGTTCAAGCGTCTGGAGGAGACACAAGAGGATCGTTTCGAGCTCAAAGAGGCGCTTTCCAACATCGTGAACGCCAATCAGGACGCTGACTTTCGCCAGAAACAGTTCGAAGCGGGAGAGCGGCGACTCGATGAAATCCTGAAAACCGTTGCTCCGATGTTCGGGGCCGCGGCGAACATACTTGCGGAGAAGTTCATGCGCTGGAGCGAGGAGCAAGAGAAAGAACGTGAACGCGCCAAAAAACGAAAACGTCGTCGCGGATTGCCTGCGAGCGCTCCAAACGACGGGAAGAATCCCCCCCCACCTGTTGATTCGCCTGGGAATGCAGCTGGTGGGAAGTCCACGGCACGCATGGGTTCAGCTGCACTGGGCAGGAAGAGACGAGGCGGAGCGAATTCTAAAAAGCCTGCTCGAGCCACCAAGAAAGGGTCCGTGAAGAAATGAGCCAGACGGAGCTCGAGAAACGCCTCGCAGCGGTCGAAGCGACAGTGAACGAAATGCTGCCGATGGTACGCGAGATGTACCAGGCGCGCGCGATACCTCGTCCACCGATGCTGGCCTCCTTCTCGCCGCGTACGCTACCGCCGACCCACAAGAGAGTCGCTATCACGACCAGCGGCCTAATCAGCCTCCTATGGGCTCTCGCCTGGGGAATCGTCCAATTCCTCCAACACTGAAAGCGACCATGACCGAGCCAGCGAACGGCCCCAGCTTGGAAGAGTTCGAGCAGTGGATCTCCCAAAGGCGAGCGGACTGGGAAAACGAAATCAGAAGCGAGCTTGTCGTGAAGTTTTCGAAGCTCGTGGGTGAGCACTCGACGGGGACACCTTCGTTCGTCAGATGTGGCGCGACGTTCTTCCGCCGTCATGGCCCAAATCCGAGTGCGATGACTACGCGGCAACTAAGGCCTGGTGCGGTGGAACGCTCCTCTTCGTTTATCGCGCC
>Ga0210144_1000614_pt1 | contig 17437 bp, 10 predicted proteins | sample Muzzi_PWA_D2_FD_185532 | JGI IMG/M metagenome (GOLD analysis project Ga0210144, IMG submission 185532) | Wetland microbial communities from San Francisco Bay, California, USA, that impact long-term carbon sequestration - Muzzi_PWA_D2 (SPAdes) | ecosystem: Environmental > Aquatic > Marine >...
GCCGGCATCTTCATCAACCCGTACGTGGTCGCGCGCGAGCTGCCGCGACCGGGCTGGATCCTGGGTGCCTGGGCCCTGGGCGGGGCCATCGCCCTGCTCGGGGCGTTCGTCTATGCCGAGCTGGCGGCGCGCATGCCGGAGGCCGGCGGCCAGTACGCCTACCTGCGCGAGGCTTACCACCCGGGCGTCGCCTTCCTCTACGGCTGGGCGCTCCTGCTGGTGATCCAGACCGGTGGCATGGCGGCCGTGGCGGTGACCTTTGCGGCGTACTTCGTGGAGCTCACCGGACTCAAGCTCTCGGCCGCCGCCCTGGCCGCGCTGACCCTGGCCGTCCTGGCGGTGATCAACTGCCTCGGCGTGCGTGCCGGGAGCGCCGTCCAGAGCGGCCTGATGGTGCTCAAGATCGTGGCGATCCTCGGGCTGGTGGCGGGCGGCGTCTGGTTCGTGGCCGGCGGCGGCCCCGCCTCCGGGATGAGCGGAGCGACGGCGGCCGGCGCTCTGTCCGGCCTGGGCGACGCGACCGGCACCCCGAGCCCGGCCGGCCCCTCCGGCAGCGGCCTCCTGTTCGCCCTCGGCGCGGCCATGGTGCCGGTCCTCTTCGCCTACGGCGGCTGGCAGACCGCCAACTTCGTCGCCGAAGAGGTGCGGGAACCGCGCCGCAACCTGCCCCGTGCCCTGGTGCTCGGCGTCGCCGGGGTGGTGCTCCTCTACGTGGCGGTCAACTGGGTCTGTGTCGCGGTCCTCGGACCGGCAGGCCTGGCCGCCTCGACCACTCCGGCCTCGGCGGTGATGGAGCGCGTCCTGGGGACCGCCGGCGCCCGCTGGATCGCGGTCGGCATCACCCTCTCCACCCTCGGGTTCCTCAGCCAATCGGTCCTCACCGCGCCGCGCGTCTACTACGCCATGGGGCGCGACGGCCTGTTCTTCCGCGCCGTCGGCCGGCTCGACCGGCGCCACGGCGTGCCGGTGGCGGCGATCCTGCTCCAGGCGGTGATGGCGATCGTGATCGCCCTCTCCGGCCGCTACGACCAGATCCTCTCGTACGTGGTGTCCATGGACTTCCTGTTCTTCGGCCTGACGGCGACGTGCCTGTTCGTGTTCCGGCGGCGGGAGGGCTCAGGCGACGGCGAGCCGGCCGAGGCGGGCGCCCGCGTGCCCGGCCACCCGTGGACGACGGGGCTCTTCGTCGCGGCCTGCTGGCTGGTGGTCGCCGCCACCTTCGCCCGCTACCCGGCCAACTCCCTGATCGGCCTGGGCATCCTGGTCGCCGGCCTGCCGGTCTACCTGGCCTGGCGGCGCAGGCGGCGCACGGAGAGAGCTCGATGACGACGCCGCGGCGGGAGAGCCGCTCGCCGTACATGGAGTGGGCGAAGCTCCACGCCCACGCCCGCTTCGACCTGGCCGCGAGCGGAGTCGGCAGCCTGCCCCTGGCCGAGCTGCCGGTGCCGCCCGAGGAGGTGCTCGCGGCGCTCGAGATCACCGGCGATCCCGGCTACGGCTACCCGCCGCTGATCGAGCGCCTGGCCGCCCGGGCCGGCGTGTCGGCCGACAACGTGGTCTGCGCCACCGGCACCTCCATGGCCAACCACCTGGCGCTGGCCTCGGTGCTCGATCCGGGCGACGAGGTGCTGATCGAGCAGCCGACCTACGAGCTGCTGGTCTCGACGGCGGAGTATCTCGGCGCAGAGGTGCGGCGCTTCGAGCGGCGCCTCGAGGACGGGTGGGCGGTCGACCCGGAGGCGGCCGAGCGGGCGATGACGCCGCGCACCCGGCTGGTCGTCGTCACCAACCTGCACAACCCGACCGGCGTGCGCACACCCGAGCCGGTGCTGGCGGAGTTGGCCGCCCGGGCCGGGCGCCGCGGCGCGCGCCTGCTGGTCGACGAGGTCTACCTCGAGGCCTGCTTCGAGGAGGCGGTGCGCTCCGCCGTCCACCTGGGCGAGAACGTCCTCGCTACCGCCAGCCTGACCAAGGCCTACGGCCTCTCCGGGGTGCGCTGCGGCTGGGTGCTGGCGCCGCCGGAGCTCGCCCGCCGCATGCGCCACCTGGACGACCTCTACGGCGCCAGCGCCGCCCACCCGGCCGAGCGCCTGAGCGTCCTCGCCCTCGACCACCTCGGCCCGATCGCCGAGCGCGCCCGGCGCCGCCTCGCCGCCAACCGTGCCCTCGCCGAGCGCTTCCTCGACGACCGGAGCGACCTCGATGCGGTCCGCCCGGAGCACGGCACCATTGTCTTCCCGCGGCTGGCGAGCGGCCGTGTCGAGGAGCTGTGCAGCGTGCTCCGGGAGCGCTACGAAACCAGCGTCGTCCCGGGCCGTTTCTTCGACGCGCCGGCCCACTTCCGCCTCGGCCTCGGCGGCACGACGGACGACGTCGGGGAAGGGCTCCGGCGCCTCGGGCGGGCGCTGAATGACCTGGCAGGAGGGGCCTGACCGGAGATCTGGAGACGCCTCCGCTGCCATAGGATGGAGCCGAGGCCGCTCCCATGCACCCACTCCACTTCCTGCTCGCGTCGCTGGCCGCGACGGTCGCCTTCCTCGGCATCCACTTCGTCGTCGCCAGAACGTCGGGGCAGCCGTTTCGCCGCAGCCTCAAGCTCTCCCGGGGCATCGCCGCGGTGGTCCTGGTGACCACCGGCGCCGTCACGCTGGTCCGCTGGTGGCCGCTCTGGAGCCAGGCGTTCATCGCCGTCCACACCGAGGCGGCGGAGACCTGGCCGGTGGCGGTGTTCGCCGGCCACCTGACCGCCGACCTGGTCTGGATCGTGGGCGGCCGGGTCTTCCTCGACGCGCGGGCGGCCCGCGACCTGGTGATCCACCACCTGCTCGGCATCGCCGCCTGCGTCGCCGCCGTCGCCTTCGGTGCCGGCTACGCGCTCATCGGCGTGGTCCTACTCTCCGAGGTGCTGCCGGTCCTCACCGGCCTCGGCGCCCTGGCCCGCACCTGGCACCTCGAAAACCTGGAGCACTGGGTGCTGCGCAGCAGCCTGGCGGCGATCCTCGCCCTGCGCATCCCGCTCTGGTTCTTCATCGGTGGCGCGCTGGTCTCCGCGCTGGCGACCGGCACCGCCGGACCGATCCTCCACGCCGTCGCGCCGCTCGCCATCCCCGGCCTCCTCCTGGTGCTGGCCCTCGACTGCTACTGGATCGGCTCCTACCGCCGCCTGCTCGCCGCCTTCCCCCGCCGCGGCGTGCCGGATCTGTCCCTCGACCCGCTGGCGCCCTGGTTCCTGGACGAGCGGTAGGCCAGGCTTCTTGGTGGCTCGGTTCGAGTTCCCCTTCCCCATCGAGGCGGACCAGCGCCGGTCAGGACTGGACAGGGCGAGTTTTTTGACTATACTCGCGTTGATGTTTTGGCTCATCAAAAAATCCACGCCTCCACCTCCTCCGCCGAGCTCCCCGGTCGGCGACACCCTCGCTGACCTCGCGCTCGGGGAGGAGGCGGTCGTCTTGGAGATCTCCGGTCGCTGCCCCGGGCCGGAGCGCCGGCGGCTGCTCGACCTGGGCCTGACGCCCGGCGCCAGGGTGCGCGCCGAGATCCGTAGCCCCGGGGGCGACCCGACCGGCTACCGGGTGCGCGGCGCGGTCCTCGCGCTCCGCCGGAAGCAGGCAGAGCGGATCGCGATCGAGCCGCCCGGCACCGGGGTAGAGGAGGAGGAGGCGTCATGACGCCCCCCGCCGCGGCCTCGGCGGCCTGCGCCCAATGCCCGGTCCACCACGCCGGCCAACTGGTCCGGCTCGGCGTGGACATGGAGCGCTGGGACTACGTGGTCGCCCTGGCCGGCAACCCGAACACCGGCAAGAGCACGGTCTTCAACGCCCTGACCGGCCTGCGCCAGCACACCGGCAACTGGCCGGGCAAGACCGTCGCCCGTGCCGAGGGCGGCTTCTCCTCCGGCGGCCGGCGCTACAAGCTGGTCGACCTGCCCGGCACCTACTCGCTGCTGTCGTCGAGCCCGGACGAGGAGATCGCCCGCGACTTCCTGGTTTCGGGCAAGCCGGACGTGACGGTGATCGTGGTCGACGCGACCCGGCTCGAGCGCAACCTGAACCTGGCCCTCCAGGTGCTCGAAATCTCCAACCGGGTGGTGGTGTGCGTCAACCTGGTCGACGAGGCCCGGCGCAACGGCCTGGAGGTCGACGTGCGGCGCCTCGCCCGGGACCTGGGCGTGCCGGTGGTCGCCACCGCGGCCCGGAGCGGCGAGGGGCTGGACGAGCTGCGCCGGGCCATGGCCGAGGTCGCCACCGGCGAGGCGGTCTGCCGCCCCCGGCGGCTCGACCGGAACCGGAGCAGGGACCTGGACCGGGATCTTCGCCGGGATCTTGATCAGGACCTGGACAGCCGGACGGACGAGCTCCGCCTGTTCCTGGACGGTGACCTCCGGCTCGATCTCCATGGGGCGGTCACCGCTTCGAACTACGACGAGGCCGCGCGGCTCGCCGGGCGGGCGGTGATCCGTGACGGCGCGCCCGAGCGGTTCGACTGGCAGCGGGCCCTGGACCGCCTGGTGACCAGCCGGACCTTCGGCTTTCCGGTGATGCTCCTGCTGCTGACGGCGGTGTTCTGGATCACCATCGCCGGTGCCAACGTGCCGTCGGCGATGCTCTCCAGCCTGCTGGTCGACCGCGTCCACCCCTGGCTGGTCCACGGGGCGACCGCGATCGGGCTCCCCTGGTGGCTCCGGGGGCTGCTCCTCGACGGCATGTACCTGTCCACGGCCTGGGTGGTGAGCGTCATGCTGCCGCCGATGGCGATCTTCTTCCCCCTGTTCACCCTGCTCGAGGACTTCGGCTACCTGCCCCGGGTGGCGTTCAACCTGGACCGCATGTTCCAGCGGGTGGGAGCCCACGGCAAGCAGGCCCTGACCATGACCATGGGCTGGGGGTGCAACGCCGCGGCGATCGTCTCGACGAGGATCATCGACAGCCCGCGCGAGCGGCTGATCGCCATCCTCACCAACAACTTCGCCCTGTGCAACGGCCGCTGGCCGACCCAGATCCTGATCGCCTCGATCTTCATCGGCGGCCTGGTGCCGGCCTACCTAGCGGGCTTGTTCTCGGCCCTCTCGGTCGTCGCGGTCGCGGTGCTCGGCGTGGCGCTCACCTTCGCCACCTCGTGGATCCTCTCCCGGACCATCCTCAAGGGCGAGGCCTCCACCTTCAGCCTGGAGCTTCCGCCCTACCGCCCGCCCCAGATCCTCCGCACCCTCTACACCTCGGTCATCGACCGCACCCTGATCGTCCTCTGGCGGGCGGTCGTCTTCGCCCTGCCGGCGGGGGCGATCATTTGGCTGCTGTCGAACGTCTCCCTGGGCGGCACCAGCCTGGCCGAGCACGCCGTCGCCCTGCTCGATCCCTTCGGCGTGGCGGTCGGCCTGAGCGGCATCGTCCTGCTCGCGTACGTGATCGCCATCCCCGCCAACGAGATCGTCATCCCGACCATCCTCATGCTCACCGTCCTGGTGACCGGGCTCCACGGGTTCGGCCCGGGAGCGGACCCGGGCCTGAGCGCCGGCGCCGGCGTCCTGTTCGAGCTCGACTCCCAGGCGGCGACCGCGGAGGTGCTCCGGGCCGGCGGCTTCACCCTGCTCGTGGCCGTCAACCTGATGCTCTTCAGCCTGGTCCACAACCCCTGCTCCACCACCCTCTACACCATCTGGAAGGAGACCCGGAGCGCCAAGTGGACCGCTCTGTCCGCCCTTCTCCCTCTCGCCATGGGCTTCGCCCTCTGCGCCACGGTCACCTGGATCTGGCGCCTGGCGGCCGGGGGTTAGATCGGGAGCGCCCCTGGCGCCCTCTTTGCACCCTCTTCCAGGACGATTCAGGCGTACCCGGAGCGCCCCGCCCGACCGGTCGGCGCGGCGCGCCGGAGCGGACGGCGTCGGACACGCCACGGACCCACGACAGAGGAGAGATTCGATGAACACACGCACACTGGGCAAGGGCAAGACGGAGCTCGAAGTTTCCGCCATCGGCCTCGGCTGCATGGGGATGTCCGAGTTCTACACCGGCGGCAAGGGCTCGGAGGAGGACTCGATCGCCGTCCTCCACCACGCCATCGATCGCGGGATCACGTTCTGGGACACGGCGGACATGTACGGCCCGTTCGCCAACGAGCGGCTGGTCGGCCGCGCGCTCCGTGGCCGCCGGGACCAGGTGGTGCTGGCGACGAAGTTCGGCAACGTGCGCGGGGAGGACGGCAGCTTCCTGGGGGTCGACGGCAGCCCCGGGTACGTCCGCCGGGCCTGCGACGCGAGCCTCGAGCGCCTCGGCGTCGACCACATCGACCTCTACTACCAGCACCGCGTCGACCTGGAGGTGCCGATCGAGGAGACGGTCGGCGCCATGGCCGAGCTGGTCGCGGCGGGCAAGGTGCGCCATCTGGGCCTGTCCGAGGCCGGCGCCGAGACCATCCGGCGCGCCCAGGCGGTCCATCCGATCACCGCGCTCGAGACCGAGTATTCGCTGTGGTCGCGGGACGTGGAGGACGAGATCTTGTCGACCTGCCGCGAGCTGGGGATCGGGTTCGTCGCCTACAGCCCCCTCGGCCGCGGCTTCCTGACCGGCCGCTTCCAGAGCCCGGACGACCTTCCGGAGGACGACTGGCGGCGGCACAACCCCCGCTTCCAGGGCGAGAACTTCCGGAAGAACCTGGAGCTCGTCGAGCGGGTCGAGCAGATCGCCGGCGAGAAGGGCTGCACGCCGGCCCAGCTCGCCCTCACCTGGGTCCTCCACCAGGGCCGCGACGTGGTCCCCATCCCGGGCACGACCAGCGCCGGGCACTTGGACGAGAACGTCGCCGCCGCGGCGGTCGAGCTGTCGGAGAGCGACCTGGCCCGGATCGACGAGGTCATCCCGAGGGATCTCGTCGCCGGCACCCGCTATCCCGAAGCCGGCATGGCCCGGGTCGGCGTGTAGCGACCTGCGCGGCAGGCCGGCGGGCCGGTGGTAGACTGAGCTTTTCCGGTACTCCCATGGGCCAAGGTGAGCACACGCACAGTGGGCACGCCCGGGACGCCTCGGCGACGGACGACTGCTACCGCCAGATCGTCGAGCTCTCGCCGGACGCGATCGTCGTCCACGATCGCGGGGTTCTTCTCTACGCCAACCCGGCGGCGGCGACCCTGTTCGGGATGCCGGCCGCGGACGATCTACTCGGCCGGTCCGTGGAGGACCTGGTCGCGCCCTCGTCCCGGGAAGCGGTCCGCACCCTGCTGCGCCAGGTCGAAGGCAAGAAGCCCGGTCGCCGGGTGCTCGTCGACGGCATCACCCTCTCTACCGGCCACGTGGTTCACGCCGAGCTCTCGTCGGCGCCGCTCCTCTGGTGCGGCCGGCCGGCGCGCCAGGTCGTGGTGCTCGACGTCACCGAGCAGCGCCGCGCCGAGTCCCATCTGCTGGAGACCCAGCAACAGCTCCGCACCCTGGTAGACCACGCGCCGGAGGCGATCGTCGTCTACGACGCCGACAGCCTCACTTTCGTCGACCTCAACGCCAATGCCGAGAAGCTCTTCGGCATGACCCGCGAGGAGCTGCTGCATACCGGGCCGGTTCAGGTCAGCCCGCCGCGGCAACCGGACGGGCGCCCGTCGGCCGAGGCGGGCCCCCACAAGATCCAGCAGGCGCTCGACGGCAAGGCCCCCGTCTTCGAGTGGTGCCACCGCCACAGCTCGGGCCGTGAGATCTTGTGCGAGGTGCGGCTGGTGCGCCTGCCCTCCACCAGCCATCGCCTGGTCCGCGGCAGCATCATCGACATCTCCGAGCGCAAGCGGGTGGAGCAGGAGCTCCGCGCCTCGGAAGAGCGCTTTTCGAAGGCGTTCCACGCCAGCCCGGTGGGCATTACCATCTCCCGCATCCACGGCGGTCGGTTCCTGAACGCCAACCGCGCCTTCCTGAACATGACCGGCTACACCCACGGCGAGGTCGTCGGCCACAAGGCGGACGAGCTCAACCTGTGGGTCGACGCGGCGACCCGCCGGGCCATCAGCGGCGCGATCCACAGCCAGGACCCGCACCTGACCGCCGAAGGGCGGCTGCGGACCAAGTCCGGCGAGATCCTCCACATCCTCGCCTCCTTCGTCCGGATCGAGGTCGGTGGCGAGGACTGCCTGCTGACTCTCGGCAGCGACATCAGCGAGCGCAAGGCCTTCGAGGAGCAGCTTCGGCACCTGGCCTTCCACGATCCGCTCACCGGCCTGCCCAACCGGGCGCTGTTCGAGGACCGCCTGTCCCAGGCGCTCATGCGGGCGCGCAAGGAGGGCGCGAGCCTGGCGGTGCTGTTCCTGGACCTGGACCGGTTCAAGGTGGTCAACGACACCCTCGGCCACACCGCCGGCGACGGCCTGCTGGCGGACGTGGGCAACCGGCTCCGGTCCAACCTGGCCGAAGAGCACACCCTGGCCCGCTTCGGCGGCGACGAGTTCGCCGTCCTGCTCGAGCAGGTCGGGGGACGGAGCGAGGTGGAACGGACGGTGGAGCGGTTGATCACCGGACTGGAGGCCCCGTTCGAGATCATGGGCACCCGCGTCGACGTGACGGTGAGCGTGGGCGTGGCCTTCTCCCGCGGCAACGGCGAGGAGCCGGAGGATCTGCTGCGCTTCATGGACATCGCCATGTACCGCGCCAAGCAGGAGGAGGGCAGCGTCTACCGAATCTTCGACCGGCACCGGGACTCCCCCGCGACGCGCCGCCTCCACATGGAGAACGCCCTCCGGCAGGCGCTCGAGCATGACGAGCTGGAGGTGCACTACCAGCCCATCGTCTCCCTGGACCGGGGCGGGCTCCGGGGGATGGAGGCGCTGATTCGCTGGCGCCACCCGACCCGGGGCCTGGTCTCGCCACCGGAGTTCGTGCCCATGGCCGAAGAGCTCGGCCTGATCGTGCCGATCGGCGAGTGGGTCCTCCGCCAGGCCTGCCAACGCGCCGCCGCCTGGCGGGCCCGCCTCCCGGCCGACATGCCGCTGCGCCTGAGCGTCAACCTCTCGGCCCGCCAGCTCCAGACACCGGAGCTGGTGCCGACGGTCGAGGCGATCCTCGACGAGACCGGCCTGCCCGCGGCAGCGCTCGAGCTCGAGCTCACCGAGAACGTCGCCGTCCAGGCGACCGAGCAGCTCCGCCGCCTGCGCTCGATCGGCGTGCGGCTGGCGCTCGACGACTTCGGCACCGGCTACGCCTCGCTCTCCTACCTGCGCCAGCTCGAGGTCGACACGCTCAAGGTCGACCAGTCGTTCATCCACGGCATGGAGCATCCCGGAGGAGACGACACCCTGGTGCGGACGATCCTGTTCCTCGCCGACCAGCTCGGGCTGGCGGTGGTCGCCGAAGGGGTCGAGACCAAGGGGCAGGCGGAACGGCTGCGGAGCATGGGCTGCCGGATGGCCCAAGGGTTCTTCTTCTCCCGTCCGCTCCCGGAGCAGGAGCTGGAGGCGATCCTGGGGGAGACCCTGCCCGTGCCCCGTGCCGTCCACGAACCCCCAACCGACCGGGAGCGACGCGGCGACCTCGCCCCCGACCGGCGCGCCCCCTAAGCCGGTCAGAGCGCCGGTCAGAGCGCCGGTCGGAACGCAACTTGCTGTGCTTCCCAGGGGCCGAGCACGAAGCGAACGACGCGGAGGAGGGCGGACCATGGCGACAGCACGAGACCGGATCGAACAGCTCCTGGCCAAGGCGGGCGTGGCGTTCGGCGGCCAACGTCCCTGGGACATCCAGGTCCACCGCGACGCGTTCTACGACCGCGTCCTGGCCCAGGGCTCGCTCGGCCTGGGCGAGGCCTACATGGACGGGTGGTGGGACTGCCAGCGGCTGGATCAGCTCTTCCACCGCCTGCTGGCCGCGGACCTCGCCGGCGCCGTGCGCTCCTGGCGACAGATCCCCGGATACCTCAAGGCGCTGGTGCTCAACCTCCAGAGCCGGCGGCGGGCGTTCCGGATCGGCGAGCGGCACTACGACATCGGCAACGACCTCTACCGCCGCATGCTCGACCGCCGGATGATCTACAGCTGCGCTTACTGGCGCGGTCTCTGCGAGGAGGGCAGCGACGGAGCCGGAGCGTCCGAGCCCGCCGACCCGGAGGACCGGGTGGCCGGACCGCGCGCCGTCGACGGCGCCGCCGCGTCCGCCCTGTCGGATCCATCGGATCTGTCAGGCCTCCTCGATCGGGCCCAGGAGGCGAAGCTCGACCTGGTGTGCCGCAAGCTGGGCTTGGCGCCGGGCATGCGAGTGCTCGACATCGGCTGCGGCTGGGGTGGCGCCCTCCAGTTGGCGGCCGAGCGCTACGACATCGAGGGGCTCGGCCTCACCGTCTCCCGCCGCCAGGTGGAGATCGGCCGCGAGCTTTGTGCCGGCCTGCCCGTGGAGATCCGCCTGCAGGACTACCGGGAGCTCGACCCGGAGCGGGACGGCCGTTTCGACCGCGTCCTGTCCATCGGCATGTTCGAGCACGTCGGCGGCAAGAACTACCGGACGTTCATGGAGGTGGCCCACCGGATGCTCCCGGAGGAGGGTCTCTTCCTCCTCCACACCATCGGCGGCAACCGGTCCGTGCGGCGCACCGAGCCGTGGATCGACCGCTACATCTTCCCGGACTCCATGCTGCCCTCGCCGGTCCAGATGACCCGGGCGATCGAGGGGCTCTTCGTGCTCGAGGACTGGCACAACTTCGGCGCCGACTACGACCGCACGCTGATGGCCTGGCACCGCCGCTTCGAGGCGGCCTGGCCGGAGCTGGCGGAGCGCTACGGTGAGCGCTTCCGGCGCATGTGGCGCTACTACCTGCTCTCCTGCGCCGGCTCGTTCCGCGCCCGCAAGAACCAGCTCTGGCAGGTCGTCCTGGCGCCCCGCGGCGTCGCCGGCGGCTACCGCCGGCCCGACGCGGTGGCCCCGCCGGCGGCGATCCCCGGTCACTCGGACCGGAGGGCGAGCATGGGATCGACCTTGGAGGCGCGGCGCGCCGGCAGGTAGCCCGCGGTCAGCGCGACCAGGGCCAGGAGCACCGTGCCGGCGACCAGGACCACCGGGTCGGCTCCCTGGAGGCCGAAGAGCAGCGACCGGGCCGCCCGGCCCGCGGCGAAGGCCGCCGCGATGCCGAGGACACCACCGATCACGAACATCCGCCCCATCTGCCGCAGCACCATGCTCCGGACCCGCCCGCTGCCGGCGCCGAGCGCCATGCGCACACCGATCTCCCGGGTGCGCTGGGCCACGCTGTAGGCGAGCACCCCGTAGAGGCCGATGGCTGCCAGCAGGGTCGCCAGGACCGCGAACGCCGACGCCAGCGTGGTGATCATCCGATCGAGGAAGACGTTCTCCCGAACGGTCTGACGGAGCGTCTGCAGGTCCTCGATCGGCAGGTTCGGGTCCAGCCGCTTGATCACCGCGGGAATCGCCTCCATCACCTGCTCCGGCGCCAGACCGGTGCGCACGTAGAAGGTCCGGAAGCCGAGCTGGACGTCCTGCCGGGACGAGGTGAAGAAGAGCGGCGGGACGTCGCCCTTGACCTCCGAGTACTTGGCATCCTGCACCAGGCCGACGATCTGCGTATCCAGCTCGTCCTGGCTCCCGGAGGACATCCACTTGCCGACCGCCTGGCGTCCGCCGAGGTGGAACTTCTTGGCGAACGCCTCGTTGACCACCGCCACCTTGAGCGCGCCGTCCACGTCCCCGGCGGTGAGCTCCCTGCCGGCGAGAACCGGTACGCCCAGGGTCCTGAAGTAGCCGGGACCGACCTTGTTGAAGCGCGCGTTGGCGTCCGTGTCCGGCCCCCGCTCGAAGCCTTGCACGTGGACGCTGCTGCCCCAGTTGTTGCCGGTGAGGATCGGCACCAGGGCGTCCGAGGCCGACCGGACGCCGGGGAGCGCCGCCAGCTCATCTTCCAGCCTCTCGAAGAGCGCCAGGCTCTGGGGCGGCTCGTAGCCGTTGAGCCCCGGGGCGATCGAGAAGGTCACCAGGTTGTCTTCGTCGACCCCCAGATCCACCCGGCTGACGTTGACCAGGCTCTTGATGAACAGCCCCGCCGCCAGCAGCAGCGCCATGGAGAGGGCGATCTGGGCGGTCACCAGCGACGCCCGGAACCGCGCCGCCGACCGTGCCCCGGACGGCTGGCCGCCACCCGCCTTGAGGGCGGTGACCAGGTCCGGGCGGGTGGCGTGGAGCGCCGGGTACATGCCGAACAGGAAGCCGGTGAAGAGAGCCAGTGCACCGGCGAACAGCATCACCTGCGGGCTGAGCTGGAGGTGAATGGTCGACGCCGCATCCGACGGCAGCAGCGCGCCGATCAGGCTGAGGGTCCAGCGGGCCACCAGCAGGCTCGCCAGGCCGCCCGAGACCGCGAGCAGCGCCGACTCGGTGAGGAGCTGTACCAGCAGCCGTCCCCGGCCGGCGCCCAGGGAGTTGCGGATCGCCATCTCCTGGGCGCGGGCCGCGCCGCGGGCCAGCAGCAGGTTGGCGATGTTGGCGCAGGCGATGATCAGCACGACGCCGGTGATCGACAGGAGCAGGATCAGCGGGGTCTTGGCTTCACCGTGCATCGAGCTCTGCCCGCGCCGGCCGTCGGTCAAGGTGAGCTCCCTGGCCCGGAACTTCTCCATGGTCTGGTCGCTCATCCCCTCCTGGAGCGGCGCCTCGACGTCGTTGATGATCGTCCGGTAGACCCGGTTCACGCCGGCGGCGGCCTGCTCCATCGACACGCCGGGAGCGAGGCGCGCGAAGACGTAGGCCCAGTAGACCCGGCGGTCTTCGAAGTGCTTTTCCTCGAAGTACGACTCGACCTCGGCGCGCATGGAGATCGGCACGAAGACGTCGGGCCGGGACCCCAGGGTGGTCCCTTCGAAGCCGGGCGGAGCGACCCCGAGGATGGTCAGGGTCTTGCCGTTGACCACCAGCGTCTTGCCGACGACCTCCGGGTCGGCGCCGAGCTCGCGGGTCCAGAAGCGGTTGCTGAGCACGGCGACGGCGTGCTGTCCGGGAACGTCGTCGTCGGCCGGCGTCAGCAGGCGGCCCAGTTGCGGCTGCACCCCGAGCACCGGGAAGTAGGAGCCGCTCACCAGCATGCCCTCGCCGCTCAGGGTGCGGTCGCCGGTGGCCAGGTTGGCGCCGAAGAGCCGGTGCGCCGCGACGCCGCTGAAGCCGGTGTCGGCCTTCTGGAGGTCCCGGAACATGGCATAGCTGAAGACGTCGTCGCAGTCGCCCGCCTGGTTGCAGGCCTGGGAGCCCGGCTTGGGGCCGGGCGCCGACAGGTTCACCAGCCGCTCCGGCTGGGTCACCGGCAGCGGCTGCAGCAGCATCTGGTCGAAGAGGGAGAAGATCGCCGCGTTCGCACCGATCCCCAGAGCCAGGGAGAGGACGGCGATCGCGGTGATGAACGGCGTCTTCGCGAGGTTCCGGAAGGCGAGCCTGAGGTGAGCCATGCTCTGGATTACGACGAGCCCAGAGCAAAGGTTACAGCCCGGCCCCGTCCGGAGGCCGGGCGACGATCACTGGTCGGCCCGCACCTCGAACAGGACCGAGCGCAGATCCGAGACTGCGCCGCCCGCGGTGGATGCCTGGACCTCCAGGCCGTAGATCCCCGGCCGCAGCCCCGCGGTCGCGATCCGGCCCATGTAGCGGGAGACGGCGCCGACCGAGCCCGACGGTGCGGCGCTCCCGACGGCGGCAGCGTCTGCCGGTGCCGGCACGGCGTCCGGACCCTCCGGGCTCCCAGGGGCCGGGGCCACCGGCACCGAGCGGAGCGGCGCCTCCCCGAGCACGTCACCCGCGCCATCGACCACGCGGACCCGTACCTCGTCCGGCGCGGGATCGGAAGCCACCACCAGGAGATCGAGCTCGTCGCCGGGCAGAACCGACGGCTGAGCCGCCGGCACCAGGGGCCGCCGGCGGGCGGGATCGAGCGCCAGCACCCTGGCCGCGACCGACGACGCGCTCTCGGGCAGGGAGGCGAGCGCCAGCCAGTTCCCCGAGCGCTCGACGAGCACCGGGTCCATCGCCAGCAGGGAGGCGTTGCCGGGCGGTCGCACCCGGAGCGGCGTGGTCGAGAGCGACATCCGGCCGTCGGGCGACTCGCGGACCAGCACGCGGAGCCGGTAGATCCCCGGAGGCAGCTCCAGGCCGCCGAGGATGCGGAAGCCGCCGCGGGCGAGCACGTCCCCCACCTCGTCGAGATCGAACCCGAGACGGCGGAGCCAGAGATCCTGCACCCCGCCGTCCTCGTCGAGGGCGTACGCCTGGATCTCCAGGCCGAGCCGGCCGGTGCGCCGCTGCCCGCTCGGCAAGGTGAGCCCTTGGGCGAGCTCGCTCGCCGGCAGCTCGATCACGAACGGCACGTCGGCGATGCCGTCGGACGGCGGCAGCGACCGGGCCAGGACGTGGGCTTCCATCTGGTGGATCTCGTCCTGACCCAGGGCCAGGTCGACGATGTCGAGCTGCCGCTCCAGACGCGAGCGCTCGCCGAGCGGCTTCGGGTCGTAGTAGCCGGTGCGATGCAGCACCTGGGTCCCGGGGATATCTTGCCGCAGGTGCACCCCGAGACGGTGCTGCCGGCCGTCGGCGGGGAGCTCGCCGGAGCGGATGGTCAGCACGTAGGTGACGCTGGTGCGGCGCGCGAGCTTGGCGGTCGCCAGCTCGATCCGGTTGTAGTTCTCGTAGATCTGGCCGCCGGTCTGCTTCGCGAGGCGGAGCAGCGAGTCCCCGGTGAAGCCCTCGCCGGAGAAGGCGTCGGGGATGCCGCTCACGTCGACGGCGTGGAGGGTCCAGCCCGCCCGGCGCAGCGCCTCGGAGACGTCGTCCAGGGCCCCCAGGATGGACGCCCGTTCCGCGGAGTCGAAGGACCGGAGCGCCTGGTGGCCGAACCCCTCGGAGAGGAACAGGACCTGCTTCGGGCTCGGCACGCCGCGGAGCAGCGTCAGCAGGCGCCGGATCTCCAGGGCCTGGGAACGGATCGCGCTGGTGTAGCTGGCCGCGGCCAGGTCGACGCCGATCTGGAACGGGTCGGTGCGGGCGACGCTCGCGGTCACCGGGTCCTGGTTCTCGCCGGAATCGTCGAAGACCGCCCCGGCGAGCGCCCTGCCCGGTCCATAGGGCAGGGCCAGCGTCGGCCCGTCGCCGGTCTCGATCCCGGCCAGGATCGCGATGCTCCCGGACGGCCCGAACTGGTCGCTGAGGACGCCCGCCCGGGTCTGCCTCCGCTGGGTAGCCTCCGCCTTGGTCACGCGGCCGAGGTTCTCGCGCCACGCCGCCGGACGGCTCTCGACCAGCGCCTGGACCCCCGCGAGCGCCGCGCCGACGGCCTCGTGGTCGCGACTGAAGCCGAGCACCAGGTGGGCTCCGCTCGGCGCCAGGTAGGCCACGGCGACCCGGTCCGCCGGGTGGAGCTGTGCGCTCACCATCCGCTCGATGCCATCGAGGGCGCGGCTCAGGTGGTGCGGCTTCGAGAACGCCAGGTCGACCAGGACGAGGATCCTCCGGCCCTCCGTCTCCTCGGGTCCGGTGGCATCCGGCGCCGCCGCGGATCGGTCCTCACCGGTCGGGCCGCCGGCGAGGTCGACCACCCGGAAGCCGACGATCTCCCGCGGCGCGCCGTCGTCCGTGACCACGAAGTCGTCCCGGGTCAGGCCGCGCACCGGCTCGTTGTCCCGCAGCACGGTGACCGGGATCTCGACTTCGGTGACCGAGATCGACTCGCCGAAGGTCTCGGCCCGCGCCGGCGCGGCGCCGAAGGCGACGGCGAGGATGACGAGAGCGAACACTGAAACGGACTGGAACGAGCGGTTCTTCCGCTGCATGAGGGCCTCCGGTTCGTGGGAGTGCGTTCCCGAGGGCGGCCGGGTGGTGGTCTGTGCTCGCCACAGAGTGCAGAGGCGGTGCCACCCCGGCGCAGAGCGCGCCGCCAGGGCGCAGCAGCGCGCCGTCGAGCCACCACGACGCCCGCCGTGGCGTGCCATTCCGCCCTCCGGCCGGCGCCGCGCCCGCCCTCCTCCGCGCGGGCCGCACCGCCCGCACCGCGTTCGGCCCCGTCCGCGATCGAGGACGCCCGTGCCCGCGCTCAGCTCCGCAAATCGCGCAGCACAACGCAGCAGCAAGTCACGCCGCCCTCGGCCTTTGCCAGCTCCGAAGCCGCCACCGGGGCGACGGTCACGCCCCGCGCCTCCAGCCGCCGGCGGGTGCGCGGGAACGCATCCGAGAGCACCACCACGTCCCCCACCAGCAGGGCGTTGGCGGCGAACGGCTCCGCCGGGTCCACGTCCAGGAGCTCGTAGCCGGCGAACGCCCCGGCGTCGACCCAGGGGCGGTGGACCAGGAGCCGCTCGGGGCCGATCCGGGTCACCGCGGTCTTGAGATGCAGGCAGCCGGAGAGGTCGACGCCGTGGACCGTGTAGCCGTGGGGCGCGAGCAGGCGCCGGAGCTGCTGGCGCCCCGCCGCGTCAGTGCGTGCCGACCGGCCGACGAAGAGCTCGCGGCCCACCAGCAGGACGTCGCCGCCGTCGAGCGTCGCCGGCGCCTCGATCCGGGCCAGCGGCCGGTCGGCGGCGTGCTCGGCGAGCGCCGCCTCCACCGCCGGCAGCTCCCGCCGGCGCGACGGCGCACCGGGGCGCGCCATCACCACCAGCTCGTCCACCACCACCGCCGTGTCCTCGACGAACACGCAGTCCGGCAGGTCGGGCGCCGCAGGGATCTCCTCGACCACGCAGCCGAGCTCGCGGAGCAGCGCCACGTAGCCCGCGTGCTCGGCGCGCGCCCGGCCGAGATCGATCGGCCGGCGGGCGAGGTGGGAGAGCTCGCAACGTGCGATCCCTTCGCTCACGCCCCGGGTGAGGGCGAGAAAACGGTCAGCGGCCCGGTTCATGGCGATCATTGTCTCCCACCCGTCCGCGGAGGCGGCGACACACCGTCGGGTGGCGCCGATCACCGGCCCGCGAAGTAGGGTTCCGGCGGCACTCCCGGCAAAGGAGGATCCATGGCTCACCCAGTCTCCAGGGCGCGAGTCTTCGGTTTCACCGTGCTCGCCGCGGCTCTCGCCACCTCCCCTCTGTCCGCCGCCGGTTTTTCGATTTTCGAGCAGGGCGCCCGGTCCATGGCCATGGGCGGCGCGTTCACCGCCCAGGCCGACGACCCGTCGGCCATGTACCACAACATCGGTGGCCTGGCCTTCCTCGAAGGCCACCAGGTCGCCGTCGGAACGACGCTGATCTACCAGACCGAGTCGGACTTCTTCGGCGCCGACCCGGTGCCCGGCCAGGGCGCGGACGGCGAGCGAACCGGCACCGTCTTCTTCCCCAGCCACCTCTACACCACCCACGAGCTCACCCCGCGCTGGCGCGTCGGCTTCGCCCTCAACAACCCGTTCGGCCTCGCCACCGAGTGGAAGAACCCGGACAGCTGGCCGGGGCGGGCGATCAGCTACAACGCCGAGATGCGCACCTACGACCTGACCGGAGGCGTCGGCTGGCAGC
>Ga0210144_1000615_pt1 | contig 17430 bp, 15 predicted proteins | sample Muzzi_PWA_D2_FD_185532 | JGI IMG/M metagenome (GOLD analysis project Ga0210144, IMG submission 185532) | Wetland microbial communities from San Francisco Bay, California, USA, that impact long-term carbon sequestration - Muzzi_PWA_D2 (SPAdes) | ecosystem: Environmental > Aquatic > Marine >...
CCGTTCAGGCGGGTCAGGCGCAGGAGCAGCAGTTGTGGAAGGCATTCCGGCAGGCCTGTGATGCCGTGTTCAGCAAGGCGAAGCAGGAACGCGCGGCGGCGGACAGCGAACGCCAGGCAAACCTCGATCGGAAGCTGGCCCTGTGCGCCGAACTGGAAGCCCTGCTGGATGATTCACAGGTGAATTTTCACGATCTGGCGCAGCGTTTCTCCGCCGTCGCGGGTGAGTGGCACGCGATCGGGGCGCTTCCCCGCCAGCAGGAACGCAGCGTGGAGGCGCGTTACGAGGCGCTCAAGAAACGGCTCGCCCGTCGCCGGCAGCAGGAGTCGGAGACGGCCGGGCAGGCGCTTTTGCAGGGAGTCCGCGAGCGGTCCCGGCTGTGCGAACGACTGGAGGCCGCGGTGCTGGAAAATAACCCGGCGGAGGCGGACCGGATCGGGTTGGCGGAAAAGACCCGCCGGGCATGGGAGACGCTCGCGCCGCTCGATGCGCCTCAGGTCACCAGGCTGCAACGGCGCTTCGAGCTGGCCGGCCGCGCGCTCGCAGGAGAGTCCGGGGCCCGTGAAGAACTGCTCGCTGCGCTGCCGCGGAATCTGGCACATCGCCTGGAACTCTGCCTGCAGATGGAGATTGCCGCCGGACTGGATTCGCCGGCGGAGTTCGGGGAGGCGCGCATGCGGCTGCAGGTGTCGCGTCTGGCCGATGCCCTCGGTCATCGTCAGGAAGACACAGTCGCCGGTGCCGGGCGGTTGCGCGAACTGCTGCTCGACTGGTATCAGGCCGGACCCGCCCCCGTGGAGGCGCATGCCGGACTCACCGCACGTGTGGAGCGGGTGATCACGGCGGCTCAAGGAAACGCAGGATGAAAAACTCGATGAAAGGGGCTTTGTTGTCAGGTCTGGTGTTTCCCGGCCTCGGCCAGATTGCGCTAAAACACTACTGGCGCGGGTTCGCCCTGGTACTGGCGGTAATGGCCGGTTTGTACATCATGATCGTGACGGCCGTTCAGCAGGCCTATGTTATTCTGGATACCATCGAGGCAGAAGGCGGAATGTCTGACAGCGATACGATCAGCCAGGCCGCCGCCCAGGCGGCGACCGCGTCGGACAGCCCGATGATCACCGCCGTGTCAGTGCTGATCCTCGTCTGCTGGATCGTCGGGATCATCGATGCCTGGCGCATCGGCAAACAAAAGGACCTGGAAGGGCAGGCTGGCGGTCGAATGCCGCCTGATGCGGGAGATTCACAGCAATAAACTCACCTTGTCACCGCAGTCGGGCGTCTTTGCGGTGAACAGGGTGGTTACCTACGAACTCTATCTGAGCAGGCACTGTTGATGTCAGATCTGGATGATCCGCGCGTACTGTTTGCCGCCGAGCGCACACTGCTGGCGTGGAACCGCACCAGCATCTCACTGATGGCGTTCGGCTTCCTGATCGAACGTTTCGGTCTGTTCCTGGAGATCGCCGGCCGCGAGGAAATCAAGGTGTTTCAGCGCCATATCTCCTTCTTCGTCGGGATTGCCTTCATTTTGCTGGCCTCGTATATCGCCCTCGCTTCCATACTGCAGCATCGCCGGGTGCTCAGGACCCTGAGGCCGATCGAGATACCCGCCGGCTACAATGCCGGGCTCGGAATGATCACCAACGGCATCGTGGCGGTTCTGGGTATCCTGTTGAGTGTCTACCTGTTCCGCGGATTCCTGTAACGCCGCACGGAACGCGGGTAAACCGGCCCGTTGATTTACCCGCGGTTGTTTGAAGATTTCCTTTCCCGTTACCGGTGCGCCGATGGCGTCACTGCATGTGTCCGGCGCTCTTCATCATCTGCGACAGTTGCTGCTGCTTCTCCTGCAGCTGCTGCATCAGCTGTTCGACCTGCGGGTCCTTCTCCTTCATTGCTGTCATGACGTCTTCCATGAACTTTTTCTGCGCGGCCTGTACTTCCGGGTTCTTCATGGCCTCGTTCTGGGCGTTGCGGAAAGTGACCGCCTTTTTCTGGTACTCGCTCATCAGCGTCTCGCGTTCGTCTTCAGGCGTCTCGCCGCTGCGCAGTTTCTGTTCCAGCTTGATGATTTCATCCATGTCGTCTTTCGCGCTTTTGCCGCTGCTGCTCATTTTCTCCAGAACGAGGTTACGCAGGGCCTCCTCCTCCTTTTTCAACTCGGGGTGCGCCTGCAGGGTGTCATTCTGAATCTGCGTAATGCGTTTCTGCAGTTCCATATATTCTGCGTGTACGCTCTGGATTTCCTGCATCTGCTTGTTTTGTTCGGGTGTTGCCGCGGGGGGTGTTGCCGCGGGGGGTGCTGCCTGCGCCGGCGGCGTTGCCTGCGGCTGCGGGGTCTCTTCCGCCTGCAGCGGCATGGCCACGACAATGCCGGCGGCAACGGCAAGCGGCAGGAGCCGACGCGCGTCGGTGAGTCGGGCAAAAAGGGACCTGGGTTGATTGAATCTATTCATCTGGGAACGCTCCTGGACTGTTGGAATGCAGAAATCGGGGTGCGGCGACGCCGCGAGTTATCGAAGTGTGTGGCTATTGTTTGACGCCAGCATAGCAGCAGTTACCGGGTAGCCGTCAACTCCCTTCACCGGATCGGGCTCCTTCGTGACGAGGCGTCATTACCCGGCATGGTCTAAGATTAAGTTGATGGGGTGGTTTCTGGTTCCTGCGGTGCCGTGTTGAAGCGGTCTACATCGGAGTAACATTATGTATAATAAAGGGAATTTATCTGTCACCGGAGTTCGGCAGCCGTGAAGACAGACCCGCGACAGCGGGAACGTTCCACCCGGGAGAGTCCCGATTACCGGAGCAGGCGCGACATGTTATCCCGCAACCAGATGATGTCTGACGATTTCCTGCGTCACGAGGCGCACGAGTTTCAATCGGCGTTCCGCTCGGTTCTGATGGCGACGGTAAATCAGGACGGGGTGCCGGAGGCAAGTTATGCACCCTACGTGATGGATGATGACGGCCGGTATTACGTGTTAGTCAGCGGCCTGGCGCGCCATACCCGCGATTTCCAGGAAACCGGACACGTCAGCCTTCAGTTCATCGAGAACGAGGATGCTGCACAGAATCTGTTTGCCCGGCGGCGGCTAACGCTGCTCTGCGACGTGTCGGTCATCCCGCGCACGAGCCCGGTCCACGAGGAAATACTGGAACATTTCACGCAACGTTTCGGCAGATTCGTCAATACGCTGCGGGGCTTGCCCGACTTCCAGCTGTTCCGGTTAACCCCGCGCAGCGGTCTTTACGTGTGCGGTTTCGGTCAGGCGTTCCGTGTATAGTGGCCGGTGTTCAGTCGCCTCGCAAACACGGGGTGCCGGAAGACATGCACCGCACCGGCGAATGTCTGCTTGCCCCGGAGAAAATATGTACTAGGCTGATAGCTGTGCCCGCATTCCCGCCGTTCATTCACTGCAAGTATGGACGGTTCGATTATCGATGACTTGGTCAGGGAGTTGCGCTGTCGTCGCCAAGGGGGCTGCGATGATTTATACGTTTCGAGCATTTCTGTATGGAATCCTGATCCTGATTTCCGCCCTGATTCCACCGGTTGTTTCCTTGATGCAGCAATTCAAAAGTTGATCGCGAGTATCATCACGCCGCGCAGAGGCGATGAGCCCTTGAGCAGGCGGCGCGTCGTCGCCGCGCTGTCAGCCGCGTTGTTACTCGCTGCGTGCGGCCCGCTGTCGATCAGGAACGAGGCCACCCGCAGCTATGTCCCGCTGCGCAACGCCAGCCTTGAACTGCACCGGGATGTCGTCGTTGCGCCCGAGCGGGCGCGCGTGTTCTTCCAGGACGGGGAGGTGCTGCCCGGGATCAACGAATACCGGCCGCACTGCGAGCTGACGGTCAGGAAGCTGGCCGACCGGCCTCAGACGATTCAGGCCGATCGCTTCACCGTCGAGCGGGTCTCGGCCGACATCGTGCATGTCGTTTCCTCGGGAGCCGTCGTGGTGGCGGTGAACGCGGAGCTCCGGCTCGCCGGCGGGGGAGGCGACGGCGGCGGTGATGGCGAGGGCCGGTTGATGAAGGCCTACATCCTGTACCTGCACTCCGATCGTCAGCCGGAGGTGCTTTCCCTCGTCTGCGGCGGGGCCTTCAACCTTCCGGCACTGGCCACCAGACCCAGCCTCGAGGATATCCGGAATGCCCTGGGGGATTATGCGACGCTTGAACTGCATTGAGGGCGCGCCACCGCCGGCGGGGCATCCCGCCCGCCGTGTAATCGCGCGACTTTCCGCTTACCAGTAATACCTTGCCTCGACATAACCGAAGCGGCCGGCCGAGGGGATCGGGTCGCCCACCGCGACATCGCCATCATCGACCCGGTTTATCCCGGCGAGATGGTCATGGTAGTTCTTGTCGAACAGGTTCTCGATGCCGCCGCGCAGCTGCCACTGGCTGTCCGACCACTGGGTTCGGAGGTTGAGAATCGCCCAGCCTCCGCTTTTCTGTTCATCGTTGTAGCGGGAAACCTCGTGCTGTTGCGCGGCGGCGCGAATCTCGGCGCGGTGTGTCCAGCGGCCGGTATGATAATCGGTATACACAAGACCGTTCAGCGGTGCGATGCGGTAGAGATTGTCGTTGGTATCCCGGTTTTTGCCACGCACGTAACTCAGCGTGCCGCCGAGCGTCACGGTGGACGTTGCCTGCCAGTCCCAGCTGCCGTCGGCGCCGTAGAGCTCGGCGTCGAAATTCCGGTATTTCAGCACCGGCTTGCCGTTGGCGTCGAGGCGTGCGATCGGGCTGCCCTGGATGTAATCGGTCACGCGGTTGTAGAAAATCGACGGTTTGATCGAAATACCGGCCGGATGGTAGTCAAGGCCCAGGCTGACCTGGTGCGAGACCTCGGGATCCAGATCGAGATTGCCGAGATAGGTGCGTCCGTCGGCCTGGCCGGCGCTCGCCGAGAGGGGTGTCCAGAGATAATACTCCAGCAGGCTGGGTGACCGCGTCTTGCGCGCCACCGCGACAAGATAGCCGAGCGCAGGACTGGCGGAGTAGCGCCACAGCGCCGTGGCGTCCAGGTGCAGCTGGTTACGGTAATGACTGCGCCCGTTGAAGGCGGCCCGGTCGGCGCTTGCGGGCGGGAAGCTGTTATGGATGTTCTGGGTGTCGCTTTGTACGTAATCCGTACGCAAGCCGTACTGAGCCCGCCAGTCGCGGGCCGGCTGATGTTCCCATTCCACGAACAGTCCGGCGCGATCGCGTGTCGCCCCGCGATAGATGTCCTGTTTGGCCGATGTCACCACGTTGCGCTGATAGGCGTCGAGATCGTTCGCGTATCCCTCGGCGCCCATGTGCAATGTGCCGCCTCCGGCGGGCCGGGCGAAGGCCATCTGAAAACCCGTGTCCTTGCTGTCGGACGGCGCCTGCATGCGCATGCCCGGGGCCGGTCGCAACGAGTAGTTGTCCATCGTATGATTGATGTCGTGCCAGTAGGCGCTGAGGTTGACTTCATAGAGGCTCAGCACGCCATCGTAGTTGAGGCGGACCCGGTTGGCGTTGTCTTTCACCATGTCCATGGGCAGGGCGGGCGTGCCGACATCATCGCTACGCGCGGCGCCGACCTCCAGCGTGGTGCGCCCGTCGCCAGTCTTCGCATCCAGGCGTACGGCGCCGCGCCCGATCTTGTAGCCGGTATCGGCGATGCGCCCGTCGGCGTACCCGGTATCATTGGCACGCGCCCAACTGGCGTCGGTACTCACCACGTAAGACTCGTTACCGGCTTCCATGCGTGCCGAGGCCAGCTTGCCCTCGTTCTCGCCGCTGTAACCTGCGCCTGCCTCGCCCCGTATGCCGGGGCCGTGGAGGAAGAAAGCCGGATCGACGGAACGCGCCTTGACGGTGCCGGCGATGCTGTCGCCCCCGTCGCTCACCGGCGTAATGCCGGATAACACCACCAGACTGTCGATTTCCGAGGGCGCGCTGTAGTGCAGCGGCGGATCCATGTGGTTGGGGCAGGCCGGCGTGATCTGCATGCCATCGATGTCGACGCGCACGCGCTCGTTGAACAGTCCGCGCAATTGCACGATCCCGGTCAGATCCCCGTTGCGCACGATGCTTGCGCCCGGGGTATTATCCAGCAGCGCGCTGGTATCGGGGCGGGGGGATACGGCTTCCCGGGCAGGCACCACGCGCGTGCCTGTGGAAAGCAGATCTTCATCTGCCGTGGATTCAACCGCTTCCATGCGTTGTACCTCTTCGGCCGAGGCGACCAGGCTGAGGGCGGCGAACAGGGCAAGAGGAAAACGGCGGTGGTTGCGTGCGGGCATCGGAGGCTCCTCAAGAGGTGGCGCCGAATGTTAGCGTCTCTCCTGCCCCGAATGAATGCGGCAAAATGCCGCAACGTGGCTTTTTTGGAGCGCTCAGCGGTCCAGTCGAAAGCGCACCGGAATTTCCACCCAGCTGACGATCTCCTCGTCACCGCGCCGGGCAGGGCGAAAGCGCCACGTGCGGACCGCCTCCAGTGCAGCCTGGTCCAGCAGTGCGTAGCCGCTTGATTGTCCGAGTACGAGTTCGCCGCATTCACCGTTCGGCAGCACCCTGGTGCGAACCAGAACCTCGCCCTCCAGACCCAGGCGGCGTGCGCGCGGAGGATAGTCCGGCGGCGGGTTATAAAGATATTCAACCTTCCGGGACACCGTCGACACGGCCATTGCGGGAACCGCTGCGGTGGTCACCGGTGGTTGAAACGCTGCCGCGACGGTCGGTTGTTCGGGTGCCGGTGTTTGCGGGCGTGTCGGGGCGGGGCTTGCCTGCGGATGTGGTCGTGGAAGTTGCGCTCGTTTGACCCGTTTGATAACGGGTTTCGGTGCCTTTTCCGGTACGGCTTGCGCTAGCTGCTCAGGTGCCCGTAGTACCTGAGTATCGATGACGGCAGCCGGCGGCCTGGTCTCCGTCGCCGGTGTCGGCGTCAAGTGAATCGCCAGATCCAGCGGTGCAGTCGCGGGCGCCGGGGTGACGCCGGGATCTATCAACGTCATGGCGACGGCATGCGTGATAGCGCTGAACAGGAGCGCCATGAGGAATTTGCAAGTCGGGGGCGATCTCCGATCGTCATATTCCAGCGCGGTGTGCATAGGCTGAAGTATAAGCCGACTCGATTGCGCGCAGGCTGCGACAGGATGTCGCAGCCTGTAGCGTTGCCTTGTCTCTGCAGCCGGTATGCGAATCGACCGGGGGGCGTGCAGACCGGGCCTGCGAGGTTCCCTCGCCTGGCGCAGGCGCCGTGACCCGGGAAAGAGTATCTGACCGCCCCGGGGAAAATTTACACTGGGCCTCTTTCCTGTAAATTCATTTATTTTATAAACTATTATAACCCTTGGATCACCCTGTCCGAGGGGTGATGACTGGATCCGCGAGTAACGGGGGTTAACGATGAAATCACTAACGAACATCATACTGATCACGATTGTCGCCGTGGCCGCCGCCGTTGGCTGGACCAGTGCCGCCGCCTGGTGGAATGACGATTATGACGACTATTACTACGACCGTCCCTGGCGCGGAGGGCCGTGGTACGGCCACTACCCGGGTTACGGCTGGGGCAGGTACCCGGGATACGGCTGGGGCGGGTATCCGGGCTATGGGCGGGGTGGCTATCCCGGCTATTATGGCGGTTCCCCGGTGATCCGTATCATTACCGCGCCGGTGGCACCGGACTCTGACGATAGCGACGCCAGCATCGTACATTGACACGCCGCCAGCACGTGTTGGGGTTTTTCCTGATGGCGGCAGTGTCGGGAGACAACGGATGTCGCCGCACTGTCATGGAGCACAAGCCGGATTAACCGCCAACGCCAACGACCCCTGTCCGGCGCCGCGGCGCTATTGGCCTGTCCGCAGGGAGTTGTTCGCCCCGACGCCTCGTTATCACTTCCGTTTCAACCCTGGAAAAAAAATGCAGATCGACTGGAATAGCACGCTAGCCGCGGTATGGCGCCAACACCGGGCGCTGTTGCATCCGGTCACCTCGGTCGACCCGGTAAGGCTCGACGGGCTGATCGGTATCGACCGGCAAAAACACGAACTGGTCGTCAACACGGAGCGCTTCCTGTCGGGCAAGCCGGCCAATAATGCCCTGTTGTGGGGTGCCCGGGGCACGGGCAAGTCCTCCCTGATCAAGGCGATTCTGAACGAGTATCACTGCCGCGGCCTGCGATTGATCGAGATATACCGGGACGACCTGCGGCATATGCCCGAACTCGTCGACGACATCCGGGAACTCCCGCAGCGGTTTATCGTGTATACCGACGATTTCTCTTTCGAGGCCAGCGAGAATTCCTACGTGGCCCTGAAAACCATTCTGGAAGGCTCGATCGAGCGGCCGCCGGAAAATATACTTCTCTACGCCACTTCGAATCGCCGGCATCTGCTCCCCGAGCACCCGACCGACAACGAAGGGGCAGAGCTGGTTGAGGGCGAACTGCATTATTCCGATGCGGTGGAGGAGAAGCTGTCGCTGTCGGATCGCTTCGGACTCTGGCTGTCGTTCTACCAGCCCGACCTGCACGGTTACCTGGCGATCGTCGACAGCTACTTCCCGCAGTACCCGGGTGATCGCCAGGCACTGCACGAGGCCGCGCGGCTGTTCGCCATGTCCCGCGCCTCCAGAAGCGGGCGCACGGCCCGGCAGTTCTACAATGCCTGGTCCGGACAGGAGGACTAATTGGCTTTACCCCAATGGCGCTTGCCTAAGCCCCGCTCCCGCCAATCCGTCTGCCTGTGCCGGTAGCTGAGTATCAGGGGTAATCAGGAAACACCTTGCGCTTTTTGCGGTGGAAGCGGTTTTTGTGGACGGGAGGAATGTCGACAGGAACGCCGCCCGTCAGTCAGATACGCGATCGGATCGGTCGAAGTTTACCCTGACTCCGTTTTATGAGTTAATCACGGGCAGTGCATTTTTCATGCGCCGCATTTCTTGCCGCGTCACCCGTATTACCGGAGTATTCCAGCATGCAATCGGGCCCGAGACAGATCGTCACGCCCTTTCGACCCATTCCTCTCGATGTGCCGGAGGGCATGGCGCCGAACGAGTTTTTCAACAGCACCGAGAACCTCAACGACCTGGCACACAACAACGGACTGCTGACCAATCCGGAGAATCTGCTGCTCTACCGCAAGGCACTGGGCCACAGCAACACCTTCGACACCTCAATCATCTACAACACCTCGAACTGCATTCTGAACCCGCTGGGGCGGCCGGTGCGCCGCACCCAGGTACCGGACAACGTGAGGCATGTGTGGAACCGCATGAACCAGATCCTCATCGACTACATGCTGGAACGCTATCCCGATCCGGAAACGCACCTGGTGCTCGCGGGCGAGGCGAGCCTGGACGCTACCTGGCCACTCACCTCCCCGGGCGTGCCAAGCATTCGCATGCTGCACAACCATTTCATGGTGTTCGTCAAGGACGAACTCAACCAGGCCGAACTGGCCGACCCCCAGAACCCCAACCTCACCGACGGTGGCCAGAACAGCCTGTTCGAAGCCTACATGCACGATGTCTACCGCGAGTTCTTCGACAAGGCGCTCGACCTGGAGATCCTCTGGCCGGTGGGCGAGGCTGCCTCGCGTCTCGAACTTACCGGCTACCCGCAGGGTCTCCCGAGCTGGGAGGTCCAGGGCGGAGTCGCAGCGCTTGAGGATATTCGCTTCTGGCAGGAGTACGACGCCATTCTCAAGGGTTTCATCGATTTCTATCGCACCTTTTTCAGCCAGGTCTCGACCCGCAACGCGCCGATGCTGGACGATGTGTATTTTCCGGAGCAGGTCGAGAGTGTGCTGCTGTTCAACAACGACTTCCTGAAGACGGCGAAGAAAGTTCGTGACCGCTGCGTCATTGATGCCGCCTACGCCAACGCTATCCGCTGGCAGCCGGCCTTCAAACAACTCATCTATCGCAACGATGCAGGCAAGCTGATCGTCACCATCAGCCAGAACTCCATCGGCAACGCCATCACCGAACTGCTCGGTGTGGTGGTCAAGCGCGTGCCCGAGGCCGCGGTCTACGAACGCTTCGAACCGGCGCTGGTCGAGCAGCTGCTCGAGGTGCGCCGACGCCTGGTCGAGGCGGACCTCGGCAATGGTATCGAGACGGCCTACTGGCCCGGCGGGTAAGTTATCAGAGTCAGAGGCGGAGCAAGGTATCCGTGTCGCATGCCGCTGGTCAAAAGCCGCGGAATCATCCGCGCGCTACCACAACCAGCGATCAGACCGGGTTTGCGAAGCCCGACACGTCACAGCACAGCACAATCCGCATTGAGGGTGCCTTGGAAAAAGCGTGATTAGTTGATAGCGCCTGCACTTGTGGAAGCAGCGCGCTGCTCCGGTTCCGCCTTCTCGTATTCCACCGGCGCCCAGGGCGGTGTGCTGGATACCCTGGGTGCCTTCGTCAGCAACCCGGTGAGTTCCGGACTTCCGGCGGTGACGGGCACCGGTATGCCGCGGGCCTCGCGGGCGATGGTGCCGGCCTTTTCCCAGTTTACCTTGTCAGGTGAATCAGCTGCTTTCGCCGCGACCGCCTGTTCCATGGGTTTCAGGCTGCCGTTCCAGCGTTTGGTGTCCTCGGCGAGCGGCTGGTGTGCTTCGAGGTACAGCTGACCGTTACGCCATCCGGCCAGGTAGGGTTCATTGATGATGCGTACCGGCGTTCCCACCGGCACTTCGGGGAACAGCCGGGCAATGTCTTCGGGATAGAGCCTCACGCAGCCATGGCTGACGCGCAGGCCCACGCCCCAGGGTTTGTTGGTACCGTGAATGAGGTAGCCCGGAAGACTCAGGCGCATCGCGAAATCGCCGAGCGGGTTGTCGGGTCCCGGGGGTACCACGGACGGCAGGGGGTCGCCCTGTCTGGCGTGCTCCCTGCGCACCGATTCGGGCACCGTCCAGGCAGGATTTGCGATCTTCTGGGTGACATACGCCTTGCCCTGCGGCGTTTCCCAGCCTTCACGGCCGATTCCCATGGGGTGGGTAATGACTTCCGCGGCTTTATCCGGCCCGGGTTTCGGATAGTAGAAAAGCCGCATGGAGGCGAGGTTCAGCACCAGTCCCTCACGCTTCCCGCCCGGGAGCACGAACTGCGTGGGCAGCACTACCTGCGTATTCTTGCCCGGCAGCCAGGGGTCGACACCCGGGTTCGCTGCGACGATCTCCTCGTAACCCAGGTCGTAGCGGCGGGCGATATCGGCGAGCGTGTCCTCGTAACGCGCGGTTGCAACCTGCAGGTTCCCGACGATATCGGTTCCATCCGGTGGCAGCGGAAAGCGGTCGCTCGGTGCGGGAGCCGGTGATGGCGTTGACCAGACGTGGCGCCAGTCGGACAGGCTGGCGCAGCCGGACAGGCAGAGTACGGTGCACAACGCCGCAGTCGCGGCGCTCAGCGAACGGTAAGCGTAAGGAGCCTTGAATACTTGCATGACACCAAGCATGAAGGGCAACTGCCCGGTTTGTAAAGAGCGGGGTAGTTATCGATGCACACCAGGGATCTGGCCGGCCGGTGTTGGCGCAGGCCATGTTCCGAAGGTTTAAACAAGCCGTGCTAACTGCCAGCAGGGTAGCTGTCGGTTCAACCGATCGACGCAACACAGACACTAAGCAGTGCGCGATTGCCCCGTACCTTCGGCGAACCCTCCTGACAGGTACTCTCGACCGGAGGAGGGCACTGTATGATTTTGACCGTGCGGTTCCTGCCACCTGCCTGAGCCACTTGTCCGGATGAAGACGCCGGGCGCTGATTCAGGGTGGTATGTGACCGCTCCGGGAGAGTATATTCGGTCGCGTGGCGCATGATCTGATACATGGTGTCGTCGATTTCCGAAATCATGAATGATCCACCGCTTGCCCGGGCACGCCTGCGTGACGCTACATGCTCGCCCGCATAACCGGCTCCGATCCGGAAGAGTATCCCGTTTTACTACCAGACCATGAGGACCCGTGACATGTCGTTAGCACTCGATGTCCCGCTTTCCGAAGATGAATATACGGAGCTTGATGACTTTCTGTGCGCGGTGGATGGGGAGGAGGAACGCCTGCCGGTGGATGAGGCGCACGGCTTTATGACGGCGATGATCGTAGGCCACGCGCCGGTGGAGCCGGAAGCGCTGCTGGAGTCGGTCTGGGGGCAGCCGGTGTTTGCCAATGAAGCCGAGCGGGAGCGTATGACGGGCCTGCTGCTACGCCTGTTTCGCGAGATCTCCATGACGCTCAAGTCGGGCCAGTCGTTTGAACCGCTGGTCGTCGAGATCGAGGAGGAAGATGCGACGCTGGTGGCCCACGAGGGGTGGTGTTTCGGCTTTATGCTGGCGGTCAGCCGCGACGAGGAACGCTGGAGCCAGCTGCCGAAGCATGAACAGTCATTGCTGGGTCCGATCGCCAGACTCGCACTGCTGCATGTCGAGAACGAACCGGAAATCGACGAGGATGAGTATGATCTGCTGGTCGAACTGCTGCCCGGCGCGGTCGCAGGGCTGAATGCGTATTGGGAGTCGAACTGGGGGTAATCTATTCAACAATGAACCCTGGCGGATGACCATGGAAGCACCCGGAAAAACACGCAATCGCCATTGACCGGAGTTCATCCATAAAAAGCCGTTTTCACCACAGAGACGCCGGGAGCGCAAAGCACCTGATCGATTCTGTTAAATAATTTCTCTGTGCCCCCGGCGTCTCTGCGGTGAGTGGGTTTCCATCCGCGAATTACTGACCGTGTTATGAGCCGGGGACGACGATAAAGTCCCCGGCGATGATCCCGGTGCTTTTCAGGTTATTCACCTTGAGCAGCCGGTCTACCGTGGTCCGGTAATTTTGCGCGATCATGCTCAGTGTGTCGCCGCGTAGTATCCGGTGGCGGATCGACCGGATGCGTTCCTCATCGGGCAGCCTGGCGAGACGCTCGCCGAAGAGGGTTTCACTCGTCTTCGGGATAAGCAGGATACTCGGCCTGTCGGGCGGAGTGGTGAGGCGAAGGATGCCGGGGTTGAGACGCTTGAGTTCCTCTTCGGTGATTCCGGCAAGCCGTGCAGCTACCTGCAGATCGATCCGTCCCTGTGTGTCAACGCGGCTGAAGTAGCGTCTGTCGGGCAGCGACGGCAGGGTGATATGGTGGTTTGCCGGGTGATTGATTATGGCCCGCAGGGCGATCAGCCTGGGCACATAGCCCCGGGTCTCCGCCGGCAGTGGCAGATGCCAGAAATCGACCGGCTTTCCCTCGCGGCGGTTTTGATTGATTGCGCGTTGAACGCGCGCGCTGCCGGCGTTATAGGCCGCCAGAGCCAGCAGCCAGTCGCCGAAGTTGCGATGCAGCTGTGTCAGATAGTCCAGGGCGGCCTCGGTTGCGTCGATGACGTCCCTGCGGCCGTCGTACCACCAGTCCTGGCTGAGACCGAGATACTCGGCCGTCTCGGGCATGAACTGCCATAATCCGGCCGCCCCGACCGGCGAGGTGGCGTGCGGGTCATAGGCGCTTTCCACGAACGGCAGCAAGGCCAGTTCCGCCGGCAGCCCGCGTTCTTCCACGCGGTTCAGGATGTGGAAAAGATAGGGTTCGCCGCGCTGCAGTACCCGCGCGATGGCTCCGGGGTGTTTCCTGTAACTCGCGAGGTAATGCCGAACTGCCTGATCATTGCTTGCCGGCAGCGTGAAACCGCCGCGCATGCGTTCCCAGATCTCGGCAACAGGCGACATCTCCGCCCCGGTGTCATTGGTCTGCGCATCAGGCGCGGGTGATGCGAAACCCGTGAACAGGTTCGTGCCACAGGAACCCGGCATGTGGTAACCGGTACACGGCGATTGTATCCATCCCGCGGTATCGCCGGTCATTCCCTGTCCTGTCGAGAGGGTGGCGATGCCTGATATCGCGGATACCGCCATTGCCAGGCCGGGCAGCCAGAGCAGTTTTGTCGTTGTAGTATTCATCGTGATGCAACTCCAAGGTTTTGGCTCCTGGTTTTGCATTGCACTCCCGGTCAACTGTCGCCGGTATCCGCCGGTAATCGTCCGGCAGAATGATTCTCGCCCCTGGTGACTTCATGTTAGGCGACTGCGGGAGGGAGGTGAATTGTACGGAGGTCCTACACGCGCGATGCAGCGCGTTGACCCGGTGGCGGGTCTTGTGAATCATCAGGGAAATCATGCGGCTGCCCGAGGGAACAACGCCGCCCTTAGCATCCCCCACACCCGCTGCCAGCGTTGACAGGCGGCATCCGGGCCAGGAGCGCAAGACCGTTTGCCGCAGGGATGCGGCAATCGAGCCTACAGGGATGTATTTATGGCGTGTCTTGCGGTCCTGGCCCGGATGCCGCCCTTCTCCGTCATAGCTGAGTTTCAGGGGTAATCAGGTTGCTTTTTTAATGACATTCTTCGCGAACTTCCGGAAATTGCTCCATGCCTTGCGCTGACTCCCGCTTGGCCCAGGCCAGTTTCTCGACCGGTACCCGCTCTCACCTTCTCCCTGCAGTCGTGCGTTTTTGCGGTGAGTTTATTTCCTTGCGGAGGACAATAATCAAGCCGCAATGAGGGTGGGGTTGCCGGTGCCAGCGGTATGCCTGACCCGTCCTGCGTGGATTATGCAACCACCGAAGCAAGTGCCTTCGCGTCTGCGGACCTGACTACGTGGAAAGCTGTCGCAGGCAGTCCAGCGCCGCGCTTTTGTAGCACTGCGCCAGCGTCGGGTAATTGAAGACGCTCTCGGCGAGGATGTCGATGCCGCCCCCGCAGGCCATCGCCATCTGTCCCACGTGGATCAGTTCGCTGGCCGATTCGCCGATGATGTGCACGCCGCGGATGGCGCGACTGGCGCGATCCACCAGCAGCTTCATGAAACCGCGCTCCTCCCCGATGATCTGGCCGCGCGCGGTATCGGCGAACAGGGCTCGTCCGACGACGTAGGGAACGCCCAGCTCCCGCAGTTCACGTTCGGTCTCGCCAACGTAGGAGAGTTCGGGAATGGTGTAAATGGCCATGGGTATGGGGCAGGCGGGGTGGGCATACTGAACGCCAAACGCATGGTTCACGGCATGGCGGCCCTGCTCCATGGCGGTGGAGGCCAGCGAGGGCCGGCCGGCCAGATCGCCGACGATGTAGATGTGCGGCTGCATGGTCTGTTGCTGTTCATTCAGGCGCACCCAGCCGTGATCGTCGGCAATCAGTCCGGCAGCCGCCAGATTGAGTGCACCGTAGTTGGGTTCGCGTCCGAGGGCATACAGCAGGACATCGGTCTCCAGTACCTGCCCGTCACGGGTGGTGAGCTGCACCCGTTCGCCGTCGCGGCGGATCGCCTGCACCCGGGTCTGCAGGTGCAGGCGTATGCCCATGTCCAGCATCTGCTGCGCCAGCAAATGCTGGATGTCCTCGTCCAGGTAGGCGAGCAGATGGGTATGGGAGTCCACCAGCTGCACCTGTACACCGAGCGGGGCGAACATGGTGGCGAACTCACAGGCGATCACCCCGCCGCCCACCACCAGCAGGCGCTCCGGCAGGCGGCGCAGGCCGAGCAGGGAACTGGAATCCAGCACCCGTTCCCGGTCGAACGGCACCTCGGCCGGGCGGCGCGGGCGGGAGCCGGTCGCCAGAATGATCACGTCCGCGCTCAGGTGTTCCAGCACACCACTGGTCCGGCTCAGGCTCAGGGTGTGCGGATCGTGAAACGAAGCCTCGCCGGGCAGCAGTGTGACTCCTGCGGCCATGAGCCGATTGAGCAGCAGGGTCTCCTGGCTTTCGACGACCCGATCCTTGCGTTCTGTGGTCTCGCTCAGGAAGCCGCTGTCGAGCCGGCCATGGGCCTGGGTAGCCTGGCGCATGCCACGGGCCGCGAAGCGTGACGTCAGATAGGCTGCTTCCCGGAGTGCCTTGCTCGGGATGGTGCCGGTCTGCAGGCTGACGCCCCCGAGGTAGGGTTTGCGCTCGATCAGACCTACACGCTTGCCGAGGCCCGCGGCCTGCAGCGCGGCGCTCTGGCCGCCCGGACCGGAGCCGATGACGAGGACGTCATAATTGTTGTGATTCATCGTGAAGGTCCACTTATCGGAGTGTGCTTCCGCGGTTCATTCTGCGTTATTGGTTGAAATATCTTGAGTGGTGTTCATTCATGAACATCATTTTCACCGCAAAGACACAAAGTTCGCAAAGAACCTGGTTACAAAAAAATTCAGGAACCAGCCGAACAAGTCATTCCTGCGAAAGCGGGAATCCAGTAAACCACTGATCCTGGATGATCTGGATCCTCGCTTTCGCGGGGATGACGGACTTAACGATCCTTAAACGGCTTTGCTTTCTTCGCGCCTTTGCGATGAGTTGGTTGCTTTACGGACGGACACCGGGCAAGTACAAATTGGATGCGGATGGTAGCCAGCCTCCGACAGTCAGCGATGAGAAAAGACCACGGTCATGACAGTAACGCTGCGGGACCTCATGGAGCTGGCGGGTTCCGGATTTCAATTGGATTGTTTCATGAAAAGTATCCAGACGGCTCCCTTGTCCGTTCCGCCGTCATCGTCCAGCGGTGCGCCGACGGCGAGATCGGGCAATTCCTTGCCATCAAGGTTGCCGATGCCCGCGACAGCGCTGCCGAACTGGTCACCGTCATTGAGGTCACCCTTGAATCCACCTGCGCCGTCGGCGATGCGCTGCTGCGAGTTGACCTTGCCGTCCTTCTCCAGGGACAGTATCCAGACCGCGCCTTTGTCAGTTCCGCCGACATCACTCCGGTTCGCGCCCACGGCCAGATCGTTGATGCCGTCGCCGTCGAGATCGCCGGCGTCGGCAACCGCGCTGCCGAACCGGTCGCCGTCATTGAGGTCACCCTTGAATCCACCGGAGCCGTCGGCGATACGCTGCTGCGAGTTGACCCTGCCGTCGCTGTTCAGGAACAGGATCCACACCGCACCCCTGTCGGTGCCGCCGCTATCGCTCTGATCCGCGCCTACGGCCAGGTCATCTATGCCGTCGCCGTCGAGATCGCCGATGCCGGCCGCCGCGCTGCCGAAATGATCGTCGTTGTCGAGGTTGCCGTCAAAACCGCCCGCGCCGTCGGCAATATTCTGCTGCGACTTGACCTTGCCGTCGCGGTCCATGAACAGTATCCACACCGCACCCCGCCCGGGTCCGCCGTCGCCGGCGTACGGGGCGCCGACGGCGAGATCGTCGATGCCGTCGCCATCCAGGTCGCCGATCGAGGCCACGGCACTGCCGAACTGATCGCCGTCGTTCAGCTTGCCACCGAAGCCGCCTGCCGTGTCGGAAATCTTCTGATTCTGCCTGACCTTGCCCTCGGTGTTCAGGAACAGGATCCAGACGGCACCACGATCCGTCCCGCCGTCATCGTCCCCCGGCGCGCCCACTGCCAGATCGGTGACCCCATCGCCGTTGAGGTCGCCAATGGCGACGTCCGCGCTGCCGAAGCGGTCATCATCGTCGAGGTTGCCG
>Ga0210144_1000623_pt1 | contig 17282 bp, 15 predicted proteins | sample Muzzi_PWA_D2_FD_185532 | JGI IMG/M metagenome (GOLD analysis project Ga0210144, IMG submission 185532) | Wetland microbial communities from San Francisco Bay, California, USA, that impact long-term carbon sequestration - Muzzi_PWA_D2 (SPAdes) | ecosystem: Environmental > Aquatic > Marine >...
GTCGATGATGGCGCGGGCGTTGTCCGGGCTATCGGCGAGCGGCTTCTCGGTGAGGACGTGGCAGCCGCGCCGGAAGGCGGTGAGCGCGACGTCGCGCCGGGCCGGCGGCACGACCACGTCGAAGACGATGTCCGGCTTCGTCTTGTCGAGGATCGAATCGAGGTCGCTGCCGATGGCGACGCCGTCGAGGCCGAATTCGCTGGCGCGGCCACGGGCGCGATCCTCATCGATGTCGACGAGACCGACCATCGTCAGGTCGTCGACCTGACGCACAGCCTCGAGCCACGCCTTGCTCATGGCGCCGCAACCGACAAGGACGGCGGTGACCACCCCGGCTTCCTCCAGCCCGCATCTTTTCTTGCCACCGGCGTGCACGGGCATGACGCGCGGTGTTCCGTAAACGTTTACGACGTTGGACGTATCAGTGTAAATTGTCAATCCCTGCGGGGGGTGATGCGGCGATCATCGCTTGGACGGCGCGCCATGCTTGTGGTAGCCCGCTTGCAGAAGGAGACCAGCCAGACCGTGTCGAGCATCCGTGACCTTGCCCGTCACCTGAACATTTCCATCGGCACCGTGTCGCGGGCGCTGAACGGGCGCGCCGACGTCAACGCCGAGACGCGGGCGCGCGTGCTGGCCGCGGCCGCCAAGCTCAACTACGCGCCGAACCAGTCGGGGCGGAGCCTCCGCCGCGGGGCGACGCATGCCGTTGCCTTCATGCTGCAGCCGCATCCGAGCGACCAGCAATATGGCGAGCCGTTCTTCATCCCCTTCATCACCGGCCTGCAGGCCGGCCTGGAGGAGCGCGGCCTTGACCTGATGGTGGTGATGGGCGCGCCCGGCGGCTATCAGCAGGAACGCCTGCGGCGGGTGGTCGAGTCGCGTCTGGCGGATGCCGTCGTGCTCGCCCAGACGCGCCGCAAGGACGAACGCATCGATTATCTCACCGATGTCGGCTTTCCCTTCGCCACCCTCGGCCGCAGCCAGTCCGGCGGCAAGAGCTACGCCTCGCTCGATCTTGACTTCGTCAAGGCCGGAGCCGAAGCCGTGGACCGGCTCGTCTCCCGAGGGCACCGGCGGATCGCCGCCATTCGCCCGTCGCTCGATCTCAATTTCGGCCACCTTTTCCTCGCCGGCTACCGCAAGGCGCTTCGCCGCCACGGCATCGAGCCGGACCCGGCACTCGTTGCCGAAGGCTACATCAACGAGTCAGGCGGCTACGCGGTGACGCCGGTCATCATGCAGGCCGAAAACCCGCCGACCGCCCTCATCTTCAACAACGACGCCATGGCGCTTGGCGGCTGCAAGGCGCTGGCCGAGATGGGGATCGAGCCCGGACGCGACATTGCCGTCGTCGTCATCGTCGATACGCCGCTTTGCCGGTATTTCTCGCCGGCCCTCACCGCGTTCCGCCCGAGCCTGGAGCCGCTCGGCCGTCGGCTGGCCGAGATGCTGCTCGCCGCCATGCCCGCCTATGCCGGCCCGGAGGGCGTCCGCATCATCCGCGAGGTCTGGCCGATGGAGTTGGTGCCTCGCGAGAGCGACCGGCCCTTGTCGCCAAAGCGCCTGGCCGGCAAAGGGGCGTCATCGCGGAGTGCCGCAATGCCGCTTCAGGGCCAATCAGTGAAGTAGGGCCTCCTCGCCCGGTCGGCCGGAGGCCGGGAGAGCGGGGCCGCTAGTCGGTCAGCTTGTTGAGCTGGTCGATCGTCAGCAAGTCGTCGTAGATGCCGGCGCCGACCTGATAAGGCTGGCCGACAACTTCGAGCATGTAGGTGACCTTGCGCGCCGGATCGCCCGCATAGGCCAGGTCGTCCGTCCCCTCCTTGGCGACCGGCTTCGGCCACATATATTCGACCCAGCCGCCGCCCGGACGGTCGGCTGCGGCGCACATCGGCGCTCCCAACGCCTTGCCGGTCTGGTCCTTCAATTCGGAGATGCTCAGTCCCCTGCCGGCCGCTACCGGATGCGCCACAACAGTATCGTCGGCACAGTCCCAGACGAAGACGTAGGAGTCCTTCCAGACGAAAGGCGAGCCGGCGCTGTCGAAGGTCGCCAGGCCCGCCTTGCCCTCCTTGGCGAGATACGCCGCGGCTTCCTTCACCTTGGCGATCACCGCCTGTGGCGTCGCCGCCTCGTCGGCCAGCGCCGCCGGCGCGGCCAGGGCCAGTCCGGCCGCGACGATCGCACCTGTCACCTGCTTCATCTCGATCTCCTTGTCGGGCGTGTATCAGCCGTTCCGCAGCACCGCCGGCAAAAAGCTCCCGTCGTTGACGCCGACTTCCCTGGCGATCATGCGGTTCAAGAGCGCGTTCATCTGCATGATCAGGTCGTTGTAGACCTCCGGCTCGGCGCCGAGATTGTTGACCTCGTCCGGATCGGCCTGGAGGTCGAACAGCTCGATCTCGTTGTTGGCGAGCAGCGCCTGCATCGTCTCCGGCGTGTTGAAGTCGTCCGGCGCGTAGTAGCGGGCGAACTTGTGGCGTCCGTCGAAGACGAAGCTGATAAAGCCGCGCCGGCTCATGTCAGGCCTCGCCTCCGTGAAGGGCGGCGCGAACCGCCCTTGGGCGATGTCGCGGCACACCCGCATCATGTAGAGGGAATCGACCGTCTGCAGGCCGACATAGTTGAACAGCACCGCCTCGCGGATCGCATCGACGGCGGCCGTGGCCGGTGCCTTGAGGAGGGGGCTGAAGTCGTGTCCCGGCAGGCCCTCGACCACCTTCTGCCGGAGCCCGGCGTCGGCGCCGGTCAGCCCGACCAGGGTCGGGATCAGGTCGATGTGGCTGGTGAGCGCCTGGCAGTTCTGGCCACCCGGATATTCCGGATGCACGATCACCGCCGGCACATGGGATTCCTGCTCGTAGGGGAGCGGCCCCTTGCCCCGCAGGCCTCCGTGCGAGCCGCCGAGCTCGCCGTGATCGGCGGTGCGGAACACCACCGTCGAATCCCACAGGTCCAGAGCCGACAGGGCATCGATAACCTCCTGGAGATTGCGGTCGTTGTCACGGATCAAGTTGAGATAATAGTTGTAGTAGGTGTTCCACATGGCGGTGGCGCCGACGGGGATCTCGCCCAGGAACGCCGACCAGCCGATCATGTAGGAAAGCTGGGCGCGTGGCCGGCCGGGCGTGTCCATCGGCTGGAAGTGGCTCGGCGACTCCGGGAAGCTCCACTGTCTGGCGAAGTGCGTGTTATCGGGGGGCGGCGTGATCGTCATGCCGACTTGCGACACCTGCTCCCGGCTTCCCGGCTGGTTGGCGTTGGCGTACATGATGTCGTGCGGCGAGACGAAACTGACGACCAGGAACCACGGCTTGCCCTGCCGGTTGATCTCGTGGGCGTTGGTCCTCAGCCAACGCACCCCCTCGCCGGCGGTATAGGTGTCGGTGTCGTAGGCCTGGTCCGGCGCGCCCACCTTGTCGCCGTCGGGGGCGAAGGTGTCGAAGCCGTATTCCCGCAGCGCATCGGTGTAGTTGATGTCGGTCTTCGCGGTGATGATGTCCTTGCGCAACTCGAACTTGCCGAAATAGGCGGTCTCGTAGCCGAGCCGCTTCAAGATCGTTCCCATGCTCGGCTTGTCGGTCTTGAGGCTCGGCACGTAGCCAAGCTCCATCTGGTCGTAGACGCCGTTCACCTGCGGCGGCTGACCGGAGAACATCACGCCGCGCGACGGCGTGCACATCGCCGCGCCGATATAGTGGTTGTCGAAGGTGGTGCCGCGGCGTTGCAGTTCCGCCCGCGCCGGCGTCGTGTAGCCCTCGGCCGGGCGCAGGTGATAGGTCTCCTCGTCGGAGATGAAGAGCACGACATTGTGGGGCCGGCCGAGCGGCGTGGTGCGGCTGGCGGGATACGGGCCGGCGGCAACCGCCGGCGCGCCTGGCGTGTCCTCCGTCGCCGCATTCGCGGTCTGCGGCAGCATGCCGAGCGCCGCCGCGCCGCTCCCGGCCTTGAGAAGGTCGCGGCGGCTGACACCCGCCGTTCGGTCTTGGTCTGGCTTGTCGTTCATGGCATCGGCTCCCCCCCCGTCCGCCATGCCGGTGCGGGCGATGATGCCAGACAACCAGCCGAAGCCTAACTCTGCCTTAACGGCGCGCCGCGCCGGGACGCCTCCTCTCTTTCCGTTTGGGGGAGTGGCAATACGTTCGTATATTTGACCTGCGACAGGGCGAAGCTCGATTCGATCGAGCCGACGCCTTTCAGCCGCGTCAGCTTGGCCTTGAGGAAGGCTTCATAGGCGTCGAGGTCGGGCACCACGATGCGCAGCAGATAGTCACGCGGGCCGGTCATCAGGTAGCACTCGACCACCTCGGGCCATTCCGCCACTGCGGCTGAGAACCGGTCGAGCTCTTCCTCGCGCTGGCGCTCGAGCTTCACCGAGGCGAAGACACTGACCGGCAGGCCCACCGCCCGCTGGTCGACCAGTGCAACGTAGCGCTTGATGATCCCCGCTTCCTCCAGAAGCCGCACCCGTCTCAGACAGGGCGAGGGCGACAGTCCGACGGCCTCGGAGAGCGCCTGGATGGTCATGCGCCCGTCGTCCTGCAGAGCAGCGAGGATCTTGCGGTCGGTGGCGTCGACGTCCATGCCCCTAAAGGCCTCTTTCAGCCATCTTTGGCAGAATCCACTCAATTCATAACCATGCGTAACATGATTAGGCGGAATCTGCTAAACATCATCGTTGAATCCACTACCGGGTGGTTCGAGAATAGTGACATGGCCAAACCCCGCAAATCGCCAGCCGCTGAGCGCGATCCCCGTCTGCCCTTCCTCGAGGCGCTGGCGAGGAAGGCCCTGTGGCTCGCCACCTGGACCATCCACAACGCCAATCACCTCCGCGATCACGACGACGGCCTGAAGGTTGGCGGGCACCAGGCCTCCTCGGCCTCGCTGGCGACGATCATGGCGGTGCTCTACGGCGCGGTGCTCAAGCCCGAGGACCGGGTGGCGGTCAAGCCGCATGCCTCGCCGGTCTATCATGCCCTGCAATACCTGTTCGGCCGGCAGAGCCGCGAGAAGCTGGAAGGCTTTCGCGCCTACAAGGGGGCGCAGTCCTATCCGTCGCGCACCAAGGACGTCGACGACGTCGACTTCTCGACCGGCTCGGTCGGCCTTGGCGTGGCACAGACGCTGTTCTCCTCGCTGGTTCAGGACTATGTCCGGGCGAAGGGCTGGTCGAAGCGCCCGACCGGCCGCATGGTCGCCCTTGTCGGCGACGCCGAGATGGACGAGGGCAACATCTTCGAGGCGCTGCTCGAAGGCTGGAAACACGACCTCCGCAATTGCTGGTGGATCATCGACTACAACCGCCAGAGCCTGGACGCGGTGATCCGCGAGGGGCTGTGGGAGCGGTTCGAGACGGTGTTCCGCGACTTCGGCTGGGACGTGGTCGTCCTCAAATACGGCTCGCTTCTGCGCGAGGCCTTTGCCGAGAAGGGCGGCGACCGGCTGAAGGCGTGGATCGATGGCTGCCCCAACCAGATCTACGCGCTGCTTTGCTTCCAGGGCGGTGCCGCCTGGCGGAAGCGTCTCCTCGACGATATCGGCGAGGGGCCGGTGACGCGGCTGATCGAGCGACGGTCGGACGACGAGCTTGCCCAGCTGATGACCAACCTCGCCGGCCACGACATCCCGACGCTGCTCGAGGTGTTCGAGCAGGCGGCGGCCGACAGCCAGCCGAAATGCTTCATCGCCTACACGATCAAGGGCTTCGGCCTGCCGCTCCAGGGCCACAAGGACAACCATGCCGGCCTGATGACGGTCACCCAGATGGAGACCTGGCGGACCGCGATGGGCATCCACGCGGGCGAGGAATGGTCGCCGGAAGCGGGTCTCGACATCGACGCCGGGGCGTTCCACACGGCCCTGGCCGCCGTGCCGTTCGTCCGAGAGGGACCGCGCCGGCTGAAGGCGGCGCCGATCCCTGTGCCGGACGCGCTGCCGGTGCCGTCCGCTCCGGTGATGGCGACCCAGCAGGGCTTCGGCCTCATCCTCGCCGATCTTGCGAAGAGCGACCACCCTATCGTCGAGCGCCTGGTCACCGCCTCGCCCGACGTCACGGTGTCGACCAACCTCGGCGGCTTCGTCAACCGGCGCGGCCTGTTTGCCAAGGACACTGTGGCCGACCAGTTTCGCAAGGAGCGGATCCCCTCGACCTATGCCTGGGAGCTGTCGCCGGCCGGCCAGCATTTCGAGCTCGGCATCGCCGAGAGCAACCTCTTCATCCTCCTGTCGGCACTGGGGCTTGCCCACTCGATCGAGGGCGAGCGGCTGATCCCCATCGGCACCCTTTACGATCCCTTCATCTATCGCGGCGCCGACGCGCTCAACTATGCCTGCTATCAGGACGCCCGCTTCATCCTGGTGGCCACCCCGTCCGGCATCTCGCTGGCGCCGGAAGGCGGTGCCCACCAGTCGATCGGCACGCCGCTGCTCGGCATTGCCCAGGACGGGCTGTCGGCGTTCGAGCCGGCCTATGTCGATGAGGTGGCGGTGATCCTGCGCTGGGCCTTCGACTATCTCCAGCGGGCCGGCGAGGGCGATCCCGACGAGCGGACGTGGCTCCGCGACGAGACCGGCGGCTCGGTCTACCTCCGCCTGTCGACACGGCCGATCGAGCAGGTGAAGCGCGAGATGAGCGCCGAGTTGGCGACCGCCATCGTCGACGGCGCCTACTGGATGCGGCGGCCCGGCCCCAATGCCGAGGTGGTCATCGTCTATCAGGGCGCGGTGGCGCCGGAGGCCATCGCCGCGGCGGGCCTCGTCGGCGAGGACCGGCGCGACGTCGGCGTGCTCGCCGTCACCTCGGCCGACCGGCTGAACGCCGGCTGGCAGGCGGCCGAACGCGCCCGCCAGCGCGGCGCCGTCAACGCCTTGAGCCACATCGAGCGGCTCTTCGCGCCGCTGTCGCGGGAGTGCGGGCTGGTGACCGTCATCGACGGTCACCCGGCGACGCTGTCATGGCTCGGCGGCGTCTACGGCCACCGGGTGAAGTCACTCGGCGTCGAGCATTTCGGCCAGACCGGCTCGATCGCCGACCTCTATCGCCACTACGGCATCGACGCCAACGCTATCGCCCATGCGGCGCAGGCGGTCATCTCCGGCCGACCGGTCCACCACCTGCGCGCCCTGCCCTGAGCGGTGGAACGCATTGATCCGAACGCGCGATCCCGGATGCAAAGAGAGACGCTGGCCCGCGGCCGCAGCCGAGCGTCGGCAGAAGCACTTGGGGAGGTTGTCATCAAAGCATCGCGTCTCACGATTCTTGTCGCCGCGCTGGCTCTGGCTCCGGTCGGCGCCTTTGCGCAGGATACCAACCTTGGCAAGGCCGAGTTTGACGCCAACTAACGCCGTCTGCCATGGCGCGTCGGGCAAGGGCGACGGGCCCCTTGCCGACTACATCAAGAGCAACGTTGCCGACCTCACCGTCTTGCCGAAGAACAACAACGGCGTGTTCCCGTCCGACCGCGTCCACCAGTTCATCGACGGGCGAGCCGAGGTGGCGGTCCACGGTCCGCGCGACATGCCGGTCTGGGGCCAGGTCTACAACGCCGAGGCGGTCGAACGTTGTCGCGAGGTCTGGCAGATCCAGGATCCCGCCTCGATCGTGCGGACCCGCATCGACGCGCTGGTCGCCTATATCGCCAGCCTGCAGCAATAGGCGGATGCGCCGACGGCATCCGGCGACGGGGAAGCCGTCGCGGGATGCCTCCGGCTCAGCGCTGGATGGCGGCGAAGTTGGCGTGGGAGACCACCAGCCAGGTGTCGCCATCCTTGCGGAACACGGTCAGCCGCGGCGCCTGAGGCCCCTCTCCCTGGTCGCCGCGCACCCCGCCGGTCGACAGCACATAGCGCGCCACCAGAATGTCGCCATGGCCGGTAACCACCAGCATGCTCATCTTTGGCGCGTTGGGGAAACGCGGCAGGTTGCTGGCGAGGTAGGCGTCCTTGTCGTAGGCGGTGCCGTCGGCCCGCACGATCTGGAACTCCGGCGCCAGGATCGCCCTGATCCGGTCGACGTCGCCGGAGACCACCGCGTCGATCCAGGCGGTGACCGCCTTCTCTCCCTCCGCCTGGAGGTCGGCTTCCTGCGCCACCGCCGCCGGGACCGGCATGGTCACCAGCGGCGCCACAAGCGCGAGCAGCCCCGCAGCAAGGGCGAAGCGGACAAGTCTCCTGAGAACGATCATGGCGGGCCCTCCTCGTTTCAGGATCTTTGGCCGATGCGGCGCACCGTTTCAACTGCGCTGCCGCTACGCCCGTTCTACCGTCGTCTTTGGCGGTGCCCCTCGATCGAGTCGGGGAAAGGCGCGCCGCCGTTCCGGAGCGAGGAGGCGTGGGAATTTCGGGGGCGGAGAGGTTTCCCACAATGCGGCAACGCGCGCCCAACTTCCGCCGTCAAACGGGGAGCGGGACCACCGCCTGAAGGGTGGAAGAGGGGATGATTCCGCCTTGCCGTTCCGCTCCGATACACCTCGCCTTAACCGTTCGATGGTTGTGTGTCGTCGGGTGGGATAAGGAGTCTGGTAACCATGGCCGACGTGCTCAGGCGGGCCCTGTTCATCCTGTTTGCGGTCATCCTCTACGGGGCGGCAGGCGTGTGGCTGTCATCGGTGGTACCGGCCGGAGCCCAGAACAACCCCTCCGATCTCACGGTCCAGGGAGAGGACGCGATCAACGCTTTCTTCGGCGCGATCATGGGCGGCAATCCCGAGAAGCTCACCACCGTGCTTGCACCGGATTTCCAGCTCCTGCGCGCCGACGGCACCCGGCAGGATGCCGCCAACTATCCGGAGAGCGACTTGCCCATCATCGCCGCCTTGCCGGCGATCAGTCAGCTCAAGGTCACCGAGTCCGGCGACACGATGGTCGCGACCTATGTGGTCGACGTGAACGAGACCCGCGGCGGCAAGGTCGTCCAGTCAGTTGCACCGCGGCTCACCGTGTTCCGCAAGAGCGGCGACCAGTGGCTCGTCGTCGCCCACGGCAACTTCGCAACGCTCGAACAGTAGTCGCCGGCGGTCACGCGGAGTCGCCGCCGCGGACTGCCACCAGACCGTAGTGCACCGCCAGCGCAGTCAGCTGCGCCCGCGTCCTGATGTTGAACTTCTTCTTCGCCCGCTCGATGCGCCAGTGGACCGTCGCCGGCGAGACATTGAGCACAACGGCGATCTCCTGATCGGACCTGCCGTCGATCAGGTGGTGCACGCAGTCGATCTCGCCCAGCGTGAGCTTCGGCACCTGACGCGCTGATTCGCCCATCCCGGCCCTGCCCCATCCATTCACCGACCGCGACCGTAGACCGATCGCGGGCAAGGCCGAACTGTCTGATCAGATAGAAATTGCCGCCCGTGCTGACGGCGACCTTGGTTTCCGGGCAGGCTACGGCGTGACGACACCGTTCCGCACGGCGAGCGCCGTCAGCTGAGCACGGGTCTTGACGCCGAACTTTCGCTTGGCGTTCTCGATCCGCCAGTGAGCGGTCGACTCGGCAATGTTGAGGATCTCGCCGATCTCCCAGTCCGACTTACCCTCGACCAGCCAATGGATGCACTCCACTTCGCCTTCGGTAAGGCGAGGAGCCTCAACCGCCGGATCGTCGGGGTCGATGAGCTCCCTCAGCCGATTGTGCAGATAAAGCCCCATCAGATGGAGCGCGGTACGGTCCCGCGCCGACAGGTCGTCGGTCTCGCCGCCGATCGCCACGAGCCCGTGATAGCCGCGCGGCCCGTGCACCGGAATCGCCAGGCCGTCGGGCCAGCCGTGGTCGGCCGTGAGGTCGAATATCTTTGCCACTGCGGGATCGTCGCGGTGGAACTCGCGCAGCTCTGACCACATGGCCGGTAGTTGCCCTTGTCGCGCATGCGCAATGCAGGCGTCGCTCTGCGCCAGCTTCTCGCCGGTGTAAGTCTCGACCCAGTCCTGCGGCCATATCGAGACGAAGAATTTCGGCAGCCTGGCCGAGCGTGGTTTGGGGAGTTCGCCGAGGGCGAAGGTCGAAAAGCCGAACCGGCCCGCCGCCAGACGGAACGCGGCGATGATCGCTTCGACGGCATCCAGATCGGTGATCCTCTCGATGAACTCGAATGCCGCTTCGTGCATAGGCGCTGCTCCGAAGCCTCCTCGATGATGTGGACCCGCCGCCGGGATCGTCCTTGTCCCTAAGTTAAACGCATTGGCTCCGGAACGAAAGGAACCGGCAAATTCCGTGAGCGGTCCCGCCGTCACCCGAGGCCGGGAAAGAGGCGCGGCAACGCAGAGATTCGCCGCCACCCGTCGCCTTCTCCAACCGCTTCAACGGTGATGTCGTCGAAGTAGGCGTCAAGCACCGCAGCGCGCTCCTGCGCCAGCGGAGGGCGACAATAGTCCTCCTCCTCCCACACGGCGCGATCGTCGGGAAGCCGTCTGGCGTGGTTGAGCGACCGCGACAGCGCTTCACCGAAGGGACGGAGCGGACGGAATTCCTCGCGGCCGAGCCGCGCCTCGAGTTCGGCGAGGCGCTCGGCTTTCGGCAGCGCGGTGACGAGGTAGTAAGCCATGGGCCGAGCTACCTACTCGGCCATTGCGGCGGCGGGCGGGCCGGACGGCGCGGCCTTGCGGGCCGGTGCGTGCGGCTTGTAGCGGAGGAACAGAAGAAGCGGCGCCGCGCACAGGGTGATGATCAGCATCAGCTTGAAATCGTCGACATAGGCGACCATCGCCGCCTGCCGGGTGATCTCGGCGTTGAGGACCGCCGCGGTCTGGAGGCCGTCGGGGGTGAGGAAGGATTGCGGGTCGATGCCCGCCGCCGTCAAATTGGGATTGAACAGGTTCATCCACTGCGCCAGGGAGGCGTGGACGGTCTGGGTGTTGGTGGCGAGCGCCGTCGCCACGATCGAGATGCCGATGCTCGACCCGAGGTTGCGCATCAGGTTGAACATGCTGGTCGCCTCAGTGCGGTAGCGCGGGTCAAGCGTTGCGAAGGCGACGGTCGACAGCGGGATGAACACCAGGCCGAGGCCGAGACCCTGGACGACGCCCGACCAGATCAGCGGCCATTCGTCCATGTTGGGCGAGAAGCCCATCATCATCCACAGCGAGGTAGCGGCGAGCGCCAGGCCGCCGGCGACCAGCAGCCGCGGATCGACAAGGCGGACCAAGCGGCCGACCACCAGCATCGAGATCATCGTGCCGATCCCCCGCGGCGCCAACACCAGGCCGACGGTGATGACCGGATAGCCGAACAGGTTCTGCAGCATCGGCGGCAACAGCGCTATCGTGGCGAGCAGGATGATGCCGATGACGAAGATGAAGCTGACCGAGGCGGCGAAATTGCGGTCGCGGAAAAGCACTGGCTCGATGAACGGCTCGCGGGCGGTGACGATGTGGACGACGAAGACCCACGCCGCGGCGATGGCAAGGCCGGTCTCAATGAGGATCTCGGGGGAATTGAACCAGTCGAGCTGCTGGCCGCGGTCGAGCATGAACTGCATCGAGCCGACCGCCAGCGACAGCATGGCGAAGCCGAAGAAATCGAAGCGGCGAATGCGCCGCACCGTATCCGGCATAAAGGCGAGGATGCCGAGGAAGGCGAGCAGTCCGACCGGCACGTTGATGTAGAACACCCAGCGCCAGTTGAAGTTTTCGGTGAGCCAGGCGCCGATGGTCGGCCCGATGATCGGGGCGATCATGATGCCGGCGCCCCACATCGCCATTGCCTGGCCCTGTCGCTCACGCGGATTGATGTCGAGAAGCACCGCCTGGGACAACGGTGCCAGAGCCGCGCCGAAGGCACCCTGCATCACGCGGAACACCACCATCTCGCCGAGGCCGAAGGCAGTGCCGCAGAGCGCCGAGGAGGCGACGAAGCCGGCGACGCAGGTGAGGAACAGGGGCTTGCGGCCGAAGTTGTCGGAGAGCCAGCCGGTGATCGGCGTGGCGATCGCCGCGGCGACGATGTACGAGGTCAGCACCCAGGTGATGGTGTCCTGCGAGGCGCCAAGGCTGGTCTGCATATGCGGCAGCGCCACATTGGCGATGGTCATGTCGAGGATCTGCATGATCATCGCCGCCATGATGGCGACGGTGATCAGGCCGCGATGCTTGGTCTCGATCGCCGGCTTCGAAAGGGTAGCGGCGCTCATCGCCGGTTGCCGGCGCCTGCCTCTCCGGCCGCCGCCGCGCCGGCGCCGGCGCCGGTGTCCACCACGACCGAGGCGCTGAGACCGATGCGGAGCGGCACGTCCTTGACCGGCTCGGTGAAGCGGATCTTCACCGGCACGCGCTGGACGACCTTGACCCAGTTGCCGGTGGCGTTCTGGGCGGGAAGCAGCGAGAACTCCGCGCCGGTGCCGGCGCCAATGCTGTCGACGACGCCGGAGAAGGTCTTGCCGGGATAGGCGTCGACGTCGATGGTCGCCTTGTCGCCGACGGCCATGGCGGCGAGATCGGTCTCCTTGAAGTTCGCCTCGACCCAGCTGTTACCGTTCTCGACGATGGCGAGCACGGGGGTGCTCACCGTGACGTACTGGCCGACCTGCAGCCGCTCGGCCTGGGCGACAACGCCATCGGCCGGGGCGTCGATCTCGGTATTCTTCAGGTCGAGCATTGCCTGATCGCGCTTGGCGAGTGCCGCCTGGACGAGCGGGTGCTTGTCTGTCTCGACCGTCGGATCGTTGCCGAGGGCGGCGAGCGCCGCCTGGGTGCGCTGCTTCGCCTGGCTGAGGGCCTGCTCCGCAGTGTGGAGGTCGTTCTCGGCCGCGTCGAAGCTCGCCTGCGAGCTCACGCCCTTGGCGAGCAGGCCCTGCTGGCGGTCGAAGGTCTTCTGCTTGAACGCCACATCATCTGCGGCGATCTTCTCCTCCGTCTGCGCCTGCTGATAGGCGGTGCGCAGCTGGTCGACCTGGAGGCGGGCGGACGACAGCGCCGCCTCGGCGCCTTCCAGCGCGATGCGATAGGGCTCCGGATCGATGCGGAAGAGAAGCGCACCGGCCTTGACCGGATCGTTGGCATGCACGACCGCCTCGACGATGCGGCCGGAGACGTTGGAGGTGATCGTCACCCGGTCCTGCTGGACATAGGCATTGTCGGTCGACACATAGCGGCCGCTGGTCAGCCATAGCCACGCGCCGACCGCAAGAACGAGTGCCGGAACGGCGGCCATGATGAGGAAGCGCTTGCGACTCCGCTTCGGAGCCGGCACCGGAGCTGCCTTGGGCGCAGCCGCGGAAGCGGCCGGCGCTTCGCCGGCCGTCTTCATCTCGACAACCTTGGGCGCAGCACCGTCGGCACTCATGACACAGCCGCCTCTTGGGTGGGGAGGAAGAAATCATCCGCCTTGCGGTCGCCGGTCTTGCCGGTGAGGTTGTTGCGGATGCGGAAGAGGGAATCGATCAGCCTGTCGATCTCTTTCTCGGCAATGCCCTCGACCGCCTCCTGCATCACCCTGGCGGCGACGGTGCGGAAGGCGTTGATCAGCGGGCGGGCCGCGTCGGTGAGATAGAGCTGGTGCGCCCGGCGGTCGGCCGGGTCGGGGCGGCGCTCGGTGAGGCCCGCGGCCTCCATGCGGTCGAGATGGCGGCTGAGGGTGATCGGCTCCATGTCCATGAAGTCGGCGAGGCTCGCCTGATTGATGCCTTCGCAGCGGGCGAGATAGGCGAGCACACGCCACTGGGCGCTGGTCAATCCGATCGACTGGGCCTCCTGGTCGAGCCGACGGCGCAAGAGACGCGACACGTCGTGGACCAGCAGGCCGAGGTTCTTGGCGGGGGAAAGCGGGGTCATGGGCATGCCTATAATAAGCCTCCTTATTATATGCAAGCTCAATTATGTCGAATCCGCGTGGCGAATGGCGAACCGCAGGACGACGTCCTATCTCCGCGTCTGCCAGCCGGTCAGCCGGAACCGGTCCTTCGGGGTGGCGCGCCTAGCCCAAAAGCTGTATCGATCCGGCCGATTTCTCAAGATTCCGAAAACCGCCATGAACGAAGCCGTCAAGCCGACCGTCTATCCGCCTGCCGATCCCAGCCCGAGCTTTCCGCGCCTCGAGGAGGCGATCGGCGCATGGTGGAAGGAGAACGGGACCTTCCAGCGCTCGATCGAGCGGCGCCGCGCGCAGGGCGCGCCGGAGTTCGTCTTCTATGACGGGCCGCCCTTCGCCAACGGCCTCCCCCACTACGGCCACATCGTCACCAGCTTCGTGAAGGACGTGGTGCCGCGCTACCAGACCATGCGCGGCAATATGGCCGAACGCCGCTTCGGCTGGGACTGCCACGGCCTGCCGGCCGAGCTCCATTCGGAGACCGAACTGAAGCTCTCCGGCCGGCGCGACATACTCAAATACGGCGTCGCCCGCTTCAACGAGCACTGCCGCACCTCGGTGATGCAGTTCCGCAGCGACTGGGAATATTACGTCAACCGGGCGGCGCGCTGGGTCGATTTCGACAACGACTACCGGACGATGGACCTCACCTACATGGAATCGACCATGTGGGCGTTCAAACAGCTGTGGGACAAGGGGCTGGTCTATGAGGGCTACCGGGTGGTGCCCTATTCATGGGCGGCGCAGACGCCGCTGTCGCATTTCGAGACGCGGCTCGACGATTCCTACCGGCCGCGCCAGGATCCGGCGATCACCGTCACCTTCCAGCTTCATCCGGCGCAGGGGGAGACGATCGCGCCGAAGCTTCTCGCCTGGACGACGACGCCGTGGACTCTGCCGTCAAACCTGGCGCTCGCCGTCCATCCCGACGCCGACTATGCGCTGATGGAGCGGCAGGGCGAGCACTGGATCCTCGCCGATGCCTCGCGCGAGCACTATGCGAAGGAACTCGCAGACTGGGCGAAGGTCGGCAGCCTCAAGGGCGCCGAGCTGATCGGCCGCCGCTACGCGCCGCTGTTCCCCTTCTTCGCCGAGACGGAGAACGCCTTCGTCGTGCTCGGCGGCGAATTCATCGAGCTCGGCGAGGGCACCGGCGTCGTCCACATCGCGCCGGCCTTCGGCGAGGACGACATGGCGGTGGCGCAGGCGGCCGGCATGCCGGTGGTCGATCCGGTCGACTTCGAGGGCAACTTCACCGAGGCGGTGGCGCCCTATGCCGGCATGAACGTCTTCGCGGCGAACAAGGAGATCATCCGCGACCTCAAGGCTGCCGGATCGGTCGTGCGCCACGAGACCTACGAGCACAACTATCCGCATTGCTGGCGGACCGACCAGCCGCTGATCTACAAGGCGATCCCGTCCTGGTACGTGAAGGTCACCGCCTTCCGCGACCGCATGGTGGCGCTCAACCAGGACATCACCTGGATGCCGGAGCATGTGAAGGAAGGCATCTTCGGCAACTGGCTCGCCAATGCCCGGGACTGGAACATCGGCCGCAACCGCTTCTGGGGGGCGCCGATCCCGGTGTGGAAGTCGGACAATCCGGAGTATCCGCGGATCGACGTCTATGGCTCGCTCGACGAGTTCGAGCGGGACTTCGGCGTGCGGCCGACCGACCTTCACCGGCCCTATGTGGACGAGCTGACCCGGCCCAACCCGGACGATCCGACCGGCCAGTCGATGATGCGCCGGGTCGAGGACGTGCTCGACTGCTGGTTCGAGTCGGGCTCGATGCCGTTCTGCCAGGTGCACTACCCGTTCGAGAACAAGGAGTGGTTCGACAACCACTTCCCCGGCGACTTCATCGTCGAATATGTCGGCCAGACCCGCGGCTGGTTCTACACGCTGATGATCATGGCGACGGCGCTGTTCGACAAGGCGCCGTTCCGCTCGGCGATCGCCCACGGCATCGTTCTCGACGAGAACAAGCAGAAGCTGTCCAAGCGGCTGAAGAACTATCCGGACCCGGTGGAGATGTTCAACACCCACGGGGCGGACGCCTTGCGCTGGTACATGATCTCCTCGCCGCTTCTCTCCGGCGGCGACCTCGCCATGCCGAAGGACGGGCGCGCGATCGGCGACGCGGTGCGCCAGGTGATCCTGCCGGTGTGGAACGCCTACTCGTTCTTCACCCTCTACGCCAACATCGACGGCATCAAGGGCGCCATGGTGACGACGGCCGAGAGCGATCTCGACCGCTATATCCTCGGCAAGACGGCGGAGCTGGTGCGCGCCGTCGAGACGGCGATGGACCGGCTCGACCTCGCCGGCGGCTGCGCCGCGCTGCCGCCGTTCATCGAGGCGCTCAACAACTGGTATATCCGCCGCTCGCGCGACCGCTTCTGGAAGACCGAACAGGATGCTGACAAGCGCGCCGCCTATAACACGCTCTACACAGTGCTCGTCACGATGTGCCGGACGATGGCGCCGTTCCTCCCCTATCTCACCGAGACCATCCACCGGGCGCTCTGCGACGGGGAGAGCGTGCATCTCCAAGACTGGCCGGCGACGGAGACCGTTCGTTACGATTCAGGTGAAATGATTCACCGACTCACCGGCACCGACGCCAAGCGGAACCTGACGCATCACGTGTTGAAGGCAGAGACCGGACACTATTCCATCTCAGGAATGGATCTGGCGAGGCAGACGGTATCGGCGGCGGCCTCGATCCGCACGGCCAAGAACCTGCGCAACCGCCTGCCGCTCCGCAAGCTGACGGTGGCGCATCCGAAGCACGCAATGCTGGAGTCGCTCCGCGACGTCATCGCCGAGGAGGCGAACGTCAAGGAGGTGGTGTTCGCCGACGATCCGGCCGCCTACGGCTCGGAGGTGCTGGTGGTCAACCCGCGTATCGTCGGAAAACGCGTCGGCAAGGCGATGAAGGACGTACTCGCCGCGGCCAAGGCCGGCAAGTGGAACCCGGTCGGCGGCGGCGCCGTCGAGGTCGCCGGCGAGGTGATCCAGGCCGATGAGTACGAGTTGCGCTTCCGCGCCGCCGAAGGACTCGATGCGGTGAGCTTCGATGGTTCGGCCGGCGTCGTCGTGCTCGACACAACCGTCGACGAAGAGCTGGAGCGCGAGGGCCTCGCCCGCGATTTCGTCCGCCTGGTGCAGGTCGCCCGCAAGGACGCCGGCTTCAACGTCGCCGACCGCATCAGGATCGAGGTGAAGGCCGGCCCGGCCGCCAATGACGCCATCGCCGCCCATCTCGACACGGTGAAGCGGGAAACGCTGGCCGTCTCCTACGACACGGTCGACGAGCCCGCCGGCTTCGTCTCGGAGACCAAGCTCGCCGACGAGCCGATCGCCATCGGCGTGGCGGTGGCGGGTTAGGACTTTCGAAACCGGCGGAGAATACACGTTCAAGCTGAAGGCGAGGCCATGGACCTCGCCAGAATCAGAGGCGTCGGGAAATGCTGATGAGCCG
>Ga0210144_1000624_pt1 | contig 17280 bp, 20 predicted proteins | sample Muzzi_PWA_D2_FD_185532 | JGI IMG/M metagenome (GOLD analysis project Ga0210144, IMG submission 185532) | Wetland microbial communities from San Francisco Bay, California, USA, that impact long-term carbon sequestration - Muzzi_PWA_D2 (SPAdes) | ecosystem: Environmental > Aquatic > Marine >...
GACCGGCAGCGCCGTGATCGCCGGCCTCACCTACAACTTCCTGCCCTTCATGCTGCTGCCGATCTACGCCAGTCTCGAGCAGCTCGACGAGCGGCTGATCGAGGCGGCGAAGGACCTCTACGCCTCCCCACGGGCGGCCTTCTGGCGGGTGACGCTGCCGCTCTCCGCGCCGGGGATCGTCGCCGGCACGCTGCTCACCTTCATCCCCGCCGTCGGCGACTACATCAACGCCCAGTTCCTCGGCAGCGCCGGCAACCAGATGATCGGCAACGTGATCCAGTCGCTGTACAAGACGCAACTCGACTACCCGGCCGCGGCCGCCCTCTCCTTCGTGCTGATGGCGCTGATCATGGTCGCGGTGGTGATCTACATCCGCTTCGCCGGCTCGAAGGCGCTGATGGGCGAGGAGGCGAAATAGGTGAGCGACGCCTGGCGCTGGCTGCGCGAGCACGCGGTGAACATCGTCGCCGGTCTCGTCGTCGCCTACATGCTGATCCCGATCGCGGTCATCTTCGTCTTCTCCTTCAACGACCCGGCGGGCAAATACAACTTCACCTGGGTCGGCCTCACCCTCGAGCATTGGGGCAACGCCTTCGGGCTGCCGGACCTCAACTCGGCGCTGTTCACCAGCCTCAAGCTGGCGGTGCTGGCGACGGTCATCTCCACCGCGATCGGGACGGTGATGGCGCTCGGCCTGGTCCGCCACCAGTTCTTCGGGCGCCGCGCCGCAAACTTCCTGATCGTGATCCCGATGGCGACGCCGGAGATCGTCATGGGGGCGGCCCTGCTCTCCTTCTTCCTGATCCTCAACGCGCCGCCGCTCGGCTTCCAGACGCTGCTGATCGCCCACGTGATGTTCGACATCAGCTTCGTCGTCGTCGTGGTGCGCTCGCGGCTGATCGGTTTCGACCGCAACCTCGAGGAGGCCGCCCAGGACCTCGGCGCCAGCTCCCTCGAGACCTTCCGGCTGGTGACGCTGCCGCTGATCATGCCGGGGATCGTCGGCGGCGCCCTGCTCGCCTTCGCCCTCTCGATCGACGACTTTGTGATCTCCAACTTCAACTCCGGGACGACCGTGACCTTCCCGCTCTACATCTACGGCGCCGCCCAACGCGGCATCCCGGTCGAGGTCAACGTGATCGCGATGATCCTCTTCGGGGTGACGGTGCTGGCGATGGGCTTCACCGTCTGGCAGCAGCGGCGGGCCGAGAGGCTGGCGTCGGTGCGGCCCGAGCAGGAGACGGCGCCGATCCCGGTCGGCGCCGCCGAGGCGGCCTGAAATGCCCGCCGACGGGACTAAAAGTCGACTCGGAGTCGACATATCGGCCCATCGACCGCCTGTGAGGCTGGCGAATTGCGTGGGCGGGGAGTGGCGAGCGGTCGACGGGGTCGAGACGCTCGAGGACGTCAACCCGGCGACCGGCGAGGTCGAGGCGCTGGTCCCGCTGTCCGGCCCGGCCGAGGTGCGCGAGGCGGTCGAGGCGGCGCGGGCCGCGCAGCCCGGCTGGCGCGCGACGCCGCCGCAGCGGCGGGCGCGGGCGCTGCTGGCCCTGCGCGAGGGGCTGCTGCACCGGCGCGAGGAGCTGGTCGCGCTGGTCAGCGCCGATATGGGCAAGACGCTGGCCGACGCCGACGGCGAGGTCGGGCGCGGGATCGAGTCGGTCGAGTCGGCGGGGGCGATTCCCCACCTGTTGAAGGGCGAGACGCTGGAGGGCGTCGCCGAGGGCGTCGACGTCGAGCTGATCCGTCAGCCGGTCGGCGTGGTGGCGGCGATCACCCCGTTCAACTTCCCGGCGATGATCCCGCTCTGGTTCCTGCCCTACGCGATCGCCTGCGGCAACTCGCTCCTGCTGAAGCCCTCCGAGCAGGACCCGCGACCGGCGGCGCTGATCGCCGAGCTGGTCGACTCGGTGGCGGAGATCCCGCCGGGCGTCGTCAACCTCGTCCACGGCGGGCGCGAGGCCGTCGGCGCGATCCTCGACGACCCCGGGATCGACGCGATCTCCTTCGTCGGCCGCGCCGAGACGGCGCGACTGATCGCCGAACGGGCGGCGGCGACCGGCAAGCGGGCGCAGGCGCTGGGCGGCGCCAAGAACTCGCTCGTCGTGATGCCCGACGCCGACCTGGAGCGGGCGATGCCGGCGATCACGGGCTCGGCCTTCGGCGCTGCCGGGCAGCGCTGCCTGGCCGGCTCGGTCTGCGTCGCGGTCGGCGACGGGGCGCGGCGGGCGGAGGTGCGGGAGGCGCTGGTCGCGGCGGCTGCGGCGCTGAACGTCGGCCCCGGCGCGGATTCGGCCACCGATGTCTGCCCGATGGTCTCGACGACGGCGCGGGAGCGGATCGTCGCGGCGATCGAGCGAGCCGACGGGGCGGGAGCGGAGCTGCTGCTCGACGGCCGGGGCGACGCCGGCCCGGCGGGGACGCTGCTCGGTCCGACGATCATCGCGGTCGCCGACCCGGAGTCCGAGCTGGCCCGCGAGGAGCTGTTCGGCCCGCTGCTGACCGTGATCGAGGTGGACGATCTCGACGCCGCGCTGGGCTTCCTCAACGGCTCGCGCTACGGCAACGCCGGCGCCATCTTCACCCGCTCCGGCGAGGCGGCGCGCCGCTACCGCTACGGGGCGGAGGCCGGGATGCTCGGCGTCAACGTCGGCGTGCCGGCGCCGGTCGCCTGGTTCCCCTTCGCCGGCTGGAAGGACTCCTGCGACGGCGACCTGCACGCGAACGGGAGCGACGCCGTTGACTTCTATACGCGAAAGAAGGTTGTTACGAGCCGGTGGTAGGAGGGATCGGGTGTCCCTCGCCCGGACAAGTGCCGGTCTAATTAAACCGGCACTTTGAGTATCCGCCCGTTCGAGGGACACCCGATCCCTCCCTCCGCGCGGCTGTGGCTGCTGGAGTGGCGGGGCGAGAAACAGGGCGCCGCTGCCGGGCCGCACACCCCCCATCCCCTCCCTCACGATCGCCAGTTTTCGCCGCTGTGGAGTTTGACCACACTGGGGTGGGGCAAAAGTCCGCAGCGGCGATCAGCGGCCGATGTGGAAGCCGATCAGCTCGGGGATCTTCGCGACCAAGTCGCTGATTGGATGGGGAGCTTGGGCGGACAGCTCGGCGTTCTCCTTGCTCGTCAGGGCGCGACGGATCGTCTCGCCGCCGAGCCAGTGGAAGGGCTCGGGGGGAACCCGTTGCGGGGCGGGGTCGACTATGGGGAGGCGGGAGTGGTCGTCGCGGCGGTCGAGGGCGAGGGAGGCGAGGGTGCGGCCGACCATGTGCGAGGGACCGACTCCGTTGCCGGTGTAGCCGGCGGCGGCGAAGGCGCGACTGCCGCGCAGCGGCACGACGATCGGGATGTGGGTCGGCGAGACGTCGATCGGGCCGCCCCAGGCGTCGGTCAGGCGCCTGCCGGCGAGTGCCGGGAGGTAGTCCCGGAGTCGCGCCGCGGCAGCTGAGATCACCTCGGCGTCGATCTCCGCGCGGCCCCGCAGCCGCGCCCCCAGCGCGATCCGGCCACCGCCCCAGCCGAAGGCGATCCGCCCGTCGGGCGTGGTGCGGAAGTAGTCGATCAACGAGCGGCTGTCGGTGATGCACTCGCCGCCCGTCCAGCCGATCTCCTCCAGCACGTCCGGCACCGGCTCGGTCAGCACGATGTGCGAGGAGGTGACGGTGAGCGAGTCGCGCAGCGGGGCCCGCGGCGCCTTCGCCGCGCCACCGATCGAAACGACCGCGGCGCCGGCCCGCACGGCCCCGCCCCCGGTCCGGGCCAGGACCCCGCCGGGCGAGCCCTCGAGTCGACGCACCGGCGAGCGCTCGAAGACCTCGACCCCGGCCCCGAGCAGCCGCTCGCGCAGCCCGAGCGCCAGCCGGGCCGGCTGCACGGTCGCCGCATCCGGGTAGAACGCCCCGCCACGAAACGCGGGCGAGGCGCAGCGCTCCGCGACCTCGTCCGAAGCGAGCGGCCGCACGGCGCCGATCTGCCCCAGCTCCCGGCAGGCCGCAGCCGTCTCCTCCCAAGCCCCGTCGTGGGCAGGCGCGGTCGACACCTGCAGGTAGCCGCCACGTCTGAACCAGGCGTCGACCCCCTCGTCCCGGCAGAAGCCCTGGATCCCGCTCACGGCCTCCCGCGACGCGCGAGCCACCGCCAGCCCCGCGGCATCCCCCCACCGCTCCCGCAGGTTGGGCAGCGAGAACCACATCACATTGCAGAAACCCCCGTTGCGCCCGCTCGGCCCATGCCCGCAGATCTCACCCTCGAGCAGCACGACACTCGCATCGGGCTCCAGCTTCTTGACCTGCCAGGCGGCCCACATCCCCGTGTAGCCGCCCCCGATCACGACCACATCCACGCTCCGCTCCCCCACCAGCTCGGGCAGCGGCGCGACCTCGCCCGCCTCCTCCAGCCAGTAGCCATGAGCGGTGTGCTTCACGAAGCGAAGTCTCCCACCGGCGCGGTCGACCTTTGAACCGCATAGCGACCCAAACCTCGACCGCCCGCAGGAGATGCGTTCGACGGGAGGGCCTCCCCCCACGCAACCCCGACCCTCCCCCACATAGACTCACCATAGACTCACGCCCGTGCCCACCTTCGACCTGCTCGCCGACCTCCCGCTCGAGATCGACGGCTACGAGCTGCAGGGCCTCGAGCACCAGGTCCCGGACTTCGAACGCCTGACCACGGTGATCCACATGTGGGGCGGTGGCGAGGACGGACTCGGCGAGGACGTCACCTACGACGCACTCGACCATGTCGCCCTCCAGGACGCCGGCGCCAGCCTCGACCTGACCGGCTACGCGACGCTGGGCGAGTTCTGCGAGTTCATGAGCGAGGTCGACACCTTCCCGGCCGAGCCGCAGCGCGAGGTCTCGCGCCGCTACCGCCGCTGGGCCTTCGAGTCGGCGGCGCTCGACCTGGCGCTGCGCCAGGCGAGGATCGGGCTCGCGACCGCGCTCGGTCGCGAGCCCCGTCCGGTCGAGTTCGTCTGCTCGATGCGTCTGGCGGCCGGCCCGGACCAGCCCTCCTCGATCGAGACGCTGCGACGCAAGCTCGACCCCTACCCGACGCTGCGCTTCAAGCTCGACCCGACCAACGACTGGACCGACGAGCTGATCGCCGCGCTGGTCGAGACCGGGGCGGTCGACTCGCTCGACCTGAAGGGCTTCTATAAAGGCACGCCGGTGGACGTGGAGACCGACCCGGGCCTGTACGCGAAGCTGGTCGCGGCGTTCCCCGACGCCTGGCTGGAGGACCCCGACGTCAACGACGAGACCCGGCCGATCCTCGAGCCGGTCCGCGACCGCCTCACCTGGGACGCCCCGATCCACTCGATCGCCGACGTCGAGGCGCTGCCCTGGCCGCCGAAGATGGTCAACGTCAAGCCCTCGCGGATCGGCGGCCTGCGCGACCTCTGCGAGACCTACGACTACTGCGCCGAGCGGGGGATCGGCGCCTACGGCGGCGGCCAGTGGGAGCTGGGCGTCGGCCGCGGCCAGATCCAGGTGCTCGCCTCGCTCTTCCACCCCGATACGCCGAACGACACCGCGCCGCGCGGCTACAACGAATCCGATCCGCCGGCCGGTCTGCCTACCAGCCCGCTCGAGCCGCAACTGGCGAAGACCGGATTTCGTTGGGAGTAGGGAGGGGTTGGGCATCCCTCGCTCGGACAAGTGCCGCCCTAATTAGGGCGGCACTTTGAGTATCCGCCCGTTCGAGGGATGCCCAACCCCTCCCTCGTGGCCCTTCGGCTAACCGAATTCCGCGATTGAGCTACGGTCCCGCTCTAGCCCCAACCCGTTGAGCAAGGAGCTGGAATTGGCCGAGAAAAGCTTCCCTGATGCGTTGAACGAGCAGATCGCCAACGAGTTCGCTGCCTCGCAGCAGTACGTGGGCGCGGCCGTCTACTACGACGCGGAGACGCTGCCGAGGCTTGCCGCCTTCTTCTACAGGCAGGCGCTGGAGGAGCGCGAGCACGCGATGATGATGGTCCAGTACCTGCTCGACGTCGGCGCCGAGGTCCACATCCCCGACATCAAGTCACAGCAGACCAGCTACGAGGACGGGGTGGCGCCGGTGCGGATGGCGCTCGAGCAGGAGAAGCGGGTCGGCGAGGAGATCTACGCGCTGTTCGAGCTGGCGCGGGAGGTCAAGGACTACCGCGCGGAGCAGTTCATGCAGTGGTTCGTCAAGGAGCAGGTGGAGGAGGTCGCGCTGATGGGCGACCTGCTCAACGTGGTCGACCGGTCGGAGGACAACCTGCTGCTGGCCGAGGACTACATCGCGCGGGAGAGTCCCGGCGAAGGGGGCGGCGACCCGACTGCCCCGCCTGCGGCGGGCGCGGGCGGGTAGGACGGGGAGGATCGGGTCTCCCTCGCCCGGACAATCGCCGGTCTAATCAGACCGGCGATTTGAGTATCCGCCCGTTCGAGGGAGACCCGACCCTCCCCTCTCAACCGCTGCGAGACCCGCTCGGCCCAGGCCGGGCCAGGGCCACCCGCGGTCAGCCCAGCCAGCCGGCTCGTTTGCGCATCGCGGTGATCCGGCGGAACTCTGCGATGTCCTCCCTGAGCGCGGCTGGAGCTGGAGCGGGCAGGAAGCGGGCGGGGAGCGGGGACTCGACGACTCCCTCCTCTCCCCTGGCGACCCGGTAGGCGCGGGCGCCGCGTTGGGCGGTCACCGCCGAAGGGGGACCGGTCCCCTCCCAGATCAGGCCGGCGTAGTCGTCGAGGCCGTAGCCGCCGGGCATGCCGTTGGCCACCGCGTCGAGGTAGGCGGCGCGGCGATCGGGGTCGTTGTTGTAGTGGACGCAGAGGCTGCCGCCGAGCAGGCCAAGGCCGCTGCCCGCTTCGGGCTTGCCCGAGGAGGTGGTGATCCCCGCCTCGAACCAGCACATCGCGCCGGCGCTCTGGCCGGCGAGGACCACGCCGTTGCGCCAGGCGAGGCTGAGGATCGCGCTCAGCTCGTGCGCCTCCCAGACAGCCAGCAGGTTGAGCAGGCTGCCGCCGCCGACGTAGATCAGGTCCTGTTCGAGCAGGTGGTCGCGCAGCTCCATCGGGCGGCTGCCGAGCCGGAACAGCGAAAGGTCCGAGGGGTCGCAGGGGCGCTCGCCGAAGGCGGCGTAGAAGCGGCCGATCTGCTCGGAGGTGTCGCCGCTGGCGGTCGGCAGGATGCAGATCCGCGGCCGCCTGCCGGCTCGTGTCGTCGCCAGACGCAGCATCAGCTCGCAGACCGCCCGATCCGGCGGGCGGGAGGTGAAGTCGTGGCCGCCGAAGACGAGGACGCGGGTGATCATCGGCCGGTCACGCCCGTCAAGCCGCGACCGGGGTCGACATCGCCTCGGGCAGAGGCGTCCCCGGCGCCGACGGAGTGCAGCGCGGCGTCACCGCCCCCGCGAACCAGCACAGCGCGCCGGCCGAGAGGCCGCAGAGGACGACGCCGCGCTCCCACGCCTCGCCCAGGATGCGGTCGATCCCGGACTCCATCGAGAACCCGCCTCCACCGAGGGCGACGATCTGGCGGGGTCTCTGCTTCATCGCCAAATGGTTGCGGCGCTCCGCGCCGTCGTCGTTGTACAGCGGTCCGAAGTTCTCGGCAGCGGCCTCGCCCCCATGTACAGTGCGCGGCGATGCGCAAGGTCCAGAGCGAGTCGGGGCGGCTCACCAACACGACCTACAGCAGCCGCTACTTCACCGAGGAGATCCCCGAGCACCGGATCCCGTCCGGTTCAATGCCCGCCCGGGCCGCCTATCAGCTGATCCACGACGAGCTAAACCTGGACGGCAACCCGGCGCTCAACCTCGCCTCCTTCGTCACCACCTGGATGGAGCCGGAGGCCCAGCAGCTCGCCACCGACTCGCTGAACCGCAACTTCGTCGACCAGGACGAGTACCCGCAGACCGAGGAGATCCACCAGCGGGTGGTCAGCATGATCGGCGGCCTGTTCAACGCGCCCTCGGCGGGGCGACCGTGCGGGACGGCGACGATCGGCTCCTCGGAGGCGATCATGCTCGGCCTGCTCGCCCACAAGTGGAGCTGGCGCGAGCGGCGCGGCGACGACGACGCCAAGCCGAACATCGTCTTCGGCGCCGACGTGCACACCTGCTGGGAGAAGTTCACCAAATACTTCGACGTCGAGCAGCGGGTGATCCCGCTCACCCCCGACCGGCACACGATCGGTCCCGAAGAGGTCGAGCCGCTGATCGACGAGAACACGATCGCGGTCGGGGCGATCCTCGGCACCACCTTCACCGGGCAGATCGACCAGATCGAGGCGATCGACGAGCTGCTGCGCCGCGTCAAGCAGGAGAAGGGCTGGGACATCCCGATCCACGTCGACGCTGCCAGCGGCGGCTTCATCGCCCCCTTCGCCTACCCGAAGGTGAAGTGGGACTTCCGGCTCGCGCAGGTGCGCTCGATCAACGTCTCCAACCACAAGTTCGGGCTGGTCTACCCGGGCATGGGCACGGTCGTCTTCCGCGACATCGACGCGGTGCCCGACGAGCTGGTCTTCAAGATCACCTACCTGGGCGGCGAGATGCCGAACTACAGCCTCAACTTCAGCCGCGCCAGCAACGCAGTGCTGCTCCAGTACTACAACTTCCTGCGGCTCGGGCGGGCGGGTTACGAGCGGATCGCCGCCAACCTGATGGAGAACGCCGGCGACCTGGAGCGGGCCCTGGTCCACAGCGGCCGCTTCGAGCTGCTCAACGACTCCCGCTACCTGCCGGTGGTGGTCGTGCAGCCAACCGACAAGGAGGGCGGCGTCGACGTTTTCGAGCTCTCCGAATCGCTGCGCGAGCGCGGCTGGATCGTCCCCGCCTACCCGCTGCCGCCGAACGCCGAGTCGATCTCCGTGCTGCGGATGGTCGTCAAGGAGAACTTCAGCCGCGACATGGCCGAGACGCTCGGCGAGGACATTCGCAAGGCGCTGGCCAAGATGGAGGGCAAGCCCTCGCCCGCTGCGCAGGCTCAGGCGGGCGGCGGCCAGCGGCGGATCTGCTGAGGCTCCGCCGAGGCCACTGGGGTTGCTTTCCGGCCTGATTTTTGCCACGCTAGAGCGGAATATCGGCCCGGAAGCGGCTGCCAGGGAGGTGGGCGAACTGAACCGATAAACGCTTGCGTACACGATTCAGCCATGACCCGAATCCCAGATGGATCCCGCCTGGCGGTCTGGCTGACGGCAGGCCCAGAAACGCGGCGTCAACCGCTCCAGGGAGACGAGCAGGACCGCTTCCTCGCCGCCTACGACCTCGTGCTCGAACGGGTGATCGGCGAGGTGGTCGCGGCCTGCGAGGGCGAGGAGGACTGGCTCGACCGGGTGCGCGCCGGGCTCTCGGCCCTCCTCCGGCTCTTCGCGCTCGACCCAGAGCTGGCCCGCACCGCGATCGTCGAGATCCAGGCGGCGGGGCCCGACGCCCGCCGGCGCTACTCAAACGCGCTCAGCGGGCTCGGCGAGCTTCTCGAGGACGGCAGGGAGACGGCGGGGGACCGCGAGCTGCCCGAGCACGTCGCGCTGATGGCGGTCGGCGCGGTGTCCGGGCTGATCTTCGACCAGCTGCGGGCCGACCGGGCGGAGCGGCTGCCGGAGCTCCTCCCCGACCTGCTCTTCGTGCTGCTCGTCCCCTGCGTCGGCCCCGACGTCGCGGCCGAGCAGATGCGCAGGACGGCGGCCGGCTGATGGCCGCTCGCCCCACTGCTCCCTTCCCCCGTGCCCGTCTAGAGTGAGCCGATCGCGCGGCGCAGCTTGGCGCGTACCCGATGCAGGCGAACCTTGACGGTGCCTTCCGGGATGCCGAGCCGGTGCGCGATCGCGGTCTGCGTCAAGTCCTCGTCGTAGCGGAGGCGCACCAGCTGCCGGTCACGCTCGTCCAGTCGGCTGATCGCCGCGTGCAGGTCGGCTCGTTCCACCGTGGCCAGGACCCGCTCGTCGTCGGCCCCGTGTTGGACCTCCAGCGTGTCGACCGGGTCGGGGCGGTTGCGAGCGAACTGGCGGAAGGCCTCGTTGCGGACGATCGCTGCCAGCCACTGCTTGCGGCTGCCGGCCTCGCGCAGAGTCGACCGCCGCCGCCAGGCGCGCAGCAAAGCGTCCTGGGCGATGTCCTCTGCTTCGCTGGGGTTCCTCGCGTAGCGATAGGCGAGCCGCAGGCACGTCCTGCGGGCCTCGTCCCATTCCCAGCCGTCGTCCCCGTTGGCTCCCGGATGCGCTCGCTCCTGGACTTGACGAATGTCCATGACGGCGGAGAACTTATCAGATTAATTAGATCGATGAAACTCTGCCGATCGATCTTCCGGTCTCGGGGACGTGGAGGCGAAAGCAGCAGCCCAGCCGGGGAGCCAGTGGGCTGAGCAGGCCTACGAGGCGATCGCTCCCGTCTACGACGACTTCACCGCCCACCACAACTACGAGCTGTGGTTGGGCAACCTCCTCCCGGAACTCCGCCGCCACGGGTTGCGCGGGCACCGCCTGCTCGACGTCGGCTGCGGCACCGGGAAGAGCTTCCTGCCGATGCTCGAGCGTGGTTGGGAGGTGACGGCGTGCGACATCTCGCCGTCGATGCTCGCGCTGGCGAGAGCCAAGGCAGGGGATGCGGTGCGGTTGTCGGTGGCGGACATGCGGGAATTGCCCGTGTTCGGCGAATTCGACCTCGTCTGGGCACTGGACGACGCGGTCAACTACCTGCTCAGCGCCGAGGAGCTGGGGGACGCGCTGAGCGGGATGCGGGCCAACCTGGCCCCCGGCGGGCTGCTGATGTTCGACGTCAACACCTTGCGGGCCTACCGCTCCTTCTTCGCCGAAACCGAGCGGGTCGAGCGGGGAGGGCGGAAGCTCGTCTGGACGGGCCAGGCCTCGGCCGACGCCGAACCCGGCTCGATCAGCGAGGCGCGCTTCGAAGTCGAGGCGGCGACGGACGGCGAGGCCGGAGTGGCGACGCACGTCCACCGCCAGCGCCACTTCCCCGAAGCCGAGGTGCTGGCGCTCCTCGAGGGGGCGGGGCTGGAGTGCCTGGACGTCTTCGGCCACGGCTTCGACGCCGTGCTGAAGCAACCGGTCGAGGAACTGACCCACACCAAGGCCGTCTACATCGCCCGCCAGTCTGCCGCCAGCATCGCGTAGATGACGCGGTCGAGGTAACGGCCGTCGACCAGTTGGGGTTGGCGACGAACCGTGCCCTTCGGAATCGCTCAGCTCTCCGGGCTGACGCCGCGGCGGAAGCCGCCCTCCGCATCGATCACCTGCCCGCTCAGCCAGGCGCTGTCGGGGGAGAGGAGCCAGCTGACAATCGGGGCGATGTCCTCGGGATGCGCCCAGCGGCCGGCGGGAAAGGCGGGCGCCAGGCGCTCGCGCAACTCCTCCGAGGCCCAACCGGTGTCGACCGGCCCCGGGTTGATCGCGTTGACCGTGATCCCGCGGTCGGCCGGCTCGTCGGCGAGCGTGGGTCAGCTGGTGCACAGCGCCCTTGCTGATCACGTAGGGAAGCTCGCCGGGCATCGGGCCGAGGTGCTGACCGGAGGTGAACAGCACGATCCGCCCGTTCGCCCGGTCGTCGTCACGGGCGGCGGCAAAGGCCTGGGCGAGCAGGACGGAGGCGCGGGCGTTCACGGCCCACGCCCTGTCGAGCTCCTCGGCGGTGACCGTCTCGAGGGACAGATTCGAACCGTGTGCATGGTTCGCGACGAGGGCGTCAACCGCACCGAACGCATTGATCGCCCGCCCGATCACCAGCCGCGCAGCGGCGGGATCGCCGAGGTCGGCCTCGACCTGCCGAAGTTGATCCGAGGCGCCCCCGAGCTCGTCGACCAGGGTGTCCACGCTACCCGGATCCGCCCCCCACGGCTGCTCGGCGTCGCACGGTGAGAACGAGTGGAGCAGGACCTTCGCGCCTTCGCGAAGGAGACGCCGCGCGATCGCGAAGCCGATCCCGGCGCGGCGACTGACACCGGTCACCGTCACGATCCGCCCTGCGAACGGTAGATCGACCATGATCGACTTCTACTCGATCAGGGAAGGAGCGCGGCGTCCACCGTGAGAAGCCCGTCCTCCAACCGCCGTGCGAGCAGATCTGCGGCCTCCTCGGGGCTGCGGTCGCCCACCTCGATTGCGTTCGGCTCGAGATCGCCGAGGTACGCGAAGTCCTGCCAGAGCCGCTCGATGACCTCGGGATCGTCGAGCGGCTCGCGTTCGCGAGCTTGCGCCCGTGCCCTGCAGACCGAAAGCGGTGCTCGGAGCACTGCATAGGCCACCCGGTGCCCCGCGCCGTGGAGTGCGTCGCGCAGAGGCTCGAGAAACCAGCCGGGGATGACGATCCCGTCGACGATCGTCAGGTACCCCGCCGCGGCATAGCCCGATGCGGCTTGGGCGACGATCCGCATCACAGTCCGGTTCTGCTCGTGCGACTCCGGCTTCCATGGCTCGACGTAGCCCGCGCGGACGAAGCGGAAGAAGACGTCCGACTCCAGGTGAACGCCGCGAGGCGAGCGGTTGGCGAGGATCTCGGCCGCGGTGGTCTTGCCGACTCCGGGCGGTCCGGTGACGATCAGGATCGGCTTCTCGCCCGGCGCGGGCACGGTAACCGACACTAACTCACAGGGTCCGAACCCGGACTGGCTGGGGCGAGGGAATGCCCGGGGGAATGTACGCTCGCCGCGTGCTGATCGAGACCCGCCGACTGCGGCTGCGGCCGATGGAGATCGGCGACCTCGACGAGTTCGCCGCGCTGCACGTCGATCCCGAAGTGACCGAGTTCATACGCCCGCTCGATCGTGCAGGGGCGGAGGAACGGCTCCGCCGGGACGAGAGCGAATGGTCCGAACGAGGCCACGGCCTGCTCGCGGTGCTCGATCGGCGCAACGGCGCCTTCCTCGGCAGGTGCGGGCTGAAGTACTGGCCGCAGTTCGACGAGACCGAGCTGGGCTGGGCATTGCGAAGGGACGCCTGGGGACACGGATACGCGACCGAGGCGGCGCGCGCCTGCCGAGTGGGGGTTCTCGGAGCTCGACATGCCGTACCTGACCGCGATGATCAGCCCCGAGAACGTCCGCTCGGTCCGCGTCGCCGAGCGCCTCGGGCTGACAACCCTGCGCGACGACGTGCTGCTCGGCGACCCGGTGGTCGTATATGGACTGGACCGGGCGGCCTCCGAGTGACTGTTCACCGACTGCCCTCCGAGCTGCGCTGGATCGGCTTCGATCTGGACGACACGCTGCACCGCCTCTTCCTCGCCGGCGCCTGCGCGTCGCTGACTAGCCGGGCTCGCGCGATCGGAAGGCGCCGGCTCGAAGGCGCCGCTGCGGTCGTCGCCTGGCTCGGCCCGATCGCGGCGGCGCTGTTCGCCCTCGTCGGCGCCCTCGCGACGCGCGGACGGGCAGACGTCTAACCCGTTCGACCCGGCGGGCTAACGGACGATCGAGACGGCCCCGTTGGCGATGTTGTAGACGGCGGCGACGACGCGGAGCTTTCCGCTGGCGACCGCCGGCGCCACGATTGGGTTGCGGTGGGTGATCTGGCCCGCCTGGCTGATCGCGTTCGCGGGGACGCACCGAGCCAGGTTGCGCTCGTCCGCGGGCAGCGACCTGACGGTGGGGACGACGTGGTCGATCACCGCTCCGATCGCTCCGTATTTGGATTTGGGGTAGCGCTTGCCGTTGACCACGACCTCGATCGCCGACTTCACCGCGCCGCAGTCGCTGTGGCCGAGCACCATGACCAGCTTCACGCCGAGCACCGCGACCGCGTATTCGGTGCTGCCCAGCGTGCCGGTATCGATGCTGTTCCCGGCGATCCGGGAGACGAACAGGTTGCCGCGTTCGACGTCGAAGACGAGCTCGGGCGAGATCCGCGAATCGGCGCAGGTGATGATCGCGGCGAACGGCTTCTGTTCGGCCGCGCGACGCTCGCCGACGGGCGAGTAGTCGCGCAGCTGCAGCTTCCCCTGCCGGTAGCGCTTGTTGCCGGCCTGCAGCGCTCGCAAGGCTTCCGTCGGAGTCTTCGGATGCGGGGCCCGCCCCCCACGCGGGCGGAACAGCGCCTCGGCTGCTCCCGCCGGTCCCGCCGCAACCACGCCCGCGGCCCCACCGAGCACCGCCAGCAACCGTCGCCGTGAGAGGCTCGACTCCATCGCGGCGCAGTATATGCCGCGCGTCCGTCGTGTTGGGCACCTGAAGACCGACCAGAATCTGATCGTCTCCCATGAGAGCGGACGGCGGGAGGTCGTCTTCACTCCTCCCCCTCCCGAGGAAACCGAGTTCCTCCTCGACGAGCTGCTGGTCCGCTACGAAGTCGCCAAGCGGGAGGGTCGAACGCACCCGCTCGTCCTGATTGGCGCGTTGGTCCTGGACTTTCTCGCCATCCACCCGGTCGCCGACGGCAACGGCCGCCTTGCACGGCTTCTGACCATGTACGAGTCGCTCGCCCAGGGATACGGCGTTGCGCGATACGTGAGCATCGAGCAGCGCATCTTCGAGTCGAAGAACAGCTGCTACGTGAGCCTCTACGAGTCGCAGCGACGATGGCACGAGGGCGAGCACGACATCTGGCCGTGGATCTCCGACCTCGCCCGCATCCTCGCCGGCGCCTACGAGGATTTCGAGCAGCGCGTCGCTGCCGGGTCTGCTTACGGGGAAGTGAAGCCCCCAGACGGCGAGGGCTGATCCGTGGCCCTCAAGCGGGGCTACGCGCCAGTCGCCTTCGATGCGCTGGCCTGGCAAGAGGATCTGCGCAAGGCAAGGCTCAGATTTTCGCTATTTGAAGCGGAATCTGGGGGGTCGGCGCACGGTACTTCGGGCAGAAACTGCCCGAACAGATCGAGCTACTCGCTGCCGAGCAGCCGATCGAGCGCACGGCCCACCTGGCGGTAGATCTGCTCCTCGTCGCCGTAGGGAACCTTGAGGCCGATGCGGATCACCTCGGCTTTCTTCGGATCGTCCTCGTCCGGGAGGAGCCGGTGGATGATCCGGTAGCGGGGGTCCATGTCGCGCTGCTCGTCGAAGTAGAGCTTGCGGCAATCGAAGAGGTTGCCCGTCACGAAGGCGAAGCCGCACGGCTTGCCGAGCTTCGGGTTTCCCTTCGAGACCTCCGCAAACAGCTCAAGCGCCCGCCGCTTCAACTCCTTGGAGGGCAGATCGAGGAGCTGTTGCTTGGCGGTGGGGTCGAGGAACTCGACCGGGAGTCGCGCCACCTACAGGCCGAACTCCGCCGGATCGAAGCCCGCCTCCCGCGCGACGTCGGCAAGCTCGACCCGCTTGCCCGTGTCCGCTTCCAGGGCCTCGCGGACCTCCTCGGAAGCGACCAGCTCGTCCAGAATCTCGGTCAGCCACTCGTACCGCTCGTAGGAGAGGATCACGCCCTCCGGCTTCCGATGGGAGCCGAAGACGACCGGATCGGCACGCCCTCCTGTTTCGCGAAAGAGCTTCAGGTAGCCGGAGAGGCGATCCCTAGCCTCGGCACTTGGAACTACCGGCTGCTGAGCTGCCACTGCCGAAACGATAGCAAAACTACGTACAAATTGTTGTACGTATTTAATGAACAGAGACGCCGTTTGGGCTCCGGCGAGGAGGACGAGACACAGCCGCCGGACGAGCCTGAATCCAGCCCAGATGCAGGCACACCGCAGAGCGGGAGCGACGGGACTCGAACCCGCGACCTCCGGCGTGACAGGCCGGCGCTCTAACCAGCTGAGCTACGCCCCCTCGGCGGGCTGGACTTCCGCCCGGTCCGGGGATTATCTCAGGGTCGCTGGTCTTGCAGCCCGAAGCCTCCGCTGCGGCCGATCGAGCGAGGCCGGTTGCGGTGGCGGAGGCGCGCCGGGTGCTTCCTCAGGGGGCGGGTCCCGGGTCGATCTCGTAGGCCTTCGCGGGGAGCGAGGCGGAGAGGGGACGGCGCGGCGGAATCGCGCGGCTTGCCGCCGCGCCGTCCCCTCGCTTCGCTCGGCGACCCGCCCAGCCCGGGCGCACCGGGGCGAAGTTGAGCAGCGATTCCCAGGTCGCCGTGTCGATTGCGCCGTCGACCGGCAGGCCCTGGCTCGCCTGGAAGTCCCTCACCGCCGCCCTGGTCTGCTTGCCGAAGACCCCCGTGATCGGCAACTGCCTCTGGCCGGCGGCGCGCAGGTGCTGCTGCGCCCAGACGACCAGGTCGCCGCGGCTGCGCCGCCTCAGCACCGGGTGCGAGACAACCGGGCGGTAGCCGAAGACCGGCCCGGCGACCTTCGCGCCCAGCCCCCGCCAGCCGCGGGCGCTGGTCTCCTGCCAGTCCCACCAGCTCGGGGGCAGGCCGCCGTAGCTCTCGGCGAAGCGGCGGAAGCGGCGGATCTGATCGCCCCCGATCGCTTCGTAGGTCTGCCCGAGCGGGTAGACCGGCGCGCCCCAGAGGCGGTTGAAGAGGTAGGTGTGCTCGTAGACGGCGCGGACCGAGGTGCCGATCGCCTTCCAGTACATCTGCGGCTGGTTGAAGGTCGCGCCACCCGGTCCGAGGAAGACCGAGTAGGGGAACGAGGGGTGGTAGTCGACGTAGGGGAAGCCGGCCAGCGAGAGCGGGAAATCTTCGCCGATCCTGGCGCGCAGGGCGCGGACGTAGCGATCGGCCGCCGCGTACTTGCCCTCGTAGTAGGCCTCGGCGTCGATCACCAGGCAGTCGGCGCCCTTGCGCACCGCCGCGGCGCCCACCCTGGCCTCGCCGACCGGGTTGTCGCCGTAGACGAACTGCCAGGCGCAGACGTCGAGCCCGCCCCGCTGCAGCGCTCCGACCAGCGAGCGGCTGAACTGGCTCCAGACGTGGCCGGCGTCCCCCGCCTTGATGTAGAGGGTGCCGATCCCGGCGCGCCGTGCGCGGGCGAGGATCCCCGGGACGCTGCCGCCGTCGGAGCGGTCGACGTACCAGATCCACATGCCGTGGCGATCGAACGGGGTGTCGCCGGAGGCGGCCGGCGGCGGTTCGAGTTCCTGTCCGGCCCCGCCGGGCGCGGCGGCGGCAGGCAGGGGCGCGAGCAGCGCCATTGCGGAGAAGACCGCCAGCAGCGCCCAGCGGGGGACTGTGACCGTGCTGCTTGCTGACTTCACGACTTCCGCCAACACGCTAGCTCGCCCGGCGCTGCGGCGGGAAACGCCATCCTCCACTTGGGTTCCCGAGTCCGGATGCCGATGTCTGACACGCGGCTAATATTGTCGCCTTCTCCGATTCGGTCGCCGCGGAGCTTCCCCATTTCCCGAACTCGCAAGATCCTGTGCAGCGGCGCCGCCGCGCTGATCGCCCTCCTGCTGGCCGGCGCGGCGCCGACGGCCGGGGTCGGGGCCCCCTC
>Ga0210144_1000627_pt1 | contig 17267 bp, 9 predicted proteins | sample Muzzi_PWA_D2_FD_185532 | JGI IMG/M metagenome (GOLD analysis project Ga0210144, IMG submission 185532) | Wetland microbial communities from San Francisco Bay, California, USA, that impact long-term carbon sequestration - Muzzi_PWA_D2 (SPAdes) | ecosystem: Environmental > Aquatic > Marine >...
TCCCGAATTCCCTGGTGACTTCACCAGCCCGATACGCTTCGCCTTCCTCCCGGCAGGATTGTTTGCCGTTTTCACATTCCCCAGCGGGATCGTCACTCGATTGACGGCAACCGTCGTTTACCCAGACCAGCAGGTTGGTGGCATCGGCAACACTGCTGGAGGCCGCTACTGATGGCACCACCTCGAAATTGACGCTGTCGAGAGTCTTTGCTACAGTCAGTTCGGGAAATGAAACGGTCAAGACCGCCATATACACCCCAGGCGGCATGGTGCCGGTATCGCTGGTCAAGTTGCCTTCCAACCTCCCGCCGACAGGCAACAGATCGACGGCAAAAGGATTGGTTTGGAGCAAGGTGTCGGTGGCAGGATCAAGGATAAGAATTTTGGCATCAAGATTGAGCAGATCCTCGTTGCCGTCGTTTACCAAAGAGTAATAGACTTCCTGCGAGCCCCAGGATGCCCCCCCGGAAGTCTGGAGAGAGCCCGAAATCCCGGCGCCAGTGGCAGTGGTACCGAGAATCTCGAAAGCAGAACTGGATGCGTTCAGCACTTCACCGTTATTCGTTACCGTGAAAGTGATGTCGTAGATGCCTTTCGGATGTTGTCCGGTCGGCCAGTTACAACCGCCTTCCCCAAACTGGCCGGCAGCAAGATAGTCCAGACGGCCGGTCGCACCGAAGACCTTGGTACCGTTGCCGTCCTTGATTTCAGTCAAAGTGTCGAGATTCTGATAATTGAAATTGGTACTGAGGTTTGAAACCAGCGAGGAGACGACGACCAGTTCGCCGGGTTGATAGGTGACCTGATTGCTGGACACCCTGGAATCCAGAACCGCCGCCCCAACCTCTCCGACCGAGACCCCAATCTCGAACGACGTCCTGGCACTGCTTTCAACCGCCAGGCTTTCCCGAACATCAGCAACAGCCTGGTAAGCACCCGCTGAGGTGTTGCCGGAATTCCAGACAAACTCGTAGCCGGTGGGCGTCATCGGTTCGGGTGTACCGACCGTGGCAGTGAATCCGGCCAAAACCGGAGCTACGCTAATCCCAAGTGGACTTGTCGCGGAACCGATTTCCCCCTTGTTCACAAAACTGCCATGACCGTCGCCCTCGAAATAGAATATCGCGTTGGTGGTGTGAGTAGCGGCAACGATGTCCAAATTGCCATCGTGATTGAAATCGCCTATATCGTAGGCGGTATAGTTGTTGGTATCGAGCGAAAGGATCGTTTCCCGGGGTGCGAAGGTCCCGTCAGCCAAACCGGCCAGCATATAGGTGTCGCACGAACTGCCTGCGGCGCAGCCGTCGTTGATGATAATATCCCGGATTCCGTCACTGTCGAAATCTCCATAGACCAAGCCGTAGGGATCCATGCCTATGTCCAGGATAAGTTGCGGACTTTCAAAGGTCCCGTCGCCGATTCCCTTGTAGTAATAAATCCCACCGTTATATTCGGTTACGAACAAGTCAAGTATCCCGTCATTGTCGAAGTCGGTAGCAAATTTTGCCGCAAAACGTGAGGAGGGGGATGTAGCCGCCACCGATTTATCAAACGTTCCATCGCCATGCCCCTTGAACATATAGAGGTAATGGTTGCCGTTGTTGTTGTTAATAAGAAAATCCTGATTGCCGTCGCCATTGAAATCACCCGATTCGATCTCAAAAACGTTGGTTGAAGTATCAAGCACTCCTATAGAAGTTTTGGGGGCGAAGGTGTCTGTACCATCCCCTGTATTTCGTAATAAATAGACATTTCTGTCGTAGGCGGAAGCCGTGATGATATCCACGAAACCATCGTTATCAAAATCGTCCAAAACGACACTTTTCGTCTCATCGTTGGCGGAAGTTAGGTCGCATATCTTCCGCGGTGTACTGAAGGTGCCATCTTCCTGCGCTTTCACGACATAAATAGTACCGTTCCAATCGGTGTATGCGACGAGTTTACCAGTGGTTGGCAAACCACCACCGTAATTGCCCGTTGCTTTCGGACCATTATCGACGGTATCGAAATAGAGATAAAAGAGCCTGTCTGCCGAGGTATCGACGTCACCACCCATGAAGACCGAAATTTCCGTTTGGTTGTTTTCTCCGAACCGCACGTCCAAGGGCCTTTCGATGGCGGCATTGGTTGCCCGATCTTTCTCGACTATCCTCAATGAGTTGTTGTCGAGAAGTCCCGGGGCAAGGCCTAGCGCCCCGAACACCTGGGTGAAATCGACCGTGACCTTGAACACGGAGTCTATGGTGCCTTCACCACCCTGAACCGTTAACGGTATCCGGTAATGCCAGCCAGCCATCATTGCCGGATCAAGCTCGTTAACAGTAACCGAGGGGAAACCGTACACATCATGGCTGGCCCTATCCTGAACTGCCACCCCCAGGTCAACCCGGCGGAAAGTATTGCTCATATTGCCGATATTGAGGGAGATTCGCACATCGTCATCGGCCCCGTAAACGGGCTTGTCGGTCCCCACATCAAGGGCTATCGGCGGTGCGACGGTTACCAAGGGGATATCGATGGGAATAATGATCTCTTCGTTCGTAATGGTGTCTTTAAAGGAAAGCGTGGCGGTTTCGGCTATCGACCTGGTTTCGCCAAGATCTAGACCACTCATGACCAAGTCGAAAACGATGTCTTTGCCGGTTTCCTCGACGCCATTCAAACCCCAGGCGAATTCGTGGTCGCCATGACTGAACGGCATTGGCTGTGCGGATGACAAAGTCGTATTGACCCCGGTTTGCAGATCGACCCTGGCAGCGATGCCCCGAGTCTTTTCAAAAGCAATGGGCATGGCGATCATGACCCATGTTGTCGCCGCCAGCTGACTATTGATGACTTTATTCTGGCTGATCCAGGAACCGTTTGCCGCCTGAGTATTTAATAGAAAGGCTATCGCTTTTTGGCTACCTGTCTCGGATGCGGAAACTCCGGCATGCAAGATGGCATACAGAACTTGGGCTGTGACAAAAGAGTCACTGCCATAAGTTTGATAGCGCCCCCATCCGCCGTCAGCACGTTGATCTGCTTGTAATAAATTGGTTATCGACGTTATGGATGCAGAGAGCTGGGAACTCAAAACTTCATCGGTAATGTAAGGTCTGACTGCATTTAACCCAATAAGTTGATGCGCCCGGACCATTTCCCAACTACGGGAAACTCTACTCACCGGCAACAACCATTGTGCAGCTTTCGATATTGCATTCAAGTATCTTTGATCGTTTGTCAGCGAATAGGCTTTGGCTAGGCCTATCATAGCCAAAGAAGTAAAAGAAGCGTCTTGTTGCCACCACGCTTGAGGGTGGGAGTAATCACTTACCCATCTTCCATTTGATTGCTGATGCTTCAACATATAGTCGGCAATTTTGACTATGAAAGACGTCAAGTCTTCGGAGTCAGTAGCCGCTATTCCCCAAAATCCCAAAGTTGTCATCGTAAGCGAGGCATTCCGTGCGGTATCTCCACCTATCGATCCATCACTTTTCTGCCAGGCAACAAAGGTATTTTTGAGTAACTGAATTACTTCATTATCGACCGAGACTATATTCTTTAATCCTTCAAGACCTCTCAGTGCCTGGCTTTGAATGTGACAACCGTTACATTTGTTTGTGTTCTGCCAACTGACAACGGACTGCTGCTCCCAATCCACCCCTTTCTGGATAGCCGCTTCGATAATCGGCACCTGGGGGTTTTGAGAACCTCCATCAACGATTCCCAAACCGGTCAGGTGGATTTTGCCCTTCACCATGGTTTGCCCAGGATAAACCGTTGCCGGTTCGACCGTGAAGAGGCCGGAGGCATGGGTGCCGACAAACAACGAGGTCCTGATATCCGAGCCTATGGAGGTATCCGCTGGCGCGAGGATAATCTCGTAGGTTCCGCCTTCCGCGGGGACGAAACTACCAAAATCCAGTGAGGTTACTTGGTTGACCTGCAAGTCGATGTCCTTTTCGGACTCGTAAACCACCGTACCATTGAGCGAGGCCTGTAAAACCAACGAGGTAAGCAAGGGAACGTTACCGCTATTCCTGACCGCGGCTTCGATCGAAACCGGACGTTGCATGTCCGACTGGGCTACAGGCGGATCAAGAGCCAACGCTCCATAAAGAGCCGAGGACGCGGTTATCGTTAGCGAAGTGGCTTTCTCCACCAAAAGACGCGCGGTGTACATGGTGGAAGCATCGTCATCGGGCAAAAGAAGCTTGACAGTAAGAAGATAGTTGCCAGGAGCGAATTGCCCGGTATTCCAGGAGAATGTTTTCGTTACGGACTCGCCTGCCACCAGATCAACCAATGGTTCCAGGGGCGAGACCTTGTCTGTTATCTCTCCGTTCTCATCGATGATTTCAGCCTGGACAGAGGCTTGAGCCTGCTCGGCTCCCAGGTTCGCGATACCGACCTCGATAGCGACACTGGTATCGGCAGGATAAATTGAGGCGTCGGTTGCCAATGAGACGATCTCGAGGGAGTTAGTCATGCTAGCCGACAATTTGAAATCGACCTTGAAGGAACCATACGAGGCAGAACTAAAGGTAAAATACTGACTGTCGTATCCAGGCGCGGACACCGCAACGGTGAATTCGAGCAGGTCAATTCCTGTGGTGGTGAATCTTCCGTCCTGATCGGCATTAATGCTCGCCCCGCTTTCAACGATAAGGACTTCGGCGCCGGTAACCGGCAGGCCCGAGTCACCGTCAAGCAAGGTTCCTTCGATGGTCGAAGAACTGTCGATCTTGCGCAGGTAAATATTCTGGATGGTCGTGGTCACACCAGCCGCCACTAAGACCTGATGATTCTGGCCTTCGTAATCCGGAGCGGATATCGCCATATCGGCCGTGCCGGCAGGGATGCCAGCGATCAGGAAGTCACCATCGGCTCCGGAAGAAACCGGGGGCAGGCCGGCGGCCGAGATACTGGCCCCTTCGATGGGCAGCTTGGTGGAGGCATCTAGAATCCTGCCGACAAATTCCCCGATGTCGGCGACCATGACCGGGTTGAAAAAGGCCACCCCACCATTCTCCACCGAACTATCACCCGAGACCGGTTGATAGCCCAGCTTTTCGGCCAGGATCGACACCGGCCCGCTTGGCAAACCGGATAACTCGAAGAGGCCGTTCACGTCGCTGGTGACGGAGTATACGCCCCCCCCTGCCGTGGACGTGATAGTGACCCCGGCCACCGGGATGCCGTTCGAATCTACTGCTTTGCCCTTTATCACCCCGCCGACCACTTGGGCCGAAAGAGCTATGTCACCAATATTGTTAACTCCGGGCTGGACAACGACGGCCAGGAGGAGATCGCTGTACGAAGGCTGAGAAATTCTGAATTGTTGCTGGCCGGAATCGATATTGTCCAGGGAGAAATTACCGTCGATATCCGACCCGGCTGTAATCGCCTGATTTGCCACCATGGTTATAACGGCCCCAGCCACCGGAAGCCCGGATGCGGAATCGACCATTCTGCCCATAACTCTGCCGAGGGACTGGTTCGGCATCAGCTGCAAAGCCGGATTGAACGTCAAGATCTTGCCGGCTACCACCTGGCCGGCAACCTTCAGGGTTTGATATCCCGTGAGTTCAAAGGAAAGCGAGATATCTCCGGTGGCAAGATCACCGATGACATAAGATCCCGCCTGATCAGTCATCACAACCCCGTTTTGTCCACCAGCATAAGTTATCTGCACGCCTGCCAACAGAGATCCCGTCATTCCGTCCGTCACCCTTCCTTTGATCATGCTAGCCGTTGTCTTGGGGGACAAGGCGACGGTACCAATATTCCCAACCTGCCCGGCGACAAGGTTGGTAGCCATGGTGGCACTTTCATAGCCGACCAGGTCAAAGGAAATCATCCTGGTTCCAAGTATGAGATTGGCCAGGCTGAAATTCCCCAGACTATCACTGCCCACGGCCAACGTGATATCGCCGTCGGAATATACTGTTACTCCGGCAAGGGGCTCGTTGCTGTGCTTGTCGATAATCCGACCGGTGACAATCCCTCTATCGGGCGGCACCGGCACAGTCTGACTGTCGCCGGAAGCGGACAAGGCCAACAAGGCCAGGGCAGTATCGAAAGAATCACCGTTCCAGGAACCATCGGCATCCTGGGTCGAACCGACAAATTCGGCGACACCTCCGAGTACCGTGTTGTCGGTGGTGGTCCCAAGAAGAACGAGTTGTACCAGCGCGGTTTCGGATACAGTCGACTCATTGTGTCCAAAACCACCGTCTGCATGACGATGTGCCAAAAGGTACCCCGAGGCTTTGGCTATTTCTCCGTCCAGCTTGTAAATTTGGGAATATTGCAGGAGGGTGGCCCCAACCACAGCAGTCACATATGCACCGCTTGCCGAATTCTCGGCAAAGCCCCAACCACCATCGGAATTCTGGCTGGCAAGCAGAAAATTCAGGCCATAGCCGATGGCGCCATCCGAACTGTTGACCCGCTTCAGGGCCTGAAGGGCCAAGGCCGAGTCCAGAATATTGACATCATAACCCGCCACACCACCCCAGGCCTTGCGCATCCCATCCAGGATGTAAATTAACTGGTCAAGATCGGCGGGCAAGGAAGCCCCTGAAAGAATTCTTCGGGAAAGATTGTCTGTGGTGTCAAGTGATTGCAAAGCAAGCCAGTCGGCCCCGGCTTGAAAGGCAGCGGAATTATTCTCACCCATTGCCGTCAAGGTTTGGAGAACCACGGCGGTGGTGGTGACCAGCCCGGTGTGGGATGAATCGCTTCCCCATGAACCGTCGGCGTTCTGGCTTGATAACAGGAAATTTAACCCGGCGGTGGTCGCTGGAGATTGAGCCAAGCTGTTTTGCGGGATATTGACTGCGAATATGGAAAAGAAAACGACAAAATAAAGCCCAACTTTTTTCATCTGTAAGCCCCCCTTTCATGCTTACACCGTAAAAAGTAATGAGTGAACCGTATTTGATTGAAACGAACTCGCAGAATCAGAATCCGGTTTTGGTTACCGGAAACCTGACAATGGAGAAGATCTGAAAATGACTATATATGTCAGGCAATGTCAATAAATAATTATCCTAATACAAGATAGGCAAAAACGCTCAAGAGTATCTGAAGAGAGGTCCACCGCTGAATAAGGATGGAAAACCAGATAGATCAAAAATCGGTTTGGATAATTACTTGGAGGTGTTGCAGCATTTTATCAGGGAGGCGAAGGAGGAACGGTAATTTCACACTTCAGTCTTCCCGAATACCAGTGCCGTCTGGGAAGCGGCCCAGGCAAACAATCTCTCCGACCCGATCCTGGTGGGCCAGGGAAACCGCGACCCGGCAAGGATCTCCAGATTCTTCGGCATACTCCCGCAAGCGTTCGGTCACCGTGGACAGGGCCAGTTCGGGGGTATTGTTGGTTGCGCTGATATGGGCCAGGACTACATGCTCCAGGCCGTCATGGATCAGGTCGACCAGGAAGCGGGCTGCGTCGTGATTGGTCAAATGCCCTTCCTGGGAGCGGATCCGCTGCTGCAGAGAGGGAGGATAGCCGCCGTTCTTCAACATTTCCAGGTCGTGATTGCATTCCAGCACCAGGCCGTGGCAGCCGCTCAGGCGATGCTGCATGAGCCTTGAGACGATTCCGGTGTCGGTGCAATAGCCGAAGGCCAGATCACCCTGGCGGACAACGAAGCCCAATGGTTCAGCGGCATCGTGCGATAGGGCGAAGGGATGTATATCCAGGTCCCGGAAGGTTACCTGGCGCCCCGGGGCGATTTCCAGCCATTGCTCGATCCGGCCCAGCTCTTTAGCCGCAGCCGTCATCGTCGCCCGGCTTACCAGCACCGGCAGACTATAACGCCGGGCCAAAATCCTGACACTGCTGATATGATCGGAATGTTCGTGACTGACCAGGAGGCCTGACAGAGACTCGATCTCCACCCCGATGGCGGTCAGGCGCCGTTCAATTTCCACCCCGGAAAAACCGGCGTCGATCAGGATCCGGGTCCCGGCCGCCTCGACGTAGGTGGCGTTGCCTTTACTGCCGCTGCCCAAAACACAGAATCGCATGCCGACAGATCAGACCCCGGTGTGGCCGAAACCGCCTTCCTGGCGTCCGGTCTCGTCGAGTTCGGCTATCTCCACCGGCTGTGCCCGATCGACCCGGGCCAGGACCAGTTGGGCAATGCGATCATGACGCTTGATCGTGAAAATCTCGGAGCCCAGGTTAATCAGGCCGACCATGATCTCACCGCGGTAATCGGCGTCGATGGTGCCGGGGGCGTTGACCACGGTGATCCCGTGCTTGATGGCCAGGCCGCTGCGGGGACGCACCTGAATTTCAAAACCGGGAGGAATCGCCACCGCGAAACCGGTGGGTACCATGACGATCCGTCCCGGTTCTATCGCCAGAGGCTGCCGAAGTGCCGCACGGATATCCATGCCGGCCGCCAAGTCGGAATGATAAAACGGCAGAGCGATTTTATCTTCCTCTTCAGGACGCAACCGTAGAAACCTAACTTCCACCACCGCCGGCATCAGGCCGGATTCAGTCAAGGACATGATTGAATTCCCCGCTCAATTCCATTTGTGACAACGGTCCGATGGCCGCCAGGCATAGAGACTGATCGGCAAAAAAGCGCTGACCCAAATCCTGGATCCCGCCGGGATCGACCTGCTCCAGACCGGCCACCACTTCCTCGATCGTATAGTGGCGGCCGAAACTGTATTCGTTCCGGGCCAGACGGGTCATCCGCGCCTCCATATTCTCGTCGGCCAGATACATTCCCGCCCGCAAATAGTCGATGGCGTCGACCAGTTCCTGGCTGGAAACCGGGACCCGCCGCAGACGATGCAATTCCCGACGCACCAGCTCGAGGGCCTGCGGCAGGGATTCCGGATCAACTCCCAGATATATTCCTGCGTAGCCACTGTCAGAATGTGCTGCCAGATAAGAATAGATAGAATATACCAGACCCCGCTTTTCCCGCACTTCCTGGAATAGTCGGGAACTCATGTTACCGCCCAGAATAGTGTTCAGCAGCAACAGTTCGTAACGTTCGGCAGCCGCGGTGGGCAAGCCGGGACATCCTAGAACCAGATGTGCCTGCTCCAGGGGACGGGTAAGCACGGTTAGTCCGGCGGCGTTGGTGGTTGCCGGCGGCCGACGCCGAACGCCCGGACTGGATTCGGCCAGGCCATCCAGCCAGGGACGCCAGAGTTTGACGAATTCGGCGTGGTCGACATTGCCGGCAGCCGCTACCACCAGACGTGGAGGCAGGTAATGGCGGGCGACGTAGGCACGCAACCGGTCACTATCCATGCCCAGTACCACCTCCGGCCGTCCCAGAACCGTGTTGCCCAAGGGATGCCCCTGCCAGTAAAGAGCCGAGAACAACTCGTGGACCCGGTCATCCGGGGTATCCTCCACCATGGCGATTTCCTGGAGGATAACCTGGCGCTCGAGCTCGATTTCCGCTTGACTGAAGAGAGAGTTGAAAAAGATATCGGCCAGCAGGTCGATTGCCCCGGCCAGCCGATTATCTAGAACTGTGGCGTAATAACAGGTGTGTTCAGTGGAAGTGAAGGCATTGGACATCCCGCCCAGGACGTCCAGCTCTCGGGCAATCTGCTGGGCGGTGCGTCCGGCCGTGCCCTTGAACAGCATGTGCTCGGCAAAATGGGCGCTGCCGTTGTTACTCTCGTCCTCGTCCCGGGAGCCGACTTCGACCCAGATACCTACCGAAACCAGCCGTGACGGGACCCGCTCGGTAAGGAGCCGGGTCCCGTTATCGAGAACGGTCTTCTGGAACATGGCTGGTGGTGATGCCGACCTTTTAGACAAAGGAAACGGCCATTAATCCATCAGGGCCTTGCGGCTCAGACGGATCTTGCCGCGCTGATCAATGTTCAGAACCTTGACCTTGATCTTGTCGCCTTCCTTGACCACGTCGGAAACATTCTCCACCCGCTTGGTGTCCAACTCCGAGATGTGAACCAACCCGTCCAGGCCGGGCAGAATTTCGACAAAGGCGCCGAAATCGACGATCTTCTGGACCGTGCCTTCATAGACCTTGCCGACTTCGGCCTCTTCGGTGATGGCCTTGATTTTTTCGGTCACTTCCGCACCCACCCGGCCATCCGGGGCAAAAATACTAACCTTGCCGGAATCTTCGACATCGATCTTGACGCCGAATTCGGCGCTGAGGCCCTTGATCACCTTACCGCCTGGGCCGATCAGATCGCGAATCTTGTCGGGGTTGATCTGCAGACTGAAGATCTTCGGCGCATGCTCGGGCAGTTCCGCCCGCGGTTCGGCGATACCTTCGCTCATTTTGCCGAGAATGTGAAGCCGGCCGGCTTTGGCCTGCTCGAGGGCGCGGCCCATGATCTCCTTGGAAACGCCGGCGATCTTGATATCCATCTGCAGGGCGGTAATGCCCTCGTCAGTGCCGGTCACTTTGAAATCCATGTCGCCGAGATGGTCCTCATCGCCCAGGATATCGGAAAGGACAATGACTTTCTCTCCCTCTTTGATCAGGCCCATGGCAATACCGGCCACCGGTTTCTTGATGGGCACCCCGGCGTCCATCAGGGCCATGCTGCCGCCACAGACGGTAGCCATGGAAGATGAACCGTTGGATTCGGTAACCTCGGAAACCACCCGCAAGGTGTAGGGGAACTCTTCCCGATCCGGCAGCACCGCCTTGATGGCCCTGGTGGCCAGGGCGCCGTGCCCGATATCCCGGCGGCTGGGACCCCGCAAGAACCTTACCTCTCCCACACAGTAAGGCGGGAAGTTGTAATGGAGCATGAAGGGATTGAAATCCATGCCGTAGAGTGATTCGACCCGCTGTTCGTCTTCACCGCTGCCCAGGGTCGCGGTAACGATGGCCTGGGTCTCTCCCCTGGTAAACAGGGCTGAACCATGGACCATCGGCAGGGTCGCGACTTCACAGGCGATCGGCCGGATCTCGTCCATCTGGCGCCCGTCGATCCGGGCATTCTCCTGGACGATCCGATCCCGCATCATCCGCTTGTTCAGTTCCTTGAACAATGCCTTGATTTCATCCTCGGAGTCGGGAAATTCAGCATCCAAAGCCTCTACTACCCGGTTCTGGAGCTCTTTCTGAGCCGTGCCCCGCTCCATCTTATCCCGGGTGGTAATGACCTGCTGCATATCGCCGGCGGCAACATCCGCCACCCTTTTCTGCAGTTCTTCATTGACCGTTTTGGGCTCCACCGTCATCTTGGTTTTGCCGACCGCCTCCCGCATCTCTTCCTGGATCTCGAGAATCGGCTGCAGGTTTTCGTGCCCGAAGAAAATCCCGGCCAGAACTTCCGCTTCGGAAAGACTGTCGGTACCCCCTTCGACCATCACCACGGCCTCTTTGGTTCCGGCCACAATCAGGTCCAAACGGGAATTGCCCAACTGGTCCTGAGTGGGGTTGAGAACATACTCTCCGTCAACATATCCGACCCTGACCCCGGCAATGGGGCCTAAAAAAGGCACGTTGGAGATACCCAGGGCGCAGGAGGCCCCGACCATGGCCAGCATGTCAGGGTCATTCTGCTTATCGGCGGAAAGGACGGTGCAGATCACCTGGGTTTCATTCTGGTAGCCTTTGGCGAACAGTGGCCGCAACGGGCGATCGATAAACCGGCAAGTCAGGGTTTCCTTCTCGGTCGGCCGGCCTATTTCCCGCCTGAAAAAGCTGCCGGGGATCCGACCCACCGCATAAAAGCGCTCCTGATACTCAACGGTCAGGGGCAGAAAATCAACATTCGGGTTGGCGGTCGGGGCGGCGGTGGCGGTAACCAGGACCACGGTCCCGCCGTAGGTCACCAGGACCGCGCCTCCGGCCTGTTTGGCCAACTTGCCTGTCTCAAGGGACAGAGTGCGCCCGCCAACTTCTACTTCTACTTTCTTCTGCATGTATTCTCCTTAGCATTCAGCCGCATCCCGGAACAGCCCTATGCGCTCCGGTCCGGCATGGTCGGTCGACGTCCCCCGGCTGTGCAGTCGAGGGGCACCGGCCGCGCCTGTCGCGCCACCCTTCCATAAGGGCGGCCGGCGACCGGCCTTACTTCCTGATCCCGAGTTCCTGGATCACGGTACGATAACGCTCAATGTCCTTGCTCTTCAGATAGTTGAGCAGGCTCCGGCGCTGGCCTACCAGCTTCAACAGGCCGCGTCGGGAATGATGGTCCTTCTTGTGGCTCTGGAAATGCTCGGTCAGATAGGTTATCCGGTTGCTCAACAGGGCAATCTGCACCTCTGGAGAACCGGTATCTTTGGCGTGCTTGCCGAATTTTTCCATGATCGCTTTCTTCTGTTCCGCGTTGATGCTCACTTTGTACTCCTCCAAATCTGGATTATAAATTCAGGTAATCATAGTCTGGATAGACCATCGATCCCTACTGACACTCGCAATTCAGGGCCAGCCCCTCGACCACGCCCAAGCGGCCGGCCAACAGCAATTCCCGGGCTCGAACCGGCTCACCGATCAGGAGTTCGCCATCGACGGCTCTCTCCACCGAAAAACCGCCGCTCCGCACCCTCCGCAGGGTATCCAGGTGAGCTCCGCAACCCAGGGCTCGGCCGATATCGGCGGCCAACGACCTGATATAGGTGCCTTTACCGCAACGCACCCGGATTTTCAAGAATTCCTTCTCCAATCCCAGTAACTCCAAGGCATGGATCACCACCGGCCGGGGCTCGCGGGGAATCTCCACCCCCTGTCGGGCGTAACGGTAAAGCGGCTTGCCCTTGTGCTTCAAGGCCGAGTAAAGCGGTGGCATTTGCAGTTGTTCGCCGACAAAACCGGCCAGACATTGATTTACCTGATCAATGTCGAGAGGCGGCACCGGGTGGGTGGCCACCACCTTGCCTTCCCGGTCCAGGGTGTCGGTTTCGACGCCCAAGGCGAGGGTTCCTTCATAAACCTTCTCGCCGCCCATCAATTGATCGATGATGCGAGTGGCCGGGCGCCCGACACAGATAAGAAGCAACCCGGAAGCAAATGGATCCAGGGTGCCTGCATGCCCGGTTTTTTTAATGCCCAGTGCCCGCCGGACCAGCTGGACCAGACGGAATGAGGTTGGCCCTACCGGTTTGTCGAGCGGATAGATACCGACTTCGTCCTGATCCTCCAGCTCGCCTATTTCCACCTGCAAATCTACCATCATCTACTGTCTTTCCCGACACCGCGGCCTTCAGCAAGCTCCGATCAGGATCTCCAGCCTGGCCAGCAGTTCCGTTTTGAGCGTCTCCACATCACCGCTTCGGAGCTTGAAGCCTGCGGCATTGCGATGCCCACCGCCACCGAATTCCCCGGCCACCTTGGCGACGTCACAATCCTTGCCTTTGGAGCGCAGGCTGACGGAAATCACGTTGTCGCGGTTTTCCTTGATGAAGGCGGCCACTTTGACCGACGCCAGGGAACGCGGGTAATTGATGAAATTCTCGGTATCGGCCGCCACTGTGCCGGTCCGGGTAAACATCTCACAGGTGGCCAGAATTACGGCGATCCGCTCCCGGCTGAAAAGCTCCAGGGAATCCAGGACCAACCGCAGGAGACGCAGTCGGTTGACCGTGTAATTGTCAAACAACCGTCCGGCCACCTCGGCCGGCTTTACCCCGAGGGTGACCAGGGCGCTTGCCACTTCAAGGGTATGGGCGCTGGTCGACGGGTACATGAAAGAACCGGTATCTGAGACCAGGGCTGTGTACAGACAGAAAGCAGCCTCAGGGGTAATCTTCGCCCCCAGCGCCACGGCCAGATCGTAGATCATCTCACCGGTGGCCGAACGCCCGGGATCAACCCACTGCAGTTCGCCGAAAGGTTGATGGCCAAGGTGATGGTCGATCATGATAAAAGGCTTATGGGCCAGGAGTTGCTCCCGACCACTGCCCAGCCGCAGGGGATCGGCACAATCCACCGAAATCGCGCAGCTGAAACCGGCCGAGGCCGGCAGCGAAGTGACCAGCTTGTCGCAACCGGGCAAAAAATCGTAGAGATGGCTAACCGGTTCTTCGCTGTAAAGGAAGACCTCTTTGCCCATAGATTCGAGCACTTTTCCCAGGGCCAGCTGCGAGCCAAGAGCGTCACCGTCCGGATAAATGTGCGTGGCCAGCAACACCTTTTCGGCCCCGGCCAGTATGGCCAATATTTCACTGGGGGGGTTGCTCATCTTCGGCGGCGATCTCCTTCAGGATCCTTTCCATTTCCAGTTGGCGTTCCACGCTCTGATCATAGCGGAAATCAAGCTCCGGCACATAGCGCAAACCCAGTTCCCGGGCCAAATGACTGCGGATAAAACCCTTGGAACTGTTCAATCCCGCCGCAACCTCTTCGGACTCGGGCCGGGCACAGCTGAAAAACACCCGGGCCAAACGCAGATCCGGGGTCACCGTAACCGAGGTGATGGTAGCCAGGCCGATCCGCGGATCCTTGATCTTGCGCAGCAGCAGAGTGGCAATTTCTTCCTTGATACTGTCGGCAACCCGGGCCGGCCGGCGGCCGACCTTCTGCCCCAACTCCGGCAGGGCGAATCTGGACTTGGTTTTGCGAGCGGTCATGATTAAAGCTCTCCGGCCACCTCTTTCATGACAAAGACCTCGAGAATATCGCCGACCTTCAAATCGTTGAAGTTCTCGACGCTGATACCGCACTCGAAACCGGATGCCACTTCCTTGACGTCATCCTTAAAACGACGCAGAGAGGAAATCTTGCCGCTGTAAATCACCACACTGTCTCGAACCACCCGGATCCGGGCGTTCCGTTCGATCTTGCCTTCGGTCACGTAACAGCCGGCGATAGTTCCCGCCTTGGGATGATGAAAGATATCCCGGATCTCGGCCGAACCGATGACTTCTTCTTCGAAAGTCGGCTCAAGAAGCCCGACCATGGCCTTGCGGATATCTTCAAGGGCATGATAGATGACATCATAGAGCCGGATTTCGACGTTCTCGTTCCGCGCCAGTTCCTTGGCCTTGGCGGAAGGACGGACATTGAACCCGAAGATCGTGGCCTCGGAGGCCGAGGCCAGTAATACATCTGATTCGATGATGGCTCCGCTTCCCTGGTGTATGACCTTGACCTTGACGGCATCGGTACCGAGTTTTTCGATGGCTGAGCTGAAAGCCTCCAGGGTGCCCTGGACGTCGGCCCGCAGTATCACCCGAAGTTCCTTGGCCTCGCTGCCCTGAAGATGCTCGAAGAGGTTATCCAGGGATATCTTGGTGCCAGTGGCCAGGGCGGCCTCTCGCTGTTTCATCTGGCGCTGGTTGGCAATGTTCTTGGCCATTTTTTCATCCGGCACCACCACAAACTCATCGCCGGCGCGAGGCACTCCGCTTAAACCGTGAACCTCCACCGGCATGGAGGGTCCGGCCTCTTCGATGCCCACGCCCTTGTCGTCGTGCATGGAACGGACCCGGCCGTAATTGTCGCCGACTACGAAGGCGTCGCCAACCCGCAGGGTGCCGTGCTGGACGAGAATGGTGGCCACCGCGCCCAAACCCTTGTGAAGTTTGGCCTCCACCACCCAGCCCTTGGCTTTGCGTTGGGGATCGGCTTTCAGTTCCTGGACTTCGGCCTGCAAGAGAATCTGTTCCAGCAGTTCCTCGATGCCGAGATTTTGCTTGGCCGAGGTTTCACAGTAAATGGTCTGGCCGCCCCACTCTTCCGGAGTCAGATCGTATTCGGCCAATTCGGCCTTGACCCGCTCGGGATTGGCATCCGGTTTGTCGATCTTGTTGATGGCCACCACGATGGGTACCCCGGCGGCCCGGGCATGATTGATGGCCTCGCGGGTCTGATCCATGACCCCGTCGTCGGCAGCCACCACCAGAACCACGATATCGGTCACCTTGGCGCCGCGTGAACGCATCTCGGTGAAGGCCTCATGGCCGGGAGTATCGAGAAAGACCACATCGCCCTTGGTGGAGCGCACGAAATGGGCCCCGATATGCTGGGTAATGCCGCCGGCTTCGCCCGCCGCGACATCGGTCTTGCGGATTGCGTCAAGGATGGAAGTCTTGCCGTGATCGACATGACCCATGACCGTAACCACCGGCGGCCGGGGCAACTCCTCACCCCCGGTATAGGTTTCCTCAAGATTGATCACAGCCTGCTCCTCGGTGATGCCCTGTTCTACCTCGTAGCCGAAATCACTGGCGACCAGGGTGGCGGTTTCCACATCCAGGGCTTGGTTGACCGTGGCCATCACCCCGAGCTTGATCAAATTGGCAATTATCTCGCTGACCTTGACTCCCATCCGGTGAGCCAGATCGCCGATGGAGATCGATTCGAAGATTTTAATCCGCTTCTTGATGGCCTTGGTCTCGGCCGCCGGCTCCATCCCCTGATGCTTGGATTTCTTGCCACCGCCATGTCGGGCCCGCCCCAACCGCAGGTTGGAGGACATCCGACCGCCAAAGGCATCAACGTCTTCCATATCGACTTCCACGTGACCCTTGGCCTTGCCGCCCTTCTTAACCCTTTCCCGGGCCGCGAGATCGGGACTGAACTTGACATACCGTTTACCTTTCTTGCCCTTGCCTTCACCGCCGCGCTCATCCGCGCTGCCGATCGCCGGAGCTCCTCCCCGAACCGCCTTGTTTTCGGCGGCCACCGCGGGGCGACCTTTCTTCTCGCTCTTCTTGGGCCGGACCACCGGCTCTTCTCTGGGAATGACGATGGCGGCCTTTTTTATTACCTTGGCCAGGCCGGTGCGTTTTTTCGGGGCGACCGTCCGCACTGCCGGAGCAATTTCCTCCTCTTCTGCCGTCCCCTCATCTGTCTTTTCAGCTTTTGTTTCAGCGTTCGGTTCTTCTCTCGCCTCTTCGGCCTGGGTCTCGGTGCCGGCGAATTCTTCGACCGCTTTTTCGACCTCGGCCGGTTTTTCCGGTTCTGTGGCAGGGACGGTCTCGACCACCGGGCCAACCTCTTCTTTCGAGGCCGGACTCGCAGCCTGAACCGGAGCCGCTTCGGCTGTCTCTTCCGTTTTGCTTTCTTCCTCCGGGGCAGACTCTTCTTTCTCAACCGCGTCCGGGATAACCTGTTTGGTCCGCCGTCTGATGATGGTCGGACGCCCATCCTCGGCCTGAATTCTCTTACGCTCGGTGGTGGTTTCGACCAGGCCCAGCTTCTGCCGTACCTCGTCAGCCACATCCTCCTCCAGCGTGGAACTGTGAGACTTCACGTCGTAACCCATTTCCATGAGCTTCTCCGCCATCTCCTTACTTTCCATCCCGGCTTCTTTAGCCAATGCGTATACTCTGACCTTCGCCATTACCAAACTCCCGT
>Ga0210144_1000628_pt1 | contig 17263 bp, 15 predicted proteins | sample Muzzi_PWA_D2_FD_185532 | JGI IMG/M metagenome (GOLD analysis project Ga0210144, IMG submission 185532) | Wetland microbial communities from San Francisco Bay, California, USA, that impact long-term carbon sequestration - Muzzi_PWA_D2 (SPAdes) | ecosystem: Environmental > Aquatic > Marine >...
GCCGCGATGGCGGATAGAGTTCATCATTGTATCGAGGTCATCCGATATATATCGGCGGGTATCAAAATAATATTTTCCCACTAGTCCGCACATGGTTTATTGCGCCTATTTAAAGTTATTCCTGAATGCTTCTATCGGTCGCATCCCCGCAGCCTAGGGACAATCTAGGTTGATGTTTTTCGATGTCATCTGTACGTGGCATTTGCGGCGATGTGCTTTTTTACAGGCGTGACTACGACGCCTTCCCTGGCCGCCAATCTATGCACGACTACAGAAATGCCGCCAAACAAATACCATTCATACGAAGAAAGCCCATAGCTCGCCAGGCTGAACACAACGTTCATAAATAACCAGACCTGCATACCCTCGACAAGCCGCGACAAATATTCTGTCTCTTCTGAATGTGCCGTTAATAACTTCTTTGCATCGCCGAAGTTACGAAAAATACTTTTCATGTAAAGAAGAAAAATTATTCCTCCGCACAAACCCAGTTCCTCGAGTATTTCGAGATACAGATTATGTGCCGGTTTGGCTTCCCCTCTGGAATTAAAGTTTGCTTCCGCTGATGTTCCAAGTCCGTGTCCAAATAGCGGTCTCTCCATGGCAGTCTGGAAATTCATTTTCCACCCCTCAATACGTCCCTCCGCGGTCCCTGCATTCTTGGTGTTAGTATCGTACGTTGATTCGAATCGATCCTTCTCATTTTCATTCATCACCGAAAATGCCCCGATCGCTACGATCACAGTCAATGCAATAAAGGTGAATCGTCTCTTGGACTTCATCATGAGCGCAAATACGATGACCAGAAGACCAACGAAGCCGGAACGTGATCCTGTCAATATCAATGCATAGAGCAGCAAAGGAAGCAAGGCAAAGTATAAGAGCCTCAGTCTTGTTGATGCTCTTACAAGCAGGAAGTGAAGCAGCGGTATCACCGTAACAATAACAAAAGCGAGTCCATTCGGATTTATTATATCATTAGGCGCTCCTGACAGCCTGTTCATGTATTCCCAGTTTGCCATACTCGCGAAGGACCCCCAGTAGCCCTGGGTAACATGCAGATAAAGTGGTTCCAGTACCCTGAAAATCTGTACCCCTAGAAATAGCTGTATCATAAGTTTGAGTTTATCGCGGGTATCGACCAGCGAGACAGTAAAAAAGAAAAAGACAATTGCTTTTATGAATAATTCGGCATTCTTGTTAATCACACTTCCAGGCCATTTGACGAGAGGTAGCGTGATAATAATGTATATAATCAGAGCCCATAGGTACTTTACTACCGGATTCGGACTTTGCTTCTTTCCATCCTCGCCTTCTTTCGACTGAAACAGAATGAGCAAGGTGATTATCGCGGTCAGCAGAAGATCAAAGCGGATTACGCCAAGCGCGGGGATGCGAGCCGGGAGATGCAGGAAATAGCTCGCGATAAACAGCAAATAAAGCCTGTATGCAGTCATCTTGCTTCGGACATCCGGTTACGTTTGGAGCATTCACACATCCGCTTGCTGTGCTATATCCGATACATAGAAGGTTCGCATGAACTCTCGCTTCATAGGCTATACGATAACAGGCGCAGTACTGGTTTTCAGTTAGCGAGCGGGTAGTTTGGTAGCGTAGTATCAAGATGCCTTTTTCAGCTGTCGTGGCTCCACTCCCGAAAAAACGAGCACCATACATGATCAGCCATTCAGTGCATGGCCGACAAGCTCCCGATAGAGATTGCTATATTTGCCGGCGGCTCGTGTGATGCTGTATTCAGCCATAACGCGCCTGCTGGCATTTGCTACGAGTCCATCTCGATACTGCCGCTCCTCCACGATTCGCGTGATACCGTCCGCCAGTCCCCGATCATCCCCGGGGTCGATCAAATGACCGCATTCGCCGTTTTTGAGCACAAGGGGTATCTGCCCGACACGTGATGCAATCACCGGTACCCGGCTCGCCATCGCCTCAAGCAGCGTCATCGGCAACCCCTCCGTACGGGACGGTATAGCCAGCAAATCAAGGCGAAACATAAGCTGGCTTGCGTTTTCCACATAGCCCGTCAGCAGCACATGCTCGCCAAGGCCATAGTCCTCTATCTGCTGCTCAATCCTTCCGCGCAATTGCCCCTCTCCCAGTATCACCAGCGCATAGTCCTTCCCTTGCCGCTGTAGCCTGGACATTGCAGACAACATTATGTCGATGCCCTTTTCATGCGAGAGCCTGGCTATCATCCCGATACAAGGCCGCCTGCCGCAGCGGTGCTGGATACGCTCTGCAACCGCCAGACCCGAAGCAGACAACCCATTGGCGGCAGGCAGCATTATCCCGTTCTCAATCGTTGTCGCGTTTGGCCGAAGACGTCGCCACTTGTGCACCGGGCTGTTGTCAGCGACGGCAACAACCCGGTCCATCCACCCCCAGCTGATCCTGTCCGCTACCTGGTAAAGCGCCATTTTCGACCAACATCCTGTCTCTGTCCAGCCGTGGACGGTTGTCAGCATCGGTATACGCCGGATTCCTCCAAGACACATGCCAAACAGGATATCGGGTTTGTAACCGTGCCCATGCAGCAAATCCACCCCTTCTCGCTCGAATCCCTTTAACAGTCGGCGTGCAGCAAGGATATTGATCCCGGGACTAAACCGTATTCGCCGGCAGGGTATGCCCCTTCGATCGCACTCCGTTTCAATCGGGCGTTCCGCATCATTACGCGCAGCCATGCTTGCCACTTCACCGGAAATTCCGAGCGTCCGGTGAGCTTCAATCAGGCTCATCAGCATGATTTCTGCTCCATAAACACCCGCACTGTCGATCAGGTGTACTACGCGCAAGGCTGCAATTCTCTGAAAGTAATCGCCAGTCCGCTGTTTGACCCGGTATCGCCGGCAGCCTGCAGATTCACGTCAGGAGACTCTGCCGATGATAATCTTGACAATCCCTTTCCATGCACTTTTTGATCCGGCATCAAACCCCAGCGCCCTGACCATCTCCCGGATTGCCGCAACGCGTCCCTCGCCTGCCGACATGCGTGCATAACCCCGGGTGACAAAGGTAGACGCCCTTGCCCTCGACAGGGTACTTGGCGCGACGTGATCGGCATGATTGATTGCGAACTTCTCATATACTCGCAATATGCAGTCTGTTCTCTGAAGCATCTTGCGCGACATCTGCCCACTCCATACCCTGTATTCGAGCAACGGCTGGTCTACATATCTAAAGAGGTAGGCAGTGGACAGTCTCAGCCACAGATCGTAGTCGATCGACATCGAGAGAGTTTCATCGAAGGCGCCCATCCGCTCCAGGGCATGCCTCGCAACCACTGCGCTGCCAAACTCCACGAAGTTGTCATCCAGCAGCTGCTCTGTCACACGACCCTGCGGCCGGGCGATCTTGCGCCTGCCTGTCTCGCGACCGTATTCGTCAATAATTACCGTATCGGTATAGACTACCCCGACACTCCGGTCTTCGTCGAAGAATCGCATCTGCTGCTCGAGTTTGGCCGCTTTCCAGCGGTCGTCCGCGTCCAGAAAAGCAATGTACTCACCTGTCGACTCCGATATTCCCCTGTTCTTGGCAACCGTCTGTCCCTGGTTGTCCTGATGCACATAACGCACCCGTGTGTCCTTTTTCCACTGATCCACGACGGCTGCTGTATTGTCCGTCGATCCGTCGTCCACGATGATGATCTCGATGGGACCGTAGGTCTGTGAGCGCACCGACTCGACAGCCTCCGGCAGGTAGGCGCTCATGTTATATGTCGCTATTACTACACTGACCAGTGGATTTACGGTATTCATAGGAGGTCACACGAGGCATTTCGCAAACCGGTACTTCCCGTTGGCTTCCCTCGGGATATTTTCAAGGAATTCCGTATCAATATGCAGATTCTCTCCAAATACGGAAGTCAACTCTGCCGCCAGCCGCTCACCCGACATATCGGTATATTGGTCCGCCTTTACTATATTGACCTTTATACGGTTTATTGCCGTCTGTACAAGTTGCAGCTGCGCAATTCCGGGAATCGCAGTGAGCGTACGTTCCACGAGCGAGACACCGGCAACGCGTGATCCATCCTCGCGTTTCAGAAAATCCGCCGTACGTCCGACAATATTTTCAAGCATCGGGGATTCGCGGCCACAGCCGCATTTTCTGTCCGAATAGACACCCATGTCACCAACCCGGTAACGGATCAAAGGCATGGCCTTGTTATACAGGTCCGTTATGACAATCTCGGCGAGTTCGCCCGACCGTGCCTGTTTGCCGCTCTCATTCAGGAACTCGATGTAGAGGTGCTCGATGTTGAGATGCATTCCCTGATGTAGCTCGCATTCACACGCAATCAATCCGACTTCCTCGCACCCATAGCGGTTTGTCACCGGACAGCCGAAAACCCTTTCAATCACGTCCCGTTCATTCTGCAGCAGCATCATCGACGTCGCGATGATCCCCTTTGGGCATACCCCGTGCCCAGGCTTGTCCTTCAGGTAATCGGCCAGTATATAAAGCGAGTGGGCATGTCCAAACAGGATGTCCACGTCACGCCTTATCCATTCGGCAGCAAATGTGTCCATCGTGGCCGGAGATATATTCATCGTATCAAGATACAGGTCCATGCAGTACAGCCATCGCTGCTTGAATCTTGCATACCAGCTGTCGGGAACCGGCGGATTACCCCATACCGCCGCCTTTTGCATCCCGGGGCGCCATCCGGCCCATTCGTCGGCCCTCATGGCATCCGCATTGCGGCGCTGCCGCCACAATTCGTCGAAATAGACAGTCAGTGCCTGTCCGGTCGATCCGCCTGTCTTGGCTGTCACAAGGCTGTCTTTTACCGAACCATCCACCAGCAGGCTATCAACCTCTGTGAGAATCGTACGTTTTTGCAGCAGCGGCAGCCTGCAAAACGCTTCCATACTGCCGGTTGTCGGGTCGAATCCGTGATCGGAAAACAGCTTGCGATAGTAGGGGCTGTTCCTGGCCGCATGAACAAGAATGTTGCGGAGTCGATCACGCTGTTGTTTGCGCAACTCGTCTTGCTGCAGCCATTGTGTATGCCGCAGGTCTTTCAGCAGTCTGTGCGTCGAAAAGTGTATGTACCCCGCCTTGAGCTCGGAAAGCGGGGAAAGAACCCGGGAAGAAAGCACTTGCCGTAGTCGCTTGGCTCGCATGGGCTTTACCGTGATCTCGCTTCAGGCGGGTAACAGAGAACGGGCCCTGCCGGAGCGGCAGCCGGCAGGCTTTGTGTATTCCCGCTTCTCCTGGCCGACTGAAGACCCTCAAATTCTACTGCGTTAGACATGATTGCTGCATGCTTACAGGAAGTCAATCAACGAAGCAGCGATTGATATACCAACATATGCGAGTCGACCATATTTTCCACCGACATGGACGCTATCGAACATGCTGCAGCCTTCCCCATGCTCCGGGAAAGCTCCTTGTTCTTCAACAGTCGCAGGATACGATCTGCCAGAACTTCTGTATCTCCAACCGGATACAGATAGCCGTTTTTCCCGTCGGTAACCAGTTCCGGATTACCTCCTGTGTCTGTGCATACTACCGGTATACCCGCGCCCAGATATTCCATCAGCGCATTTGAAAGTCCCTCCGACTCCGAACACAGCACTCCGACCGTAAATCGCCGGATTATCGCTGCGACATTATCGACCTTGCCCAGAAAATGTATGTTCTTATCAACATCCAGAGTTACGGCCAGTTTCCTCAACGGTTGATCGAGCTCGCCGTCACCTGCAATCACGAGGTGGGTGCCCGGCATTTCCCTCATTACTCTCGCAAATGCGCTTATAAGATCGGCGTGTCGCTTTACCGATCGCAGGTTGGCCACAATCCCAAGGACCGGTGCGTCTTCCGGAATCATGTCATCCAGATTCTGCACCATGGAATTGGAATTATTCACCGGTTCGATGCCGTTTTTGATGACAGTTATCCGCTCACGCGCGATACCTTCCTTGTGCGCCACGAGCTCCTTGACGGCATGACTATTGGCAATGACACGGTCGACCAGCCGTCTCTCCAGTTTAAGCAGTTTCAGTCCTGCGGGTGTGTACCAGATACCCATGTCCCTGCGTCCGGCGATATAGCGCGCACCGGCGAGTCGGGCCACCAGCGGACCAATCAGTGATGCATCATGGAAGTAGGCGTGCACAATTTCTACTCGGCGCTTGCGTAACAGCAACACCAGTCTGGCCATGCTTCTCGCTCCCTTGAGGCAACCAAGGCAGAGCAGCCCCAATTCCGTGAATTCGCACGGCCAGTGGCGGATATTCCGTGAATATTCGCTGTGTCGTAATGCGATAAGAACCGGCTCAAAGCGCCGCCGGTCCAGCCCCTGAAGGAGATACCATAGCTGGCGCTCCGTTCCGGCCCACGGCCCAACGAATGAGTCAATGAGAAAAGCAATCCTTACGCACATTGGAATTGGAGCGTTAACGAAACAGTGAACAAGCGTTCTTCTTCCGGTGACTCCGCGAACGGTGCGAGCCCCCTCCTGGACGCCGGAGGTCCCCTATCCTGTGCGAGGCGTCCACAGTACCTGCTTCTGTCCCAGTACAAACTTGGCGAAGGCCTGAGCCGACGCCAGATTCAGTAGCAGGAAGTAGTAGGGCAAATATCCAATCCGGCTCTGCACTCCTGCGCGACTCTGTAGGTAACCCCAAATCGCCAGGCAATAGAGCACTACCTGGGTTGTGAAGGCCAGCTGATAGACCGTACTGGCCCCCAGCAGCGCCAGATTACTCGCTGCTGCCGAGACAAGAAATACAAATACCGTGTATCGCAGGAGTTTGTGCGACAACAGCTGAACCGCGAAGAGCCCGTAGCGAGCGACATTGAACAGGTGGCGCATATCCCAGAGTGCCCACAATGCGCGCAGCGAAACCCTTACCCGCATGCGGTACTCGTCACGCCCGCTCTCGAGCGCCGGCTCCCTGAGTACCGCAGCCGGCTCGTGGACGACCCGGTATTTTTTTGTGGCGACCTGCAAAGGCAACACGAAGTCAGGCAGCTGATCCGGACGCATTGTAGAAAACAGCTCCTTTCTGACCGCATCAATTCCACCGTCGACACCGACAATGGAGCCGACGCTGGTTTCCTGCTCCCTGAGAAAATTCTCGTAGCGCATATACGCCGAGCAGCCCTCTGAAACGGCACTTCCCTGCATTCTGACGTAAACCATCTTTCCGGTGACATAACCCACGGACGGGTCAGCAAAGTTCCTGACGAGCATATGGATGGCGTCTTCTGCATACATGGAATTGGCATCGGCGAATACCACTATCTCTCCGCGCAACTCCTTCATGGCCATATTGAGTGCCGAGGTCTTCCCCGCCCGTGGCTCCTGCCGGAGCAGGCGAACCCGGCCGGGATATTCTCCGCAGATATCAAGGACACGCTGGTCGGTACCATCCGTCGAACCATCGGAGACGACCACAATCTCAAGCTTCTCGGGTGAATAGTCCTGCGCCAGCTTGTTTCTCACTGTGGCGTCGATAACGTCTTTTTCGTTGTATGCGGATATCAGGATGGATACCGAAGGCTCGATGTTCTGTCGACAAGGCGTGCGGCGTAAAATCTGTGCCAAGAGATAGACAAATACGGGGTAGCCGGCATAAACATAAACCAGCATTGCTATCGAACCCCAGAAAGCAATCTCCCATACGTTCATTATTATACTGTCCATTCCGGGCTGGAAGCTGTTGAAACCTCATGGCTGCACATCACACTTAGCCTTCCACAAGATGCTGCTCCGACAGCACTTCCCATGCGGTCGCAAAATGGAAGTCATTTATCAGCTGCTGCAGTCTGCCCTCACATTTCCCAAGATTATTGTAGTGCCGGAAACGGGACAGAAGCTTTGCCTTGATGCGCGGTTGATCCGTATCAATTTCCCACGGGTGCAGGTAAAAGATGAAAGGCTGTTTCCGGCGATTGATCTGTCCAAGTCCATATTTCGTCAGCGCATAGGGATAGAGGCGGAAATATCCGCCACCGGCCATCGGCATGCGCAGGCCCAGCACTGTTGCAGTCGACAGCGGAAATTCCAGCAGGAACTGCCCCTCGGGGGTTTTTAAACGATAAGGAGAAACAGGAGCATCAGGGATTCCGTAACGATCATGATGAACCGGGAATATACTGGAGTCGTAGATGTACCCTGACTCCGCGATGACATCAAGCGCCCAGAGGGAACGCCTGGTTATGGAATAGCTTGCTGCCCGGTAACCGCGAACCGGCAACTGGATGATATCCTCAAGAAGGGACTTTGATCGCCGTGTTTCCTCCCGAAACACTTCCGACCGCTGATTGTAGATCAGCTGATGGCTGTATCCGTGGGAGGCCACTTCATGTCCCCGGGCGGCAATTTCCCTTACCAGACCACGTGCGCGCTCTGCCACCCAGCCAAGTACGAAGAAGGTGACTTTTATACTGTTTTCGTCAAAAAGATCCAGCAGGCGCTGCGTATTGCGTTCGACTCGCAAGGTGTAGGAATCCCAGTCATTACGGTTAATGCAATCGGCAAATGCCGAGACATGGAAGTAATCTTCCACATCCACAGTTAACGCGTTCCGGATAGTCACGTGAGCCGTTTCGGGATGCAGGATTATGACCTGTTAATAGCAGTACTGATCGACATGGATCATTCCTTTTTTTCGCCATATGACGCGTAGTAGTTGTAATAATAACCCCCGCGGTTGGAAATACTTTCACTCTTGTTCAGTACCAGACCAATGGCTTTTTCCTTGGGCAGCATTGCCAGGGCATCCTCAACGATAGATCGAGGTGTTTTACCTGCCTCGATGACAAATACGACCTGCCCGACCAGACCCGCGAGAACCTGCGTCTCAGGTGTCGATAATAGGGGCGGCGAATCGAAAATGACGATACGATCGGCATACCTGGAAGTTATCTCTTTGACCAGGCGCTCCATTCTATGACTTGCCATCATTTCAGTGATGAATTCATGGGGCTTGCCCGCAGGCAGTAATACCAGACCCGGTATATCTGTCCTCAGCAAGGCATCGGAGACCGACATGTTTTCACTTGCAAGCAGATCCGTGATATCGGGTCTGCGTCCCTCAATGCCCAGCATGCGACTAAGTTGCTGTTTGTTTACGTCGCAATCAGCCAGCAAAACAGTGTGGTCACGTTCCTGGGCAAGGGTCAGTGCCAGATTTAATGCCATGTAGGTCTTGCCTTCACCCGGAACAGAACTGGTAACGAGTATCAGATTTCCCTTATCTACGAGTGATGCAGATTTGCCAAAGGCATTGGATAGTATGGGGCGCTTTATTCTCCGGTATTCATTTCTGACTTCCACTCCGATCTCGCTTCCAGGAACCAGCATTTGCTTCTCACGCAGGCAGCTGAGAATTTTGACCTTATACGGACTTTTCCGTGAGGTGCCTGGGGAAATCTGCCCGGAAGTTGATCCTGCCGGATCGGAGTCAGATTTAACTTCGAACACATCCTTGCGAAAGACTGGTGTATCGATCTTCTCGGCGTGATTCAGATTATCAAGCTTCTTATGGTTCATAGCGCTATTCCGGCTTCATTCATGTAAGCCCTGACAAGGACTGGTCCCGTATCACGATACAACATGACACCACCAAAGATCCCGAGTAAGACTCCCAGAGCCAGCATAAACGTTATCAATTTTGCGCGTCGTCTCTTTTTCTCTTCGGGCCCTATGTGCAGGCTGATCGAACCAAGCACAGGCAAATCGATCATGTTTCGGAGCTGCTTGTAATCAACAAAGGTCGGAAATAAAAAGAACAGCATCAGAGCCCACCCTGCTGCCGCAGCCAGTGCCGCTACAAACACCCCGGAAAGTAGCAACAGGCGGTTTGGTCCTGTCGGCAAAATCGGAACAACCGGTGAATCAATTACTCGTATGCTGAACGTGGAGCTGTCCGACTCTACCTTCTCGGCAAGACGTGCTGATTCCCTCCGTTCTACCAGGCTGAGATAGCGCTGCCTGGTAACTTCATAATCACGATTGAGCCGGGACAGCTCAGCCTCGACCTCGGGGATCGTATCAACCGATTGCTGTAATTTCTCGAGGCTCTTCTGTAGTTCTGCCAGTCTTATCTGCAGGGTTCCGACGGCGATATTTGCCTGGCTTTCCTGTACCTTTAACTCCTGATACACCGGATTGAATTGCTGTTTTCCGTTATCCCCCGGACTGCTGATGTCAGTGGAGCCCGTCGACATGTTTGCCTCCAGGTCCGCGATTCTCTTGCGTAGTGCCTGAACATCCGGATGTTGGCTGGTAAATCGGGTCAGCATGTCAGCGAGCTGTTCCTGGTATTGGCGCAACTTGACCGCACTCGCTGATTGACCATAACCGCCTCTCCCCAGTACAGGAGATTCACCCGAGAGCTGCTTGTGCAAATTGGAGTAACGTTGCTGGGCCTGGCGTATCTCCAGCTTGGTATTCTCTATTTCCTGATTAACGGCTTGCAGACGTTCATAATATCCACCCTTCTCATCCGGCATGGCTCCGGCATTTTTCTTCTTGAAATCGGCAAGACGTCCTTCAGCTTCCCTCAACCGCTTCTCAAATTCAGCAATCTGCTCATCCAGAAAATTCTGTGCAGCCTGTGTATCAGCGCGTCCTGATTTCTGGGCATTTTCCACGAATGTGTTGAGTAGTTCGCTCACGACATCATAGGCGAGCTCCGCCGATGTGGACCGGTAACTAATTTCATAGATATTGTAGTTTCTGCCAGGCCCCGAACTCTTGTTATTGATCGATATAGAACGTGCCAGGTTCTTCGCGATCCGCTCTTTCGACTGCGGTGTTTGAGCATTCTTGTCCATGCCTGTTGCATGAGCCACGGAAAGCATACTATCCCTGCCCGTTAGCAACTGCGTCATTACGGCGATGTCATCCTCGGGATTTGATTCAGCGGTCAGACCTTTAAGCAGTGGTTTTAGTACTGAGGAAGTATCAACATATAAACTGGCACTGACATCGTATTGGTCTGGCATGGCAAATACGACTAGCCACCCCCCCATGGCGACCAACCATGCAATCAACAGTGCAGACCACCGATAGCGCCACATCCCATGGAGGTAGCCATAGAGGACGTTTATTTGCTCATAAATATTGATCATACTATAAAAATATTTTCCCTGGTCTGCGCATTGTCAGAGATTCATCCACTCGAGTTAAATACCATGGACAATCGGCCAGTCAAGATCTTGATTTAATAGGTAGTATGTATATACAAAAATAGCGGCAACCAGAACTCATCATTTAACAATCTTCATAATCAGTAGCGTGGCTAGTCCACCCCCGCTTTTCGTCCCGGTGAAAATGGTGTAACTTTCTGGTATTAAGCACATGATATCCTTCATTATGATCTTGAGATTGGTAACCAGAATTATGGCCTGTGTCAATCTGGATTGAGTAGTCGATACCAATTGGTACCCATGGATGCCGGCAAATAAGCTATCGCGTCCTGCGATAGCGCGACGAGGAAGCTCCCCCAGACGGTGGAATATACCGGTTGAAGCATGCCGGCAAGCGCTTAACCGATTGGCCAATATCGAGTTCATCGATGGCCATTGAAAGGATGGATGGAGCCGTACCCCATGGGTTGATCAGCTCTATCGACGAAACCCGGTCAAGGAATGAATGTTGATTCCCCTGACCGCATCGGCCCCTATCCCAGCGACCCCGGGTTGTATCGACATGATCCGGGATCGCGTCGCCTGTCATAACAGCTGTGACCTTGAGGTCGGCCACCAGGGTGTATGCAGAATGTGACTGACCACCTGCCATGCTCGCGGGCAACCCACACCGTGGTGACGGCTCGTCTGACCCATCCACAACAGTAATCGAAATCACATGCGATTGTTGACTATTTACAACATCCATTGTCTCAACACACAAACATAAATATATCCTTGCATGGCGCACAAGGCGACTGCAGGCACAACAATTAGATAATGTTTAATTATATCTTAATATCGCTATTTAATATAATATTAATATTCACCAAAAACACCTTCGAGAAAATCAGGAGAACCAGACACGCTTGCACAGGTGGCCGGGTACATTATCATCATGCATCAGATGCGTGTTTTTCCAATTGTTTCGGAATTTTGCTGTTGCAGACAAGCAACATCCTGGTAGCGGATCATGGCCCACCGCCTTGACTCGATTCCCGGAAGGTGCCGGCAATCACTAAAACGCAAACGTGAATCATGATCCTGATTTCCAATGAGCCCTCTTTCAGTCAGTGACAATGGCGCCACAAATTTGTTCCCCGTCCACGGAACCAGGAACACGGGGAGATCCTGATCGCGCCGAACATGTCACCCCTGACTAGCCTCCGTGCGCGATGATTGAGGTACCGTTGACAAGAATCAGCGAAGTTGGGCTGACGCTGGTTGCATTTTATGGCCCGAAACCAACCGCCATGGACGAGTTCGTGGCTACGATACAAGGTGAATTGCGCATGCTGCTCGGCGGAGCCTTCACCGCGTACGAGCTTGCGCAAGTACACGGCACGATTATAGGACTCGAAGGACGGCGAACCGAGGCGGGAATCCTGAATAACAATCTAAACAGCGCAACAGGCGAATCCAGATCCATGGATCTGCAAGGTCTCCTGCATTTCATGCTCGACACCCCGCAGCTTCCCTTGCGAGTCCGCTTCGGTGGTTTCGCGCGTTCCAGGACTTATCCATTTACCAGCCGCGGATTACACCCCTACGTGCGTTCCTTCGCCTTCCACGGACCATTGGCAGTCATAGTCGGATGGCCCGTAACAGGAGAACTCTACCCCATGTCTCTCGACAATCTGCGAAGGAAGTGTACACGCTACAACATCCTGCACAAGTACCACCATCACGCAAGCGACATCGACAACGATTTTTTCCTTGTACTGGGGCAGGTTGAAAAAAATCTGGCTTCAGAAGAAAAGATCGAGTCCACGCAGAACAGGCTTCGGGATCTACTCTCATCGCGCCTCCCGCTGGATATTACCATTGGTCGGGAACAGCTCTCTGTTGTGGCTTATAACGACAGGCAACTCCCAAGATCATCGAGTTTCGGCTATTCCCTCGTCGAGGCGCATGCCGGTTTAGCGAGAATTGAGAGTCTCTATGAAACGCAGGGGTGACGAGAGCATGGGCTGGTTTGGCCGGCACCGACGATAGTCCAGCATCATGAGTTAGCGTTCATCCGTGTTGTTCTGACTCAAAGTTTCTTGATCAGCTTTTCGTGTATCCCGCCGAAATTACCGTTGCTCATTATCAGGATGTGATCCCCGGACCGGGCTTCTCTGATGACTTCATCGACAATGGCCTCCACACTGCCGCTGACACTCGCCGACACGCCGGTCGCTTGCGCCACATCCGTCAGTGACCAGGCAAGGTCGCCGGGCTCATGCATCCAGATGCGATCCGCACCCTGCATCGAGGCCGCCAGGGTGCCGCTATGCACACCCATGCGCATGGTATTGGAGCGCGGTTCCAGCACCAGCAGGATGCGTGCGCGCCCGACCTGATTGCGCAACCCCTGCAGCGTGCTGGCGATTGCGGTCGGATGATGGGCGAAATCATCGTAAACCGTGACGCCATTGATCCGGCCGCGCACCTCCATGCGGCGCTTGACGCCCTGAAATTCCGCCAGCGCCTCGATGGCCATCGACACCGGCACCCCCGCATGACGGGCCGCGGCAATCGCGGCCAGCGCATTGTGCATATTGTGCTCCCCGATCTGTTGCCAGTTGACCGTACCGGCCGGCGCGCCGCCCGGCAGGACATCGAAGCGGCTGCCATCGGTGGATTGCCGGCGCACCTGCCATGCGGCTTCCCGGCCGCCGAGCGATACGGCCTCACGCGGCGTCCAGCAACCCATGGCCAGCACCTCGGCGAGGCTGGCATCGTCCGCGTTCTCGATGATCAGGCCGTTGCCGGGAACGGTGCGCACCAGGTGATGGAACTGGCGCTGTATCGCCGCCAGGTCGGGGAAGATATCGGCATGATCGAACTCCAGGTTGTTCAATACCAGGGTGCGCGGCCGGTAATGAACGAACTTGGAGCGCTTGTCGAAGAAGGCGGTGTCGTACTCGTCGGCCTCGACCACGAAGAACGGGGCGCTGCCAAGGCGCGCTGACACACCGAAATTGGCGGGAATGCCGCCAATCAGAAAACCGGGGGACAAACCTGCGTATTCCAGAATCCACGCGAGCAGGCTCGCCGTCGAGGTCTTGCCATGCGTGCCGGCCACGGCAAGCACCCAGCGGTCGGCAAGCACGTGTTCCGCCAGCCACTGGGGTCCCGAGGTATAGGCCAGCCGTTCGTTCAGCGTCTGCTCGACGGCAGGATTCCCGCGCGAGAGGGCATTGCCGATAACCACCTGATCCGGAGCGGGACTGAGTTGGTCCGGCGCATAGCCTTCATGCAGAACAATGCCCTGTTCCTCCAGCTGGGTACTCATCGGCGGGTAGACACCGGCATCCGACCCACTCACCCGAACGCCCGTCTCGCGGGCGAGCAGGGCAATGCCGCCCATGAAGGTTCCACAGATGCCGAGGATATGGATATGCATTCAGCCCGGACTCATGGGAAACAGCGCATTGATAATCTGTATGGCCACCAGGGTATAGAGTATGGCGATGCCTATTGCCAGTGGAAAATTAACCGACAGGGCATGGCGCATGATATGCGCCACCACCAGGAGGTTCCACCCGAACAGCAGCAACCAGAGCATGCCCGCCAGCAAGGCCGGCTGCCCCGCATCCTTACCCGATGCGAGTAACTGTATCACCGGCAGGGCGATCAGCCCAAGCAACGTTCCAGTGCCGGAAAGCGCCGTGAGTGTCTGGGTCAATCTCGCCATTTTGCCTGTCAAATAGAGCGTTGTTGCCGCAAACACGACGACCAGGCTGGCATCCATCAATGCGAGTTGCCCGGCGGCAACCAGCGGATAACCGGGCAGTGACAGCAGAAATGAAGCCAGTACGTAGCTTGCCATGGACAGCCCGAGCAACTCACGCGAGGCCGGAAGATCCTGGGGACCGGCTCGCAGCAGACAGATATCAAACCAGATAAGGATTAGTCGCGACATGCAGCCCCGGTGTGGCTGCTCACCACCTGACAGGCGTTAACGGGTGTTCGGTACACCGGCAGCTATTCGGCAGCTGCTTTACGTTTATCCGCACTTTTTACTGCCTTCTTTTTAACGGGAGACTTCCTCGTCTCCGGTCTTTTGGATGCAGTCTTCCTGGTCGCCGCACCCCTGGACGCCGCTTTTCCGGAAGCGGCCTTTCCTGTCGATGACTGCCTGGATGCAGCTTTCCCGGAAACTGTTGTTTTGGAAACCGCCTTTTTGGGGGCCTTTTTGGGGGCCGCCTTTCTGGACGATCCCTTGCTGACAGTCGCTTTTTTTGCAGCCGCCTTTTTGGGGATCGACTTTTTGGGTGCCGCCTTTTTGGGGGCTGCTTTTTTGGGGGCTGCTTTTTTGGGGGCTGCTTTTTTAGGAGTCGTCTTTTTGGGGGCCGTGTCCCCGGCGGCCGTGCCCTTGCTGACAACTGTTTTGCTGGCTACCGGCTTTTTGGATGCTGCTTTTGAACTTGTCGAGCTGGCCGATGAAGCCTTCGCGGAGGGCGTACCGATTCCGGCTTTACGGGTTGCACCCGGGGTGATCTGTTGTTTTGCGATCGCACGGCGGATCGCATCGGAGCGCGATTCGCTTTTGGCATGCGCCCTGGCGTCGTCGACGACCTTGCGCATTGCCTTGGATATATCCGTAATTTCCCCGACACCCTGTACCGTGCGCAGCTTTCCCTGTTCCTTGTAATAGTCGATAACCGGAAATGTCTGCGCTTCATAGACGCGCAGACGGTTACCGATGGTTTCCTCGTTATCGTCGGCGCGGTGTCGCAGCCTGCCTCCGCAGGCATCGCATCGTCCATCGATATGCGGAGGGGAATAATAGACGTTGTATACCTGTCCGCAGGACAGACAGGTTCGCCGCCCGACCAGTCGCTGCAACAAGGCATCGACGTCCACGGCCAGCAGCAAGGCCAGATCCAGCGGGCGACCCACGCTGCTCAAGAGTTGATCGAGCGCTTCGGCTTGCGCAAGGCTGCGGGGAAACCCGTCCAGAATGAACCCGTTACGCGTGTCGGAACGCAGGATCCGCTCCTGTATGATAGACAGCACGACATCGTCGCCAACCAGATGCCCGGCATCCATGGCCATTTTCGCCTGGCGTCCCAGCGCGGAACCGGAAGCCACGGCTTCACGCAAAAGATCACCCGTAGCGATTTGAGGGATGTTGTAGCGCTCGGCGAGGAGTCTCGCCTGGGTACCCTTGCCAGACCCGGGCGCACCGAGCAATACGATTCTCATGTTGCGAATTCCCCCGACATGTTGTTGATTTTCCTTTACAGCTACTGAAAATAAGATTTTTTGAATAGGAAGATACAATCTTTTGCATGGCCGAAATGCAAAACAATGATTAAGCTACCCCCAGCCGCAGGTAGAAGTCAACGAAGTTCATGAAATAAATCAGGTTTTGAGTTAGAATCTTGCACCCTTGGAAGCGCGCCCTGCCCGCCACACCAACTGAGCCCGACAACCAGCATGCGCCCGATTGGAGATTTTTCGGAAAATGAAATGTGGATCGTTCAAACCACACTTGCGGAGCGCTACAACGAAGCGGTGGATGTCCAGCTGGCGGACAGCGAGCTGCGGTTAAATCCCTGTTCCAGCGAACTCACATTGTGTCCGGTGGTTTACTGGGAAAAAGATGGTTGCCACTTCGTGGTGCTAAAGACCGGGGACCACAACTATCGCGGCCAGTTTTATTACCGGGTTCACCAGATGTTTGGCACCGGCATCGAGGAATACGACGACCTTTCCGAATGCCTGGTAATCCTGCTGCAGGTCCAGGCCGATCACGCGGTCCGGCTTGCAGGACATTAAGCACGAACACACGCAAATTTTTTTCATGCCAGCAACACCATAGTTCAAAGGGAGAACAGCAGATGGCCAAATCAGGAAAGAAGAATGCAATTTATGCCCAGTCCGGTGGTGTAACCGCCGTCATCAACGCATCCGCCTGCGGGGTTATTGAAACGGCGCGCAAACACAAGGACAGCATCGGCAAGGTCTACGCTGGCCGCAACGGCATCATCGGCGCACTGGAGGAGGATCTGATCGACACCAGCAAGGAGTCGGCACGCGCGATTGCCGCACTGCGTCATACCCCGTCCGGGGCATTCGGTTCCTGCCGCTACAAGCT
>Ga0210144_1000629_pt1 | contig 17195 bp, 16 predicted proteins | sample Muzzi_PWA_D2_FD_185532 | JGI IMG/M metagenome (GOLD analysis project Ga0210144, IMG submission 185532) | Wetland microbial communities from San Francisco Bay, California, USA, that impact long-term carbon sequestration - Muzzi_PWA_D2 (SPAdes) | ecosystem: Environmental > Aquatic > Marine >...
GAAGGGCGTTTCCCGCCTCTACAACCCGCCCTCGACGGTCGCTCCCGTGGCCCTCTTCCTGGTCGCCTTCGTGATCCTGCTGGGGATCGTCGTACTCACCTCGCCGGCGCTCAACGACCTCTTCGAACTGCTCTGGCTGAAGGTCAAGATCTGGCTCGGGCTCTAGCCTCCTGGGCGGATGGGGTATAGCGCGCGCTACCACGCGACCTCGCTTATCGCGGTCTTCCTCGCCTTGGCGATCGGCATCCTGATCGGCGCCGAGTTCGGCGGCGACACGCTGACCAGCACCCGCAAGGACCTCGAGCACAGCCTGACGGGCAATCTGCAGGACGCCCGCCAACGGGTCAACGAGCTGAACGGCGAGCTGGGCCGAGCCAATCGGTTCTCCGACGCCGTCTACCCGGTGCTGGTCCGCGACCGGCTGCGCGGCAAGCGGATCGGGTTGGTCGCCCTCGGCGGCCTGCCCGGCGACGTCTCCGGGGCGATCGGCGACGCGCTCGGGCCGACCGGGGCGCGCCTGGTCGGGGTCGGGGTGGTGCGCGAGCCGGTCGACACGCGTGCCCTGGTCGGCGACCTGGCGAAGACCCGCTTCGCGGGAATCGCCGGCAGCCCCGACGTGCAAACCGCCTTCGCGGTCGGGGTGGGGCGGCAGCTGGTCCGCGGCGGGATGCTGCTGGAGCGGGTCCGGGGACACCTTTTCTCGCGGGCAAGCGGCAACTTCGGCGACCTCGACGGGGTGATTGTCGTCCGCGACCAGCCGCAGGACATGGGCCCGCGGCAGCGAGCAACCGCGGCGCGGTTCGAGGCGGGGCTGATGAGCGGCATCGTCTCGACCCGCACGCCGGCGGTCGGGGTCGAGAGCTCGAGCGCCGAACCGTCCTCGATCTCCTTCTTCGCCGGCAACGACCTCGCCAGCGTCGACGACGTCGACCTGGTCGCCGGCCGGCTGGCGACCGTCTTCACCCTGCTCGGCGCCGAGGGCAGCTTCGGGGTCAAGGGCAGCGCCGACCGCCTGCTGCCCGACCTGCTGGCACCGCACCGATGACCTGGATCGGTTTCCCCGCGACGATCGCGGTGGCGCTCCTCGTGGTCCCGGCGGGGGTGCGCGGACTGCTCGACGCCGGCCTGGCGCGCCGCAACTACCGCGGTGCCCTGCTCGCCTTCCCGCTCGGCGCAGTGCTGGTCACCGCGGCGCTGGTCGCCCTCGCGCCGCTCGCCTTCCTCGATGACCGCGCCGGGCTCGAACTGCTCGACCCCGGGCTGCGCCGCTGGCTGCCCTACCTGCTCGGCGTCGCCCTGCTCGGCTTCCTCGACGACTCGCTTGGCCGGGGCGAGGCGACGGAGGCTCCGCGCGGCTGGCGCGGCCACGCGCGGGCGCTGCGCGATGGGCGGCTCTCGACGGGGGCGATCAAGGCGATCGGCGCGCTGGCGCTGGCCGCCTACGTCGTCTCCGGGCGGGGCCTTGAATCGTGGCGCTACCTGGCCGACGTGGCGCTGCTGATCCTCGCCACCAACGCCTTCAACCTGCTCGACCTGCGGCCCGGGCGCGCCGAGAAGGGGCTGGCGCTGCTCGGCGCCGGCCTCTGCCTCGGCGCCTGGACATTCGCGCCGCTGGAGCTGCTGGGGATCTTCGCCGGGCCGGTGCTTGTCGGCGCCGCCTTCACGCTCCGCGAGCGGGCGATGCTCGGCGACACCGGCTCCAACCTGGTCGGGGCGATCGCCGGCGTCTGGCTGCTCACGGTCCTCGGCGGGACGGGGCGCCTGATTGCCCTCGCCCTGGTCTCCGCTCTCACGGTCTACGGCGAGTTGCGGTCGATCTCCGGCTCGATCGAGTCGCTTCCGCCCCTGCGCTGGTTAGACTCGCTCGGCAGAGAATGAGTCGTTCTAAGCCAGGAGACACGCGGTTCATCTTCGTCACCGGCGGCGTCGTCTCGGCCCTCGGCAAGGGCATAGCCGCCGCCTCGATCGGTCGCCTCCTCGTTTCCCGCGGCTTCCGCGTGCAGCTGCAGAAGTTCGACCCCTACATCAACGTCGACCCGGGGACGATGAGCCCCTTCCAGCACGGCGAGGTCTTCGTCACCGAGGACGGTGCCGAGACCGATCTCGACCTCGGCCACTACGAGCGCTTCACCGACGAGAACACCTCGCGCGCCTCCAACGTCACCGCCGGCTCCGTCTACAACACGGTGGTAAACCGCGAGCGCCGCGGCGACTACCTCGGCGCCACGGTGCAGGTGATCCCCCATATCACCGACGAGATCAAGAACCGCATCCTGATCGTCGCCGAGTCGCAGTCGGTCGACTTCGTGATCACCGAGATCGGCGGCACGGTCGGCGACATCGAGTCGCTGCCCTTCCTCGAGTCGATCCGCCAGCTCTACACCGACCTCGGCTCGAAGCGCAGCATGTTCGTCCACCTCACCCTGGTCCCCTACGTGGGCCACGCCGGCGAACTGAAGACCAAGCCGACCCAGCACTCGGTAAACGAGCTGCGCCGCATCGGCATCCAGCCGCACGCCCTGGTCTGCCGCTCCGAGGGACGCCTCGATCGCGAGATTCGCGACAAGATCGCCCTCTTCGCCAGCCTGCCGACCGACGCGGTGATCTCCGCCCACGACGTCGACAACGTCTACAAGGTGCCGCTCGTGTTCCGCGCCGAGGGGGTCGACGATCTGGTGCTCGACCACTTCGGCGTCGAGGCGCCCCCGCCGGACCTGAGCGAGTGGGAGGCGATGGTGCGCCGCGCCGACGCCGCCTCGGGCACGGTGCGGATCGCGCTGGTCGGCAAGTACGTGCAGCTCGCCGACGCCTACAAGTCGGTGATCGAGGCGCTCAAGCACGGCGGCTACCACCACGGGGTCGAGGTCGAGGTCGAGCTGGTCGACTCCGAGGACTTCGAGCCGGAGCGGCTGGAGGGCGCCGACGGCATCCTCATCCCCGGCGGCTTCGGCGAGCGCGGCATCGAGGGCAAGGTGGGGGCGGCGCGGATCGCCCGCGAACGCTCGATCCCCTACCTGGGGATCTGCCTCGGGATGCAGATCGCCGTGGTCGAGTTCGCCCGCTCGGTGGCGGGGATGGGTGGGGCCAACTCGGCCGAGTTCGACCCCGAGACGCCGTTCCCGGTCGTCGACCTGCTGCCCGAGCAGAAGGAGGTCTCCGAGATGGGCGGCACGATGCGGCTCGGCGCCGACCCGGTGAAGCTGCACGAGGGGACGCGGGCCCGCGAGATCTTCGGCGAGGCGGTTATCTACAAGCGCCACCGCCACCGCTACGAGGTCAACGTCCAGCTGCGCCGCCGGCTCGAAGACGAGGGGCTGGTCTGCGGCGGCACCTCGCCCGACGAGCGGCTGGTCGAGATGATCGAGCTGCCCGACCACCCGTTCTTCGTCGCCTCCCAGTTTCACCCGGAGTTCAACTCGCGCCCCAACCGGCCCGAGCCGCTGTTCCGCGAGTTCGTCGGCGCAGCCGCCCGCCAGGCGGGCGAGCGGCCGGTCGACGGCGCCGAGATCGGCGAGCGCGAGGATTCCTCCGTAGCCCACTAGCCTGTCCGTCGTGGAGAGGTTGCACGAGACCTTCGTCCGCCTCTGCGAGATTCGCAGCCCGACGGGCGAGGAGCGCGAGGTCGCCGATACGCTGGCCGCCGATCTGCGGGCGCTCGGCCTCGAGGTGAGCGAGGACGACGCGGCGGGCCCGGCCGAAGCCGGGGCCGGCAACCTCCTCGCGCGCCTGCCCGGTCGATCCGATCGCTGGGCGATGTTCTGCGCGCACATCGACACCGTGCCGCACGAGGGACAGGTCGAGGTGGCGGAGGCCGACGGGGTCTTTCGCAGCCGCGGCGAGACGATCCTCGGCGCCGACAACAAGGCGGCGGTGGCGGTGCTGGTCGAGCTGGTCGCCCGCCACGCGCAGGAGCCGCCGCCGGTTGGGATCGAGCTGCTGTTGACCGTCGCCGAGGAGCAGGGGCTGCGCGGCGCCAAGGCATTCGACCCGAGCGCTCTGCGCTCCGATTGCGGCTTCGTCCTCGACCACGCCACGCCGATCGGCGAGGTGATCGTCACCTCGCCGACCCAGCAGCGGATCCGCGCCGACTTCTCCGGGGTCGAGGCGCACGCGGGGATCCGCCCCGAGGACGGCAACAGCGCGATCGCCGCCGCGGCCGAGGCGATCTCGCGGATGGAGCTGGGGCGGCTCGACGAGAAGACGACCGCGAACGTGGGGGTGATCTCCGGCGGCACCTCGGGCAACGTCGTGCCCGGCCGGTGCCGAATCGTCGCCGAGGCGCGCAGCAGCCACGGCGCCGACCGCGCCGCTGCGGTCGCCGGTGAGCTGACGGAGGCCTGCGCCTGGGGCGCCAGCGAGCATGGCTGCGACGTCGACGTCCGAGTCGGGGAGCTGTTTCGCGGCTACGAGATTCCCTCCACCTCGCCCTCGCTCGGTCTCGCCGAGGCCGGTCTGCGCCGCGCCGGCTTCGAGCCCCAGCGGATCGCGACGGGGGGCGGAAGCGACGCCAACGCCCTGCGCCTCGCCGGGTTCGACTGCGTCCTGCTCGCCAACGGCACGACGGCCAACCACACGCCGGAGGAGAGCGTCCCGGCACGCAACCTCGACGCGATGCTCGAGGTCTGCGAGGGGATCGTCGCCGAGGCCGGCGCCGAGCCGGCAGCGGGGTGAACGGCCGCCTGAAGCTGCGCCGCGGCGTCGTAGTCGACGCGGAGCCGCTGACGGTCGAGATCGACGGGGTGCGGCGGCCGGCCTGGGCGGACGAGACGCTGCTTGGCGAGATGCGCGAGGGGGACGAGGTGGTGGTCAACGTGGCGGCGCTCGACCTCGGCCTTGGATCGGGGGGCTTCGACGTCGTCCACGTCAACCTGACCCGCGGACTGGAGGGGGGTGAGGGCGGCGGCGAGCACGTCATGAAGCTCAACTACACCCCACTCCAGCATCCGGTCGAACCGGTCGAGCGTCCTCCCGGCGAGCCTAGGCAGGGGAAGGCGATGCCGGTCCTAGTCCTGCCGCTGCACGGCCACCTCGCGCCCGCCGCCTGGGCGGCGGCTCAGGCCGCTCCGGACCTGAAGCTCGCCTACGTGCAAACGGCAGGCGGAGCGCTACCCGGGTCGCTGAGCCGCGACGTCGCCGAGCTGCGCGAGCGCGGCCTGCTTTGCGGGCACGTCACGGCTGCGCCGGCATACGGCGGCGAGCACGAGGCGCTCTCGGTCGCCGGCGCCCTCGACGCGGCCGCCAACGGGTTCGGCTGGGACGCGGCGCTGGCCGGTCCCGGCCCGGGGATCGTCGGCTCCGAGACCCGCCTCGGCCACGGCGGCATCGCGGCGCTAGACACGGCCCACGGCTCCCTGGCCCTGGGCCTGCCGACGCTGCTCTCGCCCCGCCTCTCCTCCGCAGACCCCCGCGACCGCCACCGCACGGTCAGCCACCACACGCTGACCGTGATGCGGATGCTGTTGGGCGGCGTCGAGGTTCCGGTGCCGGCCGGGGAGCCGGTGGCCATTGCGCAGCTGGCCGAGGCGGCGGGCTGGCGGCACCGGATCAGAGAAGCCTCCCCCGACCTGACGGGATACTCCGCATCGGGCTTGCCGACGCGAACTATGGGTCGCGATCTTTCGGAGGACCCCCTCTTCTTCGCCGCGGCCCTCGCGGCCGGTCGGGTCCTCGGCGCCGGCGCATAGTCCCTTGCGCTCCAAGGTCTGCCGACCGATTGGACGAATCCTCGCCCATGGCCATCGCGGTCGAGCCACGATCGGCAGCTGCCGCCCGCTTCGAGGGCCTCGTCCTCGACTTCCTCTCCTACCTGGAGCTGGAGCGCGGCCTCTCGCGCAACACGCTGAACGCCTACCGCACCGACCTGCTCCAGTACGGAGAGTTTCTCGCCGACCACGGGCTCGACGCGCTCGAGGTGCGGCCCGCCGACGTCGGTGACTTCCTCGCCGACCTGGCGACCGGCAACGGCCGCCCCGCCTGCTCGGCGGCGACCGTCCACCGCAAGGCCGCCTGCCTGCGCTCCTTCTACAAACACCTGCGCCGCGACGAGCTGATCGGCGACGACCCGACCGCGGCGCTCAGCGCGCCGCGCCGCGCCAAGAAGCTGCCCGAGGTCCTCAACTACTCCGCGGTGCAGAAGCTGCTCGCCGCACCGCGCGGCGGCGAGCCGACCGCGCTGCGCGACCGGGCGCTGCTCGAGGTGATGTACGCCTGCGGGCTGCGCGCCTCGGAGACGATCGGGCTGGAGACGGCGGACGTCGACCTGCACGAGGGCTTCCTGCGAGCTCGGGGCAAGGGCTCGAAGGAGCGGCTGGTGCCGCTCGGCCGGCAGGCGATCGCGGCGATCTCCGCCTACCAGCGCGGCGGCCGGCCGAAGCTGGTCGGCGAACGCCACGAGCCGAAGCTGTTCGTCAACTTCCGGGGCGGGCCGCTCAGCCGCCAGGGTCTCTACAAGATTGTGCGGCGCCACGCTCGCGAGGCCGGCCTGACCGGGCGGATGAGCCCGCACACCCTGCGCCACAGCTTCGCCACCCACCTGCTCGCCGGAGGCTGTGACCTGCGCGCCGTGCAGGAGATGCTCGGCCACGCCGACATCGCGACCACGCAGGTCTACACGCACCTCTCCGGACAGCAGCTCAAGGACGTCTACTTCAAGGCGCACCCGCGGGCGGTCGACGGCTGACCCGGCCGCAGTCGACTTTGAGTCGCCAGGCGGGTCAGATGTCTACCGCGGTCGGGTAGAACTGCGGGATGCCCGAGCTGCCCGAGGTCGAGACAGTCTGCCGGCAGCTCGAGCCGGAGCTGGAAGGGCGGCGGATCGAGCGGCTCGAGGTTTCCGACGAGCGCTGGTCGCGGCCGGTGGCGCCGCGGGATTTGGAGGCGGCGGTGTCGGGCCGGACGATCGCCGGGCTCGGACGCCGTGGCAAGTACCTGCTCCTGGGTCTGGACGGGGGACATACGTTGGTCATGCACCTGCGGATGACCGGCAACCTGGTGCTGGTCGAGCCGGGGGGCGGGGCGATCGACCCGTCCGAGGGGCGGCGGCTGTACGAGGGGGAGCGCTCGACCGAGGAGCTCCACCTGCGGGCCCGGTTCAGGCTCGACGACGGCCGCGAGGTCTGGTTCACCGACCCGCGGCGCTTCGGCGAGGCCCGCCTCGTCGAAAATGCGCGCTTGGATGCCTACCTCGACGAGCGGCTGGGGATCGAGCCGCTCTCGGAGCACTTCACCCCGGAGGCGCTCGGTGAGGTCGCCGCCGGCCGCAGCGCACCGCTGAAGTCGTTCCTGCTCGACCAGAAGGGGGTCGCCGGGCTCGGCAACATCTACGCCGACGAGGCGCTGTTCCGGGCGCGGTTGCACCCGCTCTCGCCGGCCGGGTCGATGAAGCCCGAGCACCTCGAGGCGCTGCGCGACGGTGTGGTCGCCGCACTGCAGGCGGGGATCGGCGGCGGCGGCGCCTCGATCGACGACTACCGCGACGGGCGGGGCGAGCGGGGCAGGATGCAGGACGAGTTCCTCGTCCACACCCGCGAGGGCGAGCCCTGCCCGCGCTGCGGGGGGGCGATCGAGCGGGTCGTGGTTGCCGGGCGCTCGACCTACTTCTGCCCCCGCTGCCAGGCGAAGCTGCGCCGCAAACCGCGGCGCCGCCGTCCGGCGCGTCGTTCATCGTAAATCGGTCATGCCCGGAACCACGCTGAAGACGGAGGCGATCGTCTTGCGCAGCATCCGCTACGGGGAGGCTGACCGCATCCTCCACCTCTACTCGGCGCAGCGGGGGCGGGTCGGGGCGATCGCCAAGGGGGCCCGCAAGCCGCGCTCGCGCTTCGGCGGACGGCTGGAGCCGTTCTTCCGGCTCGACCTGATGCTGCACGAGGGGCGCGGCGAGCTGCTCACCGTGACCGGCGTCTCCACCGTAGACGGTTATCCGAGGCTGCGCTCCTCCGGACAGGCGCTGAGCGCCGCCGCGCGCGCCTGCGACGCGGTGCTGCGGCTGCTCGACTCGGCCGAGCCCAACCCGCCCGCCTACAACCTGCTCGGCCGCTACCTGGCGCTGCTCGACAACCCGGCGGGCGGGCGGGCGACGGCGCTGGAGACGGCGCTCTCCTTCCGACTGAAGCTGGCGCTCGCCGCCGGCTTCGCTCCGGAGTTCGCCGCCTGCGTGCGCTGCGGCGAGGCGGAGCACCTGGTCGGCTTCTCCGGCGCAGCGGGCGGGGTCGTCTGCGCGAGCTGCGAAGCGGGCGCCTTTCCGCTCTGCGCGGAGGCGCACGGCTTCATGGTCGGGGCGATCGCCAGGCCGCTCGCCGAGGCTCCGGCCGCCGGGGCGGGGGCGCTGCGTCAGGCCGAGCGGGCGATCGGCGAGACGCTCGAGCATCACGCGCACGTGCAGCTTCGATCCGCAGCGTAGGATCGGGCCGTGCAGGTCACGGCGACTCTGGAGGATCGGGTTAGGGCCTGGGAGGCCGAGTTTCTCTCCGACTCGGCGACGCCGTCTTACCCGGCCAGGCGCAGCGTCGAGGAGGCCGACAGCCCGCTGCGCACGCCATTCCAGCGCGACCGCGACCGGATCGTCCACTCGAAGGCGTTCCGCCGCCTCAAGCACAAGACGCAAGTCTTCATCGCCCCCGAAGGCGACCATTACCGGACCCGCCTCACCCACACCCTGGAGGCCTGCGGGATCGCCCGCACCGTGGCGCGGGCGCTCGGCCTCAACGAGGACCTGACCGAGGCGATCGGGCTCGGCCACGACCTCGGCCACCCGCCCTTCGGCCACAGCGGCGAGGAGGCGCTCGACCTGGCGCTGCGCGAGCGCTGCGGCACCGGCTTCATGCACAACGTCCACTCGCTGCGGGTGGTCGACGTCCTCGAGCGCGACGGCCGGGGGCTGAACCTGACCGAGCAGGTGCGCGACGGCATCCTCAACCACACCGGCTCCGACTGGCCGGCGACCCTGGAGGGGCGGATCGTCAAGCTGGTCGACCGCGTCGCCTACATCAACCACGACATCGACGACGCGCTGCGAGCCGGGATCCTGCGCCCCGAGCATCTTCCCGCGGATGAGATCGAGCTGCTCGGCCCGACCGGCTCCGCGCGGATCGACACGTTGGTGCGCGACATCGTCGAGCGCTCGACCGCAGCCGGCGAGATCGAGCAGAGTGAGGAGGTGGGCGGGGCGATGCTGCGGCTGCGCGAGTTCATGTTCGACCGCGTCTACCTGGGCGAGGCGGCGCGCCGCGAGCAGCAGCGGGTCCACGGCGCGATCCGCGGCCTCGTCGACCGCTACCTGGAGCATCCAGAGGAGGTGCCGGAGGGCGAGCCGGGCGCGAGCGACTGCCAGCGGGTCGCCGACTACGTCGCCGGGATGACCGACCGCTACTGCATCGCCCGCTTCGCCGAGTTGACCATCCCCGAGGAGTCCAGGTTCTGATGGCGCTGATCTCTGAGGAGAGCCTGGAGCGGGTGAAGCAATCGGCCGACATTGTCGAGGTGATCTCCGCCCACACCGACCTGCGCCGCCAGGGCTCTCGCTGGGTCGGCCTCTGCCCGTTCCACGAGGAGCGCACGCCGTCCTTCTCGGTCGACGCGCAGGAGAAGCTCTACCACTGCTTCGGCTGCGGGGTGGGGGGCGACACGATCAAGTTCGTCGAGGAGAAGGAGGGGCTTGGGTTCGCCGAGGCGGTTGAGCTGCTCGCCGACCGATACGGGGTCGAGCTGACGCGCGAGCGGGAGGATCCGCAGGCGGAGGAGCGGCGCCGGCAGCGGCGTCGTTTGGGCGAGCTGCTCGACCGCACCGCCGCCTTCTACGCGCACGTCCTCTGGGATGCGCCCGAGGCGGCGAAGGCGCGCGACTACCTGGCCGGGCGCGGGCTGGGCGAGGAGACGCTGCGGGCGTTCGGGGTCGGCTACGCGCCGAGCGCCTGGGACACGGTGCTGATGCGTGGTCAGCGGGCCGGCTTCTCGGTCGAGGAGCTGCGGGCGGTCGGGCTGGCGCAGCGGGGGCGGGGCGGCGGCGAGTACGACCGCTTCCGCGAGCGGATCATGTTCCCGATCCGCGACCGGCGCGGCCGGACGCTGGGCTTCGGGGGCCGGGCGATGCGCTCCGACCAGGGGGCGAAGTACGTCAACACCGCCGAGACCGACTTCTTCCACAAGAGCCGCATGCTGTACGGGATCGACCTCGCCAAGGAGGCGATCGCCAAGGCGGGCCGGGCGGTGGTTGTCGAGGGCTACACCGACGTGCTGGCGCTTCGCCAGGCCGGGGTCGGCGAGGCGGTCGGGGTGATGGGCACCGCGATCACCGAGGAGCAGGTGGCGGCGCTCTCGGGGATGGTCGACGAGGTGGTTCTGGCGCTCGACGCCGACGCGGCCGGGCAGGAGGCGATGCTGAGGGCGCAGCGGGTCGCGGCGGGGCGCAACGTGCGGCTGCGGGTGGCCGCGATGCCGGCGGGCGAGGACCCGGCCGAGATGGTCACCGAGGAGGGTGGAGCGGAGCGCTTCCGCGAACTGGTCGAGGGAGCGGTGGACCTGCCTGCCTTCCAGGTCGGCATGGTGCTGGAGCGGACCGAGGTCGACTCGCCGGCCGAGCGCGACCGGGCGCTCGGCGAGGTGGCGCCGATCCTCGCCGGGATGGGGGAGACGGCGAGCCGCGACGAGCTGCTGCGCCGGGTGGCGGGCCGGCTCGACCTCGAGCCGGCGCTGGTGATGGGCCGGGTGACCGCGGCGCGACCGCCGAGCGGAGGCGGTCCCGCGGAACCGCCTCGGGAGGGCGGCGGGCCGGCCCCACAAGTGCGTCAGGGTGCCGAGCTGACCTCGCGCGAACGGCGCGAGCGCGCTCTGCTGGCGATGTGCATCGCCATGCCGGCGGAGGGCTGCGAGTACCTGTCGCGCCTCACCGATGCGCACCTCTCACCGAGCGGCGTCCGCGCCGCGGCCTGGCTGCGCGAGCATCCCGAGGATCCGGCGTCCAACCTCCCCCACCAGGACGGCGAGCTGTCCAGCCTGATCGCCGAGCTGGTCATCCTCGCCCACGAGGAGCCCGCCTCCCCCGAGGCGATGGAGCTCAACTATCTGCTGCTCGAGCAGCGCCGCCTCGAGTCCGAGATCGCCGCCGCCGGCGAAGCCGACGACTACGAGCGCCGCGCCGCCCTCAGCCGGGAACGCGCCACTTTGGTCGAGCGCATAGCCCGGACGGAGCGGGTCGGGGGCTAGGCGACCATCCTATGCCGATATGTGGGGCACTGCAATTCCATCGTCTCGACCCATCGATGAAATCGTTTCCACTGTCGAGAGTGGTGTGACCAAGCTCGGCCCTAACCGTTAGTGAGCTCCCCCGGGTGGATTCGAACCACCGCGAACTGATTAACAGTCAGTCATGCTGCCGCTACATCACGGGGGACCGAGCCAGCGGGCGTCAAGCGGGCATTCTACGCAGGGGCACCGGCTTTGGGCTCGACCGCAAGCCGCTCCACCAACTTCGCTCCCCGCTCCGCTCCGTCGTGCCCGCGACTCCAGGCGGCCAGCTCGGCGGCGCGCGCGGCGAACGACGGATCGCCGAGGATGCGGCGCACCGCCCAGCGCAGCGGGGCCGGGCGGCAGAGGCGCCAGGGGAGGGAGAGGCCGACGCCGGCCCAGTCGACCCGTATCGCCGTCTCTCGCATGTCGCCGGTGAACGGGCTGGCCAGGACCGGCGTGCCGGCGCCGAGCGCCCGGGCGACGGTGCCGTGGCCGCCGTGCGAGACCACCAGCGAGGCGACCGGCATCACCTGGCTGTAGCTGAGCCAGTCAACCAGCCGCGCGTTGCCCGGCAGCTCGATCGGACGCTGCGGCACGACCCGGTTGGTCGTCGCCACCACCCGCACCGGCTCTTCGGCCAGGGCCCGCAGCGCGGTACGCACCAGGCGGTTGCCGGAGTCGTGGGCGGTGCTCGGCGCGACCAGCACCAGCGGCCGGTCGCCCGGCGGCAGCTCGATCTCCGGGTGCGGCAGCTCGAAGCCCATCGGCCCGGTCACCTCGACCCCTTGTGGCCAGCGCCGCGGGTACTCGAGCTGGGGGAAGGTCCCGACCAGCGCAAGCTCGGGGCTGATCCCGCCGTGGAAACGCTCGGTCGGCGCCAGTCCAAGCCGCTCCCGCTGACGGTTGAGGTCGCGCCGGCCCCGCTCAAGCCCGCCGTTCAGTGCCCGCTGTCCTGCTCTCCACACGCCCCGTCCCAGCGGCGTGCGCGGCAGCCGCAGGCCGACCGCGAAGAAAGGCAGACCCGGTTCGTGCACGGGGTAGATGTGGGGGATCAGCGTCGCCCGCGGCACCCCGGCGACCTCGGCGGCCAGCGCCGGCGCCAGGGTGAGGATGTCACTGACCACCGCGTGCGGTCGCGTTTCCTCCAACAGTGGCAGCAGTGCCCGCGCCGCCTCCGCCGCGTGAACGCCGTCGGCCGAGTCCGCGTCGGGCGGCGGGAACATCCGGTACTCCTCGGCGGCGGCGAAGCCCAGCCCGGCGCCCTCGACCGCCGGCCGCCGCTCCTCCCACGTCTCGATCATCACCTCGTGGCCGCGCCCGGCCAGCGCCCTGCCCAGGGCGATCGCCGGGAAGACGTGCCCGGAGTCGCCGAAGGCTCCGACCAGGAACCGCATCTCGCTCAGGGAGTGTCGAGCCCCTCGCCAGGACGCGTGAAGACGATCTCGGGCACGTGACAGTTGGGCGACGTGCGCAGCAGGAATCGGACCGCCTCGCCGATGTCCTCTGGCCGGATCATCTCCTCCGCAGGAACCTGTTCCTTCGCGAACTCGGTCATCGGCGTGTCGACGAAGCCCGGCGCCAGGGCGGTGCACTGGATCCCGGAGTCGCCCGCCTCGCGGTGCGTCGACTGCGTGAAGTTGATCACCGCGCCCTTCGTCGCGGCGTAGACGGAGAGCCACGCCTGCCCGGCCTTGCCGGCGATCGAGGCGGTGTTGACGATCAGCGCCTTGCCGTGCTCGGCCCCGGCTTCGCGCAGCATCGGCAGTGCCTCGCGGGTGCCGATCACCAGCGCCCGCAGGTTGACCGCAAGCTGCATGTCGAGGTACTTGGTCTGGATTTCCTCCATCGGCGCGCCGATCCCGACCCCGGCGTTGTTGACCAGCACGTCGAGCCGTCCGTAGGCCTCGCGGTGCTTGGCGAAGACCGCGAGCAGCTCCTCCTCCTCGCCCATGTTGGCGGCGACGCTCTGCACCTCGAGCCCGTCGGCGCGCAGGCCCTCGGCAGCGGCCTCGAGCTTCTCCGGGCGGCGCGCCGCGACGGTCAGCGCGTATCCCTCCTCGCCGAGCGTGCGGGCGATCGCCAGTCCGATTCCGCTCGAGGCCCCAGTGATCAGTGCCGCTCTATCCGCCAACTATCTCTCCTTTCCGCTCGATTCCCCTCGCTCGCACCCTACCTGCCGCCCAATAACATGCGATCCCTGGATGTTCTCGCGCCGAGCCACAAGCGCCCTCGCCTGCGCGCTCGCGGCTGCCGCCCTCGCCGCCGGCTGCGGTGGAGGCTCCGCATCGACCTCCTCCTCAAGCCAGGCAGCAAACCATCCGGCGCCGCCGAAGAGTGCCTTTCCCAGCGCGGCGGGCAAGACCCTGGGCGAGATCGTCAAATCGGCGGATGGCCACTCTGAACTGGTCGTCTCGCCGGCGGCGCTCGTCTTCCGCAGCGGGGTGAACCGCTACCCGGTCGGCGTCTTCCACCCGGATCGCAGCCAGGTCGGCGATGCCGAAGTTGCGGTCTACGTCGCCAAGGTACCGCAGCCGAAGACGGGCGGCGGGTCGACCGCCAAGAACGGCAAGCAGAAGAAGGGCGCCGTCGCGCGGGCGCGCAGCGAAGCGCTCGAACAGCCGGCTGCCGGCCCCTTCCCGATGGCGGTCGAAAGCCTTGCGACCAAGCCCCCCTTCCGCGCCCAGACGACGAGCAGCGACCCCGACGCCGCGACCGTCGTCTACACCGCCAACATCGACTTCGCCAGCGACGGAGAGTGGCGGATTGCGGCGCTGATCAAGCAGGGAAGCGAAATCAAGGCCACGTTGCTGCCGAGCGCTTCGGTAGGCGAATTCGAAGACATGCCGAAGGTGGGCGAAAAGGCACCGCTGATCCACACGCCGACCGCGTCCGACGTCGGCGGCGACCTCTCGAAGATCACCACGCGCGTCCCGCCCGACACCCAGAATCGCGTCGATTACGCGGAAGCTCTGGGCAAGGAACCGATCATCCTCTTGTTTGCGACCCCCCAGTTCTGCCAGAGTCGGGTATGCGGCCCGGTCGTCGACGTGGCTGAGCAGGTCAAACAGCAGTACGGCGACAAGGCGGCGTTCATCCATATGGAGATCTACAAGGACAACGACCCGGGCAAGGGAGTGCGACCGCAGGTCAGGGCCTTTCACCTGCCGAGCGAGCCGTGGCTGTTCGCGATCGACCGCCAGGGAGTGATCAAGGCGGAGATCGAGGGTGCCTTCGGCGTCGACCGCCTGACCCGTGTCGTGAAAGAGGTGACGGGGGAATGAGCGAGAAGACCGCGCCCGATCCAGAGCTGTTGAAGTCGTTCGCGGAGGAGGCGCGGCGGCGCTGCGACGTGATCGCCGCGGGCCTGGCTACCGAGACCGACGATTTCGAGACGATGCGGGCGGAGGCCCATGCGCTGAAGGGGACGGCCGCTGCGGTCGGCTTGCGCCGCCTGGCCGAGCTGGCGGGGCTGATGGAATCCGACCTCGCCGAGGCGAAGAAGAGCGGCGTACTGCGCGGAGGCCGCTCCCACCAGATCGCCGATGCGGCGAAGGCGCTCTCCGAGGGCGCCAGCGCCGCCGCCGAGGGGAAGGAGGAGCCCCCGGACGTCGGCCGCTCCCTCGCTCAGTTGTTCAGCGCCTAGCGATGCTGATAGAGCGGGTTCAGATCGCTGGGGGCGGGATCGCCGGCCTGTCCGCCGGGGTGGCGTTGCGCCATCACGGGGTGGAGGCCGAGATCCATGAGAAGTTCAACGAGCTGCAGGGCCGCGCGACCGGATTCTCGGTCTGGGCCTACGCGATCAAGCGGCTGATCGAGTGGGGGTTCGACCAGGCGCGGCTCGACGCGATCGGCCGCGAGATCGTCGAGTCCCACATCGTCGACGACAAGGACCGCCCGCTGATGACGCTGCCGGTCCGCAAGGCATCCGAGGAGGCCGGCGCGCCGAGCATGGACGTCGACCGCCGCCGCCTTCAGGAGGAGATGATCGACCTGTTGGGCGCCGAGCGCTACCGCTTCGGCTCCGAGGTGACCGGGGTGGAGGAGAGCGGCGACGGGGTCGAGCTGCTGCTCGCAGACGGCTCGCGAGCAGCGGGCGATCTGGCGCTGGGCGGCGACGGCATCCACTCGATCGTCCGCGACGAGGTGTTCGGCCAGAGCGTAGACCTGAAGCGATCACGCTACGAGGTGATCGAGGGCATCGCTCCGTTCGACGAGCGTCACCTTCCGCGTGGCCACCACAAGCAGGTGTGGGGCGAGAAGGCGCGCTGCGGGGTGGGATGGGTCAGCGACGAGAAGGTGCGCTGGTTCCTCGGCGGCCGCGGCATCGCCTTGGTCGACGACCCGCCGCTCTCCAAGGACGACCTGCTCGGGCGGGTCGAGGATCTGCCCGAGATCGTCGGCGCGGTGCTGGAGGCGACCGACGAGGATCAGATCGTCCGCACCGAGGTCCGCCACGGCTATCCGCCGAAGAGCTGGCACGATGGCCGCGTTGTCCTGCTCGGCGACGCCGCTCACACCCTCTCGCCGTTCGCAGGCATGGGCGCCTGTTCGACGATCGAGGACGTCGGCCACCTGGTCCGCTTGCTCGACGAGTCGGCCACGCTGCCCGACGCCCTCGCCGCCTTCCAACGCGAGCGCGAGGGCGACGTGTCGGCGATCGAGCGGACCGGCCGCCGCAACGAGCGGATGATGATGCCGACCAACGCCCTCCTCTACTGGGTCCGCAACGAGGCGCTCGGCCACACCCCGGACGAGAAGCTCCTCGAGGTCGCCGAGAAGATGACCGGCGCCGAGTCCTGACGCCCGACCCCACCCGCCGCGCAGCTTCACCGCCTTCGCAGTCGTAGTCCGACGCGTCGGGATCGACGCATGCCCCGTCGTAGTTGGGATCGCATTCGGTCGAGCTCCACAGTCCATGAGCCCGAGTAGAGCTGCTGGATTTCGTCACCGCACGCATCGTTGGCGATCGCGTGAATTCTGATGGCGAATTCGTAGCGGCCCGACCGGCGAGATACCGCGCCATGCCGGTCAACATGGTTGTTTCCGTGAAGCGCTGGCTGTGGGGGAGGAGGGGAGCGCTAATGGCGAAGCGACCAAGCACAAGACGCCGGAGAGGGAGCCGCTGTGGACCCCCTCTCAGGTTTAGGCATCGACTTAAGCGTCCGACCCTGAACAACCTGTTCGTTTAGGACGTGGGCGCTTAGCCACCGAAGCAAGCATCGATGACGAGTCCTTCTCCGATGGCGAACGCGGTGGACGGTTTGTGCAGCGCGCTCGTTTCGAGATTTGATTGGAGCGCCACGCAGGCGGTCTGGACATTGGCCCCCGGCTGCTCAGGGTACGTTTCCCCTGGCGCACCGGCGTCGGCTAGCGCCGGGCTGGCGCTGGCTGCCATGAATGCAGCGGCAACTAGGACTGAGAGGATCCGGCGTTTCATCTTTGGTTTCCTCCTTGCTCGTGTTGGAGAACGCTTGGGGACTCGGCCCCACGACCCCAAGACGGCAGAAGTCGCAGTCTTCTTCCCGCTAGATAACTGCCCGGCTGGAAAACCGTGGCCGAGGTCGATCCGCCGAGAGGGCTGATCGAGGCGCTGAGTGAGTGGAGCCCTCCGCCGCGCAGGCGCCGACGATTCGGTCCTCGCCACCCGCACGGGCGGCGCGACCGGCTCGACGGGGCGTATCGTGAGGCATTCGACGCTGCGCTCGAATCGGCAGGGATGGGCAGGAACCGGCCCAGGACGGCTCAGCCGCCGAGAATGGCAAGTCGAGGGGAGGGCCGCAATCCCTCTCTACAAGCCATAATCAGCACCACCCGGGGCGGTAGCTCAGCTGGTCAGAGCAGCGGACTCATAATCCGTCGGTCGCTGGTTCAAGTCCAGCCCGCCCCATGCCCGGTCCGCCTAGGATTGGACGATGCCGACTGCTCGTACACGGAGGTTCGGATGCACGAGGTGATCGACTATTTGCCCC
>Ga0210144_1000630_pt1 | contig 17173 bp, 15 predicted proteins | sample Muzzi_PWA_D2_FD_185532 | JGI IMG/M metagenome (GOLD analysis project Ga0210144, IMG submission 185532) | Wetland microbial communities from San Francisco Bay, California, USA, that impact long-term carbon sequestration - Muzzi_PWA_D2 (SPAdes) | ecosystem: Environmental > Aquatic > Marine >...
GCCTCGGCAAGCGGGCCAACTGGCTGTGGGCGTGGGCGCTCGCCGTTCCCGCCGGCTCGAAGAAGGTGGACGCCGCCGAGAAGTTCATCGCCTGGGCGACCAGCAAGCACTATGAGGAGCTTGTCGCCAGCAAGGACGGCTGGGCCAACGTGCCTCCGGGGACCCGCACCTCCCTCTACAACAACCCGGATTACACGAGCGCCGCGCCGTTCGCCGCGATGACGCTGCAGTCGATCGACGCCGCCGATCCACAGCACCCGACGGTCAAGCCCGTGCCCTATACCGGCGTGCAGTTCGTCGCCATTCCTGAGTTCCAGGGTCTCGGCGACACGGTCGGCCAGATCTTCTCGGCAGCGCTCGCCGGACAGAGCAGCGTCGACGACGCCCTGAAGCAGGCCCAGGACGTGGCCACCCGCACCATGACCAAGGCCGGCTACATCAAGTAGCCCCTCCCAAGACCGCAAGGCTGCCCGGGACTTTCGTTCTCGCCCGGGCAGCCTTTGCGATCGCCGCGAGAACTCAGCGGACTGAACACGCCATCCGCCGCGTAACCGGGAATACCCGGAGCGGCGACCGGACATCATAAAGGCCGCCTGAAAGAGCGCCGCAAAAGGGGAGGGGGAAGCATGGCGACCGCCAATACGCGCAGCCTGTCGCGCGCAATGCTGACGCCGTCGGTGATCATCCTCTTCATCTGGATGGCCGTGCCGCTGGGCCTCACCATCTGGTACTCTTTCCAGACCTACAACCTGCTCAATCCACTCAACAGCGGCTTCGCCGGCTGGTCGAACTACTACTACTTCCTCACCGACCCATCGTTCTTCGAGGCCTTCGGCAATACCCTCATACTCGTCGTCTCGGTGCTGGCGATCACCGTGGTCGGAGGAATTCTCCTTGGGCTCCTGCTCGATCTGCCGATCTTCGGCAGGGGGATCGTCCGTATCCTGGTGATTTCGCCGTTCTTCGTCATGCCGACGGTTGCCGCGCTGGTGTGGAAGAACATGATGCTGGACCCGAACTACGGGATCTTCGCCTGGATCACGACGCGCTTCGGCATCGCTCCGATCCCTTGGCTCCAGGATTACCCGCTGTTCTCGATCATCATCATCGTGTCGTGGGAGTGGCTGCCCTTTGCGACGCTGATCCTGTTGACGGCGCTGCAGTCGCTGGACGAAGAGCAGAAGGAAGCAGCCGGGATGGACGGCGCCAATTCCATCAATCTCTTCTTCTACATCGTGCTGCCGCACCTGGCGCGCGCCATCACCGTGGTGATCCTCATCGAGACGATCTTCCTGCTGGCGGTGTTCGCCGAGATCCTGGTCACCACCAGCGGCGGTCCGGGCTACGCCTCCACCAACATCACCTATCTGGTCTACCACCAGGCGCTGCTCGACTACGACGTGGGCGGGGCGTCGGCGGGCGGCGTGATAGCGGTGATCCTCGCCAACATCGTCGCCATATTCCTGGTCCGCATCGTCGGCAAGAACCTCGAGGCCTGAGATGGCGCGGGCAGCTTTCCTTCGGCACGCTGATATCACGCCGCGTTTGTCATCCCCCGGTCGGCCAGGGCCGCGGGAAGGGGGCCCAGCAAACGACGGCGGCGGGAAGTTCGTCAGTGCTGTATCATATGGAGTCGCGTGCGACACGCCGGCGGGAACAGGTGAGGGCATTGGTTACTTGATCCCCTTCCCTCGCGCCCTTCGGGCGCTCGCCGGGGATGACACGGCTGGGCGGATGGCGCTCGCCGCGAGTGACCCGGCGGGGGGGATAACAGGCAACCAAAGGCCTGCAGGCGATGAAGTTTCACGCCTATTTCGTCTACATCCTGGCGAGCCGCATCGGCGGGACGCTCTACATCGGCGTGACCAACGATCTCATCCGGCGTGTTCAGGAGCACAAGACCGGTCTGGCCGAGGGATTCACCAAACGATACGGCGTCGATCGCCTCGTCTACTTCGAGGAGTACCGGGATGTTCGCTCTGCCATCTCGCGGGAGAAGCAGCTGAAGAAGTCGAATCGCGCCTGGAAGGTCCGGCTGATCGAGGCGACAAACCCGAACTGGGACGACCTGCTTCCCGTCTTGCTGGCGCCGATCAAGGCGCCGAGCGCGAGCTGACAACCATCACCTGTCACCCCCGGCGCGGCCCGAAAGGGCCGCGGGAAGGGGGCCCAGTAAACGGCGGCGGCGGGAGATTGTGCCGGACCACGTCGTATCGCGTCGCGCGCAACGGCGAGGGCATCGTTTACCTGATCCCCTTCCCTCGCCCGGCTTCGCCGTGCTCGCCGGGGATGAGAGGAGAGCGGACCATGCCGCGCACACCGGGGATGGCGCCCGTCGGGGATGACACCGTGGATCGGGGGATCCCCGGCGCGTTATCGGGAGGATGCTGACAATGGCCCGCGCTGTCACGGCACGAAAGAGATGGACGTACACGGTCCTCGTCTGGATCGTGGCGCTGATCATCTTCTTCCCGATCCTGTGGACGGTCCTCACCTCGTTCAAGACCGAGGGCGATGCCATCCTCTTTCCGCCGGCCTTCCTGCCGCCGCACTGGACGCTGGAGAACTTCGCCGAGGTCCAGTCGCGCTCCGACTACTTCAAGCACTTCTTCAACTCGGTGGTCATCGCCGGCGGTTCCACTCTCCTGGCGTTGATCATCGCCGTGCCGGCCGCCTGGTCGATGGCGTTCTCGCCGACCCGACGGACCAAGGACATCCTGATGTGGATGCTCTCCACCAAGATGATGCCGGCAGTCGGCGTGCTGGTGCCGATCTACCTGATCTTCAAGAATCTGTACCTGCTCGACACCCTCGGCGGCCTCACCATCATCCTGACGCTGATCGACCTGCCGATCGTCGTGTGGATGCTCTACACCTACTTCAAGGAGATCCCGGTCGACATCCTCGAAGCGTCCCGCATGGACGGCGCCGTCCTGTGGAAGGAGATTGTCTATGTGCTCCTGCCGATGGCCGTTCCGGGCATTGCCTCGACCATGCTCCTCAACATCATCCTCGCCTGGAACGAGGCGTTCTGGACGCTGAACCTGACCGCCGCCGGTGCAGCGCCGCTCACCGCCTTCATCGCGTCCTATTCAAGCCCGGAAGGGCTGTTCTGGGCGAAACTCTCGGCTGCCTCGACGATGGCGATCGCACCGATCCTGCTGCTCGGCTGGTTCTCGCAGCGTCAGCTCGTGCGCGGCCTCACCTTCGGCGCCGTGAAATGATCGCCGCATCCGACACGGGAGTCTCATGATGGGCCGTATCATCCTGCGCAATGTCCGTAAGTTGTTCGGCGAGGTCGAAGTCATTCCCCATGTCGATCTCGAGATCGAGGATGGCGAATTCGTCGTCTTCGTCGGTCCGTCCGGCTGCGGCAAGTCCACCCTTTTGCGACTCATCGCCGGGCTGGAGGACACCAGCGGCGGCGCCATCGAAATCGACGGTGTCGACGTGGCCAAGGATCCGCCGGCCAAACGCGGCCTGTCCATGGTGTTCCAGTCCTACGCGCTTTATCCGCATATGAGCGTGCGCAACAACATCGCCTTCCCGCTCAAGATGGCGGGCGAATCGAAGGACGTGATCAGGAGCCGGGTGGAGAAGGCCGCGGCCACCCTGAACCTGACCGACTATCTCGACCGGCGGCCGGGGCAGCTCTCCGGCGGCCAGCGGCAACGAGTCGCCATCGGCCGCGCCATCGTGCGCGAGCCGAAGGCATTCCTGTTCGACGAGCCGCTGTCGAACCTGGATGCGGCGCTGCGCGGCCAGATGCGGATCGAGATCACGCAACTCCATCAGACGCTGAAGACAACGATGGTCTACGTCACCCACGACCAGGTCGAAGCGATGACCATGGCCGACAAGATCGTGGTCCTCAACGCGGGAAACATCGAGCAGGTCGGCTCGCCGCTGGACCTTTACAACCATCCGGCCAATCTGTTCGTCGCCGGTTTCATCGGCTCACCACGCATGAACCTGATCAGTCCGCCGCCGAAGGGGCATGATGGCGCGAAGACGATCGGCGTCCGCCCGGAGGATATCGAACTCGCGCGCGACAAAGGCGATTGGTCGGGAACGGTCCGCATCGCCGAGCATCTCGGTTCCGACACCTTGTTTCATATCGACGCCGAGGGCATCGGCGCCATCACGGCGCGGGCGACAGGCGAGTATCCGCTTTCGGCCGGCGATAGCGTGTGGATGACGCCCAGTCCGGATCGCATCCATCGCTTTGACCAGGACGGAAAGGCGATACGGCATTGAGACTGAAGGACAGGATTGCAGTTGTCACCGGCGGCGCCCGCGGTATCGGCGCCGCCATTGGTGCGCGCTACGCCGCCGAGGGGGCGACTGTCGTGGTCGCCGACCGTGACCAGGAAGGAGCGGGAGCGACTGCAGAGCAGATCGGCCACGGCGCCTATGCAGTCGCGCTCGACGTCACGTCCCAGGAATCCATTGATACGATGGTCGCGGCCGTGGTCGAGAAAAGCGACGGCATCGACATTCTCGTCAACAACGCTGCCATTTTCGACATGGCACCGGTGCTGGAGGTGACGCGGGCGAGTTTCGACCAGGTGTTCGACATCAACGTCAAGGGCCTGTTCTTCACCCTGCAGGCGGTGGCGGGGGCGATGGTGGCGCGTGGCAAGGGCGGCAAGATCATCAACATGGCCTCCCAGGCCGGCCGCCGCGGCGAGGCGCTGGTGTCGGTCTACTGCGCCTCCAAGGCGGCGGTGATCAGCCTCACCCAGTCGGCCGGCCTCGACCTGATCAAGCACAAGATCAACGTCAACGGCATCGCCCCTGGCGTCGTCGACACGCCGATGTGGGAGGAGGTCGACGCGCTGTTCGCCCGCTATGAGAACCGGCCGATCGGCGAGAAGAAGCGGCTGGTCGGCGAGGCGGTGCCGTACGGGCGGATGGGCGTGCCGGAGGATCATGTCGGGGCGGCGGTGTTCCTCGCCTCCGACGATGCCGACTACGTCGTCGCCCAGACCCTCAATGTCGACGGCGGCAACTGGATGAGCTGACGGGCGCGACCAACAACGGGAGTGAGAAGAATGTATCTGGAGATGTTCCGCCTCGACGGGCAGGTCGCGCTGGTCACCGGCGGCGGCCAGGCGATCGGGCTCGCCTGCGTCGAGGCGTTGTCGGAGGCGGGCGCCAAGGTCGTCATCGCCGACGTCAACCCGGAGATCGCCGAGACCGGCCGCGACCAGATGCGGGCCAAGGGCTACGACCCGGAGATCGCCATCATGGACGTGACCGATTCGACCCGCGTCAACGCGGTGGCCGACGACGTGGTCGCCCGCCACGGCAAGATCGACATCCTCGTCAACAATGCCGGCATCGCCCGCAGCGAGACGCCGGCCGAGACGGTGACCGACGAGCACTGGCTGAACGTCATCGACGTCAACCTCAACGGCACCTTTTGGTGCTGCCGCGCCTTCGGCAACCACATGCTGAAGGCGAAATCCGGCTCGATCGTCAATATCGGCTCGATGTCCGGCTTCATCGTCAACAAGCCGCAGGAGCAGGCCTTCTACAACGCCTCCAAGGCGGCGGTGCACCACCTCACCAAGTCGCTCGCTGCCGAATGGGGCGGACGCGGCGTGCGGGTGAACGCGGTGGCGCCCACCTACATCAACACGCCGCTCAATGCCTTCGTGCTGGACAATCCCGAGATGTACCGCCACTGGATCGGCGGCACCCCGATGGGGCGGATGGGGGAGGTCGAGGAGATCGCCTCGGTCGTCTTGTTCCTTGCCGGCAATGCTGCCAGTCTGATGACCGGCAGCGTCGTCGTCGTCGACGGTGGCTACACCTGCTGGTGAGCGGCGCGACTGGCATGCGGCAGGGAGCGTATGGGGAGGGTCTTCGTCGGCATTGACGTCGGCACCGGCAGCGCGCGTGCCGGCCTGTTCGAGGCGGACGGCAAGCTGCTCGGCACGGCGAGGCACCCGATCCAGATGTGGCGCGAGGCGGGCGCTGTCGTCGAGCAGTCCTCGGACGACATCTGGGCGGCCTGCGCCACCGCGCTCCGCGCCGCCATGGCTGAGGCCGCGGTGGCGGCCGGCGACGTCGCCGGCATCGGCTTCGACGCCACCTGCTCGCTGGTGGTGCTCGACGCTTCCGGCCGGCCGATCACCGTCAGCCCCTCCGGCGAGGCCCGCCGCAACGTCATCGTGTGGATGGACCACCGGGCGCTCGGCGAGACCCGCGCCATCAACGACACCGGCCACGCAGTGCTGCGCTATGTCGGCGGCGGCGTGTCGCCGGAAATGGAGATGCCGAAGCTCCTCTGGCTGAAGCGGCACCTGCCGGAAACCTTCGCCGGCGCCGGCCATTTCCTCGACCTCGTCGACTTCCTCACCTTCCGCGCCACCGGCAGCCTCGCCCGGTCGCTGTGCACGGTGACCTGCAAGTGGAACTACCTCGCCCACGACAAGGGCTGGAGCGACGCGTTCCTGGCGGCTGTCGGCCTGCCGGAGCTGGCGGAAGGGGGCCATTCGCGAATCGGCAACGAGATGCTCTTGCCCGGCGCGCCGGTCGGCGCCGGCCTCAGTGCCGAAGCCGCAGCCGATCTCGGGTTGATGCCCGGCACGCCGGTCGCCTCCGGCCTGATCGATGCCCATGCCGGCGGCCTCGGCACGCTCGGCGGCGCCAGCCTCGACGGCTCGCGGGCCGATCCGCTCACCCGTCTCGGCTATATCATGGGGACCTCGGCCTGCATCATGGCGACCACCGCCGATCCGCGCTTCGTGCCCGGCGTCTGGGGGCCGTACTGGTCGGCGATGCTCCCCGACCAGTGGCTGATCGAGGGCGGCCAGTCGACGGCCGGCGCGGCAATAGACCACCTGATCCGCTCCCACGCCGCCTACCCCGAGGTCGCGGCCGCGGCGGAGCGCGACGGCCTCGGCATCCACGACTGGCTGGAGAAACAGATCGCCGTCCGGGTGGCGAGCCTGTCGGAGGCGGCACTGCTTGCCCGCGATCTCCATGTGCTGCCCGACTTTCTCGGCAACCGCTCGCCCTATGCCGACCCGCATGTGCGGGCGGTGATCGCCGGGCTGTCGCTCGACGAGACGGTCGCCGACCTCGAGCGCCAGTACGTCGCCGGGCTGTGCGGCGTCTCCTGCGGCTTCGGCGAGGTGATCGATTCGCTGAGGGAGCAAGGCATCCCCTGCGAGACCATCGTGGTGTCGGGCGGCGCCGGCCGCAGCGCCCTGGTGCGACAGTTGCTCGCCGATGCCACCGGCGTCAGCGTCGTCCTGCCGGAGACCGAGGAGCCGGTGCTCCTCGGCTCGGCGATGCTCGCCGCCGTGGCGGCCGGCGCCTTCGCCACCCTCGCCGATGCCATGCAGGCGATGTCGCGCGACGCCGCGGCGACGGCGCCGACGCCGCCCGACATCGCCCGCTTCCACGCCGCCAAGCGCGACGTCCACGCCCTGCTCCGCCGCCTCGACGCCCACGCCCGCGCGCGGATGGCGGCGGCCGGGTGACGCCGAACCGCTGAGGAGCGAGGGCGAAAGCCCGAGCCTCGAAGCACGCATCATTGTTCGCGGCAACGAATCGCATATTGCACGCGATATCCGTTTCTCGTAGCATCGCGAAAGACGGTGCGACGGCGGCGGAAACGCCGCCGGGAGGAACCCGCACCGTGATCTGGGAGGACCTGCATTATGACGATGACGAGAAAGCCGGCCGCCCTGGCCGCGCTGGCGCTTGCTGCGGCCGTGGTCTCGACGGGCGCGTTCGCTTCCGACAACAAGATCGCCCTCATTCCGGGCGGCCCGCATCCCTATTTCGCCCCGTGGGAACAGGCCGCCGCCGACGCCCAGAAGGACTTCGGCATCGCCGCGGTCGACTTCAAGGTGCCGACCGACTGGAAGCTCAACCTGCAGACCGAGCTGATCGAGAGTCTGGCGGCGCAGGGCTACACCGCCTTCGGCATCTTCCCCGGTGACGCGGTCGGCATCAATTCGACCATTGCCGAGCTGAAATCGGCAGGCATCCCCTCGGCGGCGCTTGCCGGCTGCGCCCAGGACCCGACCGATGCTGCCTTCTGCCTCGGCACCGACGTCTACAACTCCGCCTATCTCGGCACCAAGGAGCTGATCAAGGCGATGGGCGGCAAGGGCAACATCGTCCACATCGCTGGCCTCCTAGTCGATCCCAACACGACCCTCCGCGAAAACGCGGTGGAGACCGCCGTCAACGAGACCAACGGCGCCATCAAGCTCTTGCAGACCGTCGCCGACACCGACGCCCAGGAAGCCGCCGACCAGAAGATCAGCGCGCTGCTCGCCGCCCAGAAAGACGACATCGACGGCATGATCGCCACCGCCTACATCCCGTCGGTGGTCGCTTCCAAGCTGCTCCGCCAGCTGGGTGACAAGCGCATCAAGTTCATCGGCATCGATGACGATCAGATCGTCCTGCAGGCGATCAAGGACGGCTTCATCAACGGCACCATGGCGCAGAACCCCTACGGCCAGGGCTATGTCGGCGCCTATGCGCTCGACCTGCTCGCCAGCGGCGACTGCACGATGAAAGAGGACGCGCCGTGGATCAAGACGCCGCAGACCGCCCACTTCATCGACTCCGGCACGATGGTCATCAACAACGACAACATCGACAGCTACAAGGATGACCTGAAGACGATCACCGCCGACATCCAGGGCAAGTTCAAGGACGCCTACATGAACTGCAACTGAGGTTTGGGGGTTCGTCCGGCCCCGGCCGATGCGGGGCCGGCCTGCCTCTTGACTTCGCCAGCCTTGCCGTCCCGCCGGGCGGGCCTATCGGGTATCGTTGCGGAACACTGGAGCCCGTTCCGAAGAATGGAGCCGTTGAAGCACCGACCCCCACCCGCTCGCGCTTGCGCGCTCGCGACCTCCCCCTCCCAGGGGGAGGCGACCACGGGGCTCCGTCTTTCCCTCCCCTTGAAAAGGGGAGGTCGATCCGCCGGAGCTGTGCGACGGCGGATCGGGAGGGGATCATGACCATGCCGGTGATCGCCGCAGCTGTTGTTCGCAGATATGGGCGAGCACCTCGTCTCTTCCTGACAGCCTAACGATGATCGGCGAAGCGAGTCCCCAGACCCTGGTCGTTCAAAGGCGTCGGCCGATGCTCGCCGGCGCCTCGGCGCAGATCGGCCTGCTCGCCATCGTCGCCGCCTTCTGGTTCGTCTTCTCCACGCTCGCCCCGGGCTTCCTCTCCTCCTTCAACCTGTTCGCCCTCGGCCGCTCGCTGGCGGTCGACATCGTCATCGGCTTTTCGCAGATGGTGGTGCTCGCCACCGGCGGCATGAACCTCGCGGTCGGCTCGATCGGCGTTTGCGCGGTGATGATGAGCGGCTTCCTGTTGCAGGACCTCGGCCTGCCCATCCCGCTCGGCCTTGCCGGCGCCCTGGCGCTCGGCGGCGTGCTCGGCTGGATGAACGGCATCGCCATCGTCAAGACCGGCGTCAACGCCTTCATTATCACGCTCGCCAGCGCCAGCCTCTTCCTTGGCGCCATGCTGATCCTCACCAAGGCGGTGCCCTATAACGGCCTGCCGCCAGAGATCGGCGCCTTCGGCCGCTTGCGCCTCATCGGCGCCGTCTCGCCGCTCCTCGTCATCGCCGTCGCGATCGGTGCTGTGCTGGTGGTGCTCTACCGCTTCACCGCGCTCGGCCGGCAGATCCTCGCCGCCGGCGCCAACCCACGCGCCGCAGCCATGTCGGGCGTGCCGGTCGGCCGGGTGATCGTCGTCAGCCATGTGCTGTCCGGCCTGCTCGCCGCTTCGGCCGGCCTGATGGTGGTCGCCCGCCTCGGCACCGCCATGCCGGCGACCGGCGGCGAGGAATGGCTCTTACCCTCCTTCCTCGGCCCGGTGCTCGGCGGCACGCTGTTGTCCGGCGGCTCGGTCGCGGTGATCGGCACCATGCTCGGCGCCGCCCTGGTGACGACGATCCGCAGCGGCCTCCTCGTGCTGCAGGTCGGCAATTTCTGGCTGCAGCTTTTCCTCGGCCTGATCCTGCTCTTCGCCGTGCTCGTCGACCGCTATCGCAGCGTCTACACCGAGCGCCGTTCGGTGGGGCTGAGATGATGGCGGGTGGATTGCGTCCTTCGAGGCTCGGGCTTCGCGCTAGCACCCCCGATCGAGCCGGGGGCAGGCTCTCAGCATGGCGAGGACGGGATTCTAGGGAGCACAGTCGCACCCACTTCTTTCCAGGGAAGCAATATGACCTGGCCATCCTGAGGCGCTCCGCGCAGCGGAGCCTCGAAGGACGCAGTGGCAATGACCGTGGCGCGCCGGTCGAACGTGAATACCCCCCTCTAGCGCCGCTAGCGGCCGGCTTTGCCGGCCGGAGCTCCGCTGTCTCCCCCGCAAGGGGGGAGAACGCGCCTCGCGCCGGCGGCCGCACCCGGATGACAAGCGGCCCTGCACGCGTGGGCCTCGGCTTCGAGCGGAGCCATCCACCAGACCGTGGAACAGTTAGGTGGCGGTCCCACCTCCGTTCCCTCCCCGCTTGCGGGGGAGGGTCAGGGAGGGGGGTGAGTGACGCGGCCAAGGTTCGCGTGGCTTGTCCAAGCCCCGCAAGGGGGGAGAGGCTTCCTCGCGAGGGACGAGCCTGATGCCGTTTCTCAAGCGCCTTCTGCTCGTCGAGTGGTCGGGGCTGGCCGCCGCCATCGTGATCGGCGCGGTGGTGCTCGCCTTCCTGTCGCCGAACTTCCTCACCGAGTTCAACATCTATGTGATGCTGCGGAGCTTCTGCGTCGCGCTGCTCGTCGGCTTCGCCCAGATGGTGACCCTCGGCGTCGGCCAGATGAACATCTCGGTCGGCGCCCTCGGCGGCCTCGTCGCTATCTCCTTCGGCGGCATGATGGAGGTGCTCGGCTTCCCGATCATCCTCGCGGTGCCGCTGGCGATCGCCATCGGGGCGCTCGGCGGGCTGATCAACGGCCTGTTGACCGAGCGCACCGGCATCAACGGCTTCATTATAACGCTGGCGACGGCGTCGGCCTTCACCGGCATCAATCTCGGCATCACCGAGTCGATACCCTTCTATGACATGCCGCCGGCGCTGGTCGCCTTCGGCGAGAACCGCTTCCTCGCCTTCCCCTATCTCCTTATCGCGCCGGTGATCGTGGCGGCGCTGCTCGGCCTGTTCTTCGCTCGCACCGTGCCGGGACGGCAGCTGCTCGCCGTCGGCGGCAACCCGCAGGCCGCCGATCTCTCCGGCATCTCGCGCGGCCGCGTGATCGTACTCGCCCACGTGCTCTCCGGCGCCCTCGCCGCCGTTGCCGCGGTGCTCGCCGTTGCCCAGCTCGGCTCCGCCCAGCCGACCATCGGCGCCGACTGGCTGCTTCTCTCCTTCGCCGCCCCGATCATCGGCGGTGCGGCGCTGACCGGCGGCTACATTTCGGTGCTGGGCACCACCTTCGCGGTGATCCTCATCGCGCTGATCGAGAACGGCATGGTGCTCGCCAAGGTCGACCCCTACTGGGTGCAGTTCCTGCTCGGTGCGCTGATCCTCGCCGCCGTGTGGCTGAACCGCTGGCGGGCGGTGAGGACCGGGACGGGCTGACAAGGCGATGACGACCCTCACCATCGAATCGGTCAGCAAGGCCTTCCCCGGCGTCCAGGCGCTCGACGGCGTCTCGCTCGACCTCAGGCCCGGCGAGATCCACGCCCTGATGGGCGAGAACGGCGCCGGCAAGTCGACGCTGATCAAGATCATCACCGGCCTCTACCGCCCCGACGGCGGCCGTGTCCTGCTCGACGGCAAGCCGGCGGAGTTCGCCTCGCCGCGCGCTGCGCTGGCCGCCGGCATCAGCGCCGTGCACCAGGAACGGAACCTCATCCCGCGCTTCTCGGTTGGCGAGAACATCCTGCTCGAACGGCTGCCGACGCAAAGCGGCCTGGTTGATTACGACACCATCAACAGGGAGGCGCGACGCTATCTCGATCTCCTCGACCGCGGCATCGACACCCGCGTCGAGGTGCGCACGCTCTCCGTCGCCCAGATGCAGATCGTCGAGATCGCCAAGGCGCTGTCGCTGGAGGCGAAGATCCTCTTGATGGACGAGCCCACCGCCTCGATCACCGAGCACGAGACGGCGGCGCTGTTCGCGCTGTTGAAGCGGCTCCGCGCCGACGGCGTCGCCATCGTCTTCGTCAGCCACAAGCTGGAGGAGGTGTTCGCCATCGCCGACCGCGTCACGGTGCTTCGCGACGGCAAAAACGCGGCGATCGGCGAGCCGATGGCGGCGATGACGCGCGACCGGCTAGTATCGCTGATGATCGGCCGCGAGGAGCGAATCGCCGTGCTCGGCGAGCGAAGCGCCGACCTCGCGACCACGGTGCTCGAGGCGCGCGACCTGTCGACCTCGATCGGCCACCGCGAGGTCAGTTTCGCCCTCCATCGCGGCGAGATCCTCGGCCTCTACGGCCTGGTCGGCGCCGGACGGAGCGAGCTCGCCAAGGCGATCCTCGGCGGCGCCGTGGTGACCGGCGGTGAGCTGCGGGTCGCCGGCAGGCCGGTGCGCATCCGCGACATGCACGAGGCGCTGACGAAATACCGGATCGGCTATATCAGCGAGGACCGCAAGGCGGAGGGACTGATCCTCATGCATTCGGTCCGCAAGAACATCGCCATCACCATCTGGCAGAAGCTTGCCGACGCCATCGGGCTGATCGGCAACGGCGCCGAGACCCGCGCCGTCGAGCCCTTCGTCCGGCGGCTCGAGATCCGCACGCCGACCCTCGGCCAGGTGGTCGGCAACCTGTCGGGCGGCAACCAGCAGAAGGTGTCGATCGCCAAGTGGCTCGCCGCCAATGCCGAGATCCTCATCGTCGACGAGCCGACCGTCGGCATCGACATCAAGACCAAGACCGACATCCACGAGCTGCTCGGCGAGATTTCGCGGGCCGGGGTGTCGATCCTGCTCATCTCCAGCGACATGCCGGAGATGGTGGCGGTCGCCGACCGCATCCTTGTCATGCACGGTTTCCGCATCGTCGGCGAGGTGGCGAACGACCACACCTACGAGACCGCGAGCAAGGCGATCATGAGCCGGATTCACGCGGTGGAGGACAAGGAGCCGGCGGCGGCCGAATAGCAGAAGCAGGGGGACCGCCGGCACAGGGAGGAACTGCCATGGCCAAGATTGAACGGGTCGAAGTCTTCATGGTCGACCTGGTGCCGAAGGTGAAGCGGACCGACGCGATCCAGGCCTTCGTCAGCCAGGAGACGCCGTTCGTGCGCATCTACGCCGACGACGGCGTGGTGGGGACCGGCTACACCTATACGATCGGCACCGGCGGCCATGCCGTCGTCGCGCTGCTCGCTCGCAACCTCGCGCCGCAGCTGATCGGCCGCGATCCGGAGAAGGTCGAGCAGATCTGGAAGGCGCTGTTCTTCCACACCCATGCCACCGCGGTCGGCGCCATCACGTCGCTGGCGCTCGCCGCCATCGACACGGCGCTGTGGGACATGCGCTGCCGCCGCTCCGGCCGGCCGCTCCATATCGAGGCGGGCGGGGCGCAGGATTCGGTGCCGCTCTACACCACCGAGGGCGGCTGGCTGCACATCGAGACAGCCGAGCTGGTCGAGGATGCGCTGCGCGCCAAGGCGGCCGGCTTCGGCGGCTCGAAGATCAAGGTCGGCCGGCCGCCGAAAGAGGACGTGGCGCGGCTCACGGCGGTCCGCGAGGCGGTCGGCGACGGTTTCGAGATCATGGTGGACGGCAACCAGGGGGCCGAGGTCGACAAGGCGATCCGCCGCGCCCGCCTCTACGAGCCGCTCGACCTCGCCTGGTACGAAGAGCCGCTGCCGGCCGAGGATCTCGGCGGCCACGTCAGGCTTTCGGCGGCGACGACGCTGCCGATCGCGGTCGGCGAGTCGATCTACAGCCTGCAGCACTTCCGCGAATACCTGCAGCGCGAGGCGGCAAGCGTCATCCAGGTCGACGTCGCCCGCATCGGCGGCATCACGCCATGGCTGAAGACCGCCCACCTTGCCGAAGCGTTCAACGTCGCGGTCTGCCCGCATTTCCTGATGGAGCTGCACGTGGCGATTACCGCGGCGGTCCCCAATGGGCGCTGGATCGAATACATCCCGCAGCTCGACAGCCTGACCACCGAGGGCATGCGGATCGAGAACGGCCGCGCCGTGCCGTCGGACGAGCCGGGCCTCGGCATCGCCTGGGACTGGGAGGCGGTCGACCGCCAGCGGGTCGAGGATGCCACCCACATCGTCTCCTGATGGCGAGAGAGCGGAACGGGTGATCGCGCCATGCCGATGACCAAGCCGGAAGAGGGTTCGTCGCGCGGGTCGTCGCCGCTCTACGAGGTCATCTACGGCGTGTTGCGCGCCCATATCGTCGACGGCAGGTTTCCTTCCGGCCTGGTGCTCGGTCAGTCGAGCGTCGCCCGCGCCTTCGGGTCGAGCCGGGTGCCGGCCGGCATTGCGCTGCGGCGCCTCCACGACGAGGGGCTTCTCGTCAGCTTCGACGGGCGGGGCTATATGGCGAAGGGGCGCACGGCTGACGCAGAGCCTGTGCGCCTTGAGCTGGAACAAGCCGGCCTGCGCCTGCCTGCCGCGCTGGCCGCCGACCTCACGGTGCGCAACCGCCGCGAGCGCATCTACCCGGAGATCGAGCATGCCGTGGCGGCGTGCCTCTCCTACGGTCGCTTCCTGGTCAACGAGAGCGCGCTCGCCGAGCACTACGGCGTGAGCCGCACCGTGGCGCATGAGGTATTGACGCGGCTGGAGCGCATGGGGCTCGTGACCCAGGACACCAACCAGCGCTGGTATGCCGGGCCGCTGACCGAGGAACTGCTCAGCGAGCACTACGAGATGCGCTGGCTCCTGGAGCCCATCGCCCTCGGCCAGGTTCTTGCGGAGCTCGACCCGGCCCAGCTCCGCAAGGTGCGGGATCAGACGGCGCGGGCTGAGCGGGGCAAGCCGTCGCCGGAGCAGCTCGAGCGGCTGGAGAAGACCATCCACGTCGATATCGTGCTCCGCTGCCACAACCGGCAGCTCCGCGAGACGATCCGGCGGAGCCAGCTGCCGATCATCGCGACACATTCGACCTTCGAGCGCTTCCAGCACAGCGCGGAGATCGCCCTGATGCTGTCCGAGCATCTGGCGGTGATCGACAGCCTGCTGGCGGGCGACGGCCGGCGCGCGATGAAGATACTGGAGGGCCATTTGCGGCGGTCGCTGCCGCCCAACATCGTGCTGTTGCGCAGCCTCGGGCCGATGCCGAAGGAACGTCGCCTGCCGTTTCTGGTGCCCGTTGCCAGCTGATCGGAACCGCCGCCGGCGCCCTACCGCGCCTGGGTCTTGATCACGTAGATGCCGGCGGTGATCACCATCGCCACGCCGAGAAAGGTCAGGCCGTCGGGGACCGACCCGAACGCCAGCACGCCGAGGACGGTGGCGGCGACGATCTGGGTGTAGGTAAACGGCGCCAGCACGCCGGCCGGGGCATGGGAGAAGGCACGCACCATGAGCGCCTGGGCGAGGCCGAAGACAATGCCGAGTGAGGCCATCAGGATCCATGCCCTCGGCGTGACCGGCACCCAGGTGAGAATCGCAAACGGCGTCGCCACCACGGCGCCGGTCGCCAGCGTCCATGCCAGCGTCGTGTGAGGGCGCTCACCGGTGTTGCTGAGCCAGCGCGTGACGAGCTGGTAGAGCGCGTAGAACGCTGCGGCGGCGAGCGGGAAGACGACGTATGCGGAAAACGTGCCGAAACCCGGCCGGGCGACCAGCGTGACGGCGGCGAAGCCGACAATCACACCGATCCAGCTCGACGCGTGCACCCGTTCGCCGAGCACCGGCGCCGACAGCGCCACCACCAGGAAGGGGGCGGCGAACAGGATGACGGTTGCTTCGGCGAGCGGCAGATAGCGGACGGCGAGCACCATCGTGATGCTGACGCCAAGCGGGGTGATGCCGCGAACGAGTTGTGACAGCGGCCGCGATGTCACGAACATCGTCCGCCAATAGATGCGCGGCGTCGTCAGGATGGCGACCGGCAGCGCCATGGCATATCGCGCCCACACGATCTGACCGACCGACTGCGTTTCGGTGAGGACCTTGCTCAGACCGTCGACACCGGCGAACAGCGATGCCGACAGAACGACGAGGACGATTCCCCGCAGCCTTTCGCGAACGTCTTCGGTTTGCGCCATTTGAAATCTTTCCGGCGTCATGCAGATGCGGCTGCCGCTCGCGGAAGAGACCGTGTGGCTTTCCCGCCTATTGAGACAGTTCAGGTTCAGGCGTGCCGCACCAGCCGAAGAGGTTGGTCGGTGCACGAGAGAGGAGCGACGGCCGGGGCGTGGCTAGGCGAGCAGTTTGGCGAGCACATCATAGGCGCCGTTGATGTCAGCGGCCATCGCGGCGCGGGCGGCCGTCGCGTCACCCCGCCCGATCGCCTCGGCCACGAGACGGTGGTTGGCGTTGGCGGCATCGTAGTTGCCCGAGCCGCGCAGGAGATTGAAGTAGGGGCTGATCTGCAGCCAGAGGATCTCGATCAGGCTGACCAATGCCGGCGAGCGCGAGGCGCGGTAGGTGATGAAATGGAACGACCGGTTGGCCTGGAGGAACGCCTTGGTGTCCCCCGCCGCGATCGCCCGGTCCATGCGGTCGAGATCTTCTTCCAGCAGGGCGAAGGTCTTGCTGTCGCCGGCGCGGGCGGCCCACGCGACAGCCACGCCTTCGAGCTCGAGCCGGACATTCCGGAGGTCGGTAAGCCGTTCGAGATTGAGAGGGGGAATCCCCATCGACCGGCCGGAAACGACGGTCAGGGCATTGGCAGCGGTGAGCCGCTTCAGCGCCTCGCGCACCGGCATCGTGCTTACGCCGAACGAATCGGCCAGGCTCTGGATGGTGACCAGCTGTCCCGGCGCGATGCCGCCGTCGAGGATCAAGCCGGCGACCTGGCTGTAAACGCGTTCCTGCAACGTGTCCCGCGCCAACGGCTCGACCTGGATTTCCGACCTGTCGACCGCGGTTTCCATGGTTCCTCCCGGAGCATTCGCGCCTATTTTCCCGCGCGAGCTTTCGTTTATAGCGAGCCGATTCCTATCTTGCACGATCTTTGACCTTTGATCTATGATCACAAGAAAGGGATGTGGCCGCCGACCGATTGGCGGCCAAGAAAGAGGGAGGAAGTGA
>Ga0210144_1000633_pt1 | contig 17125 bp, 15 predicted proteins | sample Muzzi_PWA_D2_FD_185532 | JGI IMG/M metagenome (GOLD analysis project Ga0210144, IMG submission 185532) | Wetland microbial communities from San Francisco Bay, California, USA, that impact long-term carbon sequestration - Muzzi_PWA_D2 (SPAdes) | ecosystem: Environmental > Aquatic > Marine >...
GTTTTAGCGGCTGGGGGACTGATTGTGTCTTCTCTGGCGTCGGCAACAACGGGTTATTTCGCGCTGGGTTACGGCGCCAAGGCGATGGGTGTGGCGGGCGCCGTGGTCTCCAATCCCCAGGATTCCGCCACGATCGCGGTCAATCCAGCGGGCATTACCGCCATCGGCGAGCGCGTGGATGTGGGTCTGGAATTTTTCACCCCGCAACGCAAGGCGGAACTTGATACCTCCGCACTTGGTGCGACCTTTGACGTGAAGGAAGACAGCCGGCGCAACCTCTTTCTGATCCCCAATGTCGGATTCAACATCCAGCTAACTGACACGCTGTGGTTCGGTTTCAACAACTACGGCAACGGGGGGTTGAATTCGACCTATGACCAGAACCTCTATGACCAGACAGCCGCCGTGCTGGGCGCCTACACCCAAGGGATCCCGTCCCCGCCCGCGCCTGCTCCGATTCCGCCGGGCCCCGGGGCGGCGGCATTCGTTCCCGAGGGAACCACGACCGCGGATTTCGGGGTGCCGACAAAGGATGTGGGCAAGCTGGGCGTGGACCTGGCGCAGGCCATTTATGCACCGGCCCTGGCGCTGCGTTTCCATGAGAATCAGTCTGTCGGCGTGGCCCTGTTGATCGGCGTGCAGCGATTCAGTGCGCGCGGCCTCGGGAATTTTCAGTGCTTTACCAAGTCGGTTAAGGGCAACCAGCCCAGTTGTGCCATGGGTTATGCCACCAACCCTTCGGATAATTTGACCAACAATCAGAGCGATTGGGCCTATGGCGCCGGTGTGCGTGTCGGTTATATGGGTGAGGTGCATCCCCGACTTACTCTGGGCGCCTCGGCGTCCAGCAAGATCTACATGACCAAGTTCGACAAATATGAGGATCTGTTCGCGGAGTCGGGTGATTTGGACATTCCGGCCAACTTCACCCTGGGCGCCACGTTCAAGGCGACGCCCAAACTGAAGGTGTCCTTCGATTTCCAGCGCATCTTCTACGAGGGAGTCAACTCCATATCAAACCCAGGCCCGGTTGCCGGTCTCGGCCTGCCTTCCGACGACGCCTGGTTGGGAACCAAGAACGGCATGGGGTTCGGCTGGCAGGACATCAACATCTACCGGTTGGCCGCAGAATACAATTATGACGATCACTGGATATTCCGCACTGGCTTTTCCTACAACGACCAGCCGATCCCGGATGATCAGGTATTGTTCAATATCCTGGCGCCGGCAACGATACAGAAACATGCCACGGTCGGGTTTACCTATCAGCCTGACAGGAAATCCGAATGGAATTTCGCCTACATGCACGCTTTCAAGGAAACGGTGGAATCGTCGAAAACGGCTTTCAGTATCCCCGGCGGCCCCGGCATGCCCGGATCCATCACCATGTACCAGAACTCGGTCGACGTGAGTTATTCCTACAAGTTCTGAGCGAACGCTTATCGATGACTCTGAGGCCGTAGTGATACGGCCTTATTTTTTGCAGGGAGAAGGTGAGGCCGGGAACCGTTCGAAAGGCTGTCCTGGGCCTGCAGGTAGTATTAATCCATAAACACCGTTTTCACCGCAGAGACGCAAAGAACGCAGAGACATTCTTTGGCGAATACAACAATACACTTTGCGTTCTTTGCGGTTAGTTAATTACTTTATGTACCTCGGCCGTTGCAGTTGCCGGGGCACCTCACATGTCTATTCTCTCACCGGGCGCTTGGCGAGCTTGCGTTGCAGGGTGCGGCGGTGCATTTTCAGCGCGCGCGCCGCTGCCGAGATATTGCCGTTATGTTCCAGCAGCACCTTCTGGAGGTGCTCCCATTCCAGTCGCCTTACTGACAGCGGTTGTTCCGAGGGCGCGACACTGATATCACCCTCCGCGCGCTGCAGGGCGGCAACGATTTCATCCGCGTTCGCCGGTTTGGTCAGATAGTGAATGGCGCCCAGCTTGATGGCTTCCACGGCCGTGGCGATGCTGGCATACCCGGTCAATATGATGGTGCGGGTGTTTTCATCCATTGCCGCCAGTTGCTTGACCAGTTCCAGTCCTGATTCATTCCCGATACGCAAATCAATCACGGCAAACTCGGGTTGCTGTTCCCGCGCCAGCCGCAGGGCCGTGGTCAGATCATTCGCGATGTAGACCTCGTAGTTACGTTTTCCCAGGGCATCTCCGAGAACCCGGCAATAGACCGCATCATCATCGACGAGCAGCAGAATGGGCCGGTCATCCGGCGGGAAGTTATTTTCCATGTTCATCGCCCGTGTCCGGCGCCAGCAGCGGCAGGGTGATGCGGGTTATCGTGCCCCCCTGTTCACGGTTGCGAATGGACAGGTCGCCACCCAGACGCTGTACCGTAGCCCGGGCCAGATAAAGGCCAACCCCCATGCCCTCGTCCTTGGTGGTGACGGGTTGCCGTCCCAGCTGTCTCGATACCCCCTCGTGCAATCCGGGACCGCGGTCGGAAATCATCAGTGTCAGTCGGGACACTGTCCCCGTGGCTTCCAGACGGATGTCTTCCGGCGAGACATCCGCCGCATTGTTCAGGATGTTGACCAGCGCCTGGGTAAGCGTGCGTTCGGCGATGATCTCACTGTCCGGGAGTTGACGGTCGAACTGGAAGTCGAGGACTATGCCGGGACGCTGGGCGTGCCATTGCGCTACGACCTGCTGGACATAGTCCGCCACCGGCATGCGATGTCCAGCCTCGGCCCGGTCGGCGCCTGCCGTGGCCGATATGACCGACAGGGCCTGCTTGCAGCGTGCAATCTGTTGTCCGAGGATTCCCAGTCTGTCATGCAGATGCCTGTCGACGTCACCGGAGTATTCCTGTTCGAGTTCATTGACGAGGATCGCCATGGTGCCCAGGGGCGTGCCGAGTTCATGGGCTGCCCCGGCCGCGAGCGAGCCCAGGGCGACCAGTTGTTCATTCTGCAGGGCCTGTTCACGCGCCTCGGCGAGCTTGCGGTCGCGTTCCCGAAGACTGTGTGCCATCCCCACGATGGTGATGGCCACAAAACCCGCGCTGACGAGAAACCCGAGCCACATGCCGAATATGTGCATCTGGAATCCGCCGTCATGATGCATGACGTCGTGGGGCAAGGGGACGAAGCGGAACAGCAGTATCGAGTAGCACGTCACCGTGAGTCCCGCCATGATCCAGGTGTATACCCTCGGCAGGATGGTTGCCGCGATGAGAAGTGGCAGGAGATAAAACCAGATGAACGGGTTGCTTGCGCCGCCGGTGTAATAGAAGACACCGGTGACAGCCGCCACGTCCAGCAGCAACTGGATGAATATCGCCACATCACTGATTGCATGGTCGGCCCTGTACAGCAGCCAGGTAAGGATATTCAACCCGCCAAGCAGCAACAGGATGATGCCCAGCGGAACTACCGGCAGTTCCTGGTTCAGGATGCCCCGGGCGAGGCCGAGGCCGAGGACAATGCCGAGGATGGTGAAATTGCGCAGCAGGAACAGTCGACGCAGATTCTGTCGTGTCGGCAAATCCGGCTTACCGGTAACGGAGGCGCTCATCCGGCCATGATGCATGGACCTCAGCGGAGGGGCAACCTGCGACACTATGTCACATTTCTCCGGCAGGTTTCTTTTGCAACAATCATTTCAGCCGGGAATAGAGCGAGGATTTCACGAGGCGGTATATTACCCATCCATCTCCCTCTTTCGATATATCGCCTCATTTTTCCGCTTCCCCCCTCCCCCCAAGCCCCGGGACGCTTGATCTGGAGAAATCCCGAACGGCGTAGTCGCCAGCCGATGGACCGGTACACGGTGAGATCGGCCGTTGGCCCACTATATGCCATCTGCCTGATAGGGTTGGTGTATGGCATGAATTTATTTTATAGTCTCAATGATTTACACCCGTCCTCCGGGTGTATGGCTCGGCTCTCTGCTATGAGAATGGGACTATGGCTGATCGCAGATTACAGGTTTTTCATACCGTTGCCCGCCTGCTGAGCTTCACCAAGGCGGCAGAGAACCTGCACATGACACAGCCCGCCGTGACCTTCCAGGTCCGCCAGCTCGAGGAGTATTTCAACACCCGTCTGTTTGACCGTACCCATAACCGTATCAGCCTGACGGAGGCGGGTCAGCGGGTCTACGAATTCGCGGACCGGATTTTCGATCTCTATGGGGAGATGGAGAACGCGGTGCGTGATATGACCGGCGAGATCAGAGGGGTGTTGATCATCGGGGCGAGCACGACAATTGCAGAGTACATGCTGCCCGCGTTGCTGGGCGACTTCAAGAAAAAGTACCCGGATATCAATGTCCATCTCCGGGTGTCGAATTCGGATGGCATCGTCTCGATGGTGGAGAATAATGACATCGACCTGGGTGTCGTGGAATCACCGGTCATGAACAAGAATCTGGTCGTGGAAGATTGCCGCAAGGACCGGCTGGTGGCCATCGTGACGCCACAGCATCCGCTCGCCTCGAGACAAAAGATCAGGGTGCCGGAACTGCTCGAGTATGCCTACATTACACGTGAAGAAGGATCCGGAACACGTGAAGTCATTCAGGACTATCTCAGTGAACAGGGAATGAATTCCAGTGACGTGCATATCTCGATGGAGTTGGGCAGTCCGGAAGCCATCAAGGGGGCCGTTGAGGCGGGCATGGGAGTCGCCATTGTGTCCGAGGTGACGATACACAAGGAATTGCAGCTCGGTACGCTGGTGGCGCTGGAACTGGATCCACAGATCAAACGCCCGTTCTCCTTTGTTCATCAGAAGCAGAAATTCCGCCAGCGTGCCATGGATGAACTGCTCGAATTCGCCCGCGCCTATTGCCTGTCGCACCAGGAAGACAGTTGAGTCATGAGCGCAGCTTGAGGTCGGGTAACCAGAGGCACTGTTGCAATGGCATCCTCTGAGCGTCAGTTGCTGGATTTCTACCAGCGACTGGGACCCGACGGACAGGCGACGTTGCTGGCCTTCGCGGAATTTCTCTGTCAGCGTGGTGCATCCGCCGTTGATCCGCCCCGGACGGAGGGAGTCGAAATACCCGAGCCCGCCCCGATAGTCCGACCGCAGCAGGAGAGTGTAGTGGCTGGTCTGAAGCGCCTGTCGCAAACCTATCCCATGCTGAGCAAGACCGAGATGCTGAGTGCTACTTCAGATCTGGTGGCGCGGAATATCATGCTCGGGACGGACCCTGCACAGGTCATCGACCAGCTCGAGGACATATTCCGCGAGCATTACCGCAAGCTGAGGGAGCAGTCGGAACAATAAGTAATGAATATTGTACGCGCCTGGTACAACCGCTATATCTCTGATCCGCAGGTCGTCATCCTGGCACTGCTGTTGATCGCGGGTTTCGTCGTCATAGCGACCCTGGGCGAAATGCTCGCCCCGGTGATGGCCGGCGTGATCATCGCCTATCTGCTGGACGGGCTGGTGGAGAAATGCCGCCGCTATGGTGCCCCACGTCTGTCGGCGGTCATTCTGGTTTTTCTGCTGTTCATGTCGTTTCTGGTGTTTGCGCTGCTGTGGATGATGCCGCGCCTGTCATCGCAGCTTACCCAGCTGGTCCAGCAGCTTCCGAACTGGATCGCGCAGGGTCAGGAGGCGCTGCAGCAATTGCCGGGGAAGTATCCGAACCTGTTTACCCAGACACAGGTGAATGACCTGATCACCGCCATTCGCGCCGAGATCACGGCGCTGGGTCAGCAGGTGTTATCGTTGTCCCTGGCCTCGGTTGTCAGCCTGATGACCGTCATGGTGTACATCATCCTGGTGCCGGTGCTGGCCTTTTTCTTTCTCAAGGACAAGGAACCCATCCTCGACTGGTTCGGCCAGCGGCTGCCACGGGAGCGCCGGCTGGCGAACCAGGTCTGGCACGATGTCAATCTGCAGGTATCGAACTACGTGCGCGGCAAGGTCTGGGAGATCTTTATCGTGGGGGCGGTCAGCTATGCGACGTTTGCCATGATGGGACTGCAATACACACTGTTGCTGTCCACCATGGTGGGGTTGTCGGTGATCATCCCGTATGTCGGCGCGGCGGTGGTCACCTTGCCTGTGGCTCTGGTCGCCTACTTTCAGTGGGGCTGGATCGCCGAGTTCGGCTGGGTATTGTTTGCCTATGGCGTGATCCAGGCGCTCGATGGTTATCTGCTGGTGCCGTTATTGTTCTCCGAGGTGGTTGACCTGCATCCCGTGGCTATCATCATCGCCATCCTGGTTTTCGGCGGACTGTGGGGGTTCTGGGGCGTCTTTTTCGCGATTCCGCTCGCGACCCTGGTGCAGGCGGTGTTAAAGGCCTGGCCGGTAAGACACCAGGAAGAAGAACCCATGGCAGGGACCGGAGCGAACCAGCCCATCACCTGAACACCAGCGAGGTTGCCATTCGCAACAGGCAATATCAGCTCAACGCAAAGAACGCAAAGCTCTTTATTTGTTTTGTACTAAAGAATGCCTTTGCGCACTTTGCGTCTTTGCGTTGAATATGATTGAATGTTCCCCCTTTTGTCCGGGGGTGACAAATCAACTTGTCTGTATTACCGGCACGTGTTGATTACAGTTCCTTGATTGCCTCCAGCACCTCATCGACATGGCCCTTGACCCTGACCTTGCGCCATACCCTGCGCAGGACGCCGCGGTCGTCTATCAGAAAGGTGCTGCGTTCGATGCCCATGACCTTGCGTCCGTACATGTTCTTCTCCCGAATGACATCGAAGAGCCGGCAGACGGTTTCGTCGGCATCGGAGAGCAGTTCAAACGGGAACTCCTGTCTGGCCTTGAAGTTCTCGTGAGATTTCATACTGTCGCGCGAAATCCCCAGTACGGCGGTATTGCGACGGCGGAATGTGGCCATGCGGTCACGGAAGTCCTGTCCTTCCGTCGTGCAGCCCGGCGTGCTGTCCCTGGGATAGAAGTAGACAACGACATTCTTGCCCCTGTATTCCGACAGGGTGATGGTCTGGTCTCCGGTGGCCGGCAGGCTGAAATCAGGGACTTTCCTGCCGATCGATACCTTGTCCATGGTGCTGTAAACTCCTTCCTCAACCCTTGATCGGTTCTATGACGGCATCGAGGTTCAGCTGGTCGCAGAAATCCATGAATTCATCCCGCAGCATGGCGATCTGCAGGCTGGCCGGGATGTCGACCGTCAGGTGTACCGAGAACATCGGGGTGCCGGTATGGGCGGCGGCATAGCTGGAGGTGATCATTTCCTGGATGTTGATCTGCCGCTTGGAGAAGAAGCTGGCCAGATTGTGGACGATGCCCGGCTGGTCCAGTGCGACCACGTCCACCCCGTAGGGCAGGAGGTCCTTGCCGCCCTGCTTCGACACTGTGCGGCGGGCGATGATGGTCAGCGCCAGCCGTTCTTCCAGGAGAGCAATCTGGTTCTCCAGCTTGGCGATGTTGTTCCAGTTGCCATCAACCAGCAGGAGAATGGCGAAATCGCCCCCCAGCACAGCCATGCGGCTGTCGACGATATTGCAGCCACAGGCCAGGACGCAGCGTGAAAGCTCGTCGATGATGCCGGACTTGTCCTCCCCCAGGGCGGAGAGTACCAGCTGACTGGTTTTTGCCGGGGAATGTTTGCTCATGTGCCTGGCATGGCCTCGCAACGCGGATGGATGTGTTGATTCGAGAGTCTATCATCTTTGCCGTCCTGATTGCCTGCCGCCTGCCGGTAATGCCTGCCTGCGCGCGGTTTCCTTGTCAGTGAAGCATGGCGACAGTACCATGTCCGTCACAAATCGCTCCCGGAGTACGAAGTCATGTTTCATGGCAGTATGGTGGCACTGGTTACCCCGATGCTCGGGGATGGCACTATCGATGAAGACAGCCTGCAGCGGCTGGTCGATTTCCATGTGGAGAACCACACGGATGCCATTGTGTCGGTTGGCACCACCGGGGAGTCCGCGACCCTGGATGAGGCTGAACACTGCCATGTGGTGCGCCGTACTGTCGAGATGGCGGCAGGCCGGATACCCGTTATAGCCGGAACCGGCGCCAATTCCACACGCGAGGCCATAATCCTGACCCGCTGTGCCATGGAGGCCGGCGTCGATGCCTGTCTGCTGGTTACTCCGTACTACAACAAGCCGACTCAGGAAGGGCTCTACCAGCATTTCCGGGCGGTGGCGGAAGCCGTCCCGGTACCCCAGATTCTGTATAATGTCCCTTCCCGCACGGCCTGTGATTTGTTGCCGGCGACGGTTGAACGCCTGTCCACGATTTCCAACATTGTCGGCATCAAGGAAGCGACCGGACACCTGGACCGGGCGCGCGAGATCATGGAGCGGTGCGGCGACCGGGTGGATGTCTACAGTGGCGATGATGCGACGGCCATGGAACTGATGCTGCTGGGCGGAAAGGGCAATATTTCGGTGACCGCCAATGTGGCCCCGGCCGGGATGCATGAGCTGTGTACCGCCTCGCTGGCCGGGGAGCGATCCCGGGCGGAGTCGATCAACCAGCAGTTGGAGATCCTGCACCGCGTGCTGTTCGTGCAATCGAATCCCATACCGGTCAAGTGGGCACTCCACGAGATGGGATTGATCCCGCCGGGTATTCGCCTGCCGATGACGCCACTGGCAGCCGAGTTTCACGATACCGTCCGGCAGGCATTAAGGCAGGCCGGCGTTCTCACCTGACAGGTAAACCCATGAAGCAAACCAGTCTGATGATCAAGGTCGCTGCCGCCCTGGCAGGTCTGCTGCTGGTGACGGCCTGCAGCACCTTAGCGCCGGGCAAGAAGGTTGATTACAAGAAGAGCAAGACAACCGATTCACTGGAGGTGCCGCCGGATCTCACTACCTCCTCCATCAACGAGGCCCCCGAACTGCTCAATGCTGCCGGCACGAGCTACTCTGAAATCAGCAAGGGTGAACCGGCCGTCGGGATGTCCACGGTGCTACCGGAGAAGAACGACATCCGCGTGGAACGCGACGGGAATCAGCAATGGCTGGTAATCCAGGCCGAACCCGAACAGGTCTGGCCCAAGGTGCGGGAGTTCTGGATGCAGCAGGGTTTTCTGATCAAGATGGAAGACCCGCGGCTTGGCATTCTCGAAACCGGCTGGACGGAAAACCGCGCGGATATCCCTGCGGGCATGATTCGCAACGCCCTGGGCAAGGTTATGGATTTCGTCTACTCGGCCGCCACCCGTGATCAGTACCGGGTGCGCCTCGAACATGGCGCCACCCCCGGTACGACGGAGCTGTATCTGACCCAGCGTGGTATGGAGGAAGTGGTCACGGGAACGGCCGATGATCGCAGCACGGTGTGGAAACCACGTGCTCCCGATCCGGAACTCGAGGCGGAGATGCTGAAGCGACTCATGGTATTCCTGGGGGTGGATGAACAAAAGGCGAAGACGCTGATGGCGGCTAAGCCCGAGGCCAAGAGCCGGGCCCAGCTGGTCTCGGACAGCACCGGCGTCATGCTGATCGACAAGGAGGATTTCTCTCGCGCCTGGCGGCGTACCGGTGTGGCGCTTGATCGTGTCGGTTTTGCGGTAGAGGATCGCAACCGTGCTGACGGCGTCTATTTCGTGCGCTACAACGATCCCCTCGGAAATAATGAAAAGGGGCTGCTGTCCAAACTGGCGTTCTGGTCTTCCGATGAAGAGAAGGCCAAACAGTACCGTATTGTGCTGCTTGCCCAGGGGCCGGAGACGCAGATTATCGTCAATAACGCCGAGGGCAAGCGGGAAAATTCCGGTACCGCGAAACGGATCCTGACCCTGCTGGAGGAGCAGCTGCGCTAGCCCGCATTTCTCACCGGACGGCGGTAGAACGACATAAAACATTAAGGCAAGAGAACTGTTGCTCAGTCGGGAAAAGACGGTGTGTTTTCGGAGAATGCCTATCCCGGCCCTGGCTGGTTCTCGCGCGCCCGTACTTGCTCTTCACTCAAGGGGTAGCTACGGCTGCATCGCTTCGAGGGGCGAAAGAGGGGCCCCGCCGCGCAGCGGTGGGGATCTGACCCCCGGTGAAGCGATGACCCGCGGTGGAACTCGAAGCGCTGTCCCGCCCGCCGGCGGTCGCATCCCCGGCTGCGCCGGGGCCCCTGCTCTGCGCCTCGAGCGGGTCCGTCATTCCAGAGCGGCGTCCGGACACACGAGCCCTGCGCCAGCATCCGGGATCCCGGTGAGAAATGCGGGCGCGCCATGAGATTTGCATCTCTGGGCAGCGGCAGTCGGGGCAATGCCACGCTCATCGAGTCCGGCTCGACCCTGGTCATGGTCGATTGCGGTTTTTCCTGCCGGGAAACCGAACGGCGCATGGCGCGCCTCGGGTGTTCGGCGGCGCAGCTCGCGGCCATTCTGGTGACCCACGAACACGGCGACCATATCCGCGGCGTGTGCACCCTGGCCCGGCAATACGATGTGCCGGTATGGCTCAGCGCCGGCACGCAGCTGATGCTGCGCAAGGATACGCCGCCCGAAAGCCGCCGTTTCGACGGGCAGTCCGGCATTTGCCTGGGCGATCTCGGGATACAGCCCTTTACCGTCCCCCATGATGCACGCGAGCCCTGTCAGTTCGTGTTCACGGACGGGCATCACCGTTTCGGCCTGCTGACGGATACCGGCAGGATTACCGCCCATATCCGTGCTTGCCTGGACGGGTGTGACGCCCTGATGATCGAATGCAATCACGATCCGGACATGCTTGCCAGGGGACCGTATTCAGCCAGTCTCAAGGCGCGGGTCGGCGGTCCGCTGGGCCACTTGAGCAATGCACAGGCCGCCGGTCTGCTGGAGAATATCGACTGCTCGCGACTGCAGCATGTCGTGGCCGCGCACCTCAGTGACAAGAACAACCACCCCGAACTGGCCCGTGCGGCACTGGCCTCGTCGCTGGATTGTGAAACGGACTGGATCGGCGTGGCCGGCCAGGAGGACGGGCTGGGGTGGCGTACGCTTGCCTGACTTTTTCCCGTCAGTCCCATCCAGTATCATTTCCACCTTCCGTTCCCGACCCGTTCCGGAGTCCTGATGCCACATCTGCGCGGCGGTCCCGCATTATCAGAGTTTCGCAGTCACAAACTGCTCCGGCAGATCAGGGAGTGTGTGCCGGATGTGACTCGTATCAGCGCCGTTTACCTGCATGTCACCGAACTCGAAGAGCGGCTGACTGGCGCGGAACAGGCGATACTGGAACAGCTGCTGACCTATGGGCCGCCGCAGCGGGATGACGACATCACCGGTATCAGCCTGCTCGTCGTACCCCGTCCCGGTACGATTTCGCCCTGGTCCAGCAAGGCGACCGACATCATTCACAACTGCGGCATCGGGAAGGTGCGTCGGGTGGAGCGGGGGATTATCTATACCCTTGAGACGGACAGCGGCGCATTTCCGACTGCGGCGCAGCGGGACATGCTTCTGCCCCTGCTTCATGACCGCATGACCGAAGCGGTACTGTCTGACATCCAGGATGCCGATGTCCTGTTCCGGCATGCCGAACCCGTCCCCCTGGCGCGCGTCGATGTGCTGGGGGGCGGTCGTGCGGCGCTGGAGACGGCCAACCGTGAACTGGGCCTGGCCCTTTCCGATGACGAGATCGATTATCTCTGCGAGAACTTTGCGGCACTCGGTCGCAACCCGGCCGATATCGAACTCATGATGTTCGCGCAGGCCAATTCGGAGCATTGCCGTCACAAGATATTCAATGCCAGCTGGATGATCGATGGCCAGTCGCAGGAGAACAGTCTGTTCGGCATGATCCGCGCCTCCTACGAGGCCAGCCCGGACGGCATCCTGTCGGCCTACAGTGACAATGCCGCCGTTGCGGAGGGTTATACGGCGCAGCGGTTTTTTCCCGATCCGCATACCCGGGCCTATGCTCCGCATGCGGAACCGGCCCACCTGGTGATGAAAGTCGAAACGCATAATCACCCCACCGCGATATCACCGTTCCCCGGTGCGGCGACCGGCTCCGGCGGAGAGATCCGTGATGAAGGCGCCACCGGGCGGGGCGCGAAACCCAAGGCCGGCCTGTGCGGCTTCTCGGTGTCGAATTTGCGCATCCCGGGTTATGAACAGCCCTGGGAACGTGACCATGGCAGGCCGGCGCGCATCGTCTCCGCCCTGGAGATCATGATCGAGGGCCCGCTGGGGGCGGCCGCGTTCAACAACGAATTCGGCCGTCCGAACCTGTGCGGGTACTTCCGGACCTTCGAGGAGCAGGTGCCGGGTCCGCTCGGCAGGGAGCTGCGTGGTTATCACAAGCCCATCATGCTGGCCGGCGGAATCGGTATGATTCGCGCGGCGCATGTGAACAAGGGCGCAATCCCGGCAGGCACGCCGATCATCGTTCTGGGCGGGCCCGCGATGCTGATCGGGCTGGGCGGGGGAGCCGCTTCCTCGATGTCGAGCGGGGCCAGCGCCGAAGACCTGGATTTTGCCTCCGTACAGCGCGGCAACGCGGAAATGGAGCGCCGCGCGCAGGAGGTCATCGACGCCTGCTGGGCGCTGGGCGAGCGCAATCCGATCCTGTCGATACACGATGTCGGCGCCGGGGGGCTGTCCAATGCGGTTCCCGAACTGGTCAACGACAGCGGGCGGGGAGGGCGTTTCGAGCTGCGTGCGATTCCCAATGACGACCCGGGCATGTCCCCCATGCAGGTATGGTGCAATGAATCTCAGGAACGCTACGTGCTGGCCGTCGACAGCGCCCGGCTTGCGGAATTCCAGGCAATTTGCGAACGCGAGCGATGCCCCAGCGCCGTGCTCGGCGAGGCGACCGAAGAGCCGCAGCTGCTGCTCGGCGACGGTCACTTCGATAACACGCCTATTGATCTGCCCATGGGAATGCTGCTTGGCAAACCCCCGAAAATGCTGCGTGACGTACGGCGCCATCCGTTCGAAAAACCGGAGCTTTCAGTTGCCGGCCTCGACGCCAGGGAGGCCGCCTGCCGTGTCCTGCGCCTGCCGGCGGTGGCCAGCAAGACGTTCCTCATCACCATCGGCGACCGTTCCGTCGGCGGGATGGTGTGCCGCGACCAGATGGTCGGTCCCTGGCAGGTGCCGGTTGCCGATGTTGCGGTGACGAGTTCCGATTACCGGGGCTACAGCGGTGACGCCATGGCGATGGGAGAGCGCACGCCGATTGCGCTGGTGCATGGTCCCGCCTCGGGCCGCATGGCGGTCGGCGAGGCGATCACCAATATCGCGGCCAGCCGTATCGATGGTCTCGGCAGGATCTGTCTGTCGGCCAACTGGATGGCCGCCGCCGGGCATCCCGGTGAGGATGCGGTGCTCTTTGACACGGTAAAGGCGGTCGGTGAGAAATTGTGCCCGGCGCTGGGAATAGCAATCCCTGTCGGCAAGGACTCCCTCTCCATGAAGAGCGTGTGGAAGGAGGCGGGTGTCGAGCGCACCGCCGCCGCACCGTTGTCGCTGATCGTGTCGGCGTTTGCACCGGTCGTGGATGTGCGTCGCACGCTGACGCCGCGGCTGCGCACCGATCAGGATGACACCGATCTGATCCTGATTGATCTCGGGAAGGGAAAGAACCGGCTGGCCGGGTCGGCGCTCGCGCAGGTGTACCGGCAGGTCGGCCATCACCCGCCGGATCTGGATGACCCGGATGCGCTGAAAGCCTTCTTCAGCGTCATCCAGGAGCTGAATGGCGCAGGCCTGTTGCTCGCCTACCATGACCGGTCCGACGGCGGCCTGTTCGCCTGTCTCTGTGAAATGGCCTTTGCGGGCCGCTGCGGCGTATCCATTGCACTGGATGAACTGGGTGACGAACCGCTCGCCGTCCTGTTTGCCGAGGAGCTGGGGGCCGTGATCCAGGTGCGGCACACCGACACGGACAGCGTGATCGAGGCCCTGCATGAGGCCGGCCTCGGCCATTACAGTCATGTGATCGGTACGCTCAATGACTCGGACCAGATCCTGTTCACACACGATACGCTGTCGGTGTTCGCCGATACGCGCGTCAACCTGCAGCGTGCCTGGTCCGAGACCACGTTCAGGATGCAGGCCCTGCGGGATAATTCCGAATGCGCGCAGGAGGAATTCGACGCCTTGCTGGATACGACGGATCTCGGTATTCAGTGCAGGACCACATTCGATATCAACGAGGATATTGCGGCGCCTTATATCAAGCATGGCGTGCGTCCGCGCGTCGCCATCCTGCGCGAACAGGGGGTGAACGGCCACATCGAAATGGCGGCCGCCTTCCATCACGCCGGCTTCGATGCCGTGGATGTGCATATGAGCGACCTGCTTTCGGGGCGTGCCACCCTGAAGGATTTCACGGGCCTGGCAGCGTGCGGCGGTTTCTCCTACGGAGACGTACTGGGCGCCGGGCAGGGATGGGCGAAATCCATTCTCTTCCACGCGGTATTGCGTGACATGTTCGAGGCTTTTTTTGCACGTCCGGACAGCTTTACGCTGGGGGTATGCAACGGCTGCCAGATGCTCTCGGGACTCGTGGAGCTGATTCCCGGTGCCGGGATTTGGCCGCGTTTCGCACGCAACCGTTCGGAACAGTTCGAGGCAAGGTTCTCGCAGCTGGAAATTCTCCACTCTCCGTCACTGTTTTTCGAGGGCATGGCGGGGTCGGTTATACCGATCGCCGTCGCTCACGGGGAAGGGCGTGCGGATTTCGGTGATACCGCCGCGGCCCGGAAGGCGCTTGAGAGCGGCCAGGTTGCAGCCCGCTACGTCGACGGTCACGGCCGCGTGGCCGAACGCTACCCCGACAATCCCAACGGTTCTCCGCTGGGCATCACCGCCATGACGACGGCCGACGGTCGTGTCACCATCATGATGCCGCATCCGGAACGGGTCTTCCGTACGGTGCAGAATTCCTGGCACCCGGATGACTGGGGCGAGGACGGTCCCTGGATGCGCATGTTCCGCAATGTGCGGGTCCGTGTTGGATAGCGCGTAACAGTCAGGGCGCCCCGGCCCTAGTTGTCGAGAAAGGGCAGGGGAATGTCCAGGACGACGATGGCGACAACGGTCACGATGGCAACAACGGCGATTGCAAGCGCAACGAACATGTGACGTTCATATGAAAACATGAAGCTTGCTCCCTGAAAAGCTCAAGTGGATGCTGTGATTTCCGGAATGATAACGGCAAACTCCGCCGGCAGCCATCATGGCCCGGAACGACAGTGGACCGGGAAGCTTTTCGCCCTGGCAACCGGCTATCGGGACGCTCAGGATTCCCGGGCGTCCCGGCACAATCCGCGCAGCACCATGCTGGCGTAACTCACAACGCCTTTCAGTTCGCCATTGTCGATGACCGGCGCATAGGATAGCCCGAACTTGTCGAACAGACGGGTGCAATAGCGGATATCCATGTCGGGATCGACGCTAATAACGGGTTTGGACATGATTTCATAAATGTTCACGCGTTCCGGCGAGCGGTCCTTGGCCACCACCTCCCGCGCCACATCGGAAAGCAGGACGATCCCGTATTCATCGTCGATATTGCGCTTCTGCACGATCAGGGCCACCGCCCCGGTGTCCCGCATCCTGCATACCCCGTCCTTGACCGTCATGATGCCATCCACGGTCTGGTAATCCTGCGTCATTACGTCCTTGACGCGAATCGGCGCTTCCCCGCTCATAGTTTGTCCTCCACGACGTCAGTTAATCGGCTGATCTGCTGTGACACCCCGACGGCATCCTCCACGTCGATCTGGAAGGCGATGCCCGTCCCCGGCCTGGTATCGAACTCGCCGATTTCGGTGATGCGCTCCAGGATGTCACGGCTGAGATGCTCTTCCACCAGGAACAACAGCATATCGCGTTGCGATTCGAGATTAAGCCCGAAGAAGGTTTTCGTTTGTTTCAGCCCCTCGCCCCGCGCCTGGCTCAGTACCGTGGCGCCGGTAGCGCCCGCCTCGCGGGCCGCGGTCATGATCGCGTTGGTCTTGCTGTCTTCCACGAGCGTGATTAATAGTTTGAAATGCATGACTGCTTACTCCATGGTTACATAACAATAAACTTCAATGACTTGTGTGATATGCACGGCCTCAGGGTGCCGCGCGCCGATACACGCAATACCATGCCCGGCCGGGTTGCCAGCGCTCATTCGTCCGCCGGCGTCATCCGGCGGCGCTTCGCGTCGCGGCGCAGCCACCAGGCGCCGACCTGGGCATAGCCCATGACCGTGATCATGGGGAACAGGCTGGCGAAAGCGATGAGACCAAAGCCGTCGAGCAGGGCGCTGCGCCCGGGCACGGTTGTGGCCAGACCCAGTCCCAGCGCCGCCACGATCGGCACCGTCACCGTGGAGGTCGTCACGCCACCCGAGTCGTAGGCCAGTGCGATGATCGTGCGCGGCGCATACAGGGTCTGTATCACCACGATGAGGTAACCCGTGATGATGTAGTAGTACAGCGGGGTTCCGGTGATGATACGGAAGGTGCCCAGCATAATGCCGATGGCGACACCGATGGCCACGGCAACGCGCAAGCCCCAGACAGTGATGGCGCCGCCGGACAGATTGCTCGCCTTGATGGCGACGGCGATCAGCGCGGGCTCCGCGATGGTGGTGGCAAACCCGATGGAGGCGGCGAACAGGTAGACCCACTTGTAGTCATGCCAGCGCAAGCCGTCCGAAACCGCTGTCGTCGTACCGCGTATGAACTCGGGGTCGGTGAGTTGCTGTGCCATCAGTTTGCCCAGCGGGAACAGCGATTCCTCCAGTCCGACCAGAAACAGGGTCAGGCCGATCAGAACGTAGAGGAAACCGACCAGCACGCTTTTCAGATTGGGGATGCGCTGGCGCAGGATCAACAGGTGGAAGCCGAAGATGATTACGGCAATCGGCAGAACATCGGCGACGGTGGACGAGCCGGTCTCCCAGAGCAGTTGCGGCAGTTCCATCAGATCACCAGCCCGTACGCCATGACGAAAATCATCGGTGTCAGCGAGGCGAATGCAATCAGACCGAATCCGTCGATCATCGAATTGCGCCCCTTGATACTTTCAGCCAGACCGATGCCAAGCGCCGTCACCAGCGGAACGGTCACCGTGGAGGTGGTCACTCCACCCGAGTCATAGGCAATGCCGATGATCTCCGGGGGGGCGAAAAAGGTCATGATGACCACGCAGATATACCCGCCGATGATCAGGTACTGAATCGGCCAGCCCTTGATGATACGCAGGACACCGATGACGATGGCC